>Ga0302325_10032375_pt1 | contig 10739 bp, 10 predicted proteins | sample Palsa_T0_2_FD_201948 | JGI IMG/M metagenome (GOLD analysis project Ga0302325, IMG submission 201948) | Peat permafrost microbial communities from Stordalen Mire near Abisko, Sweden - Palsa_T0_2 | ecosystem: Environmental > Terrestrial > Soil > Palsa > Peat permafrost | place: Sweden: Abisko...
GCCCGGCCGTGGAGTTGCGTGCAAGTTCCCATGTTGGAAAAGAAGCGCGAGAGCGAACGCGGCCTCGCCGAGGCCCCACCTCATTACTACGGCCATCGGGAACGACTGCGCGAGCGGTTTCGCGAGGCCGGGGCCGAGGCGCTGTCGGACTACGAACTCCTCGAAGCGGTGCCGTTCCGCGCTTTGCCGCGCCGCGACGTCAAGCCGCTGGCCAAAACCCTGATCGCGACCTTCGGCTCGTTTGCCGAAGTCATCTCCGCGCCGGTTTCGCGGCTTGCCGAGGTGAAGGGCTTGGGCGATGCCACCATCACCGAGCTGAAGCTCGTGCAGGCGGCGGCGAGCCGGCTCATTCGCGGCGAAGTGAAAAAGCGGCTGGTCCTGTCATCGTGGCCGGCGGTGCTCGACTATTGCCGGAGCGCGCAAGCCTTCGCCGACCGCGAGCAATTTCGTGTCAACTTCCTCGACAAGCGCAACCAGCTCATCGCCGACGAATTGCAGCAGGTCGGCACCGTCGATCACACACCGGTCTATCCGCGCGAGGTGGTCAAGCGCGCGCTGGAACTGTCGGCGACCGCCACCATCCTCGTGCACAACCATCCGTCCGGCGACCCGACGCCCTCGCGCGCCGACATCCAAATGACGCAACAGATCATCGCGGTGGCAAAGCCGCTCGGCATTTCCGTGCACGATTACATCATCGTCGGCAAAGAGGGTCACGCGAGCCTCAAGGGGCTCAAGCTCATTTGACCGGACGGAGGCCGCCGATGGCGCGCGAAGTCGCAAGGCAACAACAAGCCGCTGTCCCGGTGAGCCTTTTGGCGCTGGCGGTTGGGGCCGTGGCGGTCGGCGCGGTTGCTATTGGCGCGCTGGCGATCGGCAAGGTGGCGATCGGCCGTCTGGCGATCAAGAAGGCGCGCTTCGGCTCGCTGGAGGTCGATGAATTGACCGTTCGCAAGCTGCGCGTCACGGAACGGCAAAATTCGGAGTCATGAGTAGCGCTACCGCGTACTGGCGAGCTGCAGCGCGTTGAACCGGATGTTTTGCTGGTCGGTCAGACCCGTCTGAAAATCCGCCAGCGCCACTTCGATGGTCTCTACCGCCCGCCATGTGGCGTCGAGTCGGGCTTCGGTGGCCTCCAGCCGTCCCAATGCCGTGGGCGACACCGCGCCCGGGCAATCGGCGTCGAGATCGCTGGCCGCGCGGTTGAACGCATCTTCGACTTTGGCCAATGCCTTGCGCTGGGCATCGGTCGGTTGCACCGCCTGCTCGACCTGCGCGAGCGATTCCTTCGTAGATCCGGTTTGCATTCTACAGGCCGGCGCGATGTCGTTGGTGGTCGCGCTCGCTTGGTCGAAGCGGGCGCGTTGTTTGTCGCTCAAGGATTGCTCGAATTCCTGCAACGGCGGGCGGACGATTTCGAGCGCCATGATGACTGTGTTGATCTGGCTTTCCATGAGTTGCAGCCGGGCGACCGGCTGCGGCGGAATTTCGGTCGGGCAGGCCTTGGTCAAATAGCCGTTGGCCTGGCCGAGCGCAGTCGCCAATTTTTGCAGCAGCGGTTGTTGCGCGGCGTCCGGCGTCGTCTGCCGAGCGATACGCCCGACGACCTCGGCCGTGGTGTCCCGATAGGGGCAGAACTCGGCAACCCGCTCTGGCGGGTATTTGGTGAACGCCTGATCGAAAATGTCTTCATAGCCGAATGACCAGAACGACGCGGTCTTTGGCCAGAAGATGTCGCCGTAGAGCGATGACCAGGCGAGGACCGGATAAAGCAAAGTCGGCGAGTCTGGCTGCGGCGCCCCCGCGGCACCCGGTCCAGTCCGCGCGTCGTCCCCGCGGCGAGGGCCGCCGGGAAACGGCAAGTTGAGATGGAGGGGCCCGAAATTCAGGCCAAACGCCCTCGCCGCGTGAGTTGGCGGGAAAAGGGCGATGAGAGCGATCGCGACGACGCCTATGCGGGCACTGACCGTCGGCATGGACCGGCCACTCCGAACCCAACCCTAACGTGCCGAAGACAACGCGTTCGTCGGCGGCGGGTTCCCTGTTTCCTGCGCAGGCCTATTGCCGATTACTGCCGTACCAGCAGGACCGGGTCGGCGGTTTCCGGCACGCGCAGCCACGTATTGGCGTCGTTCTCCTCGAAGCGCCAGATTTGTCCGCGCGCCGAGAGCAGGACCAAATCGCCCTGGTCGATGCGCCAGGCGGTCGGGCCAAAGCGGGTGACCAGCGCATCGCAACCGGGTTTGATCTTGAGCGCCAAGGCGTCAGCGGTGGCGGTGGCGGGACTGTTCGCCAGCGTCAACATGCAAACCGGCTTGCCGGTGCCACGCGCGATCGCCCAATCGCCGACCATGTCGTCGGCGGAGCGGACCGGCGCCGCGGCGGCGCTTTGCAAGACGTAGCGGCCCTCACCGGGCTGGAAGCCGTCAAAGATGCCGCTTTCAGCCTCGGTGAGTTCGATCACCGCATTGCCCCGCGCATCGAGCAGACTGAGCGCCCCGTATGCGCCCACCGACCAGGCGGCGATATCCTTGGTCGAAGGAAACAGGCTGGCGCAGTTGCGGTCGATGTCGAGCTTGTAGCCGCCGGCCAGCGCCTCGGTGCGGAAGGTGAAGCGGCAAATCCGGTCGTGATCGGCGTTGGAGAATTCCCAGGCGCCGACCATGGCGTTGGCGGCATCGCTCAGTGCCGGCGAATCCTGCGCCAGGGTCCCGCGGCAAATCCCTCCCGCAACGGCGACGCCGATCAGGGCGCTTCGAACCATGCCGACACCGCTCATGCGCAAACGCTAGCATGCTCATGCCGCGCCGTCAGGGGCCGCGAGGTCAAGGCGGGGCCGCTCTTCGCTCCCGCGGACTTTCCCAAGGCCGGGAACTTCGGCCCCACCCTAATCGTTCTGTCTGCAATCGTTCTGCGTGCGGCCGCCAGCGCGGCACCGGTCAGGTTCCTCATGAGCGAAACATCGGATCGCCCGGCGGACGGAATCAATTCGGACCGTTATTTCATCGTCCTCGGCACGGCCGCCGCGGATCTTTGGAGCCATCTGCCGCAGGAATTGCAGCAATCGTTGTTCGAGCGGGCCGTCTTTCTCGGCCACAAGAGCGAGCGCGAAGAAAGCGTGCGTAAGCAATTGGCCAAGTTCCTTCACGACCATCGCGCGGACCCAGCACGCTTGAGCGAATAACGGCAACGCGCCGCTTGTGATCGCTGCCGCGATCCTTACATAATTGACGGCAGATATCTGCGCGGGCGGTCACGCTATGGCGGACGATTCAACCCAGCCGGAACGGCCTCGCCTCGAACCGGAAATCATTCCCCCGGCCCGCGCTCGGGACGATTCCGATTGGACCCAGCGCGGCTGGCGACCCCAGATGTCGGGCGCAAGCGGAACGCACCGCATCTACGTCACCAGGCTTGGCCCGTTCGGCATGACGCTGCTCATGCTGATCATCGGCGTAGTGATCGCCGTGATCCTTCTCGCCGTGGTCGGCGCGGTTCTGATCTGGATACCGATCCTTGCGCTACTCGTTGCCGCAGGCGCCATATTCCGCCTCCTGCGCCGCTGATCGGCTTGCGATCATTCAAGCCATTTTGGCCCGGAAAAGGGGCAAAAGCGCGGGCGTACACCGCCCATTAACCCTGTCGCCCTTATGAATTGATTAACCATACCGGCCGCCATGGACATGCCTGATTGCGCGCCCTTGACTCGGTATGGGGAACTAACGCGCCGAGGTAGGCGCTGCTTGGCGCCGCCGTGCGCTTGAGCGCTCGCCGCCCCCGCCAAGAGAGTCAGTTTTTAGAATGTTCGAAGCGCCACGCCAAATACAATCGGCAGCCGCCGGGGCTGGCAATTTCTTCGTCGGTTTCTCTCCTCTCGCCGAAATCGATTTTCAAGGACTCTGGTCGGTGCTCTGGCAGGGCAAGAGCACGATTCTGTGGACGACGGCCGCGTCGCTCGTCATCGCGATGCTGTTCGTGCTCACCGCGCCGCATCGATACACGGCGGTAACGCAGATCCTAATCGACCCGACGGATTTGCACGCCGTCGGCAAGGATCTCACTCCAGCCAGTCAGTCAAATGACGTAGCGGTGCTGCAGGTCGAGAGTCAGGTTCGGGTGCTGATGTCCGACAGCGTATTGCTACGGGTGGTCAAAGCCGAAATGCTCGACCGCGATCCGGAATTTGCCGGCCGCTGGCTTGGCGACGGCGCCGACAGTTCGATCGCCGCTTTGAATTCGCTCGAGCAAAGTATCCAGGTGAAGCGCGCGGAGCGCACTTATGTCATAGACGTCAGCGTCACCGCGCGCGAGCCGGGAAAAGCGGTACGCATTGCCAACGCGATCGCACAAGCCTATCTGGCCGAACAAACCGATGAGCGGTCGGACGCCGCACGCCAGGTTTCCCAGTCGCTGACCGCGCGGCTCAACGAGCTTAAGGACCGCGTCCGCGAGGCGGAGAACCGTGTCGAGACATTCAAGGCACGCAACAACATCCTCGGCTCGAGCGGACAACTAGTCAACGAGCAGCAGCTCACCGAGCTCAACAATCAAGTTGGCGTGGCACGGGCGCGCACGGCAGGCGCGAAGGCGCGTCTCGATCAGGTCCAGCAAGTACAACTGTCCAAGGACGAGATCGGCGCCTTTCCGGAGGCGGTGCAGTCCCAGACCATCACCGCGCTGCGCAGCCAGTACGCCGAGGTCATGCGTCGCGAAGCCGAACAGATGACCTCGCTCGGCGAACGCCACCCGGCGGTGATCGAGATCCAGGCCGAGGCTGCACGGCTGCGGCGAGTGATCGAAGACGAGGTGCATCGCATCGCGCTTTCGGCGCGCAGCGAATACGAAGGCGCACGTGCCAACGAGGAAGCGCTTGCCGGAAACCTGGAAAAGCTCAAAGGCAACGCAATCACCACCAACGAAGCCATGGTGACGCTGCGCGAACTCGAGCGCGACGTGCAGGCCAGCCGTACGGTCTATGAGGCGTTCCTCGTCCGTGCCCGCGAGACCGGCGAACAGGAACGCCTCGATACCAAGAACATCCGGGTGATTTCACGGGCCGATCTGCCGCTGCGCCGCAGTTTTCCGCCGTCGACCCTGCTGCTCGCCGTGGCCGCGCTGTTCTTCGGCGCCGCCAGCGGCAGCGGCCTCGTCATCATGCGCGAGCTATACGACGTGCGCACCCCGCGCGTGATCGGTGCCGGCAGCTTCGGCAGCAGATTATTCAAGGTTATTCGAGAGTATTGGCCGGCCGCCGCGCTTTCATCCTCCATCCCGGTGCTTGCGGTGCTGCCGAACGTCGATGTCTCGTTCGGTTTGGACGCCGCCGAAGACCCGAAATCGCGCTTCGCGAAGGAGCTGCGCAAAGTGCTTGAGGCGCTGCGTGCAAGCCACAAGACACGCGGCAATGCGAGCGTCCTGATCGTCGCCTCCGACGATGAGGATGACACCGTGGCGGTTGCGCTCACGCTTGCCACGGTGGCCGCCGCAACGCAACGCGTGCTGCTGGTTGACGCCGATCTCGAGCGCCGAACGCTGGCGGCGATCGACGCCGACCGGAACGACGCCGGTCTGGTCGATGTCGCCACCGGGCGCCGCGAACTTGCCGACGTGATCGTTCGCGATCAAGAAACCAACATCAACCTGGTGTCTTTCGTTTCGCCGAGCAGCCGGCGCGATCGGCGGATCAACGAAGCGGATGTCAAACAGGCGTTCGACCAGACCAGGCGCTTCGACATGGTGATCGTCGCCGCGGTCGATTTGACCCGCAATCCCGGCACCAGCTTCTTTGCCGGCCTGGTCGACCATATCGTGCTGGTCGCCCGAAGCGACGAACAGAATGCCGGCGCCGTCGAACAATTCATCTCGCGCCTCGGTCTCGATGCGCGGAAAGTCCGCGGAGTGGTTCTCACCGGCACCGCCGCGACGGCCTGAAGATCGAAGCGTTCCGAGTACCCGTCCGCATCGCCCACGAGGAAACGCTGTGGCACAGCTCGGTCTTATCCCCGCAGACACCCCCGCGATCGGCGTAGGAGCCGCTGCCGGTTCGCTGATCCGCACTCTCCTCCTCGCGGCGGTGCTTCTTCTGCTGTGGATCTCGTTCAGGCCGTTCGCGGACCTGACGTTGCCGCCGGAGGTCACCGAAGCGGGCGACGTCGTCAACCAAATCGGCTATTCGCTGGAGTTCGTCGTACTGGCCGGATGGTGCCTCGTTCACGAACCGGGCCGGTTGCTGCCCCTCGTGCGGCCGGCCTTTGTGGTCATGCTGATCTGGCTCATCTTGTCGGTCATTACCTCTTGGGACCCCTCGCTCTCCGCGCGGCGGCTCATCTTCACGCTGCTGATCATGAGCGTCGGCGGCATGATCCTGCTGTTACCCAAGAATGTGCGTCATTTCGGCGACGTGACGGCAGCGGTCGTGCTTGTCGTGCTGGCCGTCTGCTACCTCGGCGTATTCCTCGTCCCGTCGCTGGCGATTCACCAGCCGGCGGATTTCGGCGAGCCCGAGCTTTCCGGCGATTGGCGCGGCGTGTTCGGGCACAAGAATGAAGCCAGCGCCGCCATGGTCTTGTTCATTTTCATCGGACTATTTGTCGCCCGCATGCGCAGGGTTGCCCTCGGCCTGCTCATCGTCGCGCTGGCCCTGACGTTCCTCGTCTTTACCCATTCCAAAACTTCCATGGTCATGTTGCCCCTGACGTTGGTCGTCTCAATCTTGCTTGCCCGCATTCGTCGGCCAGCCGTAGGAATCGCGTTGACCCTCGCCGTCGCGGTCGTTTTGAATCTGTTCTCGGTCGGCTCAATCTATGTCGAGCCGATCCGTAACTTGGTCAGCTCGATCTTGGCCGATCCATCGTTCACCGGCCGGACCGACATCTGGCAATTCGCGATCGAACGTTTGGTGCAGCACCCCATCACCGGATATGGTTTTTCCGCATTTTGGAGCACCCCGGAAGTTTTCTATGGAATGAAAGAAGGCTGGGCCAATACGGTGAGTCACGCGCACAACGGCTACCTCGATCTTGCTCTTACCATCGGTTTTCCGGGAGTGGCTCTTGCCGTCTTGTGGCTCGTCATCCTGCCGCTGGTCGACTTTTACCGCTCGCCGCACGACCCATCCAGCGCGCCCCTGGAGATGCTGTTTCTGCGCGTCTGCCTGTTCGCGGCCCTTGGGTCGTGCTTTGAGAGCAGGCTGTTACAGGAGGGCGCCGCCGGACTCTTTCTCTTCACCGCGGTGTTTGGCCTGCGTTTACTTTCCGTATCGCGCGCAACGGCATGACCAGAGAGTCGGCTTGCTTCGTTCGCAGTCGACTTGATTCGCAATCGACTTGATCCGCAGTCACTTGGCCGTTGGACCCGCAAGGAAAATTTTAGCGTCGCTCTCACGAGCAGCTGCGCCGGTTTACCCTGATAAATAATTAACTTTATTTTCCGAGGCGTGGCGCATAACTGCGGGCATGCGCAAGCTTCGCGACATGACTTCAGTCGGTTTGATCACCCCGACCTACTGGCGCGATCTGGAGCGCTGCGCGCTGCTCTGCGAAAGCGTGGATCGCTACGTCACTTCGTTCGCACGGCACTATCTTATTGTCGCCGACGAGGACATGCCGTTGTTCGCCAGGTTCAATGGCGGGCGGCGGCTCGTGCTGCCCGTTTCCGCATTCCTGCCGTCCTGGCTCAAGCCCTTGCCGGGTTTTATCGAACGAAAGCACCGGCGATATTGGTGGTCATTCCGCACCAAGCCGGTCAACGGCTGGCACATCCAGCAATTCGTCAAGATCGCGGCCGCGTGCGCGATCCCGGAAGACAGGGCCTGCATGCTCGATTCCGACGTGGTGTTCTTCCGCCGCTTCGACGTATCGAGGTTCGGGCAAGCCGATCTCATGCCGCTTTATGTCAGGCCGGGCGATATTGCAGCCGATGCACCGCTGCACGCTTCGTGGGTGCGCTCGAGTCACCGGCTGCTCGGGCTCAATGCTCCGTCATTCCCGGCCGACGACTTCATCGGCCACATTATCTTTTGGAATCAGCGAAGCGTACGCGCGATGACAGCACGCATCGAAACAGTGACCGGTCTCGATTGGATCGAAGCGCTCTGCCGCGCGCGGGCGATATCCGAATATATGCTGTACGGCGCGTTTGTGCGCAACAACCCGGATTTCCTGCGCGATCACCGTCTCACGGACGAAAGCTCGTGTTTGAGCTATTGGGAGGACGAGCCGCTTGGCGAAGCCGCCCTCGAGAGCATGATCCGCGCGGCGGGCGATAAATACGCGGCATTCTCGGCTCAATCGTTCTCCAATACGCCGGTGTCGTCCATCCGCTCAGTGCTTGACCGATTGCAGGGCCGGGCGGACGAGCAATCCGCACCCCTGGCGCCGGCTCCGACAGGCGAAGCTCAAATCAAGAAGTCCATGTCGCGAAGCCCGAGCTAGGCGGCCAACAAACGAAATTCGTTCACCCGCCGACCACGGCCCGTCCTTAAGCCTAATACTTGATTAACCTTTGTTTTCCGTGGCTTGGCGATTAAATGTCTCCCAGGAGCGCAGAAGCCATGACGGCAGAATCCGGCTGTGTTCACTTCGACGCGGCTCCTGACCGACGCTGGACGATACCGGTAGCGGAGATCGGCGGGCTGCCGATCGCGGCGATAGACTGCGCCAAGTCGGCGCAGCTCATGATCGACGTGGCGCTCAATCGCCGCAACGCCGCACTGCCGCCCCTGGTCTCCACTTCCGCGAACGGCCAGGTGCTGTCGCTGTGCGCACGCCAATCGCACATTCGCGATCTTTTCCTTAACGCCGATCTTATTCACGCCGATCGCATGCCACTGGTGTTTGTTTCGCGCCTGTTGCAGCAAACACCGCTTCCCGAACGAGTCTGCACAACCGATCTTTTCCACTATGTCGCGGCGGTGGCCCAGCAGCGCGGTTCGCGTATGTTTTTCCTCGGCGTCGCCGACTCGATCGTCAGCCAAGCCGCGCGACGTGCCCAATCGCTTTATCCCGATCTTGACATCGTCGGTTACCGGGGCGGTTACCTGCGCCGCGAAGCTGACGAAGAGCGCGTTATCGACGTCATAAATACCGCGCAGCCGGACATTCTTTGGCTTGGTCTGGGAGTTCCGCGCGAACAGCTTTTTGCCATGCGCTATCGCGACCGGCTGCGTGGCGTTGGCTTGATCAAAACCGTGGGGGACCTGTTCGACTTTCTTTCCGGCAAGAATGCACGCGCGCCGAGCTGGATGCAGAGTGCCGGACTCGAGTGGGCCTATCGCATGTATCTTGAGCCCCGACGCCTGGCCGGTCGCTATCTGGTAACCAACCCGCACGCTCTGTTTCTGCTGCTCACCCGGACCGGACAAACGGCCAGGCCCGTCTGGGACCAAACGGGCGGTGAGTGATTCGATGGAGCGTCGCTCCGCCCAGACCGAACGCGCGACGCCATCGGCGTGTCTGTGCGTTCCGACGTTCCGCCGCCCGGCCGGCCTGCGAAAGCTGCTGGCGCATATCGAGCAATTGACCTTTGCCGGCGCCGTAACCGTCGTTGTCGTTGACAATGACGCGGAAAATCGAGGCGGCGCGGCGATTGTCGAGCAACTCGCGCCCGTCGCGCGTTTCCCCGTCACCTGCATAGTCGAGTCGCGCCGCGGTCATACCTATGCCTATAACAGCGCCTTCGTCAGCGCTTGCCGCGCGGCACCGGCCCCCGATTATGTGGCCGTTCTCGATGACGACGAATACCCGGATCCAAATTGGCTGGCCGAACTGATGAAGGTCGCGCTGGAATACGATGTCGATATCGTCGGCGGCCCGGTGTTCCCGGTTTTCGACAATCCCAGTCACTGGCTCGCAAAGAGCGGCCTGTATGCGCCTACTCGATCCAGGACCGGGCGGGTGCCGATGATTTATGGCGCCGGCAACATGCTGATCCGGCGCACCGTGCTCGAACAATATCTGGATGAGCCTTTCCATCACGCTTTCGCATTCACCGGTGGCAGTGACAGCGAATTCTTCAAGCGGTGTCAGAACGACGGGCGCAGCTTTGCCTGGGCGGACGACGCCCACGTGTTTGAAACGATGCCACGGTCGCGGACGACGGTCGGTTATGTGCTGCGCCGGAAGTTCCGCACCGGCACGGAAGCAACGCGCATCGATCGCCGATTGACCGGCGGCACCGGCGGCGCCCGAGCCGCACTGCGTCACTGGTGCAAAGGTCTGGGCCTGCTCGGCCTCGGCATTTTGTCGTTGCCGGCTACGATCTGGGGCGGTCGCCGCGCCGCCATGAACAGCCTGATCTGGGCGGCCCGCGGGGTGGGTTACATCGCCGCGGAATTCGGCGTTCTGTACGAGGAATATCGCAATCCGCGCTGACGGTCTTGGCTGCGATCGCGTCGCCGTTCTGGATTAACGCTAATGTCACCGTTGATTTCTTTGTTTGACGAAAAACGCTTAGAACATCAAGCGTTGCGCCAGTCGCTGAAGCTTCACGCGAGATCGGACACACGCGGTAACCCAAATGGAAATGACAACCGACGTCATGCGACCGCGCGTAGTTGCCGCTCAACAGTCTGCCAAGTTCTCAGTCGATGTCTATGAAGGCGATAGCCTCGCCCGTGCCGGCTGGCCGTCCATTGCGGACGCCTCAAACTTGCGGATACACGTTTATCAGTCGCGGGAATTCCTCGACGTATGGATGAATACCATCGGCGTCGCTCACCGCGCGCAGTCGTTTCTAATCGT
>Ga0302325_10032376_pt1 | contig 10739 bp, 5 predicted proteins | sample Palsa_T0_2_FD_201948 | JGI IMG/M metagenome (GOLD analysis project Ga0302325, IMG submission 201948) | Peat permafrost microbial communities from Stordalen Mire near Abisko, Sweden - Palsa_T0_2 | ecosystem: Environmental > Terrestrial > Soil > Palsa > Peat permafrost | place: Sweden: Abisko...
CTTGCGCAACGCAGCGATCCCCATGGCTTCCACCAGGAGAGCATTATCTTTGCCTTGCACCACCGCCAACGCCACCAAGCCCATAGCCTGATCGAATTCGCCCTCGCGGGTAAACAGTAGGGCCCGATGATAGTTAACGATATCGCGGATTTCCTCGTGGCCGCCAAGTCCCAGGGTATTGGCGCGCTGCAGGTGGGCCAGAGCTTCGTGATACTGCTTGGTTTGAAATTCGCAGAGCCCCAGCATACCCCATCCGGTGGCCATCTTGGGCTCGTTGGAGAGCAGATGCCGAAAGGCGTCCCGGCCTTGCTCATAGCGATCGGCTTCGTAGTACAGTGTGCCGGCAAACCACCAGCCTTCGGCCCATGCCGGCTTCAGCCGCAGGGCTTCCTCATAGAGGCGCAACGCTTCATCGGGGTTGCCCGCTTCACGCGCCGCCTGGGCCTTTGCCACCAAAGCGGTGAACGCCGGCGAATCGGGCCGCCCCTTCGCCCCCGTGGTGGATGGCGTCTTTGGCGGGATGGGCGATTGAGCGTTCGATCCGGTGTCGCCACACAGCGGCAGGGCACACACTGCAAGCAACACGACGCTCGCCAAGGTTTTCAGAGCCGGTTTCAGGACCTGACTTGCCGGGTGCGGCGATTGTCTGGCGTGGGTGTAGAGCACTCCGGAACCGGTCACGAGTGCTGCAAGGCGGAACATGGATCTTCCCCACGATTATACACCCGGGCGAAACACGCCATCCTTGCGCTGCCCTCCAATAAAAATTGGGGGACTTCCGTCCCCCAATCGCGTGAAACGTCTGAACCGCTTGCCCAGCCGGAATTAGAAGTAGAACTTGAGAGCCAGTTGGACGATGCGGTTCCCTAGTTTGATCGGGGTGTATCCGAACGCGGTGTTGGTATTCACCGCTGTACCGTTTGCGCCGGGGCCGAAATCCAAGTAGGTGCTGTTGGAGCCCGGTCCCGCTCCGGAGAAGCTCCAGATGGGGTGATTCATGAAGTTGTAAGCCGAGAACCGGAATTGCAGCTTCTTCGACTCGGTGATGTAGAAGTTCTTGAACATCGAAAGATCGCTGTTGAAGAACCAAGGTCCGAAATACTCCGGTAAGACAATTGGCCCATTCACGCCAGGCGTGGTCGAGATGGTGAAACAGTTGCCGTTGACATACTGGTGCGGCGCGAGGTTAGCGGTGGGATTGCACGTGATGAGAGGCGTAAGCGGCACTTGGTCCGTTCCGTTGATGGAATAGTCCGTAACCGAGGAGCCGTACGAATTGTCCACTTTCAGCGAGGAGCTGATGTTGCCCGAAGCGTTGAAGTCCGAGCCGGGAGAGTTGCCGGTCAAGTTCACACCGCTCTGGAGTTGCGTGATACCGGACAGTTGCCAGCCATTGACAAAACCGGCCAGGATCTTGTCGCTTTGGGAAACCGGGTTCGGCATCTCGACAGAGTAGGCCGCATTGATGATCTGACGGCGATCATAGGGTGTGGGGCCGTAATCCTGAGAGAGGTTGAGCTGATCGGCGCCCACGATGCCCATGGACTTGCCGTAAGTATAGTTGGCGGTGATGTCGTACTTGCCCCGCCGCCGCACCCAGCTAACCTGCAGCGCATTGTAATTCGAGTACAGGTTGTGATTGGCGATATTCACGGCCTGATACGTGGGATACGGACCATAATCGTACTCGCCGCTGGCGACGGTAGACGGGTCCTTGCCGACGTTAAACAAGGTGCCGTAGGGAATTACGTTGATGTTGGTTCCTACGCCAGTCGTATTAAGAAGGTACTTGCTTTGGTTGCCGACGTAAGATGCCTCAAGCATGGAAGCGAATGGCAGCCGTTGGGAGATGGTGAAACTGTAACTGGTGGTCAACGGGCTTTCGTTGTCCTTGGAGCTGACACCGGCGGTGGCGAATGGCTGCGTACCGGGGTTGGTCGCCTCGATCCCAGCGAAGCTCAGGTCGCAACAGACTGTCGCCGTTTGGATTCCCTGGCCCGGCTGTAGACCTTGGGTGAACTGCGCGTTATGGTACCGGAATTGCCCAATACCCCCTCTGATCACCGTCTTGCCGCTGCCGAACAGATCATAGGCCAAACCAAATCGCGGCGCGTAGAAGAGCGGCCGGCTCGGGAAGCCGGAAAGCGGCACACTAGACGTGTTCGCATGCCATTCAAAGCCGGGCTGCGTCCCATTGGCCGCCGCGGCGCTATAGACGGACGGGTTGAAAATCGCGAAGCCGATCCCTTGGCGGTCGTACCAAGGCTGCAGATGGGAAACGCGCAACCCGTAATCGAGGGTTAGGCGTTTGTTCACTTTCCAGCTATCCTGAGCAAAGAATTCAATGTCGTTGTAGGCTTCGTTGTTCAGCCGGTCGTAATTTGACTGCTCATATTCGCTGGTGTAACCGGTCAGCAAATCAGCCCAAGGATTGCCGGTCTGTCCGCTCCAGTTGGCTTGCACCAACAGGCCGTTGGCGTAGCCGTTGGATGGCTGGTCGTTGATGTCGAATTCATAGTAGAAGCCGAACTTGGCGGTGTGCGTGCCCCACACTTTCGACACGTTATCGCTGACGGAGGGCAGATCCTTCGTGGCGAACAAGCCCTGGCTCGGTCCGCCAACCTGGAAGCCGGAGGGATTCAGCAAGGTGGCGAGCTCGCCGCCCCAACTCGTCATCGAGGGAATCTGATCGATTCCGTTGGCATAGAGTCCCGTAAAGGTGTTGCCGATGGCCTTATCGCTGACCTTAGCCGGATTCTGGAACACGTTCGGGAAATTGATGTAGGTGAAGGCGAACACGAACTCGTTCGACATGGTGGGGCTGAATACATGCGTCAAGCTGGTGGAAACGGACTGCGATTGATTCTTGCCCAAAATCGGCGTCGGATACGGCACCGAGGTTGCGTTTCTCCACCATAGCGTTACCGGGAACTGTTGCGTTTCAAACTGCAGGTTATAGCGGACAAACAGTTTAGTGTTGTCGCTGATGCTGTAGTCGACGCGCGAAAGCCACTGATAGGAATTTTGCTGGAAGATCGCATCTTCCGCGAAATTGTCACCGAACGTAGTGGCCGGATTGGCGTTTGCCGCCGGATACTCTTTCATCAACGCCAGTCCGCTGGGGTTGATCGCGGTCTGCGGGATGATACCGCCAGGGTACAGCGAGGCACTGACTGGCGAAGGCGCGCCGCCGCTGGCCGTAACGGCGCCGACCGTGGCGAGGTTTGCCGGAGAGAAGTTCCCTTGCAGAAATTGGGCATTGTTCTCAACGGTGGCGCCCAAAAGGCCCGTGTCGAGAGTTTGGACATATGCCTCAAAGCCCGAGAAAAAGAACAGTTTGTTGCGGTTCTTGTTGAAATTGGTGCCTGGAATCAGAATGGGGCCGCCGATGTTGAACCCAGGGAAGAAGTACTTGCTTTGCGGGCGCGAGACGCCCACATCGTTGTTCAACCAGGTGTTCGAGTTCATTACGTAGTCGCGGGCGTAAAAATAACCTTCGCCGTGGAAATCCTTGCCACCGGCTTTTGCGATGGTGTTGATAACAATGGGGCCTTTGGAGTTCTCGGCGCTATAGTTCGAAGTGAGCACCTTAAACTCCTGAATCATATCGGTGTTCGGGTTGACGGGAGTTGCACAGTTGCAACCCGGATCGGACACGTGTGCACCGTCCGCGGTGATGTCGATGCTACCGGCCGGAGTTCCATTGGCGGAAAAAGCGCTGTTCAGCGGGCTTTGGCTGCCGCCGTCGCCGTTGCCGTTGATTCCAATCACCTCGCCAGTGAAGTTGGTTCCGGATTTCAAACCATCCGCGCTGTTCAGCATGGCAAAGCCTGGGAGGATTTTGATAAATTCAGCGGCGTTCCGTCCCACCACGCTGAAATCCTGCAGTTGCTTCGCCCCGAGCACGATCGATTTTTCTCCCGAGTCCACTGGGATGATCTGTTCGGATTCGCTGACCACTTCGACTTCGGTCTTGGTGGTACCGACCTCAACCTTTATAGGGAAGTTCAACGTTTCCGCGCCGAGTAGATCGATACCGGTCAAGTCGTACTGCCGGAACCCGGCGACCGCGACAAGCATGTCGTACTGTCCGGCCGGAACCGACGAAAACGAGAAATAGCCATCGTTGTTACTAGTTGAACGCCGGACATCGCCAGACGTCTTGTTGGTTAGTGTTACGGTGGCGTTGGGCACGACTGCGCCAGTCGGGTCTGCAATTGTGCCGGTGACCGTGCCAAAAATCGATTGCGCGTGTGCACTCACCGAGGTGAAACACGCGAAAAGAACCGCGAACAGCAAACCGCTCAAAAACCGAAGCCTCAAAGACATGGAAGCTAGACCCCTCTCACAAGGAAATTCAGGCACGTCAACTCGCGTGCCGACTAGGAATAATATAATCACATTAGTCGAAGCCTCGTGAAAAAGTTGCTGTTACATGGGGTTACCGATGCCGTTAACGCAGGCTCCCAGGCATCCAGAATCAGTCTTGGGCGAGTGTGCTATTCCGCTTCTACCGAAATCGGGAGACGGTCCTCACGGAGACCCACGACGTTTGATATACTCGGTACCGATCGAACATAATGAGCATGGGATTGAAGACCGAGCGATGCATCTTTGCCGTGAAATCCGGGTGCTTGTTTTCCTAACCCTTCTGCTTGCTCCGGTTTCGTTCACGACACGGTTGGAGGCGGATTCGGCAGCCGTCCGTACGTTGCTCTCCGATGCATCGGATGTCGGTTTGGCGGCGGGCGTACCTGCGCCTGAGATCGGGCTCAAAGATCAGAATGGCCGGGAGCGCGATCGCAGTTCGCTTTCCGGAACCAACGGCCTGGTACTGGTGTTCTTCCGGTCTGCCGACTGGTGAATGTACTGCCGCGGGCAACTGGTCCAGTTGCAACACGATCTGCCGATTTTCCAGCGCGCCGGCGTAGGACTCGCGGCGATCGGCTATGACAGCGCGGCCGTGTTGCGCGAGTTCGCGTCGCGCAAAGGTATATCGTTCCCGCTACTTGCGGACCATGAATCGAAAGTTATCCGCGCCTACGGCGTCGCGAATCGGCGCTTCGTCAAGGGAACGCTCCTCAATGTCGATACGGAACAGATTACCGATTCACCCGGCGATGTCCCGGTGTACGGAGTGGCCTATCCGTCGGTTTTTCTGATCGGTCCGCGCGGCGCCGTGCTTTGGCGGTTCGTCTCCAAGACCGACGAACTACGGCTAACCGGGGCCGCGATTCTCGAACGCTCCATTGGCGCAATCACCGTAGTCGACAGGCGTCCGCTGCATAGCGACCGGGTGGAGGTAGCGGTTACGGCCAGCCATACCGAAGCTGGGCTGGGGAACCGGCTGAGAATCGGTCTCGAGCTAAAGATGCCCCCCGGCTTCCACATCTACGGGCCGGGGGTTGGCCGAAGCTATCATGGCCTCGATTGGAAGATGGACGAGTCTTCCTGTTGGTACCAAAGCGAGCCCGCATACCCCACGCCGAGGCAACGGCATTTCGCCTTCGAGGAGGGCGATCTGCCCGTATACGAAGGCGAAGTCCGCATCACTCGGGAGTTGGTGCTGAAGCCCGTCCTGAGCGCGGCTGAGCCCTCGCTGTTCCGGCTTTTCCAATCCGTCTGCCTGGATTCCGCTTCGCGTGTCAAGGCATCCGGCGTAGTGGCCTTCCAAGCCTGCGATGAGCGGCAATGTTTCCCGCCGCAATCGATTCCCCTCGATTGGCACTTCCATTTCTTGCCGCCCGACCCGGAGCGCGCCCCTCCGGAGCTGCGCCGCGAGTTCGAGCAGTAGCTCGTCGATACTAGGCTAAGATGGTGATGAACATGCCCTGGCCCGGGCCCCGCTTTTCACGACGAAGTCTATTGTTCGCCGCCGCTGGATATGGCGCGTCCCGTATGGGGCGGCCGGCGCGAGCTTCCGCTCCGCCCCTATTTCAAGAAGTGCCCCCGGCCGCTAGCGGCATCACCTGGGTCCACGACAATGCCATGTCCGCCGAGCGCTACCTTCCGGAGACGTTGGGGCCGGGCTGCGCATTCCTGGATTATGACAACGACGGCTGGATGGATATCTATCTGGTCAACAGCGGGCCAAGCGACTTCTTCACGCCGTCCAAACCGCTGCGCAACGTGCTTTACCGGAACAATCGCGACGGCACCTTCACCGACGTAACCGAGAAGGCGGGCGTCGGCGGCGGCACCTTCGGCATGGGCGCGGCGGTAGGCGACTACAACAACGACGGGTTCGCGGATTTGTTCGTCACCGCATACGGCTCCTGTATTTTGTATCGCAACAACGGTAACGGCACGTTCACCGACGTTACCGAAAAAGCGGGCGTGGCTACTCCCGGGTGGACCACCAGCGCCGCCTGGTTCGATTACGATAACGACGGCCGCCTGGATCTTTTCGTATGTAGCTTCGTGGATTACGCCACGACCCACCACTTCTCCTGCGGAGACAATAAACTGGGCCGCAAATACTACTGTATTCCGCGCGTGTTCAAGCCCACCCATAGCTTTCTCTACCACAATAACGGCGATGGAACGTTCACTGAAGTGGGCCGCGGAACGGATATCGAGCGCGCCTTGGGAAAAGGTCTAGGGGTGGTGGCCGCCGACCTGAACAACGACGGCCGCATGGATCTTTTCGTCGCCAACGACACTGTGCAAAACTTCCTGTTCATGAACCGCGGAAATGGCAAGTGGGAGGAGATCGCACTATCCGCCGAAGTCGGTTTCAGCGAGAGCGGACAGGCGCGTTCCGGGATGGGCGTGGATGCCGCGGATTTCGACGGCGACGGCTGGCAGGATCTGTTCGTTGCGAACGTCGATCAGGAGATGTTCTCGCTCTACAAAAACCAGCATAATGAGACATTTACGGATGTCGCGCACGCCAACACGGTGGCCCAATCCACCCGGCTTTTGAGCGGCTGGGGGCTAAAGTTTTTCGATTACGACAACGATGGCCTCATCGACCTGATCCTGGCCAACGGGCACCCTGACGACATGATCGAACTTTACTCGGCACAGGTGAAGTATAAAGAACCGCTGCTGCTGTTCCACAATGAGGGAGGCCAATTGCGGAACTGCAGCACGGACGCCGGCCCTGCCTTCACCCGTCCCCTTGCAGCGCGCGGATTGGCTGTGGGGGACTACGACAACGATGGCCGCCTGGACGTGATCGTCGCCAGCAACGGAGGTGCACCTCTGCTGCTACACAACAATTCAGGCGCAGGGCACCATTGGCTCGGTCTGAAACTGGTGGGCAGGCGCGCTAACCGGGACGCCGTCGGCGCGCGCATTAGCTGGTCTGCCGGAGGCGTCCGCCATTCGCGCTGGAAGAACGCCGGTGGCAGCTATCTTTCATCCTGCGATCCACGCGAGATCCTCGGACTCGGGACGGCCGCCAAAGTGGACTGGCTCGAAATCCGTTGGCCCGCGCCTAGCCAACAGTTGGATCGTTACACGGACTTGGCCGGGGACCGATACATGGAGATCACCGAGAAGTAGATCTGGATGACTCGCGATTTTAGCTCCCGGTTACACGTGATTTTACAGACCCCCCTTTCTTTTCATCGACGTTACTGCTACTCTAGTCTCAGGTTACATCAGCTAAGGGGAGTTAACGCCTTGCGGAAAATGCCCGCAAGTCGTTCAAAATGCTTAAGGAAAAGCCCATGCCGGCTGTTCCGGACCTGGATCGGTGCAAAGCCGAATTGGAGGCAGTGATCGCCTCGGGGATCTTCGCCAAAGCCCCCAGTCTGGCCCTGCTGCTCGACTATATCTGCACCAAGTACTTCGAAGGCCAAGCCAACCAGATCAAGGAATACAACATCGCGGTGGAGGCCTTGGGCCGTCCGCCAAGCTTCGATCCCAGACAGGATTCCATCGTCCGGGTGGAAGCCTTCCGGTTGCGGAAGCGCCTGAAACAGTACTATGAAAGCGAGGCCTCCGATCGCCACTTGCGCATCGTTGTGCCGTCCGGGCAGTACGTTCCACAGTTCGTCGAGAACGGCGCGCCCGCCCGTGAGCTCGAACCGCACGATTCCGCCGAGTTTGAAGAATTAGCGCTGGAAGCGGCGCTGCCGGCGGCTACAAACGGGGAGCTGGCCAGATCGCCGGCTCCGCCCGTTGCGGTTCCTTCCGCCGTGCCGCGGCCGCAACCTAAGGCCCGGCCCCGGCTAGCCGCCCTTTTGGCAGTTCCGGCCCTGCTAGCGGCGGTGGCCGGCGCGGTTTGGTACTCCCGATCGCTTTCGCCTGCAGTTAACGGGCAGAAAACGGCGACCGTGCCGCTAGGCGCGGAATCAGATGAAATCCGCATCCTGGCGGGCTCGTCAACCGGGCGCTACGTGGACCGTGCCGGGAACATCTGGTTGGCCGACCGGTTCTTCCGGGGCGGTTCAGTTTTTACGACGCCCAACCACGCCATCTCCCGGACCATCGAACCGGAGCTGTTCCGCACCCGCCGCGAGGGCGACTTTACCTACGATATTCCGCTCAAACCGGGCATTTATGAGTTGCACCTTTTCTTTGCCGAAACGCTCTTTGGCGAGGACAATACCGCCGGAGGGGCGGAATCCAGCCGCGTCTTCCGCGTTTCGATCAACGACAAACCGGCGCTGTGGGTCTTCGATGTGATCTCCGACGCGGGCGGCAGCAGCACCGCCGATGAAAAAGTCTTCAAGGATATTTCGCCCGCCGGAGATGGATTGTTGCACCTGCATTTCGCGGCGCTATTCAAAGAGACGCCGTTCCTGAACGCCATTGAGATCGTGCCCGGCATTCCCAAACGCATTCACCCGGTGCGCATCGCGGCCGGAAGTCACGCTTATACCGCTCGCGGCGGTATAGTCTGGGGCGCCGACCGCTACTTCAGCCATGGCTCCACGGTAACGCGATCCGAACGGGTGTCCGATACGCCGGATCCGGAAATATTCGCTTCTGAGCGCTTCGGTAACTTTTCGTATTCCATCCCGGTGGCGGCCGGCCGCTACGGCGTCAACCTGAAATTCGCGGAAACCTGGTTCGGCCCCGGAAAGCCCGGCGGCGGCGGCGATGCCAGCCGGGTTTTTGACGTCTATTGCAACGGCATTGCGCTGTTGCGCAATTTTGACATATTCCGCAGCGCCGGTGGAGCGCAGCGCGCCATAGACAAGAGCTTCCACGGAATCGTTCCAAACGCGCAGGGAAAGATCGTGCTGACGTTTGTGCCGGTGGTCAATTACGCCTGCGTCAACGCCATTGAGGTGGTAGACGAGAGCAAGTGAATCGTTCGCGGCACACTTCAGTTGCTGGAACTGGCTGTGCCCGTGATACCAAGGACCGTGGTAGCACCGAAATAGGTGTACTCCAGCTTTGATCCTGGCCCGCTTGCAGTTACTGCCGGCGTTATATTTTGCGGGCTAGGGCTGAATGCCATGGGATGCACGACCACCGCACGTTTCCAACTGCCTGGCTCCAGATAAATCGTACTAAGAATCTGGGCAACAAACGGACCCCCGGCGCCTATCGCCGCGGACACCGCCCCGATATCGGAGATCCGCCGCCACCGTGGACGGCGCTGTCGTATCGAAGCTATAGAAACCGTTTAACGTAGTGGTAACTCCGCCGGCCGGAACCGAGTAGGCGGCGGCGTCGACCTTTGCTTCGACAGGCAACGACGACTCGGCAAGCGCGACCGTAAACACCACGGTCTCGCCGCTAAGGCCCAGCCCATCCTCGCCCGACAAAACCGGCCCGAGCGTTCCCGTAACTGTTACCGTAAGCGTGGCGGCCGGTAAGGATTGCGCGAATAACGGGCAAAGCCCTGAAACCAGAAACACCGCACTACTCAAACCTAGTTGCAATTGCATCTTTTTTCCTTTCCTGGCCCCGATGGCCAGCATCGATTGTACATCAGGCCGGTTGCACATCCCCATTCGTCCCGCGCCGTGCTACATTTCACCGCATGAAGGTCTTCGCCCGTTTCCTCGCTGCGCCGCTGCTGCTGCTACCGGTGCACGCGCAGGTCTTCAAATTCACTCACGACGAAATGTTGAAGTACACTTCCCGCAATCCCTTCGACCGCTTCGAGGACGGGCGTCCGAAAGTGCCCGACGCCGTTTTGGAAAAGGTCAAAGGCCTTTCCGCCGAGGAAGTGTGGGCCGTGTTGCCCGGCGGCGGTTTCCGCAATCAATACGAAGGCAACTTCCGCATCCTGCATCCCAACCGGAAACTGGTAGGCCGCGCGGTTACCGTCCAGTTCATGCCCGCGCGTCCCGACGTTGCCGATATCATGGAAACCGATGCCAAGGCCCAAGGCCTGCGCGATAACGGCAACCAGCGGGTACTTGACATCCTGAAACCCGGTGACGTGCTGGTGGCGGATATGTTCGGCAAAATCGAGGAAGGCACCATCGTGGGCGACAACCTGGCTACCTATATATACGCTACGACTGGCACCGGACTGGTCGTGGATGGCGCCATCCGCGACCTGGAAGGCATCCAGCCGATCGATATGTCCGTATACTGCCGCGGTGTGCATCCCACTCCCATCCGCAATGTCATGCTGACCGGCATCAACGTTCCCATCCGTATCGGCGGCGCCACGGTCATGCCCGGCGATGTCGTTTTCGGCGATAGCGAAGGCGTGTACTTTATACCGCCGCAGATGGTGAAGCAGGTGGTGGATAAAGCGGACGAGACGCACATCCACGATGAGTGGACCCAGATGAAATTCAAGACTGGGAAGTATAAATCCA
>Ga0302325_10032377_pt1 | contig 10739 bp, 8 predicted proteins | sample Palsa_T0_2_FD_201948 | JGI IMG/M metagenome (GOLD analysis project Ga0302325, IMG submission 201948) | Peat permafrost microbial communities from Stordalen Mire near Abisko, Sweden - Palsa_T0_2 | ecosystem: Environmental > Terrestrial > Soil > Palsa > Peat permafrost | place: Sweden: Abisko...
CCATCCAGCCCATCCCAAGGTTCTGGCTGAGGGTGGTCAGCGGAGCGGTGAGCTGGTCGAGGGTCGGATTGTTGTTGGCCAGCGCGTGGGTTTCAACATAAGTGATGAAGATGAAGAACGCGCCGGTCACCAACAGGCTGGCGATGACCGCGCGGGGAATCGTGATAAGAGGTTTCTTGGCCTCTTCGCCGAAGGCGGTGGCGCATTCAAAGCCGACTAGACTGAAGATCGCCACGACGACGCCCAGCCCGATATCTTTCAGGCCATGTCCCTGGGTGGGATGAAGCTGGGCCGAGTCGATTGCGCCGGTTTTCATGATGGCGACGATGGCCAGGATCATGATGACCGTGACGGAGACCCCTTCAAGGATCAGCATGAGGAGCGTTGAAAATGTGATGTCCTTGTAGGAGAGGAACCACGAGAGGGCTACGCATATCGCAAAGAGCGTAATGTAGGGATGCGACAGATAACCCGTTGCTCCGGCCTGCGTGAGCAGCATCGCGGCGAAGTGGGTGAAGCCTGTCACACCGGCGATGCCGATGAACATGTACGCGAAGATCAGGCACCAGCCCGAGATGCCACCAATCTTGGGCCCGAGGCCCTTGACGGTGTATTCGTACATGCTGCCGGCGGAGGTATATCGCTTGGCGAACTGGTTGAGGCTGATCGCCACGAACAGCAGCATGACCGTGCCGAAGAGATAACAGAGCCAACCGGCGGTGCCGGCGGTTCCGAACATCAGGGGCACAATCAGCGCGGCCGTCATGCTGGGTGAAATCAGCGCGACGGCCTGTGCTGAGACTTCCCAGAAGTTCAGCGCGTTGTGCTTGAGTTTCGTATGGGTGTTCTTGACCGTGTCGGCGTAATTGCCGGTTTTGGGACCGAGTGTCGTGTCGCTCATGGCGGACTCCTGCAAAAAACCTCAACTGCCCGCGGAAGCGAACGAGCGCAGTGGCACATAGCCACTCGACGCCGTGACGCGAGCTTTCCTCTCTCCGCAGGTTGTTTCTCGTTCGTTTCCGACTTCCGCCGCTCCGGGAAGTTTCTCCAGCCAAATTTTCCGGACTAACCCAAAAGTCCGGCGGTCATTCGCTGACCCGCTTCCCGGCGGGATATGAGCGTGGTTGGTATTGGACTGGCAACCAATATCACTTCGGCCTCGCGCCCATCCATGGCGTCGAGACGGTGCGGTTGACGTGAATCAAAATGCGCGGCATCACCGGCCTGGAGCTGAAATTCGCGGTCGCCGACATGCAGCGCCAGCCGGCCTGACAGAACATAAAGCCATTCTTCCCCATCGTGCTGATATCGCTCCGAACCCTGCCTCTGCGGCGAAATCGTCGCCCGCATCGGCTGGAGGTTAAACCTCGAAGCGCTTGAAAGCGGCAAATACGAAATTCCATTCCCCTCGTGCACGGCCACTTCGCCCATCCGAACCACGAGGCAGGAATCATCCTCCTGCGTGACTTCAAACAGGCTGCCCATCGGCACGCCGAACACGCGAGCGAGCGTCAACACGGCCGCGATGGAGGGCTGTCGATCGGCGCTTTCGAGTCGCGACAAAAACGGCTTGGATAGCCCGCTTCGTTCGGCCAACTCTTCGAGCGTCCACCCCTTTGCCGCTCGCAGCGATCGAAGCCGCGTCCCAAGCCTTTCAAGCTCCGGCGCGGGCATCGGTTCGCCATGGGTGTCCATGGGGGTGGAAATCTACCCGCGATGTTGCCTGTAATGCAACAAAAAAATCTGTAGAAGCCATAAATGGCCTTTAATTTACAAATTTAGATATGGAGTTCCAAGAATATTGCCGTCAAGGCAACGAACTCGGCCGTCAGGCCGCTTCACCAGGGCTTCTGGGATGGACCTGCAATTTGGTCATTAAAAGTAAGTCGAGAATACTGAAGCTATCATCTTCCCCATAAACAATTACCGTGCGGCCGGTTGGAGATCGTGAGACAAAATCCCGGTGCGGCACATGGAATTGCCGCCCATCGCCCATACGAATCGTAAAAGGCCGGAAACGCTGCGCTTCGATTACCGTTTTTAGCTGCTCAACGGTCATACCAGAATTATATCGACGGTGAGTTTACGCTGCACGACAAAACCTGATTCACGCCCGCAGCCGCGTCTGGATGTTATCCAGCACGTTCATGAAGTTGATGTAACTGTCATACGGGCTTTCATACGGGCTGAAATATTTGTGCACGTCGCCATCCGACCAGTATTTCGTGCACATGTAGTAGAAATGATCGCTCGTCGTGAGCCGGCGCCAATCGGTGAGAAGCTGCTCGTCTCCCTTTTCCTTCAGCGGGCCTTCGAGCTTGTACAACTCGTGCAGCGCGTTGGACTGCATGGCATTGCCCAGCCACGCGGACAGGTCGCGCTCCATGTCCGCCCAGGAGATCATGTGGGGAACATCAACCTCGCCCACCGATTCGTATTTGTCCACCACCTGGCTGGGGGTGAGGAAAGAGTTATCGGTGTTTTCCATTACTTTTCCGGGCAAGTGCTTGATGAAATCGAAGATGCCCGTGTCGGCCCACTGGTGCTCGCCGAAGGTTTCGTAATCCATGAACAGGTTGCAGATGAAACCGTTGCCGTTGATCTGGCTGACCCACCCGGCGAATTTCTCGGCGGTCAGCGGCCACTGCTCCCACCCCCGGTTGGAAAATCGAAACGCGATGTCGTCGCTTAAACGGTAATTCTTCAGCAGCAGTTTTAGCTTCGGCGCGTGCGGCGGGCGATAGACGAAATTGGGGCTGCGATACCCCAGGATGTGATCCACGCCCTCGGCCAGCACGGCGTCGTATCCCATATGGCTCACGAAGTGGGCCAGGTCGTTGTTGTAAATCAGCTCGGTATTGCGGAAAACGCGCGGCTCCTGCCCGAACAGGTGCTTGATGTAATGCCGGTGCTGTTCCACCTGCGCGCGAAATTCCTCGCGGGAATACAGGAACGACAGCGAGTGGTAATACGTCTCGTTGAGAAATTCCACGCATCCGGTTTTGTTCAGGTCGTGAAACGTATCCATCGCCTCCGGCACGTACTGCTGGATCTGCTCCAGCGCCACGCCGGTGATCGAATACGCGATGCGAAACCGACCCTCGTGCATGCGGATCGCTTCCAGCAGCGTGCGGTTCGCCGGGATGTAGCATTTGTGCGCCACTTTCCGGCAGATTTCCGCATTTTTGTAATCGTCGAAATAATGCCGATCGGTGTCGAAAACGCTGTAGCGCCGAAGCCGAAACGGTTGATGCACCTGAAAATAAAAACAGACCGAAGCCATACCGCCTTACCTTCTCTTGTTCGTCAGATCAAAGTATACGCGGGGCGGGCAATGAATCTACCTGCGCTGTCGGGTGAAATATCGCACGCTGAGGTTCACCAAAAAAATCAGGGCGATCAACACCAGGATTCCCGACCACGCCTGCATGCGCGCTTCGGGCGACGGCTCGTTGGACAGCTCGTAGATCCTGAGCGTCAGCGACGGGAACGGCTCGGCGGGATTGTGCACCAGACGCGAGCTTCCCACCGCGGTGAACAGCAGCGGCGCCGTCTCGCCGGCGACGCGGGCGATCGCCAGCATCGCTCCCGTCACCACGCTCCCCGTCGCGGTGGGAACCACCACGCGCAGGATCGTCCCCGCCTTGGTCGCGCCCAGGGCGATGGATGCTTCGCGATAACTTCCCGGCACCAGACGCAGCATTTCCTCGGTCGTGCGGGCGACGATTGGGATCATGATAAACGCCAGCGCCGCCGCTCCCGCCCAGCCGCTGTACGAGCCCATCGGCACCACCAGCAGCTCATATCCGAGGATTCCCACCACGATGCTCGGCACCCCGGCCAAAACATCCGCCACGAACCGCACCGGCGCCGCCAGGATCGAATTGGCGTCATATTCCGACAGGTAAATCCCCGCCAGCATGCCGATCGGTATCCCCGCCGCCGCCGCCAGCGCCACCAGGATGATCGTCCCTTCGATGCTGTTGCGCATGCCGGGCGGATTGTCCTGCGGAAGGTTGACGAAGAACCGCCAGTTCAGCGAATGCAGGCCGATCACCAGCAGATATCCGGTGATGAGCAGCAGCGTCAGGATGATGATCGCCGCGCATGCGATGCACACGCCGAACATGATCCGGCTGGCGAGCTTGGCTCGTGTGACCTGCATCGATGTCATACGGCTCTTTCCTTCATGCGACCGCCGACGCTCGAATCGTTTTGCCGACGACCAGGTATCGGGCCAGGATGTTGAAGACCAGCGACATGACCAGCAGGATCAGCGCCAGCTCCATCAGCGCCCCGCGATGAAGATCGTTCGTGGCCGCCTCGGGGAATTCACCGGCCAGCGTGGATGCCATCGTGGCCCCCGCGGAAAGCGGCGAAGCCGAGACATTGGGGGTGCTGCCCATCACCATCAGCACGGCCATCGTTTCCCCCGCCGCCCGCGCCAGGCCGAGGATGATCGCCCCGAACAACCCGCTTCGGCTGAACTTCAGCATCTCCGCACAGCTTTGCCACCACGTCGCCCCGAGCGCGATCGTTCCCTCGATCTGCGCGCGGGGAATATTCCGCAAAATATCCCGGCTGATAGCGGTGATGATCGGGATGACCATGATGCCCAGAATGATCCCCGCCACCAGCACATCGCGCCCGGTGGTGGGAATCGGCACCGTCTTGCCGCCGACTTGCCGCTCCACCAGCCAGCCGAATCCCGGCAGATGAAAGAGCACCGCGGCAGCGCGGCTTTCGATGCCCGCGGGAAGCGGAATGACTCCGCCGATGCGCTCCCACCGCGCCGGCCCGCCCATCCACGGTCCGAGCACGAACATCCCCCACAGTCCATACGCGATGCTGGGAATCGCCGCGAGAAATTCGATGAGAAACGAAATCGGCGGCATGAGCCACAGCGGCACGATGCGCACCAGGCAGAGCGCCGCGCCCAGGCTCAGCGGAACCGCCAGCAGCAGCGCGATCCCCGAGGTCTGTGCCGTGCCGGAAATGGATGCGACCGCGCCGAACCTGGGCGGTTCGTTGTGGTCCACCACTTTCATCCCGGTGCGCGGATCGCGGATCGGCCGGCCGTGCGAATTCAGCTTCAGCACCGGAAGCGGATTGGGACGCCAGTCGGTGCTCACCAGGAAATCCGCGCCGAAGCGATGGATGCTCGGCGCTGCCGCGGCGAACAGCACCACGAGCAATGCCGCGAGCATTACCAGGATCATTGCCGCGCTTGCCAGCGCGGCGAAATAGAGCGCCGGCTCGGCGCTGAATCGTCGCCGCCTGACGATGAGATTTGAATCGATATCCGAAACGGAGGTCATGGGCTGGACGGATGAATCGGTTTGCCGTCAAACATGATCGTGCCGATCGCCGCCTCCGCTCGCTGGATCACGCCGGGACTCAGCGGAGCGTACGTTTTCTCCGCCGCCAGGGATTGCCCATCGTGCAGCGCATACCAGAAAAAGTCCACGATCGCTTTCGCCCTCGCGGGATCTTTCAGATAGCTGAGGTCCTTGTAGCACATCAGGTACGTGAACGATGAGATAGGATAGACATCATCGCCGTCGCGGCTCCAGAGCCTCACCGCCAGGGTTTTCTGGTCGTCCATGTCCTGCACGGCGCCCTGCCCCGCGGCGGAAACGCTTTGCGGCGACGCCTTCACCAGCTTGCCGCTGTCGTTCTGCATCACCGCAAACGGAACGTGATTGTCCACGGCAAAATTGAGCTCGATATATCCGATCGCGCCGCCGGTCATCTGCACGGCCTGGGTGACGCCCTGGTTGCCCGAGCCGCCCTGCCCCGCGGGCCAGCGGACCGTCTTGCCGAAATTGACCTGGGTCTGGAAATCATCGCTCTGCGTGCAGAGATAGCTGGTGAAAACGAATGTCGTCCCGCTGCCGTCGCTGCGGTGAACGGTGGTGATGTCCGTGCCCGGAAGGTCGGCGCCCGGATTCAAAGCCGCGATGGCCGGATCGTTCCACTTGGTAATCTTCCCCAGGAAAATATCAGCCACCACCGGCCCGCTGAGGTTCAGATCGCCCTTGAAGCCCGGCAGGTTGTATGCCAGCACCACTGCGCCGGCGACGGATGGAATTTCCACCACGTCGCCGCCTTTGTCCTGCGCTTTTTTCAGCTCCTCATCGTTCATCGGCGCATCGGATCCGCAGAAATCGAACGTCCTGTCGAGCAATCCACCGATGCCGGCGCCCGAGCCCTTGGCCGCGTAGGAGATTTTGATATCGCCGTGAATCGCTCCGAAATCCTTGATCCACTGCTGGTAAATCGGATTGGGAAACGTCGCTCCACCTGCCTGAATTTCGACATCCGCGCGGGCGATGGACGCGCCCAGCGCCAAAGATGCCAGAAAGAGACAAAACCACACGGGAGTTATTCTTCGGAAAAACATGGGGTCAATGCTAAAGGCGGATTGTTAACGATTGATAAATTCAGTGCGTTGGCTTGACGTTCTTATATCCGGATTCCGCTTCTTTTGAAGTCTCCAGCACAAGCTGCAATTGCGTTTCATCGGCATCATCCCACGACCGGCCGCGGCGGGAGTACATCTGCTTCATCATCTCACGCGCTTTGTCCAGTTTGTAGGGCTGCATGCCGGCATCGGTCCAGAAGGAATAGCTGGGAATAAACCTCGGCGGAAGGTTGCTTCCGGCCAAGAGGCTGCAGAACCCGATATAACTGCCGGTCATCAGGCGGGTACCGATCGCGAGCTTGGAATGATCTCCGATCATTGATCCGAGGAATCGCCGATCGGTTTCGATTTCGCGGGAGCCGATCTGCATCTTGATGGGGCCGTAGGTATTTTTCAGGTTGCTCGTGCTGGTGCCCGCGCCGATGTTGACCCATTCGCCGATGTAGCTGTGTCCGACAAAACCGAGATGCGGCTTGTTGGAGTATGAAAGGAATACGCTCGTCGCCACCTCGCCGCCGACTTTGCAGTTGGGGCCGATGCTCGTGCCGGAGTGAATGTGCGACAGCGGCGAAATGCTGGCGTATTTCCCCACGTACACGGGGCCCTGGATGACGCTGTTCGCACCGATGGATGCGCCGGCATCGACGACGATCGGGCCCTTGCCCGCGTCGAGCACCACGCCGGGAGAAATTTTCGCTTTTGGACTCATGATGACATCTGCCTCGCCGATCACGTGGCATCGGCAATCCGCCGGTGTGCGTGGGCGGTCTTTCATCTGGATCGCATCGGCCACGATCGCTTCCTCATTCCAGTGGACCAGGTCCCAGACATATTCCGGAAGACGGGTCTCGTGGCTGGTGCGCGGCAGGTCCAGAATCTCCAGCCAGCGATCGTTCCGCTGCATCGCGTCTTCGATGCTGAGGCCGGGCATTTTCACGTAGGCGTGGCGAATCAGGTCGCCTTCATCGACGCTTGCCGAGGGCTCCTCGGGCGTGGGGAACTGGCTGAAGTGAAGCGCGCGGCCGCTGCTGAGAATCGCCGGTTCATCATCCAGCGGCGTGTTGATGGTGCAGGGAACGGAAATTCCCGGCAGCACGTGCTTGCGGCAATAGTCCACCAGCTGCGGCCGAACCCACAGCGTCAGCCGCGACGGCTCTATGTGCTGGATCTGTTTGTCGAGGAGGGAACTGGCCCCGCTGAGCAGCGTGAAGACCGGCCGGTTGAGCGACAGCGGCGCCATCGAAGCCCAGCGCGAAGCCTCAAAAACCACAAGGTGCATGAGGGTAATTTTAACCTGAGTTGGCAGAAGAAGTGCGGAAATTCCGGGCCGACACGGCCCGGCTCAATTGGCCCGAACTCAACGCATTAGCATGGGGAGCGAATCAGCGCTGCATGTCCGCCGACGGGCTCGAATCCTCCGCCGCTGACAGTGATACTGGCGTGGTCTGAACCGGACGTTGCGCTGACTCGCTGGGTTGATTGATCGATTGAGATGGTATTGCAGCGCCTGTAGCGGATTCGTTTCCCCCATTGGAGGCGATAATTCCGACGCTGGTGACAATTATTGCCAACGCAGCCAATAGCCCGACCTGAGCCGCACGCCGTTGCGAGATCATTACTCCACTCCGTAACTCCCCGAACCGTAATCTCTTAAAGTTAGAAAGCGCAACTTTGGGGTTACGCATTCCTCGCCCTACTCCTAAAATCTATATATCCCAAAATCCGCAAAAGGCAACCGAATTTTGATCAAAAAGTACGCCTATTCACTACTTGGCGATAAGTGAATCCAGTACCGATAACATATTGCATAGCATCGACATATAAGGAACGCTCACCGAGTTCGCCTCGGCCACCCGCAGGGGGCGGGAGACGATGGCTTCGATCTCCATTGGGCGTCCCAGTTGCCGGTCGATCTGCATGCTCGTTTTGTACGCACCCATTGTTTGCGTATGACGAATCTTCTCTTCAGTTACGTTGAATTCGAACTGAATGTTCAGCGGCCGGCACGCGGCGATCACTTCCTCGCACAACCGGCGCACCAGCCACAGCCCTTCCTTTGAGCCGATCAATTGGTCGGTCGTCCGGTCCAGCGCTGCGCCGAGGCCGTTGAACGGAAGGTTCCAGATCAGCTTGTCCCATTTGCCGCGGGCCAGATCGTCGATCGCTTCGCAGGGAATGCCGCTCTGGCGGAAAATGCCGGCGATCTTCCGGGTGCGTGCGGCCGCAGCGCCGAGCGGTTCGCCGATGCGGATCATGCCATGATCGGTGTGGGAGATTTCGCCGGGAGCGATCCGGTTGATGCAGACGAACGCCATCCCGCCGACGATTTTTTCCGGCCCGAACAGGTCGCCGAGCAGTTCCTCATTTCCCAATCCGTTCTGGAGCGTGAGGATGATTGAATCGTTCTTGACGACCGGGCCGACCAGCTCCGCGAGGCGGTGATTGGCGGTGGTCTTCAGCGTCACCACCACCAGGTCGGCCGCGGGCATCTGGCGCGGATCGTCGTAGACGCGCAGCTCTTTTGGAGGCAGAGAAAAATCGCCGTCGCGGCTGTGGATGCGCATGCCGTCCCGGCGGATGGCGGCGCAATCGCTCGGCGAGAAAAGATGCGCATCGAAGCCATGCTGGATCATCCTCGCGCCGTAATATCCCCCTAGCGCCCCGGCCCCGATTACCGCGATCACCGGTTTGTCCAGGCTCATTGTGGTGCGCTCCGGATTGCTTCGATCAATCCATCGATGTTGAAGGTGTTCGCCTCCACGGCCGGCGTCAGGCCGAGATCGCGGATGGTCTTCGTGGTGATTGGCCCGATGCTGGCCAGCTTCACGCGCGACAGGCGGCGATGATATTCCGGCAGCAGATTCACAAAATTCCGGGCGGTGCTGCTGCTGCTGAAGGTGATCCAGTTGACGCGGCCGGCGTCGATGGCGTCGATCAATCCGGCGGGCAATTCGCTTGCCGGGCGGGTTTCGTACATCGCCACATCGCGCACCTCGGCAGCCTCGCCGTCGAGCAATCTTTCACGGAGAATCGGCCGGGCGATGTCCGCGCGAAGGAGCAGGAATCTCTTCCCCGAGATTTCATTTCGCTGCTCGAATTGCCCCGCGAGCGCTTCGGCGACGAATGACTCCGGGAGCAGATCGACCTTCAGGCACAATTGGTGCTCGATCGCCTCCGCCGTCGCCGAGCCGATCGCGGCGAGTTTCGCTTTTCCGAAGACGCGCGCATCGAGCCCGATCGCGGCGAGCCGCTTGCGCGCGGCGGATACGCCGTTGGCGCTGGTGAAGCAAATCCAGTCGAATTCTCCGGCCCGCTTCAGGTGGAAATCGATCTCGCTGAGGTCCTGCGGCTCGTGCAGTTCGATCGTCGGGACTTCGATGACGGCCGCGCCCAGATCCTCGAGCTTGCGGGAAATTTCGCTGGCTTGCTGGCGCGTGCGCGTCACGACGATGGTTTGGCCGAACAGCGGGCGCTTCTCCACCCACGCCAACGCCGCTCGCAGCTCCACGACCTTTCCGATGATCGTGATTGCCGGCGCGCCGATGCCGGCTTTGGCAACATCGGCGGCGAGATTCGCCAGCGTCGAGACCACCGTGCGCTGCGACGGCATGGTTCCCCACTGGATCGTCGCTGCCGATGTCTCCCGCGACATGCCGTTTTCGATCAGCTTCGCGCAGATTCCCGGGAGCGATTTGGCGCCCATGTAGAACGCGACGCAGGGAAGTTTCGCCAGCGCATCCCAGGCGATGTCGGCGGCGCGGTCATCGCCGTCGTCGCGCTCGTGGCCGGTTACGAGAGTGAAGCTGGAATTGAAATCTCGATGGGTGACGGGGATTCCCGCGTAGGCCGGCGCGGCGATGGCGGCGGTGATGCCGGGCACGATTTCAAATTCGATGCCCGCATCGGCAAGGGCCTGGCATTCCTCACCGCCGCGGCCGAAGACGAATGGATCGCCTCCCTTGAGCCTCACGACGCATAGGCCGGCGCGGGCCTTTTCGACCAGGAGGGCGTTAATCTGTTCCTGCGGCATCGAATGGGCGGCGGCTTTTTTGCCGACATAGATGATCTCGGCGCGGGGGCAATAACCGAGCAGGCGCGGATTGGAGAGGTAGTCGTAGACGACGACGTCCGCACGTTCCAATAATTGTGCCCCTCGCACGGTGATGAGGCCGGGGTCGCCCGGACCGGCGCCGACGAGATAGACCGTTGCGCTATTTTTTGCGGATTTCACGGCACCGCCAATTCCTTATCAATCTGGATAACCTTTTCCGTCTTTCTGGTCGATGAGCCTACAGGATTTTTGTTGTCGATGCAG
>Ga0302325_10032378_pt1 | contig 10739 bp, 10 predicted proteins | sample Palsa_T0_2_FD_201948 | JGI IMG/M metagenome (GOLD analysis project Ga0302325, IMG submission 201948) | Peat permafrost microbial communities from Stordalen Mire near Abisko, Sweden - Palsa_T0_2 | ecosystem: Environmental > Terrestrial > Soil > Palsa > Peat permafrost | place: Sweden: Abisko...
CCTCCTCCCCCTCGATCAGGAAGGTGATCCTGAGCGGAAGCTTCGGGTTCTCCTCGAGAAGCGCGGCCACGGCGGCGATGTTGGTCATGAGCGGCCCCTTGTTGTCGGCGGCCCCCCTGCCGTAGATCCGGTTTCCGATGATCGTCGGCTCGAACGGCGGCGTCTTCCAGAGGCTGATGGGGTCGGCCGGCTGCACGTCGTAGTGGCCGTAGATGATGACGTGGGGCCATGCGGGATCCCCTCCCCGGCTGGCGAGGACGATGGGATGGATGGCTGTCTTCACGACCTCGACCTCGAAGCCCATGGACCCGAGAAGGTCGGCGACAAACGTCTGCGAACCCTGCATGCCCTCCTTGAATTTCGAGTCGGTCGAGACGCTCGGGAATCGGATGAACTCCTTCAGTTTTTCAACGGGATCAAACATGGCCGCAGACTGCCGGGCGCCCCGGCGCCTGCCAATCCCGAACCGGGAGCCGGCCGGTCAGTGCCTGAAGTGGCGAATCCCCGTGAACACCATCGCCATCCCCCGCTCGTCCGCCGCCCGGATGACCTCGGCGTCGCGGACAGACCCGCCCGGCTGGATGGCGGCCGTGGCCCCGGCATCCGCGGCCGCGATGAGGCCGTCCGGAAATGGGAAGAGCGCCTCGCTGACGACCACCGAGCCCCTGAGGTCGAGGCCCGCCTCGCCCGCCTTCCAGACCGCGATCTTGGAGCTGTCGACCCGCGCCATCTGACCGGCCCCTATCCCGAGCGTCTGCTCGGCGCGGCAGTAGACGATCGCATTCGACTTCACGTGCTTGCAGACCTTCCAGCCGAAGATCATCGCCTCCCACTCCAGCGCCGTCGGCTGGCGCTGCGTCACCACCTTGAACGCGGACCGGTCGCCCAGCGTCCGGTCGCGGTCCTGGACCAGGACGCCCCCGACTACGGAGCGGATCTCCGTGAGGGCGTCCGCCCCCAGTCCCGCCTTCGCCACCATCAGGCGCAGGTTCTTCTTCTTGCCGAGGAAGCCGAGAGCCTCGCCGCTGAACCTCGGCGCGATGATGACCTCCGTGAAGATGTCCGCTATCAACGCCGCAAGCGCCCCTTCCAGCGTCCGGTTGACGATGACGATCCCGCCGAACGGGGCCTGCCGGTCCGTCGCGTAGGCCTTCTCCCAGGCCTCGACGAGGGTGTCGGCGCTCCCCACGCCGCACGGGTTGGTGTGCTTGAGGATCGCGACCGTCGGCCTCTCGAATTCGCCGATCAGGAAGGTGGCCGACGTGATGTCGAGGATGTTGTTATAGCTGAGTTCCTTCCCCTGGAGCTGCTCGTAGTGCTCGTGGAAGGTGCCGTAGAGGGCGGCTTTCTGGTGCGGGTTCTCACCGTACCGGAGGGTCTGGGCCCTTTTCCACGACAGGCTCAGCCGCGCCCCGAATCCCCCGAGGGCGTCCAGATCCGGGCCGGCTTCCTGCTGCGCGAGATACCGCGCGATGGCGGCGTCGTAGGCCGCCGTCGTCTGGAACACCTTGAGCGCGAGCCGGCGCCGCAGCTCCGAGAGCGGGGCGCCCCCGTTCTTCAGCGCCGCCAGAACGCCGTCGTAGTCCGAGGGATCGCAGACAACGGTCACGCTCGCGTGGTTCTTGGCGGCGCTCCGGAGCATCGACGGGCCGCCGATGTCGATGTTCTCGATCGCCTCCTCGAACTCCACGCCCGGCCTGGCGACGGTCTCCTCGAAGGGGTACAGGTTGACGACGACCAGGTCGATCAGCTCGATTCCGTTCTCCTCGGCCTGCGCCAGGTGCTCCCGCTTGTCCCGGCGGGCGAGGAGCCCGCCATGGATCTTCGGGTGGAGGGTCTTGACGCGCCCCTCCATGATCTCGGGGAAGCCCGTGTGGCTTCCGACCTCCGTGACCGGCAGGCCCTTCTCCTGCAGCATCCGCGCCGTGCCGCCCGTGGAAAGGAGCGTGTACCCGAGCTCCCTGACAAGCGCCGCGGCAAATCCGGCCAGACCCCGCTTGTCGCTGACCGAAAGAAGGGCGAGTTTTCGCATGGCTCAGCGCGTTTGTGCGGCCCCTCGCGCCGGGCATCAAGCGGAAAGCCGCTTGCGGACACACCCAAGGGGGACTCCTTATGTCTCGTGTCCTGCGGCTCCTCACTCGAACTCCCCGGCCTGACGGCCCGGCTGGACAAGTTGGTCCACCACGACGGGGGCGTGAGCCTGCCCGAGGACAAGCCCCATGCATTCGTCTATTACATTACGATCCGGAACGCCTCGGACCGCACGGTCACCCTCCTCGGTCGAAAATGGGTGATCGATTACGGCGCCGGCAACCGGCAGGTGATCGAGGGCGACAAGATCGTCGGCGAGACGCCGCGCCTCGCCCCGGGCGAGGAGTTCTCGTACAACAGCCACCACGTCACGGGCTGCGACGCGCACGTGAAGGGCGGCTTCCACGGAGTCGACGAGTCGGGGGCCAAGGTGCACGTGCTGCTGGCGCCGTTCGACCTCATCGTCCCGCGCTGATCATCTTTTTCCGGCGGCGCGGTGACCGACGCTTGAAAAGTTCGGGCGCAGCCCCTTGAATCCGGGCAACTGATGAAGCTAACTGATTTGAACCGCGATGGCGGCATTGGCGCCAATTCGCTGTTCGTCCAGCTCGGTGACCTGAACATCCTGATCGATTCGGGGCTGCATCCGAAGAAGGTGGGGCGGCGCGCGACGCCCGACCACGCGCCGCTCAGGGGCAAGAACCTGGACCTGATCATCATCACCCATTGCCACCTGGACCACATCGGCAGCCTGCCGGTCACGATGAGGGAGCATCCCAACGCCACGGTTGTCATGACGACCTCCAGCCGGATGCTGATCGAGCGCATGCTTCACAACTCGGCCAGCGTCATGCTGCGCCAGCGCGAGGACCAGGACATCCCCGACTACCCGCTGTTCACGCACGAGGAGATTGACCGGCTCTCCAGACGGCTGACGGGAATCGGCTTCGGCATGGTGAAGAGGTTCAAGGCCGGCCGGGACGAGATCGAGTTCGTCCTGCATCCGGCGGGGCATGTCGCGGGCGCCGCCGCCGTCGAGATCCGGCACAAGCACCGCGCGATCTTCTTCACCGGCGACGTCCTGTTCGAGAACCAGCGCACCCTCGGGGGCGCCAAATTCCCGGCCGGGCACTTTGACACGCTCATCACCGAGACGACCCGCGGGACCACCGAGCGCACCGCGGAGAAGACCCGGGGCAACGAGATGGCGCGCCTTGTCGAATCCATCAATGACACGATCAAGAAGGGCGGCTCGTTCCTGATCCCGGTGTTCGCCCTGGGCCGCATGCAGGAGGTCCTCTCGATCATCCACGATGCCCGGAAGTTCCGGCGGCTCGTCGAGTGCCCCATTTTTGGGTCTGGCCTCGGCATGGACCTGGTCGACTATTTCGACGAGATCAGCCGCAAGACGAAGCACATCCAGTTCAACCGCGGGATCGTCAAGGAGCTGAAGATCCGGCCCCTTCCCCGCGTGCTGACGCCCGGCGTGGACCCGAAGCAGAACGCGCTCTACATCATCAGCTCGGGGATGCTCGTCGAGCGCACGCCGAGCTACACCCTCGCGTCGGGACTGCTCGGGAACGCCGGCAACACGATCGGCTTCGTCGGTTACTGTGATCCCGACACGCCCGGCGGCAAGCTGATGGCCTCCAAGCCGGGCGAGACATTCCTGTTCGAGACGGCTCACGTGAAGGCCAAGATCAAGGCGCGCGTCGAGCGGTTCGAGCTGAGCGGCCACGCCGACCGCGAGGAGCTCCTGCAGTTCGCCGTCCAGACCGGCGCGCGCAGCATCGTGCTCACCCACGGCGACCCGGCCGCCCGCGAATGGTTCGCGCAGCAGCTCGCCGTCCTTCTGCCCTCGGCGAAGGTCATCGATCCCGTCCCGCTCAAGACATACCTGGTCTGATTTCGGGGGTTGCGGCCCCGTTTTCGCGGTGATTTCTTGGGTCCGGGCGCATGGCGCGCCCAGGTCGGAAATATGAACCCCGGACACACCACGACGATGAAGACTGCAAGAATGCTCACGGGCGTCGCCGCAGGCTGCCTCCTGGCCGGCGCCACGCTGGCCGCGCCGGCCGCGGATGACGCGGCGGCCGTCGCCGCCCTGGACACCCAGTTCCAGGCCGCGGTAAAGGCGAACGACGCCGACACGATCGACCGGATCATGGCGGACGACCAGATCCTGGTCACGGGACGCGGGCACACCTTCGACAAGGCCGACGCGCTCGCGGAGGCCAGGCAGAAGCAGACGGTCTATGAGCACCAGGAGGAGGCGGAGGGAACGCAGAAGGTCCGCGTGTGGGGCGACACCGCCGCCGTCACGGCGCTTCTCTGGATCAAGGGCGTGAGGGACGGCAAGCCGATCGACTACAGGCTCTGGTTCAGCGACATTTATGTCCGCACGCAGAACGGCTGGAAATATGCGTTTGGGCAGGCCTCTCTGCCCCTGCCCAACGCATGAGCGGATCCTCCGTCGCGGACAAACCCCGTCGCCCCTTGACCGCGGCCGGCGAGCGGTAGGCGGCCGGGGACACTTCGAACCGCACCCGCAGCCCAAGGAAAACCCACGTGTCGCTCATCTGCAAGATTGACGAGTGCTCCGTCCATGGCGGACGAATCCGCCTGCGCGGGTGGTGCTTCGACAGGAGGCAGCCGATCAGGAGTGTGGAAGCCGTGTTTCCGGATCCGCTCTGCGTCGTGCCGCTCCAGGGGTTCGGATTGCCGAGTCCCGACGTGGCGGCCTCGGTGTCCGCCGAGGCGGCGCACAACCGGTTTGACGAATCCATCAGCGTGCCGCCGTTGACGGCAGCCCGCGAATTCAGGCTGCAGTTCACCCTCGGCGACGGCACGATCGTCCTCGGCGATCCCCTGCGGGGAACCCCGGGCAGCGGGGATACCGAAACGGGTGGCGAGGCCGGGCCCGGGATCTCCGCGGAGCCCGGCGCGATCCAGCCGCAGATCGACGCCGTGAACAGGCGCGAGGCCGACTTTCGGGCCAAGATGGTCCAGGAATTTCTCGACCGCGGCGAGGGCAACACCTACCTCCACACCCTCCGGACCGAGAGGGCCGCCCTCATCAAGCGCGAGCAGGAGGCCAATGCGCAGATCGAGTCCCTCGTCCGCAGGCTGGAGAAGGAGGAGGAGAGGGCGGCAAGTCTGGAATACGAGCTCGAGGGAATCCGAAGCTCAAGGTCCTGGCGCATCTTCGCGCCGCTGAGGCGGGCGGGCGGGGCCCCCTTGTGCGACCCGGGAAAAACGCCATGAGCGACGCCGACGCCAATCTGCGCTGGCAGGACAGCATGTCCTCCCTGGGCGAGCGCTCGGATTACAAGAGCGTGTGGAACAGGCAGACGCAGAATCTCGACATCGCCTCGCTGGCCGTGGCCGGCTTCGCGGACGAGGAGTCCCTGGAGCTCACCGCGCGCTTCTCCGTCGACATGCTCAAGTCGACGGTGGGCGTCTGCAGGGACGACGTCGTTCTCGAGATCGGCTGCGGAATCGGACGGGTCGGCAGGGCCCTGAGCGGGGAGTGCCTGCAATGGTTCGGCGCCGACATTTCCGGCGGGATGCTCGGGCACGCCGCCTCCAGGCTGCGCGAACGCCCCAACACGACGCTCGTGGAGCTGGCGACCGTCGGCCTGCAGGAGTTCCCCCGGGATTCGTTCGACCTGGTCTACTGCACGATCGTGTTCATGCACCTGCTGGAATGGGACCGCTACCGCTATGTCGAGGAGGCCTTCCGCGTCCTTCGGCCCGGCGGCCGGTGCTATTTCGACAATTTCCAACTGAACTGCGAATCCGGCTGGAAACTCTTCCTCGAGGGCACCCACCACCCGCTGGACCGCCGACCGGCCCACATCAGCATGGCATCGAGCCGCGAGGAGCTGCGCACGTACCTGAGGAAGGCGGGATTCGAGGACATCCGAGTCTACGAGCTCCCCAACGAGCTGCTGGCGGCGATCGGGCGCAAGCCCGACTGAGCGCGGGACCCGCGCGCGCCGCGCGGCCGCTAGGCCGCGGACACGAGCGCCGCCAGCCTCAGGGCCATCGCCGGTGCGCCGGCGACGTACATGATCCGGCCCATCCTCAGGTCGAACACCTTCAGGGGAAGCTGCTCGCCGTTGATGAAGAGGATGCGCCCGCCCGCCGCGCGCAGGAGCGCGATGCCCGCGGCCAGGTCCCATATCTTCACATTGAAGTCGACTGCGCCTCCAAACATGCCGGCCGCGACGTAGGCGAGGTGGAGCGTCGCGCTGCCGAGGCCCCGGATCTTGAAATGCATGAGCACGGCGTCCGCCGCGGGCACCATCTTCTTGTCGGAGGGGCTGTGGAAGCCGATCAGGCTCTCGGGACTCGGGTTCTCTTGCGAAACGCGCCTCTCCTGGTCCCCGTCGTGCATCCCGAAGCCTGGGCCGCCGTGCATCAGGACGCGGCGGCCGAGGTCGTAGATGACGCCGTAGACGGGCTCCCCGTGCTCCATCAGCGCGAGCGAGATGGCGCAGTACGGAATTCCGAGCGCGAAATTGTTGGTCCCGTCGATCGGGTCCATCACCCAGCAGAAGCGCGACGTGACCGCGATCGGGCCGCCGCCCTCCGGGAGTTCCTCGCTGAACATCTGGTCCCCCGGGAAACTTGCCCCGAGCGCCCGGAATATGTTTTCGGAGATCGCTATGTCGATCGCCGTGACCCGCGTCCCGTCGCTCTTCCAGCGGCTCTCGGCGCGCCCGAACTCCCGGTGAAGAAGCGCCGTCTCGGCCTGCACGGCGTTTTTCGCCGCCTCAATGCGCCGGGTGAGCTCGGTCGGGGTGCCGGTCATGGATAGTCATAGAGCCTCGGGTCCCGGGTGGGCGCGGGCCGGCGCGCGCCGGGGCGCCGGCGCGCCTCGCCGGACCCGGCCGGCGGGGTTTCGGCCGCGCCCTGCGCCGGGTCGGCGACGAGCTGATCCTCGAGCGAGTCCGGGTCGGCCCCCTCTTCGAGCTTGCGGACGACCTCCTCCATGTCCCCGCCGATCTTCTCGCCGGTCAGCTCGGCCATCCGCCGCATCATCCGGCCCATCGCCCTGGGGTCGTTTTCGTCGACGCTTGAGAATTCGCGCTCCATCGCCCCCATGGCCGCCTCCATCCGGGCTTCGGCCGGCGGGCCCGCGCCCCCCTCCCCGGGGCCCCTGCGGGCCGCACCGCCCACCGCAAACGCCGACAGCGCCTTCTGCATGCGGAATCTGGGATTGTCGGGGCACGGGGGCACCGCGCTGCCCTGCGCGAGGGTCCTCGCGTAGAATTGGTAGATCCGGTTGTTGTCCGGACAAAAAAACTCATAAATCGGCATGGCCGGTTCTTTTCCGATGGTTGAACGTCAGGCTGCCATGGAGCTCACCGATCAGTCAAACTTGGACACGGCACAGGCGGCCTCGGCCGCGCAATTCGACCGCCAGAGCGACCGGTATGGGAAATCCCACATCCTCGCCGACACGAGCGACGTCGCCGAGGCGCTCGCGGGCATCGCCGCCACCTCGGGGGGCCGCGCCCTGGACGTCGCCACGGGAGGCGGCCATACCGCGCTGTGCGTCGCGAGGATGGGCTGGAGGGTGACGGCGGGCGACATCTCGGCCAAGATGCTCGAGGGCGCCCGGGGGCTGCTGCGCGACGAGGGCCTCCCGCTCGAGACCCGGCTCTTCCCGGCCGAAAAGATCCCCTTCGCCGACGGCACGTTTGAGCTCGTGACGACGCGCGTCGCCCCGCACCACTTCAGCTCGCCGGCGAGGTTCGTGGCCGAGGTCGCGCGCGTGCTCCGGCCGGGGGGCCATTTCCTCCTGATTGACGGCACCGTCCCCGACGGGGACCCCGAGACCGAGGAATGGCTGCACCGCGTCGAGAAGTGGCGCGATCCAAGCCACGGGCGGTTTCTCTCGCGCGCCTCGTGGGAGGCCCTCGTCGTCGGGTCGGGGCTGACCGTCCTCGGGAGCCGCGAGCGCCCCAGGAAGCAGCCGGACCTGAACTGGTACTTCGAGACTGCGGCCACTTCGACGGACAACCGGATCCGGGTCCTCGACGCCATCCAGTCCGCGCCGCCGGGGGTCCGCAGGGCCCTGCGCCTCGCCGATGAGGACGGGAAGATCGTCTGGTGGTGGCCGATGCTCCGGATCCTTGCCCGAAGGCCGTAGGGCCCCGAAAGGTCGCGGAGGCTGAAGGCGGGATTGCCATTTTTTCGGCGCCCGGAACAATCGCGCGATGCGAGTTACTTCAGGACTGGCGCTCATCCTCACCGCGGCCGCCGCAGCGGCAGCCCAGACGGCTGGCACGGACCCGAGCCAGGCCGCCGCGGATCGCATGCTCGACCACATCCGGGTCCTCTCCTCGGACGAGTTCGAGGGCCGGGGCCCGGGAACCCCGGGAGAGGACAAGTCCGTCGCCTATCTCCAGCAGGAATTCACCAAGCTCGGGCTGCTTCCCGGGAACCCGGACGGAACCTACTTCCAGAACGTGCCCATGGTCGGCGTCGTCTCGACGACAAGCGCCTCGTTCGACGTGCACGGAACGACGCTCACGCCGGCGATACTGAACGACTTTGTGGCCGTCTCCCGCCGCGTGACGCCGACCGTGGAGGTGAAGGACAGCGATATTGTCTTCGTCGGATATGGCTGCGTGGCCCCGGAATACGGGTGGGACGACTTCAAGGACGTCGACGTGCGGGGAAAGACGGTGATCGTGCTGGTCAACGATCCGCCGGTCCCCGACCCGAAGGACCCGACCAAGCTCGACGACGCGATGTTCAAGGGGAAGGCCATGACCTACTACGGGCGGTGGACCTACAAGTACGAGGAAGCCTCCGCCAAGGGCGCCGCGGCGTGCCTCATCGTCCACGAGACCGGCCCCGCGGGCTACCCCTTCTCGGTCGTTCAGGGAAGCTGGGGCAGGGAAAATTTCTCGCTCGTGAGCCCGGACGGCAATGCACACCGGGTTGCCGTCGAAGGCTGGCTGACGCTCAGCTACGCCAAGACGCTCTTTGCGGCCGCCGGGTTCGACTTTGACACGCTGAAGGCCGCCGCGGTCCACAGGGACTTCAGGCCGGTCGACTTCAACGCCAAGGCGAGTTTCTCGGTGGCGAACAAGATGCGGCCGCTCGCTTCGCGCAACGTGCTGGCCAGGATGGAGGGGACGGATCCTCTCCTGAGCGGCGAGTACATCATCTACACGGCGCACTGGGACCATTTGGGAAGGAACCCGAAGCTCAAGGGCGACCAGATCTACAACGGGGCCGCCGACAACGCCTCCGGATGCGCGGGGGTCCTCGAGATCGCGAGGGAGTTCACGCTGCTGCCGCAGGCCGAGCGCCCCAAGCGCAGCATCCTTTTTCTCGCCGTGACCGCCGAGGAGCAGGGGCTCCTCGGCTCCGAGTTTTACGCGCAGCATCCCCTCTATCCGCTCGTGAAGACGCTCGCCGACATCAACATCGATGTCATGCAGCTCGCGGGTCCGTCGCGCGACGTCCAGGTCGTGGGCTATGGCAACTCGAACCTCGACGACCTGGCTGAATCCATCCTGAAAAAGGACGGGCGAATCATGGTGCCGGAGTCCGACCCGGAAAAGGGCAGCTTCTACCGGTCCGACCATTTCGAGTTCGCGAAGGTGGGCGTGCCGGCGTTCTACACCAAGGTCGGGCTCGCCATCGTCGGCAAGCCCGCGGACTACGGGCAGCAGCGCCGGGACGAGTATGTCGCGAACGACTACCACAAGGTGACGGACGAGATCAAGCCGTGGTGGGACCTGCGCGGGGCGGCGCTCGATGCCGACCTCCTCTTCCAGATGGGGCTCGAGCTTTCCCGGGGCCAGATGTGGCCCCAGTGGAAGCCCGGATGCGAGTTCAAGGCCCGCCGCGACGCCATGCTTGCGGCCGCCCCGAATTGACCCGCGCATGATCCGGTTTGCCGCCATCCGCCTGCTCCAGACGATCCCGGTCATCTGGGTCATCATCACGGCGACATTCTTCATGATCCGCTTCGTGCCGGGAGGCCCGTTCACCGCGGAGCGGGCCGTGACCCCGGAGATCATGAGGAACCTCGAGGCGCACTACGGCCTCAACAAGCCGCTCTACCGGCAGTACCTCGACTACTGCTCCAGCATCCTGCACGGCGACCTTGGCCCCTCGTTCAAGTACCCCACCCGCTCGGTCAACGAGATCATCGCCGAGAAGCTGCCCGTGTCGATCGAGCTCGGGCTCTGGTCGCTCGGCGTCGCCCTCTGCATCGGCCTGCCCCTCGGCGTCATCGCCGCGGTCAGGCGGAACACCTGGATCGACTACGCCTGCTCCTCGGCGTCCATGGTGGGCATCTGCATCCCGACCTACGTCATGGGGCCGCTCCTCATCCTCGTCTTCGCGATCCATTTCGGCTGGTTCAACGCCTCGGGCTGGTACGGGCCGATCGACCGGGTGCTTCCCAGCCTCACGCTGGGCCTCGTCTACGCGGCCTACGTCGCCCGCCTGACGCGAGGCGGGATGCTCGAGGTGCTCAACCAGGACTACATCAGGACCGCCAGGGCGAAGGGCGCGGGGGAGGTCCGCGTCATCCTGAGGCACGCCCTTCGGGGCGGCCTGACCGCGGTCGTCTCCTTCCTGGGACCCGCAATCGCCGGGATCGTCACCGGGTCGTTCGTGATCGAGACCGTCTTCCAAATCCCAGGAATAGGCCGGGAGTTCGTCAACTCGGCGTT
>Ga0302325_10032379_pt1 | contig 10739 bp, 11 predicted proteins | sample Palsa_T0_2_FD_201948 | JGI IMG/M metagenome (GOLD analysis project Ga0302325, IMG submission 201948) | Peat permafrost microbial communities from Stordalen Mire near Abisko, Sweden - Palsa_T0_2 | ecosystem: Environmental > Terrestrial > Soil > Palsa > Peat permafrost | place: Sweden: Abisko...
TGGGTCACGTCCTCGGCTTCGGAGGGGCTGTTGAGGACGCGCCGGGCCAGGCCGTAGACGGCCCCGCCGTGCCGGCGGTACACCTCGGCCAGCGCCACCTCGCTGTAGCGGGCGACGGCGGTGACCAGTTGCGCATCACTGACTTCGCCGATCTGCTGCATCTAACTTCCTATTCGGAGCCACCTCGATCAGCAGATGTCCACTCGATCGAGCTTTCTCCGCTAATCGGCCCATCCGGGTATAGCCCCAGGTCCGAATAGTAGGTGTTATGCGGACCACCATCGATTCCTACAAGAAAAGGGCGGGGCGGCTCGATCTCGAGGGTATCGATTTCGACGACTTCAAGGACCAGCCCCTGTCCCCCGCCGCCCTGCGCAGCCTGCGCTACATGCACGACGTGGAGCATCACACCGTCTGCTACCTGCGTGACCTGCTGCTCACCCCGGCCCACCAGGACCCCGAGATCACCTCCTTCCTCTCGTGCTGGGTCTTCGAGGAGATGTGGCACGGCGAGGCGATTGGAGCTGTGCTCGAGGCCCATGGCGAGGAGGCCGGGGCACCCCGGATTGCCGCGCTGCGCCAGCGCCACCGGCGCCGCGAGGCCCTCACCACCTTGAGCACCATCGGTTCGGCCGCGTTCGCCGGCCGGGCATTCATCGCCGTGCACATGACCTGGGGGGCCATCAATGAGTGGACCACGCAGGCCGGGTACAGCAGGCTTTCCGAGCGGGCCGGCCACCCCACCCTGCGGGAGCTGGTCGGGCGCATCATGAAGCAGGAAGGCGGCCACATTGACTTCTACGCCTCCGAGGCGACCCGCCGGCTCTCGGCCAGCCCCCGGGCCCAGAAGATGACCCGGTTCCTCCTCAAGCACGCCTGGCGCCCGGTCGGATCAGGGGTGATGCCCAAGAGCGAGGTCGACTTCTTGGTGGACTACCTCTTCGACGGGCCCGACGGGCACGCCGTGGCGGCGCGCATCGATCGCCGCGTGGATCGGCTTCCCGGCCAGGGTCAGCTGCACCTGCTCGAGACGGCGGTCACGAAGTCGCCGCAAGAGTCAATGGCGGCCTAGTCACGGCTCAGTGCGGAGGCGGCTCGTACTGCCCTGGGCGCCTGAGTAGATCGCGGGCGCTCCGCCGATAGGCGTAGTAGTCCGTGTGGACCGAGGGGAGGTCGTACAGCCAGTCCAGCGGCTCTCTCACGTCGTCGACGTAGCCCAGCCCCACGGCGCCCCGCTGGTACCCCATCAGCCTGAGGAGCCCCTCGGGGAGGGTGCGGGCGATCTCGGGTGGGCAGGCCAGGTACTGGTTCTCCTCTTGACGCAGCCATCCCAGTGAGTAACCCACGTTGATCCCGATCCGATGGACGTCAGAGGCGTTGGCCCCCCCTCCGTGATAGATCGAGCCGGTGTAGATGAGGACCGAGCCCTTCCTCATCACCGCACCGGTGGTCAGTGCGGGGTCCGCCTCGGGCGGATCTTCCTCCCAAAGGTGGCTTCCCACGATGACCCGGGTGGCACCCATCTCCTCGGTGAAGTCGGTCACCGCCCACATGGTGCTGACCTCAGCCTCGAAACCGGTCGGGAACGCGAAGTGGTCGAACGACCACTGATCTCGGTGGATCTGCTGCGCCGGCTCACCGGGCCCGATGTCGACCAGCTGGGTCAGGTCGATCTGATAGGTACTGCCGTGGTCGCCGAGGACACGGTCAAGCACATTGAGGATCGCCGGGTGGGTCACGAGGGTGCGGGCGCTCGGAGAGCGGGCAATGAGGGCGCCGGTTCGCCTCGTCCCGTGACCCATGAACTCGGTATCGCCCTGTCTGGTCGCCTCGATATACGGCTCCAGTTCGGCCGTGACCTGATCCATGACCTCGGGAGGAACGAGGTCCGAGACGATGACACACCCGTCTTCCCTCAGGATCTTTGCAATGTCCGAGGGGGCTGAATCCCCGCTTATCGTCCTTGCTTCTGCCCTCATGGAGCCTATTATACCTAGAAAGAGGGCATTTCTTCAGCGCCTACCGGTTTGCTTCCCAGGCCATTCCCAGTTTTCCCCAGACCCTCATCACAGCGCAGCGGAGGCTCCGACAGAAAATGCTCCCATTCCGATTCGCGGTGCACACAGCCCTCGCCCCGACCATGGCTGACTGGAGGGAGCGTGCGCGGGCCGCCGAGGGGCTCGGTTACTCGGCCCTCTACGTCACCGACCATTTCGATGCCCAATTCGGGCCGCTGGTCGCCCTGGTGGTGGCAGCCGAAGCGACGGAGACCCTCCACGTGGGGACCCTCGTGCTGAACAACGACCTTCGCAATCCGGTGGTCCTGGCTAAGGAGATCGCCTCTCTCGGCTTGGTGGCAGAGGGACGTATCGAGGTGGGGCTCGGGGCCGGGTGGCTCCGCACCGACTACGAGGAGACCGGGATCGGCTATGACGCCGCCGGGGTGCGGGTGCACCGGCTGGCCGAGAGCCTGACCATCATGAGGTCGCTGTGGAACGAGGGGGAGACCACGTTCGAGGGTACGCACTACACGGTTCTCGGGGCTCGCTGCGACCCCCGCCCCGAGACGCCCCCCCGCCTCATCGTCGGTGGCGGCGGCAAGCGCGTGCTCACGGTGGCCGCCCAGCAGGCCGACATCGTGGGGGTGAACACCAGCCTCGCCTCGGGCGAGAAGGGCGGTGACATGGCGAGCCAGGCCTCCTTCGATCACTACGACCGGTGCCTCGAGTGGGTGCGCCAGGCGGCCGGTGACCGCTTCAGCTCGCTCGAGCTGCAGATCGTGGCCTTTGCCGTGAACGTGGTCGGGAGCCGACGCGCCGCGGCGCGGACGGCGTCGATGCTCGGATTCCCCGGGGAGGAGGCGCTTGACCTCCCCGTCGTTCTCCTCGGAACCGAGGACGAGCTCTGCGAGCGTCTGGCGGAGCGCCGCGAACGGTGGGGCTTCAGCAATGTCGTCGTGCCGGGCGAGGCGATGGAGGCGTTCGCTCCGGTCGTGGCCCGGCTCGCCGGGACCTGATCAGCCGATCAGCCGATCAGCGAGGCCAGGACCTGGCGGGCGCGCTCGAGCTGTACCCTCGTCACGTGCTCGTCGGGGTGGTGGGCCAGGAGTGGATCGCCGGGCCCGAAGTTGGCCGCCGGGACCCCGTGCTCCCAGAATGAGGCCACGTCGGTCCACCCCACTTTGGCCCGCGGGGCGGTGGCGGTCTCGGCCACCAGGGCGGCTAGGAGCGGGTGGCCCAATGAGGGCGGCGCGCCGTCCGCCCCGTCCATGAGGAGCCAGCTGTCACCCTCGTCCTCGTTGTACGTCCCAACGAGCACCTGGCGCAGGTACTCGTTGGCCTCGGCCATGACGCGATCGGGGGCGTAGCGGAAGTTCAGGGTGACGCTGGCCACGTCGGGCACGACGTTCCCCGCCACTCCCCCGTCGACTGCCACCGCCTGCAGCTGTTCCGCGTACGCGCAACCGTCGAGGACGACGGTGCGGCTCTCCCACGCCGCCACCACATTGAGCAGGGTACCGAGCCGATGGATGGCGTTACGCCCGGTGAAGGGCCGGGCCGTGTGGGCCCGCACGCCCCGCAATGTCACCCGCACCCGCATGGTGCCCTGGCAGCCCGCCTCCACCAGGGCTCCCGTGGGCTCGCCCAGAATGGCGGCGTCCCCGGCCAGGAGGTCGGGCCGCTCGCGCCACAACTCCAGCAGCCCGCTGTCGGCTCGTCCCACCTCCTCGCAGGCGTAGAAACACCAGGTGAGGTCCATCGACGGCGCCGGCGTGGCGACTGCCAGGTCCAGCATCACCGCCAGCCCGCCCTTCATGTCGGCCGCCCCGATGCCCCACAGGGTGTCGCCCTCGAATTTGGGCTCCTCGTTGGCGTTGGGCGGGACCGTGTCGAGATGGCCGGCCAGCACCAGGCGTTGCGGGTGGCCGAGCGCCGTGCGCGCCACCACGTTGTCTCCGAGGCGGGTGACCTCGAGCCAGTCGCAGCCCCGCAGGCGTTCCTCCACCAGGTCGGCCACGGCTCCCTCGGCGTGACTCAACGAGGGGATGCCCACCAGCTCGGCCGTCGCCGCCAACAGGTCCGTGTCCGTGTCTGTCATGCCACCGCCACCACCGCCACTGCAACCGCCACCGCCACCACCGCCACTGCAACCGCAACGGCCACCGCCGGCTCAGGCGCTGGCGCCATGCTCGCGCAGCACCTCGTTCAGTCGGGCCTTGTCGTGTCGCTCGCCTTCGGTCAGTCGCTTGATGACCAGGACGCAGGGCATGAAGAACTCGCCGCCGGGATACTCCCGGCGGCGGCTGGCCGGCACGGTCACCGACCAGGCGGGGACCACGCCGCGGCTGATCTCGACGCCGGTGTCGGCATCGATCACCGGAATGGAGGGATTGAGGACTGTCCCTTCCGCCAAGACGGCCCCCGAGCCCACCTGGGCCCCCTGGGTCACCATGCAGCGGCTGCCGATCAGCACGTCGTCGCCGATGATCACCGGCACCGCATTCGGCGGCTCCAGCACGCCCCCGATCCCCACGCCTCCTGAGAGGTGGACCCGGGCGCCGATCTGGGCGCAGGAGCCGACGGTGGCCCAGGTGTCGACCATGGTCCCGGCACCCACCCGCGCCCCGATGTTGACGTAGCTCGGCATCAGGATCACGCCGCGATCGAGAAACGACCCCCAGCGCGCCGAGGCGCCCGGGACCACCCGCACCCCGGCCGCCGCGAAGTCGCTCTTGAGCGGCAGCTTGTCGGCGTACTCGAACGGCCCGTCCTTGATCGTCTCCATCCCCCGCACGGTGAAGAAGAGCAGGATGGCCCGCTTCAGCCACTCGTGCACCACCGTCTCGCCCGGCGCTCCGGGCTCGGCCACCCGGGCCTCGCCTGAGTCGAGGAGTCCGATGGCCTCCTCCACCACCCGCACCGCGTCGGTGTCGTTCGGGGAGAGCTCAGCCCGGCGCTCCCACAACTCTTCAATGTTCGCCTGTAGATCAGCCATGGGCCACCCTATGCTCCGGCGACTCCGGCCAGAAGACGTTCCGCCACCAGCTCCAGCCGCTCCATGGGCTGCACCACGGCCACCCGGACGAAACCGGCGCCGTCGGGGCCGTAGAGGTCGCCCGGGCTGACGAGGATGCCGCCCCGCCGCGCCAGATCCTCGGCCATCGACCAGGCGTCGCCCCACTGGGCTCCGGGGACCGGCACCCACAGGTAGAAGCCGCCCTCAGGGAGCTCGACCGGGCACCCGACGCGCCCGAGGACGTCGGCCATGAAGGTGAGCCGCTGGTGATAGCGGTCCCGTTGCACTTCGACGTGCCCGTCGTCGGAGAGGGCCACCGCCCCGGCGGCCTGAGCCGGACCGGGCACCATGAGGCCGGCGTGACGGCGCACGCTCCGGAGGAACTCCACCAACTCGGGATCGCCGGCGTAGAACCCCACCCGCACGCCGGCCAGGTTCGAACGCTTGGAGAGCGAATGGACCGCCACCACCCCGTCGAAGCCGTGTTGGAGGACCGTGCGGGGTGGGCCGCTCCAGGTGAACTCGGCATAGCACTCGTCGGAGAAGACAGGCACGCCCCGAGCCCGTCCCCAGGCCGCTTCGGCCGCCAGGTCACCCAGACCGCCGGTGGGATTGGAGGGCGAGTTGGACCACAGCACCAGGGCGCGCTGGGCATCTGACTCGGCGATCGAGGCGAGGTCGAGTCCACCCGTGTGGCCCGGCAGGGGGGGCACCGGTACGGCCCGGCAGCCGGCCAGCGCGGCTCCCATGGCGTAGGTGGGGTACGACACCGAGGGGTACAGGACGGTGTCGCGCTCGGGCTGGCGGAGCCGGAGGAAGTGGGGCACCGAAGCCACCAGCTCCTTGGTGCCGACACAGGCCGCCACCGACGTCGGGGGGACGGCCGGCAGCCCGAAGCGCCGTTCCAACCAGGCCGCGGCGGCCCCGATCAGCGCCGGACTCCCGGCCGAGGCCGGGTAGCCACGCTCACTGCCCGACGAGGACAGCGCCTCGATGACTCCGGGCGCCGGAGGATCGCACGGCGTCCCGATCGAGCAGTCGACCACACCGCCGGGCAACGCCTGGGCGAGCTTGCCCAGCGCCGCCACCCGGTCGTAGGGGTACGGCGGGAGAGCGAACGGGACGAACGGGATCGACTCGCCTATCGCATCGCTCATCGACTCGCCTCGCTCATCGGTTCGCTCATCGGTTCGCCACGAATTCCGCGAAGCGCGCCTTGCCCACGTCGTCGAGCACGACCTGAAGGGTGGCAGACTCTTCCCCGTCGGTCTGTCCCACCACCTCGCCTTCCCGGTGCACCGCGGCCAAGATGTCACCCCGGGCCCATGGCACCACCAGCTCGACCACCCGGTCCGCCCCTCGCACGCGGTCGCCGACCACCCGCAGGAACTCGTCGATCCCGTCGCCGGTACGGGCCGAGACGAGCACCGACCCGTCGATGCGGTGGGCCAGGGCCTTGGCCTCGTCCGGCGCCCGATCGGCCTTGTTCACGACCACCAGCTCGGGCACGTCGCCGGCACCGATCTCCTCGAGCACGGTGCGGACGGCCGCCATCTGTCCCTCGGCGTGCTCGGCCGAGCCGTCGACCACATGGACCAACAGGTCGGCCAGGCGCACCGAGGCCAGCGTGGTGCGGAACGCCTCGACCAGCTGGTGGGGCAGCTTGCGGACGAAGCCCACCGTGTCGGTCACCAGCACCGTCTCACCGCCGGGCAGGGCGAACTGTCGGGTCCGGGGATCGAGGGTGACGAAGAGCCGGTTGGCCGCCGGCACCCCGGCGTCGGTCAGCGCGTTGAGCAGCGTGGACTTGCCGGCATTCGTGTAGCCGACCAGCGCCAGCTCCCTGTGCCGGCCACGGGCCCGGCCGCGGCGCTGCAGGGCGCGCGTCCGGTCGACCTCACGCAGGTCGGCCTCGAGGCGGTGCATGCGCCGCACCAACCGCCGCCGGTCCACTTCGAGTTGGGTCTCACCCGGGCCCCGGGTGCCGATCCCACCGGCCTGCTGGCTCAGACCGCCACCCCGTCCCCGCAGTCGGGGCAGGCGGTAGCGCAGCAGCGCCAGCTCGACCTGGGCCTTGCCCTCGGGGCTGCGGGCGTTCTGGGCGAAGATGTCGAGGATCACCGCCGTGCGATCGATGGCGGTGCGTCCGAACACCTTCTCGAGGTTTCTCTGCTGGGCCGGGCTCAGCTCCTCGTCGAAGACGACCGTATCCGCATCGAGCGTGCGGCTCAGCTCGGCGATCTCCTCAGCCTTGCCCCGCCCGATGAACGTGGCCGGTTCGGGCGCGTCACGCCGCTGCACAATCCGACCCACCACGTCGGCGCCGGCGCTGTCCACCAGCTGGGCCAGCTCGTCCAAGGCCTCGTCGACCGCGTCGGGCGAGATGCCCGGAAAGATCACGCCGACCAAGATGATGCGCTCGCGAAAGGACCGGTCGATGAGGGTCCCGGGCAACACGTTGCTCACGAGAGCAGACCCGGATCGACGTCGATGTCGGCCACCTTGCGCACCGGACCGGCCAGAAAGGCCGGGTCCCCGGGCCGCCCCCCCAGCGTGACCTCGAGGGTCCCCCCGGGATTGCGTACCCGCACCGGGCCGTCGGGGCCGACGACGCCCCAGGCCCGAGCGGCGGCGGCCGCCGCCACGCTGCCGGTCCCACAGGCCAATGTCTCCCCCGCCCCGCGCTCCCACACCCGCAGGTCGAGGAGTTCCCCTGCGTCGTCACGGGCCAGGCAGATCCACTCCACGTTGATCCCACCCTCGAACGAGGACTGCAGCTGGGGCCCGAGCACGGAGAGGTCGACCGTGGCCACTTCGGGCCCGAAGAGGACCAGGTGCGGATTGCCCACGTCGGCCGTGCGGGCCTTGCGATCTTCGAAGTCCTGCGGCTGGTCGGGTCCCAGCGTCACCGGCCCCATGTCCACCCGGGCCCGGGCCCAACCGGGTACCTCCCCCGCCACGAAGTCGACCGTGCGGACCCCGGCGGCCGTGGCGACGGTGAAGCGGGGTGGGGACACCAGGCCCCCGTCGACCGCCGCCTGGGCCAGGCAGCGGATGCCGTTGCCGCTCATCTCCGCCGCGCCCCCGTCCGCGTTCCGCAGCTCCATGGACAGGTCACAACCGTTGCGACCAGGGCCGACGCGGATGACCCCATCGGCCCCGATGCCCCGGCGTCGATCGCAGAGCAGCCGCACCTGGCCCACCGTGAGGCGGAGGGCGTCGTCGGGATCGAGGACGACCAAGAAGTCGTTCCCCGCCCCCTCGTGCTTGCTGGCGCGCATACCCACCAGTCTCGCAGTTCAGGACCGCCAGGCGTGCGCCGCCAGGGTCCGGTCGAGCAGATCGGCGGGGTCCTCCCCTGGTTCGGTCCACCTGATCCGGGGATCGCGCCGGAACCATGAGGCCTGGCGGCGGGCGAACGACCGGGTCCGACGCACGGCCTCCTCCACGCAGGCGTCGAGAGGTGCCCCGTCCTCGACGTGCGCCAGCAGCTCGCGGTAGCCCAGGGCCTGCCGGGCCGTACGGGAGATGCCGCCCGGTCGGGCAGCCAGGGCCCTGACCTCGTCCAGCAGGCCCTCCTCCACCCACCGGGCGAACCGTTCAGCGATGCGGCGGTCGAATTCCTCGACGGGGGTGGCCAACCCCAGCATGGTCACCGGCGACCGCGGGTAGGCCTCGAGGCCGGGACCGAACGTCGAGAAGGGCTGCCCCGACCCGAGTGTGACCTCGAGCGCCCGCACCACCCGACGCTGGTTGGAAGGCTCCATCCGGGCCGCCGCCACCGGGTCGAGGACGGCCAAGCGGGCGTGGAGCTCGGGTACCTCGGCCCGGCCCTGGCCCAACTCGGACTCCAGCGCCTCTCGGACGGCCGGGTAACGGCCAGGAAAGCGGAGATCGTCCACCACGGCGCGCAGGTAGAGGCCGGTGCCTCCCACGAGCAGGGCATGGTGATCCCGGGCGGCGATCTCCTCCAGGGCACGGCGGGCGGCCTGCTGGAACTCACTGACGGTGAACTCCTCATCGGGATCGACCAGGTCCAACAGGTGATGCGGCACTGCGGCCCGCTGGATCCGGCTCGGCTTGGACGTCCCGATGTCCATGCCCCGGTAGACGCACATGGAGTCGACCGAGACTATTTCGACGTCGTCCCTCCGGCGGGCCACGTCGAACGCCGCCGCTGACTTCCCCGACGCCGTGACGCCGAGGAGCGCGACGACGCTCAAGCGCTGGCCACGGGGATCCGCACCCGGTGCCGGGGCCGGGCCGTCACTTCGACCAGGCGTCCCGAGAGATGATGCGGGTGCCCGGCGGTGATGGTGACCCGGGCCAGGGCGCCCGCGGTGGGCGTCCCGCGCATTCCCGGTGCCGTCGGGGCGAAGTGGACCAGCTTCCCCTGGCGGGTGCGGCCGGACAGCATGGCCTCGTCGCGCCGGCTCACCCCTTCGACCAAGACTTCCTCCGTCCGCCCGACCCGGGCCTGGTGGCGCGAGAGCGAGGCCCGGTCCACCACCGTCTTGAGCCGATCGAAGCGCTCGGCGATCACCTCGGGCACGATGAACTCGTCCTCCATGTCGGCCGCCCTGGTCCCGGGTCGAGGCGAGAAGATGAAGGTATAGGCGCTGTCGTAGGCGGCTTCGGCCACCACGGCCAGGGTGTCCTCGAAATCCCGTTCGGTCTCCCCGGGAAAGCCCACGATGACATCGGTGGTGACCCCGAGGTCGTCGATGGCCGTCCGCGCCGCGGCCAGGCGCTCGAGATACCGCTCGGCCGTGTAGCCGCGCCGCATCGCCGCCAGCACCCGGTTGCTGCCCGACTGCAGGGGCAAGTGCAGCTGCTCGCACACCTCGGGCACCGAGGCCATGGCCTCGATCGTCTCCGGGCGCAGATCCTTGGGGTGCGGGCTGGTGAAACGGATCCGTGAGATCCCCTCGACCGCGCCTACCTGGCGCAACAGGTCGGCGAAGAGGGGTCGGCGTCGGGTGATATCCCTCCCATAGGAGTTGACGTTCTGACCCAACAGCGTCACCTCGCTCACACCCCGCCGGGCCAGACCCTCGACCTCCGCCACAATGTCGTGCAGCGGCCGGCTCACCTCGGGACCGCGCACCGCCGGCACGATGCAGAAGGCACACGAGTTGTCGCAGCCCATCTGAATGTTGACCCAGGCGGCGTAGGGCAGCTCGCGGATCGCATCGGGAGCCATGAGGTGGTTGGAGATGCTCTCGGGCGTCGGCGCATCGAGGATCTCCATGACCTGGCCCTCGACCTCGGCCCGTCGCAACAGCCCGGGCGCACTGGTCAGGTTGTGCGTCCCGAACACCACGTCGACCCACCCGACCTTCTGCTGGATCAGCTCCCGGTCCTTCTGGGCCAGGCAGCCGCCCACGGCGATCTGCAGGCCCGGCTTGGCGTCGACCAGCGCCTTGAGACTGCCCAGCGTCCCGTAGAGCTTCTGGTCGGCGTTCTCCCGGATGCAGCAGGTGTTGAGCACCACGACGTCGGCGTCGCCCATGTCGTCCGTCTGGCGCATGCCGTCGGCCACCAGCATCCCGGCCAGGCGCTCGGAGTCGTGCTCGTTCATCTGGCACCCGAACGTCCGGATGACGAAGGACTTGGGCATTTGGAGAAGTCTACGACTCGTTCTCCCGCCCAGATCGCGTCCCCCATCGGGGCCTTCGGGATCAGGGGCGCCGACTCCGGCGACCTTGGCGCGTCACTGCAAA
>Ga0302325_10032380_pt1 | contig 10738 bp, 8 predicted proteins | sample Palsa_T0_2_FD_201948 | JGI IMG/M metagenome (GOLD analysis project Ga0302325, IMG submission 201948) | Peat permafrost microbial communities from Stordalen Mire near Abisko, Sweden - Palsa_T0_2 | ecosystem: Environmental > Terrestrial > Soil > Palsa > Peat permafrost | place: Sweden: Abisko...
CGTTCGTTCGCAGGTCCTCGATCAGCGACTCGGTGAACCCCTTGACCGCGAACTTCGCCGTGCTGTAGGCGGTGTGCGGCCAGGCCGGCCCGAGCGACGCCCAGAAGCCGTTGACGCTGCTCGTGTTCACCAGCACCCCCTTGGGGCTCGCGATGAGCAGCGGCAGGAACGCCCGCGCGGTGTAGTACACGCCCCACCAGTTGACCGCGAAGACCCGCTCCCACTGCTCGCGCGGGTCGTTGATGAAGCTGCCGCCGCCCCCGATCGCCGCGTTGGCGAAGACCAGGTCCACATGAGAGGCCGCATGGGCCGCCAGCGCCTCGTCCCGGAACCGCAGCACCGCCGCCTCGTCGGACACGTCGCACTGGTGCACGCTGATGGCGGCGTCCCCGGCCGCGCCGGCCGCCGCCAGCTCGCTGGTCTCGGCCAGCGATTCGGCGTTGAGGTCGCAGGTCGCGACCGAGCAGCCCTCGGCCGCGAGCTGGCGGACCAGTTCCCGCCCCATGCCGGAGCCGCCGCCGGTGACAATCGCGAGCTTCCCGTCACACGAGTCCATCCGCTCAGCGTAACCGGGGCGACCTCGCCCGACTAGTTTTCCGCCCCCGGCTAGGGAAGCGTCTCGCGCCAGCGGCTGGTGATCGGCAGCCGGCGGTCGCGGCCGAAGTTCTTGACGGTGATCTTCGGACCCGGCGGGTACTGGCGGCGCTTGTACTCGGCCAGGTCGACCAGCCGGATCACGCGGGCGACAAGCGCCGGGTCGTGCCCGGCGGCGATCAGCGCGGCCGACCCCAGGTCCTTCTCGACGTAGTCATCGAGCAGCGCGTCGAGCACCTCGTACTCCGGCAGCGAGTCGGTGTCGAGTTGTCCAGGGGCGAGCTCGGCCGACGGCGGCTTGGTGATCGAGTTGGGCGGGATGGGCGGGGTCGCACCGGTCCGTTCTGCCTGCTCGTTGCGCCACCTCGACAGGTCCCACACGAGGGTCTTGAGCACGTCCTTAATCGGGCCGAAGCCGCCCGCCGAGTCGCCGTAGAGGGTGGAGTAGCCGGTCGCGATCTCGCTCTTGTTGCCGGTCGTGAGCACCAGGTGCCCCTCGGCGTTGGAGAGCGCCATGTCGATCACGCCGCGCACCCGGGACTGGAGGTTCTCGGCCGGCAGCCCGGCGGCCGGGAAGCCCTCGCCAAGCCCGGCCCTGAAGGCGTCGACGATGTCCTGGATCGCGATCGTCCGCGCGTTCACGCCCTGCCGCTTGACCAAGTCCTCGGCGTCGGTCACCGAATGACCGGAGGACCAGCGGCTCGGCATCAGGACCACGTGCACGTTCTCTGGCCCGATCGCGTCGGCTGCGATCGTCGCGGTCAGGGCCGAGTCGATCCCGCCCGACAGCGCCAGGATGACCGAACGGAACCCGTTCTTGCGCACGTAGTCCGCCGTCCCCAGCACCAGCGCCGCGTAGACCTCGGCCAGGTCATCCAGCCGCGGCCAGAACGGTCCTCCTTGCACGGGGGGGCTGCCCGCCCCCCCGTATCCCCCCTGGCCGGTCTGCTCGCCCGCCGCGTCGGTGATGATCACCTTCTCCGGGCCGAGGCCCGCAACGCCCGGCCCCGACGAGCCCGGCCCCGAGGCGCTCGCGCCCAACTCCGAGCCCGTGCCGGAAACAGTGCCCGCCCCGGACGCGGCCGCGGCGTCGAGCGCTTCCGGGATATCCGGCAGCGACACCCGCTCGATCGTGATCACGGTCCCGTCCCCGGCGTCGGCGACCTCGCCCGACGTTTCCGAGGCGGTTCCTTCCCGGGGGGAGGACCCCCCGTACCCCCTGCTGCCCGCCGCCGCGGGCAGGTACAGGTCCGCGACGATCAGCGCCTCCTCGAACTGCGGCCCGCGCGCCAGCAGATCGCCGCCCGCCGAGACGAGGATCGAGTCCCCGTCGAAGACAAGCTCGTCCTGCCCGCCGACCAGGTTGCAGTAGGCGAGCGCCGCCCCGGCCTCCCGCGCCCGCCGCCGGCACAGCTCGAGCCGGACGTCGTCCTTGCCCCGCTCGTAGGGTGACGCGTTCGGCACCACCAGCAGCGGCGCCCCCGCCTGGCGGCACACCGCCACCGGGCCGCCGTCCTGCCACAGGTCCTCGCAGATCGCGACCGCGATGTCAACCGCCTCGCCACCCGCGACCGGAACCCGGAAAACCGGCAGCGTGTCGCCTGGCACGAAGTACCGGTACTCGTCGAAGACGCCGTAGTTGGGCAGGTGGTGCTTGGCGCTGGTGATCACGACCCGCCCGCCGTGCAGCACCGCCGCCGCATCGAGCGGCGCCCCGGCCGGGACCCCGGTCCGGGCCGCGAGCCCGGCCCGCCGGTCCAGGTACCCGACGACCACGGCGACCCCGCCCAGCCCCTCGACGCCCAGCCGCTCGGCCACGTCCCGCAGGGTGGCGATCGACGCCTCCACGAACGACGTCCGCAGCGCCAGGTCCTCCACCGGGTACCCGGTCAACGCCATCTCCGGGAACACCACGACGCGCGCGCCTCTCCCGGCTGCGCGCCGCGTCCACTCCACGATGATCTCGGCGTTCCCCGCCAGATCCCCGACCGTCGTGTTCACTTGCGCAAGGGCAATCCGCAGCGTAGGCACACCCCCAGCTTAGGTTCTGTGCTCCCCCTGCTCGCCGCCGGGCGCTCGAAGCCCTTTGGCTCGCAGGGATGCTTCCCCTGCTCGCCACCGGGCGCTCGAAGCCCCTGCCCTCTCCCTCGTCAGACGCTCCCTGGTGCTCGTCACAGGCAGACATTAACGGACAGTAACTAAATCACCCCGTTGAGGTGAACAAAAGATTAACGAGCCGTTCTCGTTTCTCACCCTGTGAGGATGATGCCCCGGCGGGCCGCGCGCGGTGGGATCAACGGCATGGCGATAAGAACATTGGTGACCCGTGATCAGCCCGGGCATGGCTGGACGGTGGTGCTCCGCCGTCAGCCGGTCCGCATCGTGGACGGCCGCCCGGAAGGCGGCTATACCGACGCGTTTGAGATCGTCTGCTGCGACTGCGGTGACCATCCTGACCTGGATTACTCCGAGGTCGCGCTGGAGCTTCGGCGGGTCCGCGGTCCGTACTCGGTCGCGGACGGCATCGCCGCGTACGTAGCGCACGTCGGGCGCTACCACCAGCCGACGTCGGCCGGCCGCCTGGAGCCGGCCGCCGCGGGCGGCCCGCAGCCGTCCCCGGTCAGGTCGTGTGCGCTTCCGGCTGTCTCTGTGTGAACCAAGCGCGCGTCTAGGCGGGATTTTGTTTAAATAGATATTCACGAAAAACCGTGATCGGTCTCTTTCTCGGCCGCTCCGCTAAGCGCGAGTGGCGGGCGCACTCGCTGTGGCCGCTGAGACATGAAAGCCATTGCCTGGCTGGGATTTCCTGAAGTTTCAGGAATATCACTACATGTCCGTGTTACGGTGACAAGCCTTAAGGCGTTATGAATCAATGGCTGGTCACGCCAGGGGGTTTCGGCAGCCGCAAGACGGCAGTGCGTTGAACTAAATCTGATGTTTAGTTCTGTGCGTTTCTGCGGGTGGACGGGCGGGCGCCCCCTCCGTGCTCTTCACGTGTGAGGCGCTATGGCAGTCCTGCGGCGGCCTGTCCGCTCCCGGCCCATCCGAGTGTTCCTGATCAGCATGTTCGCCATCCCGCTGGTGTCCTTGACGGTGCTGTGGGCATTCGCGGCGAGCATCACGATCCGCAGCGCCATCAACGACCACGACTTCAACGTCAGCGTGGCGGCCCTCGATAAGAGCGCCGGCGGACTCTCGACCGGGCTGCCCACGGAGCGGGAAGAGACCTACCTGTGGCTGATGAGCGGCCGGAAGTCTTCCAAGGCGGGCCTGCTGGCGACCAGGGCGCTCGTGGACAAGGCCATCCCGGCCGACGAGAGCGCGCTGCGCTCCTTTGAGGGCCTGCTCTCCGCGAGTACCAGGTCGGAGCTGAACGACTTTTTCGCGAGCCTGGGAAAGATCGGCAGCATCAGGGCCGCCGCCGACTCCGGCGCCCTGAGCCCGCTGGCTGCGTTCCAGGCGTACGACGGCATACTCGATGCTGAGTATCAGTTCTACAACGCCGGCATCCAGGACAAGGGCGCCGCCCTCACCGGAGACGCGGTCGGTGTGTCCGACGCGGCCTACGCGCTCGAGATGACCAGCAGGGAAGCCACGCTGGTGGCAGGCGCGCTGGTCGATCGCGGCCAGCTCAGCGCCACCGCCCGACAGCAGTTCATCAGCGCCGTCGGCAGTCGGCGGGTGCTCATGGGCCAGGCGCTCGCCTTGCTCGCGCCCGAGTTTCGCGCCGGGTACCTGGCCGTCGACAGCGCACCGGATTACCAGCGCTTCCAGGCGATGGAAGATCAGATCTCGGCCAGCACGGGCAGCGGGCCGATCCCGGTGAATCCCGTTGCCTGGGAGTCGGCCTCGGGGGCCTACCTCGCCGCCCTCGGGCTCGCCTCGGACCATGAGGCCGTGCAGTTGGCGGCGGTGGCGGGGTCGCAGAGCAGCGGACTGCTCACTGAGGCCGTCCTCGTCGGCGGCCTTGGCCTGCTCGCGGTCGTCGTATCGATCTTCCTGCTGGTGTGGTTCGGCCGCAAGGTCACCGGTGACCTGACCCGGCTGCACGGCAGCGTCCGCGCCATGGCCGAGGAACGGCTGCCGCGCGTGGTTGAACGGCTCAGCCGCGGCGAGGACGTGGACGTTCTGGCCGAGTCGCCGCCGCCCGACAGCAGCACGATCGAGGAGGTCTCCCAGATCGCGACGTCGTTCGCCACCGTGCAGGGGGCGGCCGTCGCCGCCGCGGTCGAGCAGGCACGGCTGCGCAAGGGGATCAACCGGGTCTTCCTCAACATCTCCATGCGCAACCAGTCCCTGCTCCACCGGCAGCTGGGCATGCTGGACGGGATGGAGCGCCGGACCAGCGACCCGGCCGCGCTGGCCGACCTGTTCCGCCTCGACCATCTCACCACCCGCATGCGCAGGCACGCCGAGGGCCTGATCATCTTGTCGGGGGCCACCCCCGGTCGCGGCTGGCGTGACCCGGTTCCCGTCGTCGACGTCCTGCGCGCCGCGGTCGCCGAGGTCGAGGACTACGTCCGGGTCGATGTGGTCAGCGAGTCACCCGACCTGGTGGCGGGGACCGCCGTCAACGACATCATCCACCTGGTGGCGGAGCTGGTCGAGAATGCCACCGTCTTCTCCCCGCCCAACACCCGGATCGAGGTCAGGGCGGACCGGGTGGGCACCGGCCTGGTCGCGGAGGTCGAGGACCGTGGCCTTGGCCTGTCCGATGACGAGATCACCGACATCAACCGGCGCCTCGCCCGCCCGCCCGAGTTCGACCTGGTGAACAGCGAGAAGCTGGGCCTTTTCGTGGTCAGCTCGCTGGCCGCGCGGCACAAGATCCGGATCTCGCTCCGCCGGTCCGCCTACGGCGGCACGACCGCCATCCTGGTATTGCCCTTCGGCGTGATCGTCCGGGAGGAAGAGGCCGAATCCCTCGGCGGCCGTTCAGGCGGAATGCAGGCGCCCCAGCCCGACCTGAGCGGCCTGGCGCCGGAGGCCCGCTCGCACGGGACATATGACCGGCCGCCGTTCGGCGCGACCGGCCGGCACCGGCTGCCCGCGGGCGCGACCGGGCGGCGGGTGGACACCGGCGAGATCCCCCGGAGCGCGGACGAGGAGTGGCCTCCGGCTCCCCGGAACTCCCCGCGGTCGGCCTGGGAATACCGGCAGCCGGACCCGCAGTCGCTGCCGCCCGCGCGGGCGCTTCCGCCGGCCCCGTGGGATGTCGTGGCGGCTTCGTCGTGGCCGCAGGCCTTCCAGCGGGACTCCGGCGGCCAGGAGGCGCTGCCGACGGTCAATCAGGGGAGCCAGGACGCCACGCCGACCGTGTCCGCGCCCGTCCCGCAGCCGGAAACCCAGGCTCCTCTCGTCTCGTCGGGCAGCCATCTGGGGATGCCCATCCGCGTCCCTCAGGCCAGCCTGGCACCGCAGTTGCGGCCCGGTCGCGATACGGGTCCGCAGGCGGCGGTGCGCGAGTCACCTCACGTCGAGCAGCGAGCGCCGGAGGCGACTCGCGCCATGATGATGACGATGCAGCAAGGCTGGCAGCGGGGGCGCTTGGATGAGCTCGATGACCTCGATGACGCACCCAGCCAAGAGAACTGACCGATAGCGAGGCTGGATAATGGCACAGACTGACACGATCGGACAGCTGAGCTGGCTGTTGGACAACCTGGTCAATCAGGTCGAGCACGTCCAGCAGGCGCTGATCTTGTCCAGGGACGGCCTCGTCGTCGCGGCGTCGCAGAGCCTGACCCGCGAGGACGGCGAGCATCTGTCCGCCTTGGCGGCCGGGGTGCAGAGCCTTGCCCGGGGGACCGGTCTGCACTTCAAGGGCGGCGAGGTGCGGCAGACCATCATCGAGATGGAATACGCCTTCCTTTTCGTCATCGCCGCGGGCAAGGGGACGTGCCTGGCGGTGCTGACCTCGGCCGAGCCGAACGTGGGCGTCATCGCCTACGAGATGGCGATGCTCGTCCGCCGCATGGGCAAGTACCTTGCCTCCGAGCCGAGATTTCCCGAGCCGGAAACAGCCGCAGAATGACCTCGCATGACGGTCACGGCGAACGCTGGATGGATTCAGAAGCCGGCCCGGTGGTCCGCCTCTACGCGCTCACCAAGGGGCGGACCCTGCCGAACGGCGGAGCCCAGTTCGGCCTGATCGACGTGGTCGTCGCGACCGGCGAACGACCGTCAGAGCATTTCCGGCTCGGGCCGGAGCACCGGCGGATACTCGGCATCTGCCGCCGCCCCATCCCCGTTGTCGACCTGACCTCGGAAATCGACCTTCCCCTGGGGGTCGTGCGCGTCCTCCTCGGTGACCTTACCGGCGAAGGGCTGCTCAGGATCATCTCGGCGCAGCGGCAGCCCGTCCCCGATCAGAGCCTGTTGAGGATGGTGCTTAATGGACTTGAATCACTATGACGACACGATGACCTCGTCGAATGTGCCGGCCACGGCCAAGATCCTCATCGCCGGGGGCTTCGGCGTGGGGAAGACGACCCTGGTCGGCTCGATCAGCGAGATCAGGCCGTTGCGAACCGAGGAGCCGCTCAGCGATCGCAGCGTCGGCGTCGACAGCACCCGCGGCGTGAGCGCCAAGACCACCACGACGGTGGCCATGGATTTCGGCCGGATCAGCTTTCAGTCCCAGCTCGTGCTGTACCTGTTCGGCACGCCGGGCCAGGAGCGCTTCTGGTTCATGTGGGATGACCTCGCGATCGGCGCGATCGGCGCCGTGGTCATCGCCGATACGCGGCGAGTGGCCGATTGCTTCGCGGCGATCGACTATTTCGAGCGGAACGGCACGCCGTTCATCATCGCCGTCAACTGCTTCGACGGCGCTCCCCGGTTCCAGGCGGAGGACATCAGGATCGCGCTGACCCTGCAACCCGAGGTACCCGTGGTGATGTGCGACGCACGGGAACGGGACTCGGTCAAGAAGGTTCTCGTCAGCCTGGTCAGGTACGTGATGAACACGCAGAGCCAGCCGAACCAGGTCAGCCTCGCCTAAGGGGCAGCCGACTGGTCGGAGAAGGTCAGTGGAGACCCACTCGTCACAGGGGAAACGGGCCTAAATCGTGACGCGAACACGGCCGGCCACGTATGGTCATTGCGGTCGATCATGCGATATGAGGGGACTATGCGGATGCAGCTGCCCGCACCGCGGACTCGGGCGCGGGCGCAACGGGCGAAGGCGGATACGTCGGCGCGCCCGAGAACATGGAAAGCCCGCTGGCTCGAGCTGACCGTCGTCACCGCCGCGATCGCCGTCGCCGCCGTCTGCCTGGCGAAAGCCTGGACCGCGCCGCTGGAGCTCGCCCCCCTGCTGGCGGTGCCGCCCGCCCTGGCCGGCGTCGGCGCCACCACCATCAAGCGGCCGCTGGCCTACGGCATCGCCGCCCTCATCGCCGGCGTCATCGTCGACGCGGTGGTCAGGGGCGGCATCACCGTCACCAACGGCGTGCACGAACTCCCGCTGGCGGCCATCGGCAGCGTCGTCGTGGTCACCGTGCTCAGCATGATCGGGACGAGGGTCGGCACCGACAATAAGACGACCCAGCAGGAGCAGCAGGCCCAGCAGATCGTCGACGTCACCTCGGTCGCCGAGGCCGCCCAGCGCGCCGTGCTGCGGCAGTTGCCCGAGACGGTCGGCCCGCTCACGATCGGCGTCGTCTACCTCGCCGCCGCGGCGGAGGCGAGGGTGGGCGGGGACCTGTACGAGGTCGCCGCCACCAGCGAGCACGGCGTTCGGCTGATCATCGGCGACGTGCGCGGCAAGGGGCTTGAAGCGGTCGAGGTCGCCGCGGACATCATCGGCCGGTTCCGCGAGCTCGCGCACAGCGTGCACACGCTCGACGAGATCGCGTATCGCCTCGACGCGGGCCTGTCGAGGCGATGGGGCCAGCACGAGGAGTTCGTCACCGCGCTGCTGGTGCAGATCGACACCGAGAAGGGCAGGCTGACCATCTTCAACTGCGGTCATCCGCCGCCCATTCTGGTTTCGCAGAGTGCGGGCGTCTCCGTGCTTGAGGTCCGCGCCCCCGCGCCCCCGCTCGGCCTGATCACGCTCGGCAACGATTCCGGGGCGAAGGAGATGTACGCCTTCAACCCGAACGATCAGCTGCTGCTCTACACCGACGGCGTCACCGAGGCGCGCGACGCGAGCAGGGAGTTCTACCCGCTCGACGAGCGGGTCGCGATCCTGGCGCCGCGGGCGCAGCCGAAGCCGGCCAGATCGGCGCGCGCGGCGGCCAGGCAGCTCGCCAACCACTCGTCGCCGAGCCTGCTCGACCTGGTCCGCGACGACCTGATCAAGTACGTCGGCTCGCCGCCGCACGACGACGCGGCGATGCTGCTCATCCGCGCTCCGGCCTCCTGGCCAGGCGCCCGCCGGGCGCCCGCCAGCGCGCGCTGACCGGCGCTAGCGACCGAGAGCCGTAACGCTCGCCTGCGCGATCGTTACGGCTCTCAAGCAATCCTGACAGCGGCCGAGCGTGCCTTACGGCTTGAGCGGCGGGTTGGCCGGATCGAACAGGTCCCGCTCCTTCAGCCAGCCGTACAGCGGGGTGTCCTCCGGGTAGTGCCCCCAGTGGTGCTCGCCGTCGCCGGGACGGATGCCGCCCAGCAGCTGCCGCTGAACCGGGTTGATCTGGTCCGCCCAGTCGGCCGACCAGATGCCGTCGTTCTCGTCCCGCATCGCGACCCAGCGGTACGTGTAGCCGACGAACATGGCCTTGCGCGTGAACGTCGAGTAGTTGTCCGAGCGGGCGTGCCAGAGCCGCCGGTCGAACAGGACGGCATCGCCGGGGTTGGCGGTCACCTCGATCGCCCCGTCCGGGTCGGGCCACTCGACGTCACGCCGCGGCGGCCCGGAGATCCAGTTGGTCAGGTGACTGCCCGGAACCACCTTGAAGTTGCCCCGGCCCGTTTCTGACACGTCAGAAAGCCAGAACGCGAACTTGATCGACAGCCGCGGCCGCGGGTCCGTCTCGATCTCACGGTTCTGCCGGCCGCCATCTTGGTGCCACTCGAACCGGAACGGCCGCTTCGTCGGCAGCGGCGGGTGCACGTCCAGGTGGGAGTGGTACGCGTGCACGTTCCAGCCCAGGATCGACCAGATGTACGGGAACGTCACCGGGTGGTCGATCAGGCCGAGCGCCTCGGGGCAGTTGGCGACCGCGCCGAGCTGGTGCAGCGAGCCGCCCGGCTGAATCCGGCCGCCCGCCTCGGCCGCCGCGTACACGCGGTCAAGAGCGTCCCGATAATGGGCAACCTCGTCCTGCGTGAGGGCGCCGGGGATGATGATGTACCCGTTCTTGTCGAACTCAGCCCGCTGCGCGGCCAGGTCCGGGCTTGTTGTGCTCGCCACTGTGCTTGACATGCCTCACCTGTTTCTCAGTCACCGAAGTCTAGAAGATGTCCCAGTCTAGGGGCCCCCGAAGATAGGGACCGAAGGTACGCCAGACAACCATCACCCGAACGTAACCGACAGGAAACTCGGCGCGGGCGGAACGCCTGGTAACGTGACCAAACCACCGCGCCGGGTGCCAGCAGTCGCCCCTCGCCGGTGAACCAACAGCGAGCAGCGTTTAAGGTGATAGCCGTGGACAGGCAGGAAGAATTCGTGCTGCGCACGCTAGAAGAGCGGGATATTCGTTTTGTCCGGCTCTGGTTCACCGACGTGCTCGGTGCGCTCAAGTCCGTCGCGGTCGCCCCGGCTGAGCTCGAGGGCGCGTTCGCGGACGGCATCGGCTTCGACGGCAGCGCCATCGAGGGTTTCGCGAGAGTTCACGAATCGGACATGATCGCGCGTCCCGACCCGGCGACGTTCCAGTTGCTGCCGTGGCCCGGATGTTCTGCGACATCCTGCTGCCCGACGGCTCCCCGAGCTACGCCGACCCCCGCTGGGTGCTCAAGCGCAACCTGTCCAAGGCCAGCGAGATGGGCTTCACCTTCTACACGCACCCGGAGATCGAGTTCTTCCTGCTCCGCGATCGCCCGGAGATCGGCTCCATCCCGGTCCCGGTCGACTCCGGCGGCTACTACGACCACATCCCGCACAGCATCGCGCACGACTTCCGCCGCACGAGCATAACGATGCTCGAGGCGATGGGCATTTCCGTCGAGTACAGCCACCACGAGGGCGCCCCCG
>Ga0302325_10032381_pt1 | contig 10738 bp, 9 predicted proteins | sample Palsa_T0_2_FD_201948 | JGI IMG/M metagenome (GOLD analysis project Ga0302325, IMG submission 201948) | Peat permafrost microbial communities from Stordalen Mire near Abisko, Sweden - Palsa_T0_2 | ecosystem: Environmental > Terrestrial > Soil > Palsa > Peat permafrost | place: Sweden: Abisko...
CGCGAACAGCAGCAGCCCCGCCTGCGGCGACGTGCGCATGAGCGGCGCGAACACCAGTATCCATACGCCGATGCCGACGACCGATCCGGCCGTGCCCGGCGCGTATGGGACGTAGCCCGAGTAGAAAGCGGTCGCCAGCACGATGATCAGAAATTGCATCGGGAAGCCTGCAATGCGTGCGCGGCCGGACGGTTTCGAGTCAACCCGCCGCCGCGGCTATTCGGCGGTAACGATCATCGGGGTCGCTTCGGCGGTGATTTCAACCTCGCTCACGCCTTCGACCTGGCGCACGACCTGTTCGGTGAGAACGTCCCACGGCGGCACCAGTCCGGGCCCGCTGACGCGCACCTTGCCGCTGGCGCATCGGACCTCGATACGGCCGTCGTTGAGCTTCGGATGGGCATGAATAGCGGCGCGGACCTGCGCGGAGGTGGACTCATCGCGGAGCTGGTTCCAGTCGTCGCCGGTCGTGAGCGCGTCGGCGGTGCGGGCGGCGTCGACCAGCAAGGCCGCGCAGGCGTCGGGAGGCATCGCGGAGGTGTTGAATGACAGCGCGTATGACAACGGATCTTCGATATCGACGTTGGCGACCGTCTGCACGCGGCTGCGGATTTCCTTATCATGATGGAGCACGCGCTTTTCCGCGGCGCCCGGGCTCAGCTTCTCGTCGGCGGCGACTCGCGCCACACGATGTGCCAGCGCGCCGATCACATGCACCTTGATTCCACATGGCGACGGCGGCAGATGATGCGCTGAGGCGCGGCTCACAACCACCAGCTTGTCTTCCGCCATCTCCTTCAGGATCACGGCGCGCATGAAGGCCAGAAAGCTGCCGGTGTCGGTGCCGAGCCGCTCCCAGAAATGTGGCTTGCGCTCATCGAGGACCAGCAGATGTTCGGCGCTGACGTTGTAACGGCTCGATGTCCGCGTGATTAATTCTTCGCCGGTAAGCAGGCGATAGCCGAGCTGGTTGGCGGCCAGTATGGCAACCTGCCCGCCGGCGCTGCCGATTTGCTGGGTGATAGCTATTATTGCCATGCCGCCCCCGAGGCCGCCCGCTGGCGCGGCCAATCTTAAGTCGCCCGGCCAAAACTGGCAAACTCTGGCGTGAACACGCAAGCGGACAAGGCGGTAAGGAAATCCATGGCGCAAAAAAGTGGTCTTCGGAAGCTGGCGGGACCGCAGATAAATCCAGCTCCCGTGCGCGGCGACATGAACGCCGCCGACCTCATCGATACTGCCTTTCTCGCCTACAACGGCCGGCGCCTGCGCGAGGCCTGCCGCCTATTCGCCGAAAAGATGCTCGAGCCCGACGTGACCGTCGGCATGAGCGTGACCGGAGCGCTGACGCCGGCCGGACTCGGCATGTCGTGCCTGATACCGCTGGTGGAAAACGGGATGGTCGACTGGATAGTCTCGACCGGCGCCAACCTTTATCACGACACCCACTTCGGCCTGGGGCTCAAGATGTTCCAGGGCTCCGCCGAAGCCGACGATATCGCGCTGCGCAAGGCCCAGGTGGTGCGGATATATGACATTTTCTTTGATTACGAGGTCCTGCTGTCGACTGACGCGTTTTTCCGTGAGATCGCACGCGCCGACGAATTTCAGCATCCGATGAGCAGCGCGGAGTTTCATTACCGTGCCGGGCGCTATGTCGCCGAGCGCGAACGGCTGCTCAAGCTCGACCGTCGATCGATGCTGGCGGCGACTTATCAGCATGCCGTGCCGGTCTACACGTCTTCACCTGGTGACTCTTCGATCGGCATGAACCTGGCGTTGCTCGAGCTCGAGGGCTACGCGCTGCGAATCGATCCTCTCACCGACGTCAACGAAACGGCGTCGATCGTCTACGGAGCCAAGCACGGCGGGGGAAAAAGCGCGGTCTTCATCCTCGGCGGCGGATCGCCCAAGAATTTCGTTCTCCAGACCGAGCCGCAGATTCAGGAAGTGATGGGCGTCGCCGAGCGCGGACACGACTACTTTCTGCAGGTGACCGACGCCCGTCCTGACACCGGCGGACTGTCCGGCGCGACGCCCGCCGAAGCGGTGAGCTGGGGCAAGATTGATCCGTCCCGGCTGCCGGATTCGGTGGTCTGCTACGTCGATGCGACCGTGGCGCTGCCGCTGATCACGGCCTATGCGCTGGCGCGGCGCAAACCGCGCAAGCCGCGGCGGCTGTATGAGCATCGCGAACGCCTGATGGCCGATCTGACGGCGGCCTATCAAAAGGTGCGCAAACGCCGGCTCAAGCGGGGCCTTTCATGAGCCGCCGCAAGCCGCCCACGCCGGCGCGCCGGAGCGCGGGCCGGAAAGACGTCGCACCCGACGCCGAGCTGATGCGGGCGCTTACGCTCGCACGCAAGGCGGCGATCGCCGCCGGCGGCGCGCTCAAACGGCATTGGCAGGACGGCAAGTTCGATATCGGGTCAAAGGGGCGCAACAACCCGGTTACCAGCGCCGACCTTGAGGCCGACAAGATAATCAAAACGATTCTGCGCGAAGGGTTTCCCGACTACGGATGGCTCTCCGAGGAGACCGAGGACAACGCCGACCGGCTCGAGCGGCGGCGCGTATGGATTGTCGATCCGCTCGACGGCACCAAGGAATTTATCGATCACATCCCGGAGTTTTCGGTCGCGATCGCGCTCGCCGAAGACGGGGTTCCAATTCTCGGCATCACCTACAATCCGGTGCGCTGCGAACTTTATTGGGCCGCGCGAGGCATGGGATGCCATCTGGGACGCCAGCGCGTCCGCGTCACCCGCACCCGCGCGTTGCGGCGCGCGACCGTGTTCGCCAGCCGCAGCGAGAGCCGCCGCGGCGAATGGCAGGTATTCAACGGCCACGTCAACGTGAGCCCGACCGGCAGCGTCGCCTATAAGCTGGCGCTCGTGGCGGCCGGTGTCGGCGACGCGACCTTCACGCTGCTGCCGAAGAATGAATGGGATATCGCGTCGGGCGCGGCGTTGATTGCCGAGGCCGGCGGACTGATGACCGACGACGCCGGTAATCCGATCCGGTTCAACAGCCAGAAGACGCGGCTGTCGGGCATGATCGCGTCCAACGGCACGCTGCAGAAGGCGATCGAGAAGCTTATCGCGGGCGCGCGCTGAGGCGCGGAAAATTTCGCGGTCGCGCCTCCAGGTTGGCGGTCGGTCGCCGGTCAGTTGCCGTAGGGATTGCGACCGTTGTTCAGGTAGATGGAAAACTCGGCTACACCGTCGAGGCTTATCGAGGGCGTCTTGAAGTCCGTTACTCCGCCGGCGGGAATGTCACCGATCGAGACCATGTTCTGGCCGATCTTGTGGCCGGCGCTATCGTAATAATGCACTTCGACATCGATCGCCGCGGGATCCGAGCTGGTGTTGCGCAATTGCCCCTCGATGAAGATGATGTCCCCGCTGCGTTCCATCCGGCTGCTCACTATCGTCACCGGGGTGGCGCGATGGAACGACCACGCGATGAGGCCGATAATTCCGCCCAACACGAGCACAACGATTATCGAGCTGGACCGTATCGCGGGTCGCCTGGTCCCGCCGTCGGTATTTGTCGGCATGCCGGATTATCATAACCGGCGCGACGCCGCTCAAGACCATTAGCCACATCAACCACATCAGGGGCATTAGCCAAAGGAACCGATGAGTCCAGTCGAAGGCACCGTAATTCTGCTTTTCCTGCTTCTAGGCCCCCTCGCGATCCATTTTATCGAGCAAAATATCGAGGCGTATTGCCTGATAATCGGAATCATCGCGGTGACGATCGGCGGCGTCTGGACTGCTCATCTGCTGAAGCAAGCGGTGACTGAACCACTCGAGATCAGCGCGGCGGTGGTCGTTGCCGGATTGATATTCAATTTGCTGCGCAGCCGTTTCGATCACTTTTTCGCCCGCCTGCGTCACCATTTCTCACGGCCGCTTCTCACTTTCGTTTCGATATTCGTGATCGCGCTGCTGTCGAGTCTGATCACGGCGATCGTGGCGGCGCTCGTGCTGGTCGAGACGGTCGGGCTGTTGCGACTCCAGGGCGAGCAGCGGCCGCGGGTCGCGATCGCGGGATGCTTCGCGGTGGGGATGGGCGCATCACTGACACCGATCGGAGAGCCGCTGTCCACGCTGGCCGCCCGTGCCCTCAACCTCAGTTTCTTTGGCCTGTTTGGTCTGCTCGCTCCTTACGTCATCCCAGGGCTGATCTTTGCCGCTATTGTGGCCGCCTACCTGGCCCGGGGTGACTACGAAAGCCATTCGGAGCAAATCCATGCCCGGCGGACGACGTCGCAAATCTTGTATCAGGCGCTCAAGGTCTTCGGATTTGTCGCCGGACTGGTCCTGGTGAGCGAAGCCTATGCGCCGCTGGCGGGCAGAGTGATCAGCTCGATGAGCAACGATCTGCTTTTCTGGGTCAACATGGTCTCGGCCGCGCTGGACAATGCAACGCTCGTCGCCTTGGAGGTTCGCAACATGGAACTCCATCGCGCCCGCGAAGCGATCGTAGCTCTGCTGATCTCGGGCGGGATGCTGATTCCGGGCAACATCCCGAACATCGTGAGCGCAGGCGCGATGCGGATCCGATCGACGACCTGGGCCCGGGTTGGCATCCCAATGGGGCTGGTAATGATGGCCGTATACTTTATTGCATTCAAGCTGATTGGTTGACACTTTCCGGTCGGCGCCGACCGACCCGAATTACGACGGGCGCGAAAATTGCTTGACAAAATTTCTCGATTCGTGAGGTTTGCCTTAGTGAGGAGTTTTATGGGACAACGCTTTGCCACTGCTTCCGGGCATCGCCGGCCCGGCTCCCACACCGGTGGCGACCCACCCCACGGCAATATTCGGCGGTACCGGCAAGGTTTCGGACTCGCAATTAGCAGCCGATAAGTAGCGTAAGAACTCCAAGGAGGCGGAAAGTTAAATGACCCCTAAACAAGTACTCGATTTAATCAAGTCCAAAGGCGTGGTGATGGTCGATCTGAAGTTTATCGACCTCCTGGGCACCTGGCAGCATTTCACCGCGCCGATCAGCGAGTTCAAAGATGAGGCGCCGTTCACCGAGGGCCTCGGCTTCGACGGCTCGTCGATTCGCGGTTGGCAGTCGATCGACAACAGCGACATGCTGGTCATTCCCGACCCCGATTCGGCAGTGATCGATCCCTTCATGAAGGATCCGACGCTTACGATGATCTGTACGATCCAGGACCCGATTACACGGTCGGACTATACCCGCGACCCGCGAAATATCGCGAAAAAAGCTGAACTTTACCTGAAATCGACGGGAATCGGCGACGTCGCCTACTTCGGCCCCGAGCCGGAATTCTTCATCTTCGACGCGATCCATTTCGATACCACGCAGAATTCCAGCTACCACTTCATCGAGTCGAACGAGGGCAACTGGAACAGCGGCAACGAATCGTCCATCAAAGGCGGCCTGAACCTCGGTTACAAGGTCAAGAACAAGGAAGGATACTTTCCGGTTGCGCCGACCGACAGCCTGCAGGACATCCGCACCGAGATGGTGCGCGAGATGGAAGCGGTCGGGATTCGCGTCGAAAAGCATCATCACGAAGTCGCGACCGCCGGCCAGGCCGAGATCGATATGCGCTTCCAGTCGCTGATGAAGATGGCCGACTGGCTGACCTGGTACAAATACGTCGTAAAGAACGTTGCGGTGCGCCATAACATGACGGCGACCTTCATGCCCAAGCCAATCTTCGGCGACAACGGCACCGGCATGCATACCCATCAGAGCATCTGGAAAGGCGACACGCCGCTGTTCGCGGGCTCCGGCTATGCCGGCATGTCCGAGCTGGGGCTGCATTATATCGCCGGCATCCTGCATCATGCGCCCGCACTGGCGGCCTTCACCAATCCGGGCACGAACTCGTACCGGCGGCTGGTGCCGGGCTTCGAAGCGCCGATCAACCTGGCGTATTCGAGCCGTAACCGCTCGGCCTCGGTGCGTATCCCGATGTACTCGCCGTCGCCCAAGGCCAAGCGTATCGAGGTGCGTTTCCCCGATCCGACCTGCAACCCGTACCTCGCGTTTTCGGCGATGCTGATGGCTGGACTCGACGGTATCCAGCGGCGGCTCGACCCCGGCCAACCGCTCGACAAGGATATCTACGCGCTGACGCCGGCCGAGTTGGCGGAAGTGCCGAGCATGCCCGCGTCACTCGACGAGGCGCTCGGCAACCTGAAGAAGGATCACGAGTTCCTGCTCAAGGGCGACGTCTTCACCGAAGATGTCATCGAGACCTGGATCGATTACAAGATGTCGAAGGAAGTCAGCGCGATACGACTGCGGCCCCATCCGTACGAGTTCGCCCTGTACTACGACGCCTGATTCGTCGCGAAACTTCACTCACGCTAGCTCCCGAAAACGGGGCGGTGGCCGATGGTCGCCGCCCCGTTTCACTATCACCGAAGTGGATCCGTTTCTGTCGCGATCGGAACACTTCGATCTTTCCGAAACGCCGAAAATGCTCACAAAAGAGGCATCATTTGCGCGAATCTTAAGCTTTCATTTTGAACGATTGCGCTGAAAAGCCCCAAAAAATCGTGTCTGGACGGTTACATCCATGCATCGCTCGGCGGGTATGACGCTTGCGTAAGCGATGCGAGCCGTTAGAGACGGGTTACGGCTCAAAACGGATGTGAGGCAAGGCGAGAACATGGCGCCTTGAGGTTTCTTGGGAGGAGAGAAACTACGTGAAAAACAGAATCCAGAAATGGCTTAACCTGACCCTTATTGCATTTTTGGCGGTATTTATTTTCGTTCCCGCCCACGCAGACAGTTCCACTCCGACGACAGCAGAGCAGCAACAGAAGATCGATGAACTGACCAAACAGATCGCGCAGATGCAGCAGGAAGAGGCTACCCTCAAGGCGAAGCTGAAGATCGCCACGGCGCCTACTCCGGTGGCCACGCCGATACCGCCGCTCTCTTCACCCAGCATGAATGGCCCGCTGGCGTCGCAGAGCCCGATTCAGCTCGACACCGGATTGCCCTTTATCAGCACGATAGCCAAAGAGATTCCGTTTGTGTCCGGTCTGGACCAGATCGACTTCAACGGCGTCTTCAGTGCTATCGCAATCGCCCAGAACAATGCAGTGAGCGGCGATAAGACGACTCGCGTTGACATGAGCAACGCGCAAATTATTGCCCAAAAGCCCGACGGCATCGTTCAGTTCTACCTGCAGGGCGGGGCTTATTCGATTCCGGACCTGGGCGCCGCATACGTAACATCGGGCCGCGCGAACAGCCTCTTATGGGGCCCGTTACCGGTTGCCTATCTGAAAATTGCACCGACCAGCAACTTCTCGATCGAGGGTGGCAACCTGCCGACGCTGATCGGCGCAGAATATACCTTCACCTTCCAGAACACCAACGTCGAGCGCGGCTTGCTGTGGAATCAGGAGCCCGCAATCAGCCGCGGCGTGCAGGCCAACTACACGCTCGGTCCTCTGGCCGGCTCGCTCAGCTGGAACAACGGTTTCTATGGCAGCGAGTACACGTGGCTGTCGGGCTTGCTCGCATGGACGATTAACCCGACGAATACACTGGCTTTGGTCGGCGGCGGCAACTTGGGATTCACCAAGGACAACACCTTTGCCGCTCCCAACACGCTCAACAACAGCGATCTCGTAAACCTTATCTACACTTACAACAACTCGCCCTTGATGATTCAGCCGTACTTCCAGTGGACCTATGTGCCGCACAATTCTGAAATCGGTGTCTTTCAATCGACCTCGACGCTGGGTGGCGCGATCGTCGCGTCCTATGCCCTACCCTGGAACTGGTCGATAGGTGGCCGCTTCGAATACATCGGCCAGACCGGCAGCACGGGCAGTGGAGCCGCTAACCTGCTCTACGGACCGGGCAGCCAGGCGATGTCATTCACGATTACGCCGACCTATCAGTACAAGAAGTTTTTCGCGCGGCCCGAAGTCTCGTTCGTGCAGACTGTCGACAACACGGGCGGCGATACTTTCGGTGCGCAGGGACGTAATCCCAACCAGATTCGCGGACTGATCGAAACCGGATTCCTGTTCTAACGCCGCTTGAGGGCATTGGAAGATTCGGAATCGCAGGTATCGGGAATTGGGTAACCGCGAGTTACGCGAGTCGAGCGACGGTGGGAATGATAGCGGCCGAACCACCCCTGTGAGTGGCCGCAACCCGAGTCGGCCGTGACGGAGTCAACCGGCACGGCCGACTGTAACGGAGGAAAGCGGCGTTGATATGAACGACCTGCGGTGATGTCCGGACGACGCGACGACGGCATGGAGGTACGCCTCACACGTCTCAAGCCGGCCGGAAATCACCGAGCGCCGATAAACTTGACGTTATTCCAGGCTTTGGCCTCTTTTCCGGATGTCGTGCGGGTAACACCGCTCGCCCGGAGAGTACAACGGACCGCCTGAACCGGTGCGGATGTGGTGGCGAAACGACGAACGCCAGTCATCCGGAATCCGCGGGACATGCAGACCATCCTGTCGCGCGGAATCGAAGCCCTCGAGCGTGATCGATTGCAGGAAGCGGTAACGCTGCTCAGGATGGCCATTGAACTGGCACCAGACTCGCCCGAGGCTTTCAATGCGCTCGGTGAAGCCGCAACGCGCTCAATGCTAGTTCCCGAAGCAATCCGATCGTTTAAGCGCGCCGCCGAGCTCGACTCCGGCAGTTTCTCCGCTTATGCCCGCTTGGCCGGCCTTTATGCGCGCTCGGGCCGGCGGACTGAGGCGCGCCGCTCGCTCAGCCGGGCGATCAAGCTTTCCTCGAATGCTTCACAGCGGCGAACGATCGAAAGATTGGTCGCGGAAAATTCCATTTTCGCCAACTTCGCCAATAACGCCGGTTTGACTAATCACGCGCCGGGTGGCGCTCCACCGCGGCGCCGCACAAGGGCCGTTCGCAAGGATTCATGAAGCGCACGCGTGCCCTTTCGGCACCCATTTCACGGCCGCTGCAAAAGGGTGGCATCTAAACGCAGGACCGATCCGCCATGAAAAAGGTTGAAGCGATAATCAAGCCGTATACTCTCGACGCCGTCAAAGAGGAGCTGTCCAAGGCCGGCGTCACGGGTCTGACCGTTTACGAGGTCAAAGGCTTTGGACGACAGAAGGGTCACACCGAGATTTACCGCGGCTCGGAATACGTGGTCGATTTTCTGCCCAAGCTGAAGCTCGAAGTCGTGGTCAGCGACGACCAGGTCCTGTCGGTCGTCGATGCAATCATCCGCAAGGCGCACACTGGACGGATCGGCGACGGCAAGATTTTCGTCGGCAACCTAGAGGATGTCGTCCGCATCCGCACCAAGGAACACGGCGACGCCGCCATCTGACGCGATTCGGATTCGCATCTTGGGCGCGCATCAGCCGCAATCCGCTCGCCGGCCCCCTATCGTATCCGTCTGACCGCCGAACCTGAGACGACGCGGTCGATGCTACTTGTCGGCGCGCGAGGCCGTCTCGAGCTTCGCGATTCGGTCCTCGAACTTCCGATTCTCGTCGCGCAGGCGTTCGAGCTCCTCGCGCATCCGGACCACATCGTCGCCGCGCCCGCGGCCATCGCTTAGTCCCGAAATCGCATCGCGCGCGCGCCGCCTGATACGGCCGTCGAGCTCGCGTTCTTCAAGCCGCCGCAGCGCGCCGATCGCGCGGGCGTCGCCAATCTGCTCCAGCGCGGACGGGATTCGCAGCCTCATCGTGAAGTCCGGGTCGTCGACCATCGGCAGAATAAAATCCAGAATCGCGCCCTTATGCGGCTCGCCGAGCTCGGCCATTTTCGCAATCGCGGAAACCGCCGCATGACGCGCTCGCGGCGACCGGCCATACGCGCACCAGGGACGGACGATGTCGATTGCACGCACATCACGCAATTCGCCAAGCGCGCCGATCGCATTGGCGCGGATCACGTCCAGATGCGATGGCCGCTCGAGCAGACTGACCAGCTGATCGAACGCACGCGCATCGCGGGTCCGGCCGAGCGAATGGGCCGCCTCGGCCTCGACGAAATAGCTCTCGTCACCCTTCGCAATCAGATCGATAAGCGCGGTCGCAGCCGCCGGCTTGCCGCGGAACTCGCCCAGCGCGCGCACTACCGCCCGGCGGGCCTTCGGATGCTCAACCGTGATCGCCTCGAGCAGCGCCGCCATCGCGGCCTCTGTACGGATCGATCCCAGCGCGGACGCCGCGTCGGCCCGCACGCCCCAGAACGGATCATTCATCAGCGCGCGCCGCAGCGCCGCGACCGCCGCCGCGCTGCCGTCTTTGCCCAGTGCCGCCGCCGCGCCCGCTCGTCCGATCGCTTCGGGCGCGTGCGCGAGGATCGTCTCGAGCGCTTCGCGACCGCGCTTGTGCCGTATACTCGCGAGCACGTCCTGCGCCGGATCGACGCGCACAGCGCGCGGCGCCTTGGTGGCAGGCAGATTGAAGGTATGCTCGCGCTTGTCGATCTCGACCTGATGACGCGTTTCGACGCCGTCCGCATCCATCAGCGCGATCGTCATCGGAAAGCGGAATACCGGTATCGTCGCCGAGGCGGCCTGCGTCTGCTTGACGCTGACGGTGACGCCGCGCTTGTCGTCGAACGAGCTCGACACTTCAAGTTCGGGATGGCCTTCCTTGTAAACCCACTGATCGAAGAACCAGTCGAGGTTGCGCCCGGTCGCATCTTCGAAGGCGGTCTGGAGATCCTGCGTGATCACATTGCGGCCGCGATGGCGCTCGCAGTAGAG
>Ga0302325_10032382_pt1 | contig 10738 bp, 9 predicted proteins | sample Palsa_T0_2_FD_201948 | JGI IMG/M metagenome (GOLD analysis project Ga0302325, IMG submission 201948) | Peat permafrost microbial communities from Stordalen Mire near Abisko, Sweden - Palsa_T0_2 | ecosystem: Environmental > Terrestrial > Soil > Palsa > Peat permafrost | place: Sweden: Abisko...
CTTCGGGATCTCGACCTCGGAGCAGGCGGTCGCCGCCGCAGCTGAAGCCGACGGCGTTGTCGTGGCCTCGGTCCTCATGCGCCTCCTCCTCGATGGCGGCGGCCCCGCCGCCGTCGGCGATGCCGTGGCCGCCATGAGGGCCGCCCTCGACGGCGGCTGAGCGTGGCGAGAGGCGCGGCGGGTCTTTTGGGTCCAGTTATGCGCCGGCTGGCATGGGCTACTGGTCCCAGAAAGCCACGTCCGGCGCCCCTCCCCGCGTGGCGATGTTTGGCCGCCCCCGACTTCCTCGTTCAGCCGCCGGAGCCCTCGTCGAACGCCAGGACCACTTTCACGTCAGTGGGTTGGCGCTCGTATGCTCCCCGCCATTGATCGAGCGGCACCGTGCGGGTGATGAGGCGGGCCAGCCAGGCCTTATCGGCTTTCGCCAGAGCAACGGCTCCGGCCTCGTAGTGCCGGCGGTTGGCATTGACCGAACCGAAGACGACGTCGTTTTCGAGCACCATGCGGCGGTTGAGCATGCCCACGTCGACCGACAGCTCTCGGCCCGTCGAGGAAACCCCGGTGAGGCACACGATTCCGTTGCTGCCAGCGCAGTCCATCATGTCGAAGATGAGTTGAGCTACGCCCGTGCACTCGATCGCCACGTCCGGCTCCACCCCTGTATCAGCAACTGCTCCGTGGTGGTACGTGGCGCCCAGAGCGGCCACCAGCTCTGGCTTTAGGCCGTCGGTCACCTGATCCAGGACGTGCACATCCAACCCTCGCTGGACTCCAAGTAGCGCCGCGAGCAGGCCGATCGGACCGGCCCCCGTGATGAGCACCGTTTTCGGACCCCACTGGGCCCGAGCCCCGATCCTCTCGATGTGGTCCCAGGCCTTGGCTACGACCGTCGTCGGCTCCAGCAGCACACCGAGGTTTCCTAAGGCCGGGTCGACTTTCACCACGAAGTCCGGAGTGATCCGGTAGCGCTCACGGGCGTAGCCGTGATGCTCCTTGATTCCCCACTCCGTGTACTTGCCGTTGCGGCACATATCCCACTCACCCACGGCGCAGTTCGGGCACGGAACCGTGTCCGGGCGGCGCACGATTGCGACGACCAGGTCGCCCGAGGCCAGGCCGCTTCCGTCGGGAGCCTCGAGTACCTCGCCCAGCGACTCGTGTCCGATGGCCAGGCGTTCCTCGCCCGGCGGGGCCCAGCCGTAATCGCCGGCGATGATCTCGAGGTCCGTGCCGCATACCCCGACGGCGCGGGTCTTTACCAGCACCGGGCCGTCGGATTCGGGGGGCTCAGGTAGGTCGGTCAGATCGACGGAGCCGGACTTCTTGGGTACGACCGTGACAGCGCGCATGGGTGGCAAGCTAGTCACCGTGAAAGGTCCTCATCGCCAAGTGGTGCCGCAGGCCGATTCAGGGGATTCGCGTCGTGGGTGAGTTTGTAGGGTTCCAGTTCGTCCAAGCGGGCCGATTGTTGGTGGCGAGCCCCTTGTTGCCGGATCCGAACTTCGACCGAACGGTCATACTCCTTCTGGCCTACAACGAGGACGGCGCACTGGGTCTGGTCCTCAACCGGCCCAGCCAGACGCTTATCGCCGCTCCGCTCCCCAAGTGGGAGCCGTTGGCTGCCGATCCGCCAGTCGTGTTCGTCGGCGGCCCGGTCCAGCATCAAGCGGTCATCTGCCTGGCCAGGGCGGCGGGGATACCCGGAGCTGCTGACCCACTGGGAGGTTGGCGACCGGTCACCCCCGACGTCGGCACGCTCGACCTCGACGCCGACCCCGACGTCCTACACCCCAAGGTTCGCCAGGTGAGGGTCTTCGCCGGCTATGCCGGCTGGTCGGGAGGCCAGCTCGAAAATGAGATCGCGGCTGGAGCCTGGTGGACGGTCGAAGCCGAGGGTGGGGACCCTTTCTGTCCCGAGCCCGACGAACTTTGGAAGCAAGTCCTCAGACGCCAATCGGGGCCGCTCGCGCTGGTCGCGTCCTACCCGGATGACCCCAACATGAACTAGTTGAAGGTTCAGGCCAGGCGGGTGAGGCTCACCGTGACGTCAAGCTTGGCGGTCGGCCCCCCGTTGAAGATGCCCTTGATGGGCGGCACGTCGTCGTAGTCGCGACCTCGAGCCACCAGGACGTGTCGCTCGCCGGTCGGGCTACCTGCGGTCGGATCGAAGGCTTTCCAGCCTCCCGTCCACACTTCCAACCACGCGTGGCTCTCGCCTTCCATCGTGGCCCCCACGTCGGCGTCGCCCTCCGGGTGTAAATACCCCGAGCAATAGCGCGACGGGACGCCCATCGTTCGCAGCAGAGCCAGCGTCAGGTGGGCGAAATCCTGGCACACACCCATGCCCCCGTCCCACGCCTCGATCGCAGATGTATGCACGCCAGTGGTTCCCGGCACGTAGGTGAGTTGGTCCCGGGCCCATTCCACGGCGGCCAGGCCGATCGAGGCCGGCGGGCACCTCTGCATCAGGTCTTCGGCTGCGTCGGAGAGGCGGGGGTCGACCGGGACTTGGGTCGTGGGCGCGAGAAACTCGGCGAACTGGTCGCGCACCGCGTCGCCCTGAATCTCCCCCCAGCTGAGGTTGGAGTCAGGTTCCTCCAGGACCGTCGTTTCGACGACCGACCGACCGACCACGGTCATTTCGTCGTGGGGCTGGTGGAGCTCGAATGAGTGAACGACGGTTCCCCAGTAGTCCAAATACGCTTGCGAGGTGGAACCCGGAACGACTTGCATTCGGGATTCGAGCACCAGCTGCCACGGAGTCGTCAGGGGGGTAATGCGGGCCTCGTTGAACGACGAGTGGACGACGTTGGCGTACTGATAGCGGCTCCGGTGCTCCACGCGTATCCGATACGTCATCGCCGTCTCCCGGCTGGGGCAGCCAGCCCGGACCCTCCGAGGGCCCATTCGATCGGGCCGGTCTGCCGGAAGTACCGCTCCGCCAGCGCCGCGCTCGCCGCGCTGCAGCCCTTCTGAACCGCGTCGAGCAGTCCTGGAAGATCCTGGACCAGGTCGTCGATCCGCCTGAACTCTAGATTGGTTCGAATGTGGCCGAGGATGCGGCGGGACTCGTCGGCCAGACCCGCCCGGTCCGAGCGGGGGTCGAGTTCGGCCAGGCACTCCTCAGCCGTAGATAGGGCACAGAACACCGACCGGGGAAACAAACGGTCCAGCAGAAGGAACTCGGCCGCAGGCGTCGGTTCCGGCTCGCGGCGGTAGGTTCGCAGAAAAGCCTCGTGGGCCGAGCAGGACCGCAGGAGCACGACCCAGTCCGGGCCCGGGTCGCCGCCCGCCACCGCCGTCGAGAGGAGGCGGGCGAGCATGTCGACTCGTTCCAGGCTGCGTCCGAGCACCATGAAGCGCCAGGCGTCGTCGCGGCTCATGGTCGATTCGGTCAATCCGGCGATGATCGCAGCCCGCTCGCGCACGAAACGAAAGAAACCATAGGGGGCGATACGGCGGCCGAGGTCTATCTGGCCGGGGAGAGAGTTGTAGGTGACATTGAGGGCTTCCCACATTTCGGAGCTGATGGCTTCGCTGACCCCGCGGGCGTTGGCCCGGGCGGCCGCAAGCGAGGAGACGATGGAGCTCGGGTTGGTCACGTCGAATGCCAGCAACTCGGTCACTGTTCGTGCGTTTATGGAGGTCGAATCCCGCCAGTCGAAACCTTCGCTGAAGGTCGCATCGTCGGCTTCACGGACGGACATGCCCATGATGGCCAGGAGGGACTGGCACAGCTCGGCCTCACTGGTTACGGGGGCTTCGAGAAGGTGGTGGATGTGCACGTCGAGAATGCGCGCCGTGTCCTCAGCCCGTTCCACGTACCTGCCGATCCAAAAGAGGCTCTCGGCGATCCGACTCAACATCGCCCCGACCCCGACTGTTGTTGTTGTTGTTGCTGCTGCTGCTGCTGCTGCTCGCGGCCGGTGTTGTCGAGGCCGGGTCCCAGCTCGGGCCGCAGGCCCACGTGGGGGTGCCCTCCTGCCGGCTGGGCCTCCGGTGCCGTGCGACGCCCCTCGGATCTCGCCGTCTGCGAGAGCCGGCGTTCTGGCCCGGCCATCGTCACCCAGGTGTCCTTGGAGCCACCCCCCTGGCTGGAGTTGACGACCAGGCTGCCCTCGGGAAGCGCCACCCGGGTCAGGCCGCCCGGCAGCACCCAGACCTGCTGACCGTCGTTTACAGCGAAGGGACGAAGGTCGAGGTGCCGTGGAGCCAACCGTTCGCCGACGCGGGTCGGCGCCGTCGAAAGGGCGACGATCTCCTGGGCGGTCCACGCCCGAGGGTCCGCCGTCACGGTGGTCCTGGCTTCGGCGAGCTGGTCATCGGTCGCCTGGGGTCCGATCAGGATGCCGTATCCACCCGAACCTGCCACTGGCTTCAACACCAGCTGATCGATCCGTTCCAAGACGTACGCAAGCTGGTCGGGATCTTCGAGCCGGTACGTTTCGACGTTGGGCAGGATCGGATCCTCGCCTAGGTAGTACCGAATGATGTCGGGCATATAGGTGTAAGTGAGCTTGTCGTCAGCCACCCCGTTGCCGACCGCGTTGGCGATGGTCACGTTGCCTGCACGCGCCGCGTTGAGTATGCCCGGGCAGCCGACCAGGGAGTCCGGGCGGAAGTGCAGCGGGTCCAGGTACTCGTCGTCGACCCTCCGGTACACGACGTCGACCCGCTGCTCGCCGCTCGAGGTCCGCATGTATATCTTGTCGGCCCGGCAGATCAGGTCCCGGCCTTCGACCAGTTCGATCCCCATTTGGCGGGCCAGGAAGGTGTGCTCGAAGTAGGCCGAGTTGTACACACCCGGGGTGAGTACCACAACGGTCGGATCGCGGGTCCCGTCCGGGGCGGCTGCCCGGAGGGCCTCCAGGAGTTTCACTGGGTAGCTCGCGACAGATAGGACCCGATGACTGGTGAAAAGCTCAGGAAAGATGCGAGCCATCATCCGCCGGTTCTCGATCACATAGGAGACCCCGGATGGGCAGCGGATGTTGTCCTCGAGCACGAAGAATCTGCCGTCCGCACCTCGGACGACGTCGATGCCGGCGACGTGGATGCGGACGCCGTTGGCCGGCTCTATCCCGAAAGCCGCCCGATGGAAGTGTTGCGACGAGGTCACCAGGCTCCGAGGGACTACCCGGTCCTCCAGGATCTGGCTGGCCCCGTAGAGGTCACCCAGCAGAGCTTCGAGGGCGTGCACCCGCTGGACGACACCAGCAGCCAGCACCGACCACTCCTGCTCGGAAATGATGCGAGGGATCAGGTCCAGCGGGAATGGTCGTTCCTCTCCCGACAGCTGGAAAGTGATCCCCCTGTCGCGGAAACTCCTGTCTCGGGCGGCGCAACGCGACTCGAAATCGTCGGGGGGCAGGGCTTGAAGGGCGTCGTGCAACGTCCGGGCCGCGTCACGAGGAGCGCCTGGCGCTTCGAACATCTCGTCCCATGCCGGGATCCCGAAGGGCCTGGCTGGGGTGTAACCCTCAAAGAGGTCACCCACGATGAGTCAGTATGCCACTGCCATGTTTCGAGTGGATTTCCGGCATCAGCCCGAGCAGAGAGGCTTGTCTACGCCTTGTCTCGGAGCGCTCGACTCGTGCCCCGCTTCCGGGCCCGCTCGGACTGGTCCAGGATGAGCTTGCGGAGACGGACCGAGGACGGCGTCACTTCGACGCACTCGTCTTCGCGGATGAACTCGAGGGCCTGCTCGAGGGACAGCTGCAGCGCCGGCACCAGGCGCACGGTCTCGTCGGATGCGGCGGCGCGCATGTTGGTTTGCTTCTTCTCTTTGGTCGGGTTGACATCCATGTCCTCGGCCCGGGCGTTCTCCCCGACGAGCATCCCTTCGTAGACCTCGACACCGGGACCCGCGAACATGGCGCCGCGCTCCTGCAAGTTGGTGAGCGCGTAGGCGGTGGTGGGACCCCGACGGTCGGCCACCATGGATCCGTTGGGCCGGGTGCGAAGCTCCCCGTGCCAGGGCTCATAGCCCTCGAATACGTGGTGGAGCTGCCCGGTGCCGCGGGTTTCGGTCAGGAATTCGGTCCGGAAGCCGATCAGACCCCGCGACGGAACCAGCCATTCCATTCGGCACCAGCCGGTGCCGTGATTGACCAAGGTCTCCATGCGGCCTTTGCGCAGGGAGAGAAGTTGCGTGACAACTCCCATGAAGTCCTCTGGCACGTCCACGGAAACCCGTTCGATGGGCTCGTGCACCTTGCCGCGGACCTCCTTGGTGAGCACTTGGGGCTTTCCAACGGTCAGCTCGAAACCCTCTCGGCGCATGAGTTCTACGAGAATCGCCAAGGCCAGCTCGCCGCGACCTTGAACTTCCCACGTGTCGGGCCGCTCGGTCGGTAGCACCCGGATGCTCACGTTGCCGACCAGCTCGGCGTCGAGCCGGTTCTTGATCAGCCGGGCCGTCAGCTTGTGGCCGGCTACCCCGCCGGCGAATGATTTGCCGGCGAGCGGGGACGTGTTGACCCCGATGGTCATGCCGATGCTCGGCTCGTCGATGGTGATGACCGGGAGCTGTCGAGCGTCATCGGGGTCGGCGAGGGTGTCGCCGATCATGATCTCGGGAATCCCGGCGACGGCGATGATCTCGCCCGGCCCGGCTCCTTCGGGCGGGGCGTCCACCCGGTCGAGCGCGTCAGTCACGTAGACCTCTGACAGGCGCACCCGCTGCACCGTTCCGTCGTGGCGGCACCAGGCCACCGAATCTCCTTTGCGCACGGTGCCGTTGCGGATGCGGCACAAGGCCAGCCGTCCGACGTACGGGGAGGCATCCAGGTTCGTGACGAGGGCCTGGAACGGGTGATCCTCCTCGTAGGTCGGAGCCGGTATCCGCTCGACTAGAAGGTCGAGGAGGACCTTGAGGTCCGGGCTGGAGGCCACGTCCTCGGCCAGCAGGGCGGCCTGACCGGCCCGGGCGTTGCAGTAGATGATCGGGAACTCGATCTGTTGCTCGTCGGCGCCGAGGTCCATGAACAGCTCGTACACGGCGTCGACTACTTCGGCGGCGCGTGCGTCAGAACGGTCGATCTTGTTGATCACACATATCACGGGAAGACGGGCTTCGAGGGTCTTGCGCAGTACAAACCGGGTCTGCGGTAGCGGTCCCTCGCTCGCGTCTACCAAGAGCAGCACACCGTCGACCATCGTCAAACCCCGCTCGACCTCACCGCCGAAGTCGGCGTGGCCGGGCGTGTCGACGATGTTGATCTTCGTGCCGCCGTACCGTACGGCGGTGTTCTTGGCCAGGATGGTTATGCCTTTTTCCCGTTCCAGGTCCATGGAGTCCATGACCCGCTCGGCGACCTCCTGATTGGCCCGGAAGGCGCCCGACTGGCGGAGCATGGCGTCGACCAGCGTGGTCTTTCCATGGTCTACGTGGGCGACGATTGCGACGTTTCGGATATCAGCGCGTTTCATGAAAGAGTCCTGGGAAAAGAGGGAACGGGGCGCGGGGCACGCCCAGCTCCAGGGTACCGGCCTTTCGCATCCAGGCCAGAGCAGCGGGGTCCGCCCTACTCGCCGGCTCGTTCTGCATGCCTTCGGCATGAACAGACCGCCCCGCCGAGCACGGTACCTGGCGCGGCAGGCCTTCGCGCACATCCCGCCCCCTCTTTAGGAGCGCGATCGGATCGATGGCAGGAGGGGACGAGGGCAGCGGAGAGCCTGTGTCCGTTTCCCCTGAGCAGGCTTCCGCTGACCTCGCCCCGCTGACCTCGACCCCTGGACCTACCGCTTTCGGCGCCGCGACCGGCTGTGATCCTCCATGCGCTTGCGGATCAGCTCCCTGCGGGCTTGGAGGTCCCGGTGACTCATCTGCTCCACCTCGGATGTGACTCCGAGCTGAGCCCGCATCCCATCGAGGTCGACGACCTGCTGGCGGGGGTCGACGCCGACGTCGGCCGCGATGCGCTCGCCGTAGCGTTCGGCAAAGTAAGTGGCGATGTGCGTGACTTCGCCGAACAGGTCCACGTCGGGGGCCAACGTGGCGAGGGCGCCGTCGATAAACAGCAGGTTCTTGACGTAGAGCATCAGCACCTTCGGGATGCGCGCTCCGTAAGCGAGCAGCTGCTTGATGATTTCCCTGATCTCGGCCAGCAGCTCTTCGGGCGCCATGGCCGTGGGGTCCTTGACCGGCCCGTCGATGCCGAGATCGCGGATCACAGCGTCGAGATCGGTATCCATCGGTAGAGCGCCCAAGTCGCGGAGCGCCGCGAGCTGCATTTTAGGGTCGTTGATGGTGCCGCCCATGAGCATTTTGAGGAAGGCCAGGCGGCGCGGCTCGTCGAGGCGCCCGGTGATGCCGTAGTCGAGCAGCGCCACGGTTCCGTCCTCACGGACGAAGAGGTTGCCTCCATGCAGGTCGCCGTGGAATACACCGAACAGGGTCGCACCTTCGAGAAACGAGATCATCAGCGCCCGGACGACGGCCGCGGTGTCGATGCCGGCTTTGTGCATACCTTCGACGTCGTCGAAGGAGAAGCCGCTCAAGCGCTCCATTACCAGGACCCGTCGGGTCACCAGTTTCGGGTGAGGCCGAGGCACGACCACGGCGCGTTGATCAGTGGCGGCGAGGACGCGCGCCACATCGAGCATGTTGTCGGCTTCGAGGCGAAAGTCGAGCTCTTCCACGATGGTCTCGGCGAACAACTCCACCAGGGCGGGCGGGTTGGCCAGCGCTGAAACGGGTATGCGACCAACCAGGTGAGGCGCGATCCAGTTCATGGCGGCCAGGTCGGTCCGGACAAGCCTGGCGACCGTGGGGCGCTGCACTTTTACCACCACCTCCTCGCCTGAGCGGAGGGTGGCGGAGTGCACCTGAGCGATCGAGGCGGCGGCCAGTGGTTGGCGGTCGAAGCGGGTGAACAGTTCCTCCAGCGGAGCGCCGAGATCCTCTTCGACGACCGACCGGACCGATTCGAACGTCTCGGGAGGGACTCTGTCGCGCAGCAACCGGAACTCGCTGACCAACTCCGTGGGAAAGAGCCCCTCGCCCGAAGACAGGATCTGGCCGAGCTTGATGTAGGTCGGTCCGAGGGTCTGGAAAGCTACCCGAAGGCGCCGGGACAGCCCGGCCCGCGAGAGCTCCGGGCGACCCTGACGGCGACCTTGTCGACGCTCGACGAGATACCAGCCGCCCACCGCCCGTCCGAGCTCCACTCCCACACGGACGACCCTCCGGCCCGGCGGGAGGCGCCGACGGCCGAGGAGCTGGGGGACCTGTCCGGCGGTGGCCGACCGGAGCGCCGCCGCTCCGGCGCGCCACCGAAGCTGAGCGGGGTCGATGAGCCATGGCGGGGACGCACTGAAGGCCCCAACGGAGAGGTCGGCGGGGGAGACCGACGTCATTGACCGCACGCTACCTCAGGCGGCCGTGACCTTCTCTTCGGCAAAGAAGTACTTGTACAGCGCGGCCGCAACTGCGCCACCCACGAGCGGGGCGACGATGAACAGCCACAACTGGCTCAGCGCGGTGTGTCCCACGATTATGGCGGGACCGAGGCTTCGGGCCGGATTCACCGACGTCCCCGTGAGGGGGATCCCGATGAGGTGAACGACGGTGAGCGACAGGCCTATAGCCAGCCCTCCGAATCCGGGCGCAGCCAGCTTGCTGGTAGCCGCCAGGACGACGAAGACAAAGAGCAGGGTGAGGATGGCTTCGGCTGCGAATGCGCCCGTAGCGTCGAGATGGACCAGCGACCTGTTCCCGAAGCCGTCGGCACCCAACCCGACCTTGCTCCTCGAGTACTCCGGCGATCCGGACACCACGCCCCACAGTGCCAGGGCGCCGGCGATTCCCCCGACGAACTGAGCCACCCAGTACCCGATGGCGTCGTTGAGCGTCATGCGTCCGGAAACGAGGAAGCCCATCGTGACGGCCGGGTTGACGTGGCAGCCCGAAATGGGCCCGAGGGCGTACGCGAGCGCGAGGAGGACCAGGCCGAACGCCAAGGCCGTCGCCACTACGCCCGCCGACACGCTCGGGCCGGTCAGGTCGAACCCGAAAGTGAGGGTCGCCACCCCTACGGCAAAGAACACGAGGAAGAAAGTGCCGACCGCCTCGGCGACCAGCTTGCGCGATTGCATCGATTACCTCCCATGAGGTTCGATCCCCGCCTTCGGACAGCGTGCCACATTCGACGGCAGGGTGTTGGAATCGAAACGGGTGGGGCCGGGACGGGCGCACGCCTCGATCGGGGCCGACGGATACGATCGCCCGATGGCAGATGTTCTCGAGGTTGGCGACAAGGCCCCGGATTTCAAGTTGCTCGACCAGCAAGGGCAGGAGGTCCAGCTCTCGAAGCTGGTCAAACGGGGCCGCGTGTTCGTGTACTTCTATCCAAAGGCGGACACCCCGGGGTGCACGGCCCAGTCCTGCGGGCTACGAGACGTCCTCGGCGACGTGGGAGACACGGCCGTGATCGGTATCAGCCCCGACGCACCGGCCAAACAAGCCAAGTTCGACAAGAAATACACGCTGGGCTTCCCGCTCCTCGCCGACGAGGACCACGCCGTCGCCGAGGCTTACGGCGTTTGGGTCGAAAAGTCCATGTACGGCCGAAAATACATGGGAATCCTTCGGTCGGCTTTCCTGGTCGACGAAAAGGGCAAGCTGGCGGACGTCTGGTACAAGGTCTCGCCCGCCGATACGCCCAAGAACCTGCTGGCCGCTATCGGGAAGTAAAAAGGGCCCGAGCGGGCTCTTACGATACGGGGGTCAGCAGCA
>Ga0302325_10032385_pt1 | contig 10737 bp, 8 predicted proteins | sample Palsa_T0_2_FD_201948 | JGI IMG/M metagenome (GOLD analysis project Ga0302325, IMG submission 201948) | Peat permafrost microbial communities from Stordalen Mire near Abisko, Sweden - Palsa_T0_2 | ecosystem: Environmental > Terrestrial > Soil > Palsa > Peat permafrost | place: Sweden: Abisko...
CAGCGGCGGCAAGCGCGTCGACAGTATGAGGGCGCTGCTGGCGGAGGACTTTGACGCGATCTTCGTGGGCTGCGGCGCGCCGCGCGGCCGCGATCTCGACATCCCCGGCCGCAAGGAAGCGGCAAAGAACATTCACATCGGCATCGACTGGCTCTCCAGCGTCTCCTTCGGTCACATCGACAAGATCGGCAAGCGCGTCATTGTGCTCGGCGGCGGCAACACCGCCATGGATTGCTGCCGGTCTTCCCGCCGGCTCGGCGGTGAAGATGTGAAAGTGATCGTCCGCTCCGGCTTCGAGGACATGAAGGCGTCCCCCTGGGAAAAGGACGACGCCATGCACGAGGACATTCCGATCTTCAATTACCTCGTGCCCAAAGAATTCACCCACGAAGGCGGCAAGCTCACGGGCGTCGTTTTTGAAAAGGTGAAAGCGGTGCGCGATGCCAAGGGACGCCGCGAACTCGTCCACACCGGCGAGCCCGACCAGCATTTCCCATGCGACGACGTGTTGGTCGCAGTCGGCCAGGAGAACGCGTTTCCATGGATCGAGCGCGATTGCGGCATCGAATTCGACAAATGGAACATGCCGAAGGTCGATACCAAGACCATGGCGTCGAGCAATCCAAAGGTGTTTTTCGGCGGCGACGCCGCTTTTGGACCGAAGAACATCATCTGGGCCGTCGCACACGGCCACGAGGCGGCGATTTCAATCGACCGCTTTTGCCGCGGCGCGGATATCAATGTCCGCCCGGCGCCGGAAATGAAGATCAGCAGCCAGAAGATGGGCATCCACGAGTGGAGTTACGACAACGAGATCGCCCCCGACAAGCGCTATCGCGTGCCGCATCGGGAAAAGGTCGTGGCGCTGCGCGATATCAGGGCCGAGGTTGAACTCGGTTACGACCCTGATCTGGCGCTGAAGGAGGCCGAACGCTGCCTTAACTGCGACGTGCAGACGGTATTTACCGGACAGCTGTGCATCGAATGCGACGCCTGCGTCGACATCTGTCCAATGGATTGCATCACCTTTACCGCGAACGGCGAAGAGGCCGATCTGCGTTCACGCCTGCAGGCTCCCGCCAAAAATCTCACGCAGGACCTCTATATCGGCAACAGCCTCAAGACCGGCCGCGTCATGGTCAAGGATGAGGATGTCTGTCTGCATTGCGGGTTGTGCGCCGAGCGCTGTCCCACCGGCGCGTGGGACATGCAGAAATACCTCATCGACATGACTCTCGCAGAACAAGCATGCCAATCCAGCGCGTAAACGACTTCGTCATCCGGTTTGCCAACGTCAACGGATCCGGTTCCGCCAGCGCCAACGAATTGTTCGCGCGGGCGGTCATACGCATGGGCATCCCGGTCGCGCCGCGCAACATTTTCCCCTCAAACATTCAGGGCCTGCCCACTTGGTACGAGGTGCGCATTTCCGAGTCCGGCCATCTCGGCGCTCGCGGCGGCACCGATTTCATGGTGGCGATGAACCCGCAGACCTGGGACAAGGACGTGGCCGGCATCGAGCCCGGCGGCTATTTGCTCTACGATTCGACCAAGCCGTTGCCGAAGTCGAAGTTCCGCGACGACGTCACTGTGATCGGTGTACCGCTCACCGCGATCTGCAATCGCGAATATACCGATCCGCGCCAGCGCCAGTTGTTCAAGAATATCATCTATCTCGGCGCGCTTTCCGCGCTGCTCGATATGGATGTGGCGGAAATCGAAAGACTCATCGGCGAACAATACAAGGGCAAGGAGAAACTGTTCGACGCGAACCGGCACGCGCTTCATCTCGGCCGCGACTGGGTGACCATGAACATCGAACACCCGATCGGTTTGCGGCTGCAGCGGGCGGATGCGGTCGGGGATCGCATCTTCATCGAAGGCAACTCCGCCGCCGCTCTCGGCGCCGTCTATGGCGGCGCCACCGTCTGCGCCTGGTATCCGATCACGCCATCCTCGTCGCTTGCCGAAGCCTTCACGCGCCACTGCCAGCGCATGCGCGTCGATCCGGCAACGAAAAAGAACAAGTTTGCCATCATCCAGGCGGAGGACGAGCTTGCCTCGATCGGCATCGTCATCGGCGCGAGCTGGAACGGCGCGCGGGCGTTTACCGCCACGTCAGGTCCGGGAATTTCGCTGATGCAGGAATTCCTCGGGCTTGCCTATTTCGCCGAAATTCCCGCCGTCATCTTCGACGTGCAGCGCGCCGGCCCCTCGACCGGAATGCCGACGCGCACGCAGCAGACCGATATCATTTCCTGCGCCTACGCCTCGCACGGCGACACCAAACACGCGCTGCTGTTTCCCGAAGATGCTACGGAAGCCTTCGAGTTCGGCGCCACGGCGTTCGATCTCGCCGACCGGTTGCAAACGCCGATCTTCGTGATGCTCGATCTCGACATCGGCATGAACCACCGGCTCTGCCGGCCGCTCGCCTGGGACGACAGCCGCAAGTTCGACCGCGGCAAACTGATGACGGCGACCGCGCTCGAAGCCGGCGCCGATTTCGGCCGCTATCTCGATGTCGACGGTGACGGTATCCCCTATCGGACGCTTCCCGGCACGCATCCGAGCAAGGGCTCGTTCTTCACCCGCGGCACGTCGCGCGACCGCTACGCCCGCTACACTGAAGAAGGGCCGGCCTATGCCGACAACATGCAGCGGCTGTTGCGGAAGTTCGAGACGGCGAAGGATTTGGTGCCGCGGCCGCTGCAAGCCAACGCGCATAAATCGACCAAGTATGGCGTCATCTATTTCGGCTCAACATCGCCCCCGATGGACGAGGCGATCGAGCTGCTTGAAGCCGATGGCCACGGGCTCGACCGGTTGCGGGTGCGCGCTTTCCCGTTCCATTCCAGCGTCACGAGCTTTCTCGCCGAGCACGATTTCACTTTCGTGGTCGAGCAGAACCGCGATGGCCAGCTCCGCTCCCTGATCGTCAACGAGTGCAACGTCGATCCGGTACGACTGGTGCCCATCCTGCATTACGACGGCACCCCGATCACCGCCCGGTTCATTGCGGGCGCAATCGGTGATCGTCTCGATGCGCTGAAAGTCACGCCGCTGCGCAAGGGCAAGGTTAAGTCATGACCTACGTCATTGCAGACATCCTTACTTCACCTCACCCTGGAGGGGAGAGGTCGGTTCGCGTAGCGAACCGGGTGGGGGTGATGGCGGAAAGATATAATCACCCCACCCCGTCGTGCTGCGCACGCCGACCCTCCCCCTCCAGGGGAGGGTGAAAGAGCTATTTAATGACCTACGTCATCAAGCCGAAATTCCATCATCCCGACCTGCCGAAAAATGAGCTCGGCTTCACCCACCGCGACTACGAGGGCGCTGTCTCGACGCTGTGCGCCGGCTGCGGCCATGATTCCATTTCCGCCTCCATCATCGAGGCCTGCTTCGAACTGTCGATCGCCCCGCACCGCGTGGCCAAGCTTTCCGGCATCGGCTGTTCGTCGAAAACCCCGACCTATTTCCTCGGCAACTCGCACGGCTTTAATTCCGTGCATGGGCGCATGCCTTCGGTGCTCACGGGCGCCAACCTCGCCAACCGCGACCTGATCTATCTCGGCGTGTCCGGCGACGGCGATTCGGCTTCTATCGGCTTCGGCCAGTTCGCCCACGCCATCCGCCGCGCCGTCGACATGGTCTATATCGTGGAGAACAACGGCGTTTACGGCCTGACCAAAGGCCAGTTTTCCGCCACCGCCGATCCCGGCTCGAAGTCCAAGCGTGGCGTGGTCAACACCGATGCCTCCATCGACCTAGTGGGCATTGCGCTCCAGGTCGGGGCAAGCTTCGTGGCGAGGTCGTTTTCCGGCGACAAGACGCAACTCACCCCGCTGATCAAAGCCGCCATCGAGCATCGCGGCGCGGCCTTCATCGACGTCATCTCGCCCTGCGTGGCGTTCAACAATCACCCCGGCTCGACCAAGAGCTTCGACTACGTGCGCGAGCACAACGACTCCGTCAACAGGCTCGATTTCATCACCGGGCGTGCCGCGATTACCGTCGATTATGCGCCGGGCAGCGTCGAGCTGGTGCAGCAACACGACGGCTCGACTATCGCACTGCGCAAGCTCGACGCCGAATACGATGTCCACGACCGCCTCGCCGCCATGCATTTCTTGGCGCAGCACGCCGCCAAGGGCCAGATCGTCACCGGTCTCCTCTATGTCGCCGCCGAAGCCGACGAAATGCACGGCCACCTCAACACCGTGGAGACACCGCTTAATACGCTGAGCGAGGCAGAACTCTGTCCCGGTTCGGCGGCGCTCGACAAATTCAACGCAAGCCTGCGTTAGTCAGCCATCTGTTAAGCGGCATCTTCGGCGGCGCGGCGCGCCGCTTCCTCCTCGAACGACGGCTGGAGACCGCGGCCTGTTTCAACAAAGCTCTTCAGGCTTGAGAGCACCGCCGGCCAGCCTTTGCTGATCAGCCCGAAAATCTTGCTGCCCTCGTCAAATTCATCGTGGATGATGGTGAGGCGGGTCTGGTCCCTGAGCGGCGTCAGCTCAAAGGTCACGCGCGACGGCCGCTCGCCCTGCAAATCCTTGTAAAGCGGCTGCCACGCGTAAGACAGACGCCGCGGCGGATCGCTTTCAATAATCGGATCGTGGTGCACCACCTTTCCCTTCGAATCGGTCGCCGTCATGCGCTCGCCTGCCTTGCCGTTGGCGGCAACGCGAAAGCCGAACCAATATTTTTCGGTGATGTCGGGGTCGGTCAGGGCTTGCCAGACTTTCTCCGGGCTCGCGGCGATATAGACGACGTAGACGAATTTCGGCTTTTCACTCATTTCTGTTCTCCAACGCTTGCTTCATGTCGCTCAGCGCCTGAAGACGTGAGCGTTCGAATTTCCCGATCCAGCGTTCGGCGATCTCATGGATCGGGACCGGATTGAGGTAGTGCAGCTTCTCCCTGCCCTGCCGCATGGTGGCGACGAGATTGGCGTTCTCCAGAACCGCCAGATGTTTGCTCACCGCCTGCCGCGTCATGTCGAGACGCGCGCACAGCTCGCTCAGCGTTTGGCCGTTTTCGGCGCGAAGCCGATCGAGTAGTTCCCGCCTGCTCGCGTCAGCCAGGGCCTTGAACACGTCATCCATGTCGACAATATGCAACCATTCAGTTGCATGTCAAGTAGAGTAATTGAAGTTGGCCGGATTAGTGCTCGGTCTTGTGTAGTTATTTGCCTTTTACGCGGCAGCGGGCGGAGCGACTTCTGGCACTCAATTAGTCTTTATCTTGGCGGCCTAATTCTTCGCCGCGGCACCACCTCTAGTGCAACTTCAAGATCGGCAAATAACGTGAGCCATTGACGCCCGTTAAGGCGGCGATTCAAGTTGCGACAATGTTTGCGGAAATGGGCCGTTTACCGGCTATTCCTCCGGCGCATCGACAATCGGGTCGTAACGCGCAGCGTCGAAGCCGAGCAGATTCCAGGATTGCTGCATGTGCGGCGGCAGCGGCGCCGTGGCGTCGATCACCCCGCCGCGCGGATGCGGCACGACGATGCGCCGCGCCAAGAGATGCAGCTTGTTCTGCATGCCGCCGGGCAGCTGCCAGTTCTCGATCGAGAAATACTTTGGATCGCCGACGATCGGATGATCGATATGCGCCATGTGTGCGCGTAATTGATGGGTGCGGCCGGTCACCGGCTTGAGCGACAACCACGACAGCAGCGGTCCTGCCGTTTCCACCACCGCGTAATACGTCACCGCATGGCTCGCGCCCTTCTCGCCATGCCGGGCGATGCGCATCACCGACTCGTCCTCGCGTTCCTCCTTGGCGAGATAGGTCGAGATGCGGCCCTGCTGAACCTTGGGCACGCCGGCAACCAGCGCCCAGTAAGTCTTGCGCGCGGAACGCGATCGGAAGGTCTTGGCGAGCGCTGTGGCGGCAAACCGCGTCTTCGCCACGAGCAAACAGCCGGCGGTATCCTTATCGAGGCGGTGCACCAGGCGCGGCCGCTGGCCGCCGGCGTCGCGCAGCACGTCGAGCATGCCGTCGAGGTGGCGCACGGTGCCGGAGCCGCCCTGCACCGCAAGCCCCATCGGCTTGTTGAAGACGAGCACGTCGGCATCCTCATACAGCGTGATGGATTTGAGGAATTCGCGGGTTTTGTCCCCCACTTCGGCGCCACCGGCATGCGGCTTCGGGGAGTCGAGCCGGAGCGGCGGAATGCGCACGCTCTGTCCAGCTCGCAGCCGGTTCTTCGGCTGCGTGCGCTTGCCGTCGACGCGGACCTCGCCTTTACGGATCACGCGCTGGATGTGGGAGAAGCTTAAGCCCGGAAACCGCGCTTCGAAAAACCGGTCCACCCGCATACCCGCTTCATCGGCAGTGACCGCGACGTTTTGCACATTGGTCGGCATTGGAGCCAGGGCTGCATCTTTCGGTTTCCCGTCATCCTGAGGCGTGTGCTGAAAGCGCGCCTCGACGGATGCGGCACGGACGCCGTGGCCGTCGCGCTTGATGGGTGGCTTCGGATTTCGCCTCCCGCTTCGCGCAGTGGGACGCGCCTTGGCGGCCGCCTCAGGATGACGGCGAGCGAAACGGCGTTGCTGGCGCGACCCGGCGATTTGCTTGCCGCCGCCAGGCTGCCGCGGGCCATTCCTACTCATAGTCCCATCCCTTTGAATCAACTGCGAGCGAGCTAGTCCATCTTGAGATAGAACAGGAGACGCGGACGGACGTATCGCTCTTCCGGACAACGCTCAGGATCGCGCCATTCTTTGCGCTTGGCGTCCCAAACTATCCAGTGCCAATCGACTTCTGATTCAGGAATTTTAACGCCGACAATCGCAGTCTTATCAGAATCTCTTAGTCGCTTTCTCTCTGCAGCCGTGCGGCATCGAACACGATTCTTGCGACAAGCGACGCCTAGCCTTCGCAATGCATCAACTACTTCACTCGCTTTCGTTGGTCGCTTTTCCGCACCCTTTCCAAACGCTCGTTTAGCTGCGGCATACCCCCTCCCAGAGACCATGGCAACACAGGCAATGCCGCAGTCGAGGTCGGATTTTTGACGGACGAACCGCATTCCAGCCTCCGAATAAGCTGTTACACAGACCGCTCTTTGCGCAGCTTCGCCCAATAGTCCAGGCGCTTTCTGATTTCGCGCTCGAAACCGCGTTCAGGAGGATCGTAGAATTTTTGCCGGCCGAGTTGCTCCGGGAAATAATCCTGGCCCGAGAATGCCTCGTCGCTGTCGTGATCGTACTCATATCCCGCGCCGTACCCCTCGGTCTTCATCAGCGTGGTTGGCGCGTTGAGAACGTGCTTGGGCGGGAGCAGCGAGCCCGCTTCCTTGGCGACGCGTTTCGCCGCACCGAACGCCGTGTAAGTGGCGTTCGACTTCGGCGCGGTGGCCACATAGATCACCGCTTCCGCGATAGCGAGCTCGCCTTCCGGCGAGCCGAGAAAGTCGTAAGCCTCCTTGGCGGCGTTGGCGATAACCAGCGCCTGCGGGTCGGCAAGCCCGATGTCCTCAACGGCCATGCGGACAATCCGGCGCGCGAGGTAAAGCGGGTCCTCGCCGGCATCGAGCATGCGGGCGAGATAGTAAAGCGCTGCGTCAGGGTCCGAGCCGCGCACGGATTTGTGTAGGGCGCTGATCAGGTTGTAATGGCCGTCCTGCTTCTTGTCGTAGATCGGCGCGCGGCGCTGGACGATCTCGATCAGCGCCGCGGCGTCGAAGGTCTCGCCGGCGCGCGCGGCACGCCATACCTCTTCGGCAAGCGTGAGCGCGGCGCGGCCATCGCCGTCAGCCATGCGGATCAGCGACGCGCGCGCGTCGTCATCGAGTGGCAGTCTTTTCTCCTCAACCTCTTCCGCCCGGGCGAGGAGCTTCTCCAGCGCGGGCGGATCGAGCGACTTGAACACCAGCACGCGCGCGCGGGACAAGAGCGGTGCGATCAGCTCAAAAGAGGGATTCTCGGTGGTCGCCCCGATCAGCACCACGGTGCCATCCTCGACCACCGGCAGAAACGAATCCTGCTGCGCCCGGTTGAAACGGTGAATCTCATCGACGAAGAGGAGAGTCCCCTGCCCGGTTTCCCGGCGGCCGCGCGCGGCGTCAAAGACTCTCTTCAGATCGGCGACGCCGGAAAAGATCGCCGAGATTTGCTCGAAATGCAGATCGGTGGCTTGCGCCAGAAGCCGCGCCACCGTGGTTTTGCCGGTACCGGGCGGGCCCCAAAAAATCAGCGAGCCGAGCGAGCGCGTTTCCAGCATCCGGGTGAGCGCCCCGTCCGGACCGAGCAGATGGTCCTGGCCCACCACGTCGGCAAGCTGACGCGGCCGAAGCTTGTCGGCGAGCGGCCGCGGCGCGTCCCGCTCGAGGCCGGCCGCCGCGAACAGGTTGGGCGATTTGGTTTTCGGACGCGAGCTCATCGGATGTCTTACTTACTCCCTCTCCTGGCATGCGGGGAGAGGTAACGATGATCACCCAGTGAACATGACCGTGATCTGCTGCCCGCCCCGATTGATCGTAATGCGCCATTGGCGACCGCCGGTCCGGGTGATGCGATCGAGATCGTTCGAACGCTCTATTTTTTGATTATTGACCGAGAGGACAATATCGCCCTTTTGGAAACCTAACGATTGCGCCTCCGAACCCTCGGCGACGGCGACGATGACCACGCCACGGGTTTGAGTGTCGAGCCGCAGATCATCGGCAAGCGCTGGCGACAGATTGGCGACGGTGGTGCCAAGGAACGGCGAGCGTGACTTAATCTCGATTTGCTCGCGCGGCTCGTCCGGCGCGGTTTGCAACGCTACCTGGAAGGCCATCTCTTTGCCGTGGCGCACAACGCCGATCTCCGCATTGCCGCCGAGCGGCTTGGTGGCAAAACGATAGTCGAAGGCGTTGGCGTCATCGATCGCGGTGCCGTCGATGCTGACAATGAGATCGCCGGTTTTGATGCCAGCCTTGGCCGCCGGCCCATCCGCGGCGGCGCTCGCCACCAACGCGCCGCTTGGACGCTTCAATCCGAGGCTCTCGGCGATCTCCGGCGTCACGTCCTGCAATTTCGCCCCGAGCCAGGGCCGCTTGACGGCGGCGTTGCCGCCCTTGGCCGACGCGACCACAACGCGAACCATGTTCGACGGAATCGCGAAGCCTATTCCCTGCGATCCGCCCGAACGCGAATAGATCGCGCTATTGATGCCGACGAGGCGACCGTTGAGATCGACCAGAGCGCCGCCGGAATTGCCGGGATTGATCGCCGCATCGGTCTGGATGAAGAAGCGGTAGTCGCTTATTCCGACCTGGGTGCGCGCCAAAGCCGAAACGATGCCATGGGTCACGGTTTGCCCGACGCCGAACGGATCGCCAATCGCAAGCACGACGTCGCCGACTTGCAGCTCGTCGGAATTGGCAAAGTCCAGCACCGGGAATCGCTCGCCCGCTGCCTTCACCCGGAGCACGGCAAGATCAGAGTGCTCGTCCTTGAGCGCCACCTCAGCGTCGAACTCGCGCTTGTCGGCTAGCGCCACCTTCACTTCACTCGCGCCTTCGATGACGTGGTAATTCGTGACCACAAGCCCGGCGGCATCGATGATGACGCCGGAGCCGAGCGAGCGCAGCACTTGCTCGCGGGGCACCGTGCCGAAAAACTGCCGGAACAGCGGATCGTTCATGAACGGGTTGCGGTTTTCGACAACCCTAGCCGCGTAGACGTTGACCACCGCCGGCGCCACGCGCTTGACGACTGGCGCGAAGGAAAGCTGCAACTCGGCGGCCGAAGACGGAAGACGGCGGTCTTGCGCGGGCGCGGCCGACGACACCGCTGCCAGCGCGAAAACGGCCACAGCGAGCTTCGTTGCCAGGAGCCGCGAGCGATGCATGAGATTTCCCAAATCGGCGCCGCCCCGATATAGGCGCGCGAGCGGGTTTTAGAAGCGTGCCTGTAACCGCTTAAGCTGCGGCCGGGGCCGGCTCTTCGGCGCGGATTTGAACCGGGCCTGAATCCTTACCCTTGGCCTCGACGTCGCGGTCGACGAACTCGATGACCGCGACCGGGGCCGAATCTCCGTACCGGAAGCCGGCTTTCATCACGCGGAGATAGCCGCCGTCGCGGCCTTTATAACGCGGACCGATGACCTCGAAGAGCTTCTTGACCATCGTGAGATCGCGCATCTGCGCGATAGCTTGCCGGCGCGCGTGCAGGTCGCCGCGCTTGCCGAGCGTCACCAGCTTTTCCACGATCGGCCGCAAGTCTTTCGCCTTGGGCAGCGTGGTGGTGATCTGCTCATGCTTGATCAACGCATTGGCAAGGTTCGCCAGCATCGCTTTGCGATGGTCCGAGCGGCGGTTGAATTTTCTGTGCGTTTTCGCGTGGCGCATGCGGTCCTACCCGTTTACTCAATCGTCATGCCCCGCCTGGTGCGGGCTATCCCCATCTTGCTCGCGTTCAAAGACGTGGATGGCCGGGCAAAAGGGCGTTCACGCCCGTCTTCGACAAACTATGCCCGGCCATGACGACACTCAGTAATGGTCCTCGAAACGTTTTGCGAGTTCCTCGATGTTTTCAGGCGGCCAGCCCGGCACTTCCATGCCCAGATGCAGGCCCATCTGCACCAGAACTTCCTTGATTTCGTTCAGCGACTTGCGCCCGAAATTCGGCGTGCGCAGCATTTCGGCCTCGGTCTTCTGCACCAGATCGCCGATATAAACGATGTTGTCGTTCTTCAAGCAATTGGCCGAACGCACCGAAAGCTCGAGCTCGT
>Ga0302325_10032386_pt1 | contig 10737 bp, 11 predicted proteins | sample Palsa_T0_2_FD_201948 | JGI IMG/M metagenome (GOLD analysis project Ga0302325, IMG submission 201948) | Peat permafrost microbial communities from Stordalen Mire near Abisko, Sweden - Palsa_T0_2 | ecosystem: Environmental > Terrestrial > Soil > Palsa > Peat permafrost | place: Sweden: Abisko...
CCACCGGAGCACTGCGAGAGCAACTCCTTGAAGTAGGCTTCCGGTGCCTTGTCACCGATTGCTATGTTGATCTCACTCTGTGCCAGAACGAAGTTAGCAATCTGGTTGTATCGGCCTCTTGCGAGGCCCTGCTTTTTCAAGTGATTCCGCGGAAAGACGTGATGAACGTCCACACGGTTCATGAGAAGGTCGTGCACTGTGATGTCGCGCGATAGGAAGCCTTTGTCTTTGAGTTTCACCTGCGCGGCTTTGAACGCCAGAAGATACGGGCTCTGGCCGGATGATGTGTCCATCAGCTGAGGCAGCATCCCGGTCCAGAAGCTTTCCGGGAGTTCGTTCTCAATGACCGAGTCGGCATAGCTCATAAGGCCGCGCGCTTCGATTTGGCGAATATCTACGTCGAAAGCCGTCTCCGGGCTGCCTGTGTAGCGCCCACTGAGGATTGACATGGCATAACGAGGGCGGACCTATGACGAGTGAGCGGCAAACGAGAGATGGAAGAACGCGCGGAGGAGAGGCACTGGAGATGAAAAAGCCCCCAGGTTCAGTAGACAGCACCATCCCAGGCATCGAACGGCGTATAGAGCGGATGCTGGATAGTTATGAGGCCGCCGCGATCCTGAGGATTCATCCCAAGACGCTACAACGCATGGCAAGAAACGGCGAGATTCGCGGTGTGCAAGTGGGCAAGCTCTGGCGCTTTCGGAGTTCCGATATCGAATGGTGGATCGGTACGAAGCTGGCAAGTTGAGCTTTTCAACGAAGACTGTTCGCCATTGCATCGTGGTAGAAATTCCTGCGAGCTTGCACATCGCCCCATAATGATTTTCCGCCGAACGTAGAGGAGATATTCGGAATAGACACCATCCCTAAGCCTGACGGCTTAGGACCGGTGCAGCAAACTGCCGACATCGAACAAGATTCGATTGATCTCGGACATCGTTTGATGGGAATCGAGAGACATTCGATTGTGTTCGAGGCGGCGAATACCTCGCCGGACGTTCACCCACTGAGGAATCAATCCGCGCCATCGATCCGGATAGATTCCAATTCAAGTTGGTCCAAATTCATGAAAATATCTATCGGAATGTCCACGTAACCGTCGTGGTCAACTTCGAGTCTCTTACGGACTTGGTCAACAATATCGGGGTGGAGTTGAAGGTAGGTGGCGAGGTCATTCCGCCAGTCTTGCCAGCGGCGTACCGATGATCGACGGGTCACCTCGCCTTTACAAACGACCTGAAGGCAGATTTCCGTAAGACCATAATCCTGTGTGCGAGTTCGATTGAACTCGACGATCCGCAATATCCTGCTCACGATTGGCGTATTCATAAACCTGTTTCCGAATGGCGTTCGAAGGTGTCATGCTATCTCTGAATTCAGAGAGATAGTGTCGTCTGGGTAAATCGACTAGGCACGAGCATATGCTTTACCTCGCAGAAAGCATCATCGGCTTTGGGTACGAGCAGCATTACGGATAGATTGAAGTTGTCCTGTGTTTTGTAAATACCGTAACGCAGCACATAACCAAATGCCTCCAGGCGTTTCACCTCAAGCAGAAGAGATTGGCACACATGCACTTTTTCCTCATGTGATAACGAGTCGCTGAAACCGTACTTACACTCCTCCAGACTGTCCTTGAACCTAGCAGCCTGCACAGCCGCTGCATCGGTAACCTGGCAGTCATCGACAATCTTTCCGTCCGTCCCGAGGACTGCTTCGCAGTCTCTCAAATTGGCGAGGCGATGCGCGTCGATTCGCATGACAGCGTCGAGCGCCCTCGTCGCTCTCTCTGATGCCTCTTCTGGACTGAGAAAATGGTGCGGACGGATGAAGTAGTTTTCATCTTCCATGCGGAGGGCCCTTGCAACTTTCCGCAGCGTCTCTTGGTCGACTTTCTTTCCCTGCTCGATGCGCTGCACTGTGCGCTCATCAACCCTCGCATCGTGCGCAGCATTGATTTGCTTCAGTCCGAACACTTTGCGGAACCGAGCTATTGCGTCGCCGATTTCCTGCGAAGTAAAACACCGATACTGATTCTCTGTCATCGTCATCTGGTTACCTCCATTCATAAGATGGCACGAGATGCCACTCGGTCAACCAAGATTAACCCGACAGCAGCACGACAGTTAGTATCACTCGAAGATGGGGTCCTGTTCGTTAGGGGATCTGCTGCGGTGTGCGTGATTTCAACCGTGACGTGCATTGCCGATTCTGCTTTTCTGAATCTGCTCAGCTGTCTATACCTGCCTGGCTTGTTGGCATTTGGGTTCAAGGTCACTTCTTCGCCACCCTCCGCGCTGCAGGCGCACGGACGACCCGGGAAATCCGTTCGGTCAGCGTGCTGCTGTTCCAACGTGCTGTGACCTCTGCCATCGCGTCTTTCATCTTCTGAGGAACGGGTTTGCGGCGATAGACAGACTTGTCTTCAGCATCTCGCCCCTCCTCGATCTCGCCGCTTTCAGCCATTCGTTTTAGAACCATGTGAATCGTCGCCATTGGATTTTGATACTTGCTCAAATCATGGCCAAGCTTTTCGAGCTGGTCTCTCGCTTCGACAGGACGAAGATATTCAGGATAGGCAAGCCTCATAACGGCCCGAATTTCATCGGCGAAGCTGGAGTTCTGCAACAAGTACGCGGCCTCGGCGCTTGGTTCAATCTGCGCCTTTTCGCTTTCGCACAGAGTAGCCAGGGTACCGAGCGCTTGCCGAACAACCACAATCCTCTTTTCGAGAAGGTCTCTTTGGGTAAGCAGATCGGCAAGCTCGCTCTGTGCGCGTTCATAAGCACTCACGTAATCGGAGCGGTTCGACATGAAACGAGTATTAAGCAAATGAGAAATAATGTCAAGGGTATCGTTTTAAGCAATTGTGATAAGGCGTGGGCGCAAAGCGTATTGTCCGCTTGCTGGAACCATCAGGCACTAGGAGGCAATGAAACTCTCTCACTAACCGTGGCGTGGAGTCCTGAGGCGTCATGAAGCGGCAAATCCGCTTCCTCGGGGCCGATTGCTTCAAGTGGATGCCCATCCTATGTCTTATTGCTCTCTCGATCATCCTGGAGTCCGTGACCGGCAGCAACCTCTCCGAGGGAGTGGCAACAAGTTCCGAACGCTTGAGCAAGAAGCCGCCCAGAGCAAAGAAGGTGAATTTGGGTTAGGCACCCTGGGATTTCCGATCACTGCCACGATCCGAGTTCGCTCCCGATCATGGATAATTGAAGCCACTGGAGACATTAAGAAATGCCCGGTGGGATCGTCCGCAAACTAAGTCCGGAGCAGGAAGAACTCGACCGCAAGCGCGAGGAGTTGGGAGCCATTCAAGCGACTTTGGCCGATCGCGAACTGGAGTTGGCCGACCTGCGCGCCCAGTTGAAGAACTTCGAGGGCCGCTACCTGCGTCAGGTCGGCGTTCTTTATGCAGAACTGGACGACTTGGACGCTCGTGTTGCCGAGCTTGAGGCCTCGTTGGAGAGTTCCGCCACCGCTCGACAACGGGCGGAGCGAGCCCGGAAGCGGGCGGACGATGCCCACGAAGCTACGCATGGCGAAGCATCCAAGGCTGCGGATTTCAAACCATCGGCGGACCTGAAGACCCTTTTCCGCGAGGTTGCCAAGCGTATCCATCCAGATTTTGCTAGAGATGACGCCGAGCGGCAGCGCCGCACTCGCTTTATGGCGGACGCGAACGAGGCATATGGACGAGGCGATGCCGAGGCTCTCCAGCGCATTCTTGATGAATACAGCGAGTCGAGCGAATTCGTTCTGGGCGAGGACGTTGGAGCCGAACTCATACGGATCATCCGCCAAATCGCCGAGGCGAAGAAGCACATCGCTGCAATTGAGCAGGAGTTGGCCTCGCTACGCACCAGCGAAATCGCGAAATTAAGGAATGATGTCCAAGCGGCCGAGCAACAGGGACGAGACTTGCTTGCCGAACTGGCAGCGACAGTCCGAGAACAGGTTGCGCGTGCAAAGAGGGAATATGAAGCTCTCGAAAAGGAGGCAAAGCGCCGTGGCCGAGAAGCCTGAACTCCAGCATGTGCCCCGCGTGGATGCCGCGTTGGTTCTCTCGGAGGCTCGCTCAAGCCTCGTCGCGCGCGCCCGCCAAGCGGCTGAGAACATCTTGGCGCGAGGGCCGGGACCGGTTTTGCGGGCCAGGGTCGAACTAAACGGAAAATGCGGGCTCATAGACGCGAGCGGCACATTTGTTGTCGAGCCATTTTATTGCGTAATTCGCGACTTTTCTTGTGGAATGGCCGCGTTTTCTGATGTTCCAGTGCAACGCAGTAAACGTCTCTACCAGCGGGCGATTGACGATCTGGGTGGACGACAGGACAAGCCACTTGAATATCCGAGCGGGTGGGGCTACCACCAAGCTGGGCACTGGGGATTCGTTACCGACAAATGGAACATAACGATTCCTTCGAGGTTCAAATGGGTAAGAGACTTCAGCGAAGACTTGTCGGGTGTGGCCTACAACGACAAGTGGGGTTTCTTGTCAAAGGATGGGAGCTTTGCAATCGAGCCACAATTCGAAAAAGTAGGGGACTTTTCTGAAGGTCTGTGCGTAGCGAAATTGAATGGTCGTTACGGCTTCATTGAACGCTCCGGACGGTTCATGGGAGAGCCACGTTTTAAGTATCTCTGGGATTTCTCTGAGGGACTTGCATGCGCAGAGACCGAGGAGGGGTATTGCTTTCTCGATAGAACAGGCGAAGTTGTGATCCCACCAGTTTTCGACTCGGCTTCTGACTTCCATAGCGGTGCGGCACATGCAGTGCTAAACGGTAGGCGCTGCCTCATCGACTCCAAAGGGTCCGTCATTTTTACATGTGCGGAAGAGAAGGAAGGAGAGTGTGTTTTTGCAAAGGAAGAGGTCGGCGATTTCGCTGACGATGTGGCGCTCGTTTCAGGTCGCTATTATTCGCGCGCTTCAGACTGCGGACACGACGTGCAGGGCTGTGACGGGGTTTGCAATGATGATCCATGCACTTGTCCCGCCTCGAAGAGAATTTGTCGGGAGTGTGGCTGGGACATCGGTTACTACATTGATAGAGCCGGCAAACCAATCCCCATGCCGGAAGGGATCGTAGGGATTGGAGATTTCAGCGAAGGCCTTGGCCTCGTGGGATATCCAAGAAACATGTCCCCAGTTGGGAGCACCGCCTACCGGTACGGATATATGGATAACACAGGAGAAGTCAAAATAGCGCCGCAGTTCCATTCTGCCGAAGATTTCGATGAAGGAACGGCGCGTGTATTCACTGAGCAAGGTGCGTGGAGACAGATCGACAAGTTAGGTGATTTCGTAGCGGCTGTCGAATCGGATGGCCCCGACACCTGCAAAGATGGGGATGCCATCATCAAAGATGGACTGGCACGAATTGAAGTGGATGGACTATATGGATTCGCGGATGAAGCCGGAAATGTGGTCATTCAACCGCAGTATTCTTGGGTGGGACATTTTTCAAACGGCATGGCCAGGTTCAGCGCCAACGGGGAATCCGCTGGCAAATGGGGCTATATCGAAAGAACAGGTCGAACGGTTATTCCACCCCAATTTGACAGCGCCGAAGACTTTGAACTTTTGGCCCGGTAATGTTCTTCAGTTACGATCATGACTGGGTGCTAACCGTTTGTACTACTGGATTAGTTTCCTTGCGCTATATAAAGCATCGATTTTTGCGTCGATCTTATAGGCATCGGAATCCTGGCTAAAAGGATCTCGATTTTGCCGATACAGTCCAACGGATCCTAAGAGGCCAAATTTTAGAAAAGACTTTAAGTCTGCGTCGATCCCACCACCATAATCGTCGCCAGTTACTTCAATATATATTGCTTGATTAATCTTTGCCTGTGGCTCGCCCCGCCTCTCCATTTGAACCTGAATGTCCACCGCCTTTGAAATTATGCTATTCAAACGCTGGCCCCGTTTAATCCGAAACACGATCAGGGACAGAACGACAAGGGGTATCGGGACAAGAGCAAGCCGAGGGCTACTGAGGAAGTAAAGATATGCGGAGGCAACCAGAAGTGCGGTTGAAATTGCCCAAACGCCGCAATGGAACCACCAATGCTGCCACGCGACTGGTCGAGCCGAAGGACGCCTCATCATCCAGAAGGTCATGTACCACACAACCGCGAAACGATAGAACAGGTAGAACACAAGCGTGGCAATTGCCCACATTTCTTCTTCTCCGTAGGTTATTAGTCAGTATTTGACCAGCTTCATTGTCAATGCGGTTTTGGATGCGTGTTTAGATACTCTGTCGTCTGTTTTTGCAACTCAAGCAGCCTCGCACTTGTGATATGCTTGGCCGCCGATTCGCGGTGTGACACCACTTGATACCGCAGACCGTCATCGCCTTCGGTATAGGCACTGGCTGCCAAATTGAGCCAGAAGTAGGCTCTTTCATAGTTTTGCTGTACGCCTAAGTTCTTTTCGTATAGCATCCCGAGCGAATACTGTGCCGCTGCGAAACCTTGATCCGCACTCTTCTGATACCACCGTGCAGCCTGCACGTAGTCTTGAGGAACCTCATCGCCCTCCTCGTAACAGAAGCCGACCTCATATTGTTCCATTGCACTTCCTGCGTCAGCTCTTTCCTTGAGATGGATAAAACTTTGGCTCTGCCGCAATTCTTGCTTCATTGCTTCAAAATCATTCCTTGACTGCTGAGTAGCCTGATCCGCAACCCACTTCCGCGTCCGTTCCTGGACTTTCAGCAGTTCCGCTTTCGTTAAGTGAGCGGCAATGCGGTCACGCTCATCAGCATGTTCTTTCGCGAGGAAGCTGTACGTCCCTGTCAGTTCTCGATTTGCAGCTGCAAGGCTCATCCAAAAATATGCTTCGCTATAGTCTTGCGGGACCCCCTGCCCTGCTTGGTAAAGCGATGAAAGAACGGCCTGGCCGTCGGGATTCCCACGTTCAGCAGCCTTCCGATACCAGTACACTGCCTGAGCATAGTCTTGGGAAACGAATTTGCCATTCAAGTAGAAGCGGGTAAGATCGGTTTGCGCAGCGGGATACCCCTGCTCGGCAGCTTTGCGGAACCACGTTATGCCCTGCTCATAGTCCACAGGTAGACCATGGCCGAAAAGGTAAGAATCACCGAGGTCGTATTGTGCGGCTGCATATCCTTGCTCGGCAGCCTTGAGATACCAGAATGCCGCTTGGGCATAGTCATGTGGACTGCTTCCGGATTCCGTGTAGCCCTCGCCCCAAATGGCATCGGGGTGTTCATAATGCCAACCAACCTGATACTGAGAGGCGGGGTCACCGGCTGTTGCCTTGGCAAGCACTGCGGGGTCGAGGCCCTTCATCTGGGCAGCGGTAGAGTCGGCCATGAAAAGAACCATCAAAGCAATTGACAGCCCTTTGACGCAGCGGTACACGAGCATTGTGTTTCTCCTGCAACCTTTGGACAGGTTCATCGTGAACCTAGCCTAATCGTCAAGTCAAGATACATGCGACTCATCCGGTGTCCTCGCCATTTCACACTCTTGGCCAGATTTAGTGCATAGCGTGCGTGCTTGCCGTTGCCCGTTCGGACATTCGTTGTACTCTGCCTTAACGATCCCGGTCGAGGATGTCCGTGTCAGTGACAAGGAAAAGCCGTTCGGCGGGATCGGTAGCGAGTTGCTGAAGTTCGGGAGAGAACCCGCCTAAAGCAAAGAGAATGTAACGGGGCTGCTTGCGCCAGCGCGCCTCGGGCAGACTGGCAACCTTGGCTTGCAAGACGCTCAGGTCGTTTAACCTCGTAACGCTCTCTGTGCGCCACTTGCACTCGCCGAAAAGAAATGTTCCGTTGTCGAGTTCAGCCATGAGGTCTATCTCCGTGCGGCCGTCCCGGCTCCAGTACCGAGCCATCTCTCGAACATTGAGGCCGAGGCGCCGTTGAGCATTGCGTTGGAGCCATTGGCCGCATATCTCTTCGAAAACCGACCAGCCCATGTATTCGGACAGTCGCGGCGCTACCTGTGCAGCGTATACCGAAGTCGGGTCGGAGAATTGTAGGGCGCTGGCCAACGGCGCAACGAAGCGATACCAGAAGGTCAGAAAGGGATCGGCAACACGATAAAGGGCTCTGCGCTCCGAGCTTTCGCCGAAGGGAAACTCACGCCGAATCCACCCTAGTTCCAGCAACGTTCGCAGGGAGCCGGAAAGGGCACCGCGCTCCACGCCAATCAACTGCTGAATGCCATTGAATTTCGTTTCGCCGCCGGCAATCGCGCCCAGGATGGCATTGTATGGAGCCGGGTCGCGGATTTGTTCGCTCCCGAGCAGAAACCGTACTTCATTTTCCAGGATTGCGCGTGGCTGCATCAGCAGCGTGACAATCTCCTCCGCTGGAGGGTGCGAAGTATCAACGAGCGCGTGATAGCGCGGCGTTCCGCCAAAAACGCCATACATGAGCAGCTTCTCGACAACTCCGTAATGGGAGCTACCTGCGTAGAAGGCCGCTACGTCTTCATAGTGAAGCGGGGCGAGATGAAAAATTCCGGCATTGAATCGCCCGAACAGGGGGGCGCTCTCGCGTCCGAGAGCGGCCATCGCGGAGAGCTGCGATCCGCAGAGAACTATGAATAGAGGAGAATGAACGGCCTCGCGATCCCACCATGCTTGCAGGATGGAAGGCAACTCCGGAGTCTGATCCACCAAGTACGGGAATTCATCGAGGATCAGCGCAAAACGCCCTGTGGCCTTCTTCCGCTCCTTCGTTTGCTGTGAGGCGTAGCGAAGAAGAGCGTTCCACGAAACGGCAATATCCTCGGCGGCGACACCGTCGGAAGGCAGGGCGGCGATCAATTGGCGGGCGAGCGTGAGCCGTTGTGTAGCGGCAGTGGACTGCTCTGCAAGAAAGTAGCAGTGGGGCTTTTCGTGCTCATCGCCGTCTACACCAGCCGTGAAGTAACGCTGCAAGAGGAATGTTTTCCCCAACCGCCTGCGTCCATACAGGAGCAGCATCTGCCCACCTGCTCCGTGGCGCTTCCATGCGCGGTCCAAGGCTGCGAGTTCGAGCTTCCGGTCATAAAAAGGGTCTGGCTTTATGGTCATGTCGGGCATTGGCGAGTTGGCCATTCCTTCCGATACGCATTATGAGTTGTCAGTTTATGAAATGTCAACTCATAAACGGATAAGATGAGTCAGAGCCAATAGTAGGATGTTTTGGCGTTACCTCGCATGAGCGATGGAACAAGGCTCTATCGCTCATGCTCTGCGCCGGGCTTTGCCTTTGCCTGGCTATGGCGTTGCTGCTTTGAGCTGCCCGGCGATGCGGAATCTTGCTGCGGCTCGGGCAATGGGACCGGTTCCGCAATGGTGGGGGTTGGTGTTGCAGCGGTCGGAACTGAATCCCGCCAGCTTTGAATGCCCATGCCGCCAAACAGTCCGATCAACAGAGTGGCACCGGCAATGAGAGGAATCCAGATGCGCAGAAGATCGCTCTTCACTTCATGCAAGAGCGCATCTACGGCTCTGGCCCGGCTTTCCAGAGAATACGTCAACCTATTGTTGGCGGACTCGATTTGAGCGACCGCTTTCCGAGAATCGGACAAGCTGCGCAGTGCGGTCGAAAGTTCCTTCTGGGCGGTCGTCATGGCAATGCTGGTTGCTTGCAGACCTTTGACCGTATCCGGTATGCCGGAGTTGAGAAAATGCTGGCGCAGGCTTTCACCCAGCAACTTCGCAATTTGCTCTGGATCAAGACCGGCTTCGAGTTCGCTGGGAAGCCCAGAGAGCCTCGACTCCAGTTCGTGAACATAGCGGAGCGTCTTCTGCTGTGCTTCCTCTGAAAACTGCTGATGGATTTCAAACATCTCCTGGAATCGCTCTCGCTCGTCCGCGATGTCTTTCGGAGTGTGCCGCGTGAGCAAAGCCAACGTGCCCATTGCCTCCAGGATGCGCAGCATTTCATCGTCTGGACTAAGTGTGCGAGTGTGCGCAAGAACGCGATAGTAGGCAGTCTGCAAGTCCTTGGGGACAAGGCGCGAGAGAGAGTCAAAAAGAGTTGGCTCCCCCGCCGCAACGATTGAGATCTTGGAAGTCGTAGGAGTTCCACTCATGGCAGGAACACCTGCTTAACCCGGTCGAACTCAGAGAAGAGCCGACGTCGATAGCTCTGGGCGCGCATCACCAGGGACGCTCGCTTCAACTCCTCAACGGTGGCCTTACGGTCTGCCACCTGTCCAAGTTGAATTCCATGCTGGCGGAGTGGGTTTTCAAGCTCTGCGAGCCGGAACTCCATCTGCAATATCTCAGGAGAGAAAGCTTCACGGAAGCGGATCGCTTGTTTAGTGGCCCTCCAGTACGTGAAGTCTGCCGGAGAACTGGTAGCGTTCTCGACGACAACATACTCGACCCGCTCTTGCAGCCGGCTCGCCCAGGCAAGCAGGCTTTCGACGCTGGCGGGATCAGGCGTGACCACACCGACCGCCGTAAAACGCACACCGGTCTCAGCCACATCGTCGTGCATCGACTCGAACCAATCGGCTGCGACTTGCCCGGCGCCCGCGCCCATGTCGGCAAGAATGATCGGAGTCCCGCCGTCGAGATGATCGACAAACGCATCGAGCCCCGCCGGGGTGTGAATGTTGACCTTGGTCACAGTGCCGTTGAAAAAGTGTTTCAGAGAGCCACGCGCCTTGTTCTCTGTATCTAGGTCAAGCAGTGTGACAGGTATTTCATTGGCCGCAAACCACTCGGCCAGAGCAACGATGACGCCAGTTTTGCCG
>Ga0302325_10032387_pt1 | contig 10737 bp, 8 predicted proteins | sample Palsa_T0_2_FD_201948 | JGI IMG/M metagenome (GOLD analysis project Ga0302325, IMG submission 201948) | Peat permafrost microbial communities from Stordalen Mire near Abisko, Sweden - Palsa_T0_2 | ecosystem: Environmental > Terrestrial > Soil > Palsa > Peat permafrost | place: Sweden: Abisko...
TCCGCGACGCAGAACCCGGTCATAAGTTGTCGTGGCAAGTGTGCCACCGACAAGCAGGGCAACTATGTAGGCCCACCAGTCCGTGAACTTGCCTGCGACGATCATTGGTCCGAGAGCCCTAGCGGGATTGACACCGGCACCGCTGATCGGGCCGCTGATCAGAATCGCGGCCCCCAGCGCTGATCCAATGGCTAGGGCGGCGACTCCGGCTGGAACTCGTCCGTCCGTTGCCACAGAGACCACCACCAGCACCAAAATGAAGGTGACACCCGACTCGGCGCCAAGGGTGCGCCAAACGGTCACGCCGTGCGCAGGATAGGTCGCCCCCAAGTTGACTTCGGATCGCGCTTTGTCACCGTAGAGACTCCAGGCGACCAATGCTGCAGCGATAGCTCCTCCCAACTGGGCAATCACGTATGCGGGAACATAAGCCCATGGAAATTGTCGATTGACGGCAAGCCCGAAGGTCACCGCAGGATTGAGGTGCGCGCCGGAGATGTGTCCGAGTGACGCCACAATGATCGCCAAGGCAAGACCACCAGCAACCGGGACCGCCAGTGATCCGTACGGACTTCCCGCGATCGACTTGCCCAGGCTGGCTGCCACGACGGTACTCACTATCGCGAGCACAAGCACGAAGGTACCGATTGCTTCCCCTACTGAGGCCCTCGCCATGTTGGCCTCGAGTGGGTGACCATGAAGACCAACGGAACGCTCACTATTGCGCGTGTTGGTCGGCTCCCCTGGTGTTTGTTGGGTCATTGGGCTGTTCATCACTGCATCCACTTGTCTCATCGACTACCACCTTTGACCGGAGACCGAAGTTATTAGAGATTGAAAGACCGTTGACACGCCATCAACGGATGTCATGACCAAAGGTATTCATTTCGACTGCTCTTCGAGTCCCCTAGACTGCGTAGTCGGAACTACTCCTACGAGCGGTTTCGTTCGCGGGCCGGTGCAACGTAGGCGGGTGGTCCGGGCGACTGGTCGTTTAGCCACGTGGAACAATCGACTTGCGACGGGGCGGCGTCCCGGCGTCCCGGCAGGTCTTCAAAGGGGAACAGGTACTGATAGATGTCAGATCGTGACCAAAATAAACTTAAAAGGTCCGGGTCCGACGAGCGCGTATCAATCGACGGGTTCAGTCAATGCAGCGTCTCGATCCGGCAGGCTGACGCCCGTGCCTGCAGAGCGGCGGGCCCAACTTGCAGCGTCCGTTGATGTACCGCAAGTTCCGGTTCACCGCGGCGAGAACTAAGAATTGATGTTCACTCATTCTCTCTGGAGCCTTATGAACGTGACGGTCGCCGCACCTCGGCCTCTGACCCTCGGCCGTTTACCGGCGGTGGATGCCAAGAAGTCACCCACCCCCCCACCCCCCGGGGTGGAGTGGGGGGGTGGGTTCTATGGGCCTGGGTACGTCGTTAATTAGGTTCGGTGGGTACCTCGCCCAATTCGTGCCGGGTACCGAAAAGCCACACCACGGCCTGGAGGCAGCCCCCCTGGCGGGTGACGTGGATGTCGAAGTCTGAGTGGTCGTGGAGGTCGTCCATTGGCGATGTGTCGTCCACCTTTAGCTGGCCTTGGATCCACGGGGCTGACCTGCCCGGAGTCGCCGCACCCTATGAGCGAGGGGCTAGCCGTCAGCACTCCCCGCGTGCTGGCGATCGTAGGGAGGAACTCGCAACTATGGTGAGCCGCGGGTGCAGTGAGCCCCGCCACGACGGTCTCACACGAGCGGGCCCTGTCGCCCGGTGTGGGGATCGCTCTTTATCGCACGCTCGTGTCGCACATGGAACGCATGGTCCCAGGTCCTAGCTATAGCTAGGTGTCGAACCACGCCCCGGGGACACACGAACTCGAGCGCCTTCAGTGAAACGTTGGGCGGTTATGCGACCACGGACCATCTCCTCAGGTTAAGTCGAATGTTGGCCCTTCAAGTCACGTAAAGCTCGTAGTCATCCGATCGAATCGCTGCGTGCCGAGGAATCAGACCGTGCGAGATTGCGTCTGAACCACCACGGCGCGTATCGGTTAAAGGGGCAAGCTCGCTTTACACGTGGCGGGACTCGGATTTGATGATCTCGTGAAGTTCATCGAATTCGCCCCCATTCCGCAGACGCCTGGTCCCCGCGCAATACTTCCGCCTTGCCAAGGCGGGACGAAAATATGACGGATCAACAACGTAGCGAGGTGGACCACATTGGCCAACGGCTACCGATGTTTAACTGACGAAAGGATCATCGAGGTCCGCCTCCGTGGGCGGTCCGATGGTTAGGCGGGCCGGACTACGAGGATTAGGGGACTCGACGGAGGTCGAACGATCTTAGATTTCAGTTGAGACCAAGGAGCCTAAGCGAAAGCGATCGGTTTCGGGGAACGGGTGGGCTGAGGATGATCGAACCGACTGTTTGGTCAATTGAAATGCCCCTTCGTTGGCGGCTCTTTTGAACGTGAGCCGCCTCTCGCAACAGCACCGTCACATTCCCAACAAACATGACTCCTTAGGAGGTCACATTATGTCCGGACCCACGCCTATTCTCGAACCGGCCGCACAAGCGTTCGTCGAAGCGACCACGAACCCGCCCCACCTCCCCGACCTCGGACCCGAAGAAGGCCGCAAGACCGTGGACTCCGTCCAGGACGGGGATATTCCCGCTCCCAAGGCTGACGTTGAGGATCTCACGATCTCGGGTGGCCCAAAAGGTAGCGTTTCCATCAAGATCTATCGCCCGGCTGGCGTCAGCAGCGATCTCCCGGTCTTGTTGTTCACCCACGGAGCCGGCTGGGTATTTGGTGATGCCCACACGCACGACCGACTCGTCCGCGAGCTCACTGTACGGGCCGACGCGGCCACAGTCTTCGTGAACTACGGTCTCTCACCCGAGAACCGCTACCCATCGGCCCTCGAAGAGATCTACGCAGCTCTGGAATGGATAGTCGCCGAAGGGGCCGCACACGGATTGGATCCGGCGCGCATCGCGGTTTCGGGAGACTCCGTGGGAGGCAACATGACGGCCGCGCTGACAATCATGGCCAAGCAGCGCGGAGGTCCTCACATCTGCGCACAACTGCTCTACTACCCGGTGACTGACGCGAATTTCGAGACAGGGTCATACGAGCAGTTCGCGAGCGGCTACTGGCTGCGCCGCGCTGACATGCAGTGGTACTGGGACCAGTACATCCCCGAAGAAGCCCCGCGAGCCGAAATCACTGCTTCCCCGCTCCGCGCCACACTCGACGACTTGACGGGCCTGCCACCGGCCCTGATCATCGTCGGAGAAGCTGACGTCCTCCGAGATGAAGGCGAAGCGTACGCGGCCAAACTTCGTGAGGCGGGCGTCGAAGTCACAGCGGTGCGCTATCAGGGCATTATCCATGACTTCGTTATGGTCAACGCCTTGCGTGACACTCATGCCGCAAAAAGCGCAACAGCGCAAGGAGGACAATTCCTCCACGATGCACTCCATGTTTGATCAACCAAAAAAGGAGCATTAGAAATGACAAATTCATCCCCAACGGTAGTGCTCGTGCATGGAGCATTCGCCGATGCATCGAGCTTCGCGCAGGTGATACCCGAACTGCTCGGCGACGGGCTCTCAGTCGTCGCACCGGCCGTTCCGAACCGGACTCTGTCCGGCGACGCCGCGTACGTCGCCTCCGTTATCCATCAGATCGACGGACCGGTAGTGCTGGTCGGCCACTCCTACGGAGGAGCGGTTATCACCGTTGCCGGAGCGGAAGACAACGTGAAAGCGCTGGTGTACCTCTCAGCGTACGCGCTGGAAGAGGGCGAGAGCCTCGGTGAGCTCCAAGGAAAGTTCCCCGACTCACCGTTGGCTTCAGCCCTCGTGTACACGCCATTTCCGGTAGACGGCTCCACGGAGACCGGCACCGACGTCTCGGTGGACGTCGACAAGTTCCCAGAGATCTTTGCGGGCGATGTCGATCCAGACCTGGCCCGTGTGCTAGCCGTTTCGCAGAGACCGCTTGCTGCGGCCGCTTTCACCGAGGGCGCGTCGGTTGCGGCATGGAAGTCGAAGCCAGCTTGGGGATCGGTCGCCACCCAAGATCGGACCATCAATCCCGATGTGGAGCGCTTTGGATACTCACGGGCGAATATGACGACGATTGAAATCGATTCATCACATCTCGTCATGCTCTCGCACCCGAAGGAAGTGACCGATCTTATCCGAGAGGCAATTGCAGCTTCCCACCCGTAGACATCGTTTGTCCCCGTCGTGTCGCTGAGCGAGTTCAATCGAAACGCAACGCACGCTAGGACGACGAGATCGTGGGAAGCCTGCCAGCAGGTATCCAAGTTGTCACCGTTTCTCGGATGACTGCGATCGGTTCGGCACTGAACAGTCAAGATGACAAACGCAACGGTCGGTACCCCTAGTCGGTCTGGGGGTACCGACCGGTGTCGGCCATGCGAGCGCTGTGCTCGTGCCCAGGCGAACAGAATACTCGCGGCGAGCCGATTGTCTTGTGAGTAAGTCGTCATCTCGATAGATTCGCTCGATCGGGTCGGCGATGATCAGTTACTATTTTCTGGGACTACAAGCGTGTAGCGGGGCCCACTGCTTCGGTGCTCGCGCCCCGGGTCGTCCGATGCTATGGCCGGTGTGCAGTAGCCTTCTGTGTCCGGTCTCTCATCTGTGTACCGCAGTCGCACTTTCGTATCCCCAGGCAGACAAAGGGCTACCGAAATCGTTGTCTCGCGTAGAGCCTCCAGGGATAAATTATGCTCACGGCACCGGCAGCAATAGGGCCCGTACCTAGTTACGACGGCCCACGCGGCCACTTCCATGTAGGAATCCCAAAGGTATCCCCTATTCTCAGCTCTGCGGAAACGATGGATATCTGGGACATGTCAAGCGAAGGCGTTGCGTTGTGGCGAATGCCTATGTACGGGACACACTTGTGGGCTAGCCAAATTTGGCCGTTAGGGAAAGAGATCGCCATTTCGTGGATACCCGGGGCTCCAGTTTCCCGAGTTAGCGGACGGCGAAGATGCCGAGACTCAACGCAATCCAAGTAGAGGAAGTCTCGCACGCTGGGGTGATGAGTCGTCTCACCCCACGGTGTCGGTGTCCTGGTTGGGCGAGGCGTACCTCAGCTCATAGGCCCGTGCGCGCATCACTTCGTTCGTTGACGCGTGTGTTGGGCATAGATCCCATCCACGTCCATGGGTCCAGCCGGGTACAACAATTTGAGATCGCACGTACTCGCGTACCTCATACTGTCCAGGGAACTCCCGAATCAACTCATCTGCATACACGAGGCAGTCCGGATTATCGCAGGTGATTCGCTGAATATACGTGGACGACATCTCACACCTCCTGAGAATTCCTTCAAAGTGCTACGAGCAAGATTGCTGGATCTTTCTATCCTCCGAGTCCCCCATATCTCGTAGTTGCGGCGGGTGTTCGCCGCATATCCAATCGCAGATCAACTCTGGCGGACTATGAGACTTACGGGACGCAACGAAGGATGCCCTTCATCAGATTTTAGTTACGTCGAATCTCATGTAACGAGTTCATGTAGTGGATGGGAGTCCCAATGCGAACCGCTGAATACTCATCAGTCGCCGATCCTTCGAAAGTAAAAGACGGTTCCGGACAGCGAACAGCTGTTCGTGACGGGAACTGGGCAGTTGCCATGGCGGACCTAGTGGCTCACTTGGTAAGTGCTTACTCCCTGCTCGAAGAGATCGCCTGGCAGCATCCGCAGCCGTCCCTGGCGATGGACTCGCACGATCTGGCCTTCCATGGCGTATGTGTGGCCCTTGTGGCGCTTGACGAATGCAGCACGTTGGCCTGGTCCGCCCCGGAGAGTCCGGTCGCTCAGGGAACGACTTCGAGACGACAGCGCCATGGCGCGACCGCGTTCATCGAACACTTGGCCTGGAGACTCGGTCCGTGGACAGCGCGTGCACGTCCAACCGCAGCTACCGCAGCTACCGCAGCGTCCCCATGATGACCGGTCTCTCGTAACCGTCGATGGTCAGAAGAAAGAAGAGATCCGCAACCACAGTTGTGCCATTTCACCACACGATCGAAGCTCCAAGTAAAGCAAGGGACCGTGTTCGGTCCTCTAATTCAATTGACTCGGTCCGCTAATTCAATTGACAATGTCACAACTCCATCGGAAGAAATGCGGATACTGTTTGTGGTCCGCAAGGTGAAGTGGCAATGAGATCAGTTGTTGGGCAGATGGCGCGCTATTTGACGTCGGGAGGAGATTCCCAGCTTTCGGTACACCTTCTTTAAGTGATAGTCGACAGTGCTCACGCTCAGAAATAATCTTCCAGCGATTTCTGGATTGGTCGCTCCCTCGCCGGCGAGCCGAGCAATGCGAAGTTCTTGGTCCGTCAATTCATTTTGCGTTTCTACGTTCCTGCGGCGAACACGTTCCCCAGTTGCCAAAAGTTCTGCGCGGGCGCGTCCGGCGAAACCTGCCGCGCCACTCGACTCAAAGGTCTCATATGCAGCGCGTAGATGGGTGCGCGCTTCGGACCTTCGATTCTGACGCCGAAGCCATTCCCCGTATATGAGGTGGGTCCACGCCGATTCAATCACGAGTAAGGTCTGTTGGAGGTTATTAATCGCGTCTTCATAGAGTGCTTCTGCGTGCGCATCGTCGGCCAGCAAGGCCCGCGATCTCGATAGAACGCCGAGCGCCCATGGCGTGGCGGTGGCCTCTGCCCGTTCTTTCAGCGTATCGAGTGCCTGTTCGGCAATGTTCCGCTTCCCACACCGTGAGGCCGCCTCGATGACGATCGGCAACATCTCCGAGAGGAAACCGATCGATTGGAGGCCGATGCAACTTTGCGCCGCTTCAAGGGCCTCCTCGTACCTCCCAGCACCCATCGCCAGAATGGACAGGGAGCGATATCCAACTATGGCACCACCGGCTGAGCCAAACGCATTTGCTGAGTCAATAAGAAGTCCTGCTGTGGAGCGTGTGCCTAGCTCGTCTCCGCGCCAGGCAAAAAGGGCCGCGCTCAGCGGCTTATAAACATCAGGGCCGCCGATTGCGACCGTGATCTCGGTAATCTCTGCGAAGTGTGTCTCCGCCGCCGAGAATCGCCCAATACGAAGTTGATGTTCGGCGACACAAATGAGAATGTACTGTAGAGCGAAGAGCGCGCCGGTCTCTCTCGCTACTTTTTCCACGCGATCGGCCCACGATGCGTACATCCGATCATCGAGGAGTTCGTTGGCGATGTATATTCCGAACATGTAAAATGTTGCGCACTGTGCCCTCGATACGGGACCGTCCGAGAGCCGATGGGCGGTTGCGCGCAGAATGTCGACGGCCTCTTTATAACCAACCCCGCATAGCACCGCGAAACTGTCAAGCAAGAGATCGGGCAAGGTGGGTTCTGCTTCGGCTCGTTCCGTCGTGAGAGCCATTTCAGCAATTTCCTTAGAATCCGTGTCGACGGTCATGCGCTGAGAAACGAAGAAAGCAGCGAACGCTTCTACGAGTGACGTACGCGCCCGTTCCATGTCGAGCGGAAGGAACTGCCGGGCTGCCGAAAGCAAATGGTGCGCGGCTGTCGGCTGTAAGAATGCCGTGCGCAGTCTTCCATCGACATTCTGCGATTCGGCTAATAAGAGGGAGTCGCTCATCCCTTGTCGCGCCCGTGCGAGAAGAGTTCCGGCCTGTTCAAGTGATCCGCCATCGAGGGCCGCCGTGGCGGCGTCGATGAACCGCTGGGAGCGAAGCTTGGGATCCTCGGTTAATTCTGCCGACTGCGCCAACAGGGATGCCTCGGCACTGAAGCCGCCACGATCCCGAGCTCGGAGCGCCGCTAATTCGAAATCAGCGGCGAGTTCCGAATCGGGCCCGGTCGCGATTGCGGCTAGGTGACGAGCACGCCGGTCGGGATCGCTTGCTCGGTCAATCGACCGAGCAAGTGCCAAGTGAACCGTACGACGGTCTGTGGGATGTGCTCCGGAATACACCGCGGAGCGGATGAGGGGGTGGCGGAAGGATATCTGAGACTGAACGATTAATAATTGTTCCTTGACGGCAACGCTCTCCGCATCGGGCCCGCAACCCAGGCCTGCTGCTACCTTTCTGACCAGAAGTCGGTCGCCAGACGTCTCAGCAGCGACAACGAGGAGAAAAGTCCGCGTGTCGGTCGGCAGCAGATTTATCCATCGGCAATAATGCTCTTCAAGACGTCGACCGATCGGTACTGGCTCCGACAAAGGTTCGGCACCAACCCATTGAGAAGCACTCAATTCCCCGGCCAGTTCGATAAGTGCCAACGGGCATCCGTTGGTCTCAGAGATGATCCTTTGGGCAATCCGCCGATTCAGCGAGCCTGGGACTGACCGTGAAAGCAGCCGGGCTGCAGCAGCGTCTTCCAGACCGCGAATCTCGGTGGCAGCTATTCCAGCAAATGCGGGTGAAAGTCCGCTTGAGGAACGGACGCCAAAAATCATCGCGATCTTATCGGCCATCAACCGACGGGCGACAAAGGTCAACACCTGCAAGGACTCCGGATCGAGCCACTGCGCGTCGTCGATGATGCAAAGTAAACCATTGGGGACTGCGTATTCGGCTAGCAGCGACAGCGTGGCGAGACCGACCAAGAACAGGTCGGCAGGAACCTGTTCTGTCAAGCCGAAAGCAGAGGCTAGTGCGTCTCGCTGGTTAGAGGGCAAGCGAGCAAGGTCAGCAAGCAATGGAAGCAGTAGGCGATGTAGGGCGGCAAACGGAATCTCCCTCTCGGCCTCGATTCCCACAATTTGGATGGACTGGATAGTGGGATTCAATTCGGTCGCGAAGCCCAGGAGGGCCGTCTTACCCATCCCTGCCTCACCGTAGAGAACGAGGGCACCACTGATCCCGTCGGTGACGGCAGCAATCAGCCTGCCAAGAGTCTCCCGTTCCGTTTCGCGCCCAAATAGCACCGTTTGCCGCCTGCCGCCTAACTTTCGCCGATGGTCTGCCCTTGGTTTCTTAGTGTGTTCAGGGAAAATCCACTCTGCGTGCACACTTCTGGTCCAGCAATGCACAGAGCTAAGGGCCGCCACCGAGTTCCTTAGGTTACAGCTGATACCGGTACTGTCGCCGTGAACATTGAATCAGGTCTCGGGGCGAAACCCCGTAGGCCCGCCGGAAGCGGCTGCTGAAATGGCTGGGATCTTTGAAGCCCCACTTGGATGCGATCGTGGCGATCGACTGTCCGGATTGATTCGCTCTGAGGAGGTCCTTTCGGGCGCCTTCGAGTCGTTCTTCGATGATCCATTCAGCGAGCCTTAGGTCGGCGACACTGCAGACCTTGTAGAGGTACCGAAGGGAGATACTGTGCGCTTTAGCAATAGCGACTGGGGTGAGATCGCGGTCGGTTAGGTGCTGTCGGACATATGCCAGAATTCGCGGCAGCAACGCATCCGCGAGAGCGAAGCGTGCGTCTTGTGCATCCTCTGCGGCTGAAACAATTAAAGCTCGGACGAGGTGCGTGGTGGCTGCCCCAACACTCGAAGCGGAGGTGGAGCTGAGGCTGTCAGCATTTTTCCGTATCCACGTTAGATGGTGGCTAACGAGTGAAAACAGGGGACTTGACGTCAACCGTTCACTTGCTCTCTTCGCTGTCTCTAATGGAACGCCGATCTCATCGAACGGCAGTTTAAAGGCTGATGCGTGTCCACTTAATTGAAAATCGTTCCGTGAAGTGGGCCCAGCCATTATTGGCACGCCTGGTAAAAGATCTTGGCGCCTCTCCTCCTCGGTAAACTGTGCAATCCCGCGGGTCTGGACAATCAAGGCAATGATCGGTTCCATCGCTTCCAAAGTCGGGGTACGAGTTACTTTCAGCCCGGGACTGTCTGGACTAAACAACAGCATGTCGCCAAACTTCCAGGCGTCGATCCGGGTGTGGCTAACCCTTCCTAAACCTGTCAAACAAACCAGCCGAGGTACGCCGACCTTTACGTGGGCTTCGTGGATGATCTCGTCACGATCCTCCATGGGTAGAGTTCGAGTATCTACTAGTAGAGCCAACAGTTTCGTCCCTTCCCGACCGTTTGAATCATATTCCGGACAATGGGCTAGGCGCTAGAAGCAAGGGGATGTCCAGCTACGACTCGACGTGCCCCACGCATCTCGATCGTCGGAGTCGTTCAGGGCTGCGCCATCGGCCGAGAGCTCCCTTCGATACACCCTAACTCGCCCAGGCATAGGCGAGTTATAGGGCCTCGGGGTCTGCCTGAGCGGTGCCGTCTAACGTCTCGACGGTACCGTGCGATCCGCGTTCGACCCCGATTTTGAGCAGGCCATTCTCGGGCGCTCCTGGGCCGAGGCGGCGTCTGAAGCGATCGAATGCGATAGTTCGGACACATTGGGGACTCCGTCCTTTGGCCGAGAATAGCTCCGGGAACCCGTACGGCAGGCCAACGCCCGGCGAAGGTTATGCGCGGTTTCCTCTGGCTCTGTGGAGTAACGGGTGGATTGTGTCGTTGTCGGGCGCCGCCCTCACGATCCTGATCATCCTGCTCGACATGCAGGGTGGGCGCTCGACCCCCGTCGGGAACGCTCAAACCGGTCCTCGTGAACCCGATACGCACTCCGGAGCCGGCGAAAGTCGAAAATCTCCGCCTGGGTCCGTCAAACGACGGAGACAAGGTCCAACCTGCGACCAAGGTCGATCAATCAGCGTGAGGTGATTTAATCCGACGACCATCCCTACAAAATCCCTACTTTGAGCCCATT
>Ga0302325_10032389_pt1 | contig 10736 bp, 4 predicted proteins | sample Palsa_T0_2_FD_201948 | JGI IMG/M metagenome (GOLD analysis project Ga0302325, IMG submission 201948) | Peat permafrost microbial communities from Stordalen Mire near Abisko, Sweden - Palsa_T0_2 | ecosystem: Environmental > Terrestrial > Soil > Palsa > Peat permafrost | place: Sweden: Abisko...
GAGGATTCTGCAACGGGCGCGGGTAGACGGGTTGTCCGGTGAGGGCGGGGCGATGTTTGCCGGACCAGGTGACGTGGGTGTGATCGCGGATGTTGAGCAGGAGATCGAGTTTTTCGGCGAAGAGGGAGTCATAGTCTTCGAGCGCATAGCCGAAGAGTGGGAAGGATTCTATGAAGGAGCCGCGGCCGGCGACAATTTCGGCGCGGCCGCCGGAGATGAGGTCGAGGGTGGCGAATTCCTGGAAGACACGGACGGGGTCGGCGGCGCTGAGGACGGTGACGGCGCTGGTGAGACGGATATTTTTTGTGCGGGTGGCGGCCGCAGCGAGAATGATGGGCGGGGCGGAATCGAGGAATTCGGCGCGATGATGTTCGCCGATGCCGAAGAGGTCCAGGCCGACCTGATCGGCGAGGGTGATTTCTTCGAGGAGGTGGTTGAGGCGTTCGGCGGGGGTCAGGGTGAGGCCTGTAGCCGGGTCGGAAATGGCCGCCGCAAAACTGTCTATGCCGATTTGCATCGCGCAGGCTCCATGGTGTGGTGACGCCGAGGTTCGGTGCTGGCGGTTGGTGGTGTCAAGGGTTGGATGCCGCGGCGCGGCGTTCCCGTGACATTTTGTTGAGTTCGGATGAAGACGGGTGGGTACGATTCGTGACCCGTGCCTGTTGTTAGGCGACCGCCAAAAAAATATAACCATCTTGGGTGGTTGGAACATCACAGACGTGAGGTGAAGTTGTTGCTGGCTGGAAGCGCCGCACTGGATGTGCGGGGACTTTCGGTGGAGTCGGACGACTCCCTGCGTGCCGGTAAATCCTGTTCAGGTTGAAGAGTCTTGGCGCGCGTTGGGTGCTTGCGGCTGGCTGCGGTTTGGCGCGCAGTCTCAGGAGTGTTTGTGTCCTGGGGTTGTGCGAAATGAGGAAGAGAGAAGGAGGAAGAAAATGATTAAGTATGCGGCGTTAGTTTGTGGGCTCGCGGCGGCGGTAGCGCTGGGCATGCCTGGCGGGGCTGTGGCTCCGGTGGGGCGCTGGAAAGTGGACGCTCGGCATTCGGACGCGCAGTTGATTACCGATGGGACGACCAATTATGGGAAGACGAAGATGGAATTCACTGCGGGGATTGCGCGGATCACCGGCAAGGTGAATCTGGACAACGACGATCCCAGCAAATCTTCGTTTGATCTGACGATGTATCCGGCGAATTCGGCGACGCCGCCGATTGGGGAAGACGGCAAGGTGCGGAGCTCATGGCTGGCCAATTTGGCGAATCACACCTTGGTGTGTTTTCACTCGAAGGGATTTGTGAAGACGGCCGATGGGCGGCTGCGGACCACAGGGAACCTGGTGCTGACGCGCGTGGACCGCAACGTGGAGGCCGGGTCGGGCGAAGCGTATGCGGGGCCGGTGTATGGGCCGCCGATGGTGCATCGCGTGATTCGTGAGGCGACGTTTGTGTTTGACGTGCCTTCAAGTGCGGGCGGCGGGAACAATGGCGAGGTACTGACCTCCGGATCGACGAACGTGATCGAGGAGGATTTTCCGCAACTGGTGAAGGCGGTGCTGGGAACGTACTGGCCACCAGTGGTGCAGGATGAAAATTGCCAGTCGGTCGGCGGCGCGGGGGAAAGTTATGGCGGGTCGCGCTGCACGGGCACGGTGCTGGAAGCGCCCGGCCTGCCGCAAGAGCCGGGGACGACGGTAGGAGAGGATTACCCGGCGGTGTCGAACTACAGCGCGGTGGTCGGGAATCATCTGACGATTGCCATGCATGTGCGGTTGAAGCCGGCGGAATCGGGCGTGAACGCGGGGAATTAACCCCGGACGGAATTGTGGTTCTTGCCGACGTGCCGATGGGGCGCAGCACGGCTGGGGTGGGAGAGTGCGGGGAGCGGGAGCGTTGTTTCCGCCCTTCCGCGGTTAGCCGTGCGCACTCGCCAAAGCGGGAGCAAGGCTCCCGCACTCCACAGGTAGTGCCCGCCTCAGTTGGCCTTGGTGATCGAGACTTTTTCGGAGACTTGGGCGGGAGTGGGGAGTTGGGAACGATCCCAGCCGCCGCCGAGGGCTTCGATTAGTTGCACGCTGGAGGTCATGACTTGAGTGCGGAGATTGGCCAGGGCTTGTTGATCGGTGAGCAGCGTAGTTTGCGCGACCAGCACGTTTAGGTAGGTGTCGACGCCGGTTTCGTAACGGGCTTGGGCTAAATCCAAATATTGTTTGGCGGAGTTGACGGCGTTTTGTTGCTGCTGGATTTGTTTGGAGAGGATGCGCGTGGCGGCGAGATAGTCCTCGACTTGCTGGAAGGCGGTGAGGACGGTTTGGCGATAGGCGGCGACGTTGGCGTTATAGAGCGCGACGTATTGCTTCACGGTGGCGCCGCGCAGGCCGGCATCGAAGATGGTTTCGGAGACGCCGGGGCCGACGGACCAGAAGCGGCTGGGCCAAGTGAGGAGATTGCCGAGGGCGGAGCTTTCAAAGCCAGCGGTGCCGGAGAGCGTGAGATTCGGGTAGTAGGCAGCGGTGGCCACACCGATTTGCGCGTTGGCGCTGGCCATGTTGCGCTCGGCGGCGGCGACGTCCGGGCGGCGCTCGAGAAGTTGCGAGGGGACGCCGATGGGAATGGTGGGCGGGGCGGCGTTCAGCGGCCTAACGGGAAGCGAAAAACTGGACGCGGGGACGCCGATGAGCAGGGCGATGGCGTGTTCGTACTGTGCGCGAGCAATGCCGAGATTGGTGGCGGCGGCGAAAGCGTTGTCGAGAGCGTTTTGCGCCTCGACGACAGAGATTTGATCGTCGACGCCGGTATCGTAGCGGGCTTTGGCGAGTTTGACGGAATCTTCGTCGGCAGCGACGGTGTCGTCGAGAACTTTTTGTACGGCGTCCTGGCCGCGCAACTCGAAGAAGAAGACGGCGAGGCTGGCTTGCTCGGTGAGGCGCTCGTTTTCGAGATCGGCGGCGCTGAGTTGGGCCTGATATTGGTATTCGTGAATGGTGTTGCGTACTTTGCCCCAGAGGTCGGGTTCCCAAGTGGCCTCGAAGGGGATGCTGGCGAGGGTGCTGTTGCGGTCGACCGTGGTGGTTGAGCCAGTGGCAGTGCCGCCGGTGCCGGTGGTGGTCGTCGTGGTGCCGCTAGAGCCTCTCAGATTCGCCGAAGAGCGGGCGTAGGTATAGGAAGGGCCGACGCTGAGCGTGGGATAAAGTTGCGAACGAGCCTGCGCAATGAGTGTGCGGGCTTCCATGAAATTTTCGAAAAACTGTTTGACGTTTTGGTTGTTGATGTTGAGCTGCTCTTCGAGTCCGTTCAGCTCCGGGTCGTGGTAAATCTCCCACCACTTGCCGTGCAACATGGCGTCTTGCGGCTGCGCGATTTTCCAGTCGCCGCTGGTCTCGGGATTCTGTTCGGGCGTTTCCTTGTAGGTCATGGGCGGAGCTTGCGGGGTAGCGGCGGGCTGGTGGTACTTGGGCCCCACGTTGCAAGCGGCGACGACAAATATGGCGATCGCGCCGCAAAAGATAAGGGCGCGGCGAGCGGCGAAGAATGAATCGTGGAGCGAGTTGTTCATAGAGTTGACCATGGAGTTAGTCGGCCTCGGAAGGCGCCGCATGATCCGCGAGGAAGGTGTCACGCTTCTCGCCCAAAACCCAGAGGCGCGCGCGGTCGAGAAGGAGATAAACGACGGGAGTGCTGTAGAGCGTGAGAACCTGGCTGACGAGGAGGCCGCCGACGATGGTGATGCCGAGGGGACGGCGGAGCTCGGAGCCGGTGCCGGTGCCAAAAGCGAGAGGAATGGCGCCGAAGAGGGCGGCCATGGTGGTCATGAGGATGGGGCGGAAGCGGAGCATGCAGGCCTGGAAGATGGCGTCTTCGGTTTCGAGGCCGCCTTCGCGTTCGGCTTGCAGGGCGAAGTCAATCATCATGATGGCGTTCTTTTTGACGATGCCGATGAGGAGAACGATGCCGATGATGGAGATGACGTTGAGGTCTTGCTTGAAAAGCATGAGCGCGAGCATGGCGCCAACGCTGGCGGAGGGCAGGCTGGAAATAATGGTGAGGGGATGAACGAGACTTTCGTAAAGGATGCCGAGGACGATGTACACGGCGAGGAGGGCGGTGATGACGAGGGTCAGCTCGCCGTTGAGGGATTGCTGGTAGGCCTGGGCGGTGCCGGCGAAAAATCCGCGCAGGCTGGAAGGGGCGCCGATGCGGTTCTTCATTTCTTCGATTTCGAGGGTGGCGTCGGAGAGGGAGACGCCGTTGGCGAGATTGAAGGAGACGGTGACGCTGGGAAAGAGACCAGTGTGATTGATGGCCAACGGGGTGGTGTTGGCCTGGTGCCTGGACATATTGAAGAGGGAAGTATTGCCCGCGGCGGTGACGCTGCTGCTGCCGGCGGGATGGAAGTAAATGTACTTGAAGCCGTCGGGAGTTTGCGAGAACGAGGGATCGACTTCGAGGACGACGTAATACTGATTGAGCTGCGTGTAGATGATGGAGACTTCGGACTGGCCGAAGGCGCCGTAGATCGCGGAATCGAGAGATTGCGCGGTCTGACCAAGGCGGGCGGCGGTGACGCGGTCGTAGGTGAGGAGTTCATCGAGGCCACCGTTCTGCTGATCGGAGTTGACGTCCTGCAAACCTGGGAGATGCTTCATCTCGGCGAAGACTTTGGGCCCCCAGGTGGCGAGGTCGGGGATGTTGTCGGTCTGAATGGTGTATTGATAAAGGGCGCTGCTGCCGCGGCCACCGATGCGGAGATCCTGCAAGGCCTGAAGGAAAGCGGAGGCGACGGGCAATTTATTGAGCTGGGGGCGGAGGCGATTGATGATTTCCGGCGCGCCAATTTTGCGCTGGTTGAGCGGTTTTAGCGCGATGAAAATGCTGCCGGTGTTGGTGGCGCCGCCACCGCCGGTGAAGGCCATGACGTTCTGCACGGCGGGATCTTTCTGGATGACGGCTTCAAGTTTCTGAATGGAGTCGTTCATGGCCGGGAAAGAGGAGTCCTGCGGACCCTGCACGCCGCCAGCGAGGGAGCCGGTGTCCTGTTGCGGGAAGAAGCCTTTCTGGATTTTGGAGATGACGACGATGTTGAGGCCGATGGTGAGAAGCAGGGTAACGAGAATGAGCCAGGGATTCTCGAGGGCCCAGTGCAGGCTGACGCGGTATCCGGCCAGGATGCGATCGAAGACGTGTTCGGTGAACATGTAAAGGCGGCCGTGCTTTTTGGAGTGTTCGTCGCGCAGCAGGTAGGCGCACATCATGGGCGTGGTGGTCAGGGAGATGACCATGGAAACGATGATGGCGGTGGAAAGGGTGACGGCAAATTCGCGGAACAGGCGGCCGACGATGCCGCCCATAAGCAGCAAGGGGATAAATACGGCGATAAGGGAAATGCTGATGGAGAGGACGGTGAAGCCGATCTCCCGCGCGCCGCGCAAAGTGGCGGCGAAGGGTTCCATGCCGGCTTCGAGATGGCGGGTGATATTTTCCATGACCACGATGGCATCGTCGACGACGAAGCCGGTGGAGATGGTGAGGGCCATGAGGGAGAGATTGTCCAGGCTGTAGCCGCAGAGATACATGACGGCGAAGGTGCCGATGAGGGAGACGGGCACGGCAACGGCGGGAATGAGCGTGGCACGGCCGTTGCGGAGAAAGACGAAGACCACGATGATCACGAGAATGATGGAGAGGACCAGGGTGCGCTCGACGTCGCTGACGGAAGCGCGGATGGTGGTGGTGCGATCAAGGACCATGGTGACATCGATGCCCTGCGGGATGGAGGCTTTGATGGACGGGAGTTCGGCGCGGATGCGATCCACGGTCTCGATAATGTTGGCACCGGGCTGGCGGAAGATGATAAGCAGGATGGCGCGCTTGCCGTTGAGATAGCCGCCGGCGCGGACGTTTTGCACGGAGTCGATGACGTTGGCGACATCCTCGAGACGAATGGCCGCGCCGTTGTGGTAACCGACCACGACGGGCTTGAAATCCGCGGCGTGGGAGAGTTGATCGTTGGAGACGATGTCGGCGCTGACATCGCCATTGGTGATTTGTCCCTTGGCGAGATCGGAGTTTTGCAGGCGCAGAACGGACTGAAGGTCGACCAGCGTGAGGCCGCAGCTGGCGAGCTTGGCCGGGTTGGCCTCGACGCGCACGGAAGGCAACGCGCCACCGCCGACGCTGACCTGGCCGACGCCCTGAATCTGCGAGAGCTTTTGCTGGATAATGGTGGAGGCTTCGTCGTACAGCTTGTCGGGGCCAAATTTTTCGGAGGTGAGGCCAACGATCATGATGGGCGAATCGGCGGGATTGACCTTGCGATAGGTGGGGTTGGCGGGGAGATTGGCGGGGAGATAGGTGCGCGCGGAATTGATGGCGGCTTCGACGTCGCGTGCGGCGCCGTCGATATTGCGGCTGAGATCGAACTGGATGGTGACGGAAGAGGTGCCGAGGCTGCTGGTGGAGGTCATTTCCGTGACGCCGGCAATGTGGCCGAACTGGCGCTCGAGCGGGGTGGCGACGCTGGAGGCCATGATTTCGGCGCTGGCGCCGGGCAAGCTGGCGTTGACGGAGATGGTGGGGAAGTCCACCTGAGGCAGCGGGGAAACGGGCAGGACGTTAAAGGCGATGGCGCCAGCGATGGCGATAGCGATGGTTAGGAGCGTGGTCGCGACGGGTCGGCGGATGAACGGTGCGGAGATGTTCATGACGCGCCTGCGGGTTCTGGTGCAGCGCCGGATGGGGCGGTGCGAGTCTTGGGCGAGAAGCGCTGGGCGATCTTGTCAAAGAAAATGTAGATGACCGGCGTGGTGTAGAGGGTGAGCACCTGGCTGACGATCAGTCCGCCAACCATGGCGATACCCAGGGGACGGCGCAATTCCGAGCCGATGCCACTGCCGAAGGCCAGAGGCAAACCGCCGAGAAGCGCGGCCATGGTGGTCATCATGATGGGGCGGAAGCGGAGCAGGCAGGCTTCGTAGATGGCTTCGGTGGATTCCTTGCCGTGGTTGCGCTCGAGGTCGAGGGCGAAGTCCACCATCATGATGCCGTTTTTCTTGACGATGCCAATGAGCAGGACGAGGCCGATGATGGCCACGACGCTGAGGTCTTGCTTGAAAAGGATGAGCGCGAGAAAGGCGCCAACGCCGGCGGAAGGCAGCGTGGAGAGAATGGTGATTGGGTGAATGAAGCTCTCGTACAAAACGCCGAGGACGATATACACGGTGACGAGCGCGGCGAGAATGAGCAACGGCATGTTGGAGAGGGAATTGCGGAAGGACGCGGCGGTGCCCTGAAAATCAGCCTGCAGGCTGGGGGGCATGTGCATGTCCTGCTGCACCTTGGTGATGTTGTCGATGGCGGTGCCGAGGGCGGCGTTGGGCGCGAGGTTGAAGGAGACGGTGACGGCGGGGAACTGGCCCTGATGATTGATGGAGAGCGCTTCGGTGGTGGACTCGAAGTGCGAGAAGGCGCCGAGGGGCACGGCGCTGCTGGTGGTGGAGCTGGGAGTTCCGGCGGAGGAGGCGCCTTTGCTGGACGTAGCGCTTGAGGTGCCGGAAGTGAGGGCGTTCGGCGGTGGCAAGAGAGTGTTGGCGGAGGGGGTGTACAGAGCCGAACCGGTGAGCGCGTTGGAGCCGGCGGACGTGGAGCCATTTCCGGAGGAGCTGGCGGCGGCGCCGGTGGTGTTGGCTTGCGAGTTGGACTGAATGTACAGCTTGTTGAGCTTGTCTGGATCCAGCTGAAATTGCGGCTCGGACTCGAGGATGACGTGATACTGGTTCAGTTGGGTGTACATGGTGTTGATCTGGCGCTGGCCGAAGGCGTCGTAGAGGGTGTTATCAACAGTGGTGGGGGCGATGCCGAGGCGCGATGCCGTGGGGCGATCGATGACGAGATTTACCGCGAGTCCTCCGGGTTGCTGGTCGGTGGCGACGTCTTCGAGACCCGGGAGCTGTTTTAATTTGGCGACGAAGCGATTGGTCCAGTCGGCAAGTTCGTTGGAGTCCGGATCCTCGAGGGTGTACTGATATTGCGTGCGGCTGACGCGGTCGTCCACGGTGATGTTCTGCACCGGCTGCATGAAGAGCTGAATACCTTCTATGTCGGCGAGTTTGCCCTGCAGACGGCGGATGACGTCGGAGGCGTTGAGGTCGCGCTGGTTGAGCGGCTTCAGGTTGATGGACATGCGGCCACTGTTGGTGGTGATGTTGGTGCCATCGGCACCGATGAAGGAGGAGAGACTTTGCACCGCGGGGTCGGCGAGAATCACGTCGGCCATGGATTGCTGGCGGGCGGCCATGGCTTTCGGGCCGATCGCAGGCGGGGCCTGCGAGATACCCTGAATGACGCCGGTGTCCTGTACAGGAAAGAAACCCTTGGGAATATAGATGTACAAGAAGATGGTAAGAATCAGTGTGGCGAGGGCGACGAGCAGCGTGATGGTCTGGAAGCGCAGCACGAATCTCAGGGTGCGGCCGTAGAAGGCGATCATGTTGTCGAAGACGCGTTCCGAGGCTTTGTAGAAGCGGCCTTGCTGGGATGCGGGATTGTGCTTGAGGATGCGCGAAGCCATCATCGGCGTGAGGGTGAGGGAGACGACCGCGGAGAGTACGATGGTTACGGCGAGGGTGACGGCGAATTCGCGGAACAGGCGGCCGACGACATCGCCCATGAATAGCAGCGGAATGAGCACGGCGATCGAGGAGACGGTCAAAGACAAGATGGTGAAGCCGATTTGCTCCGCGCCCTTGAGGGCGGCCTGCATGGGCGATTCGCCTTCTTCGATATAACGCGAAATGTTTTCCACCATGACGATGGCATCGTCGACGACGAAGCCGGTGGAGATGGTGAGGGCCATGAGGGAGAGATTGTCGAGGCTGTAGCCGAGGGCGTACATGGCGCCAAAGGTGCCGACAAGGGAAAGCGGTACGGCGACGCTGGGGATGATGGTGGCGTACAGATTGCGCAAGAACAGGAAGATCACCAGGACGACGAGCACGACGGTCAGTCCCAACTCAAACTCCACGTCGTCCACGGAGGCTTGAATGGGCGTGGTCAGGTCCGTGAGTACGGTGACATCGATGCCTTTCGGCAGGTTGGCCTCGAGTTGCGGCAACAGGGCTTTAATGCGCTTGACGACGCTGATGGTGTTGCCGCCGGGCTGACGCTGCACGTTGACGATGACCGCGGGCGTCTTGTTCATCCACGCGGCCTGCGTGGTGTTTTCGATGCCATCCACGATTTTGGCCACGTCGGTGAGCATGACGGGCGAGCCGTTGCGATAAGCGACGACCACGTTGCGATAATCGGCGCTGGTGACCAACTGATCGTTGGCGTCAATCTGATAGTCCTGGCGGGGACCGTCGAAGTTGCCCTTGGCGGCGTTGACGCTGGCCTGCGTGACGGCGGTACGCAGATCCTCGAGATTGATGCCGTAGGAAGAAAGCGCCGCGGGATTGGCCTGGATGCGCACGGCGGGCTTTTGCCCGCCGCTGATGCTGACGAGGCCGACGCTGCTGAGCTGGGAAATTTTAGGGGCCAGACGAGTGTCGACAAGATCTTCCACTTGCGAGAGGGGAATGATGCTGGAGGTAACGGCGAGGGTGATCACCGGCGCATCGGCAGGATTCGTCTTGCTGTAAATCGGGGGCGCGGGCAGGTTGGCGGGCAGATAGCTTTGCGAAGCGTTGATGGCGGACTGGACTTCTTCTTCGGCGATATCGATATTGAGGCTGAGAGAGAACTGCAGAACGACCACGGAGGTGCCGCCGGAACTGCTGGAGGTCATCTGGCTAAGACCCTGCAATTGGCCGAATTGGCGCTCGAGCGGTGCGGTTACCGTGGTGGCGACGACATAGGGGCTAGCGCCGGGATAAAAGGTCAGCACCTGAATGGTGGGGTAATCGACCTGCGGCAGCGCCGAAACGGGCAACTGTGTGTAGCTGACGATGCCCACGAGCATAATCGCCGCCATCAGCAGCGAGGTGGCAACAGGACGAAGAATAAAAGGGCGTGACGGACTCAAGGGGCGTTACTCCCCTGCGAGCTGGCCGGGACGGGCTTGTTGGATATGGTGACCTTGGAATTGTCCTGCAACTTGTCGAAGCTGGTGACGGCCACCACGTCGCCAGGATTAATGCCGGTCACTTGCGACGTGACGCCATCAGCGACGCCTACTTTGACGCTGCGCATGTGGGCGACGTTCTCTTGAATCACATAGACAAACGCGGCTTGGCCGTTGTGCTGAATGGCGGCGGTGGGAATCAGCGTGGCGTTGTGAATGGTATCCACCAGCAGGCGAATGTTGACGAACTCGTTGGGATAAAGAGAGAAATCCTTGTTATCGAATAAACCGCGGGCCTTTACCGTGCCGGTGGTGGTGTCGACCAGATTATCGAGCGTGAGCAGCGTGCCCTCGGCGATTTTCTTCTGGCCGGCGCGATCAAACGCGTCCACGGTGAGCTTGGCATTTTTGCGGAGGCGCGGCTGGACCTGGCCGAGACTGTCTTCCGGAATGGTGAAGATTACGGTGATGGGCTGAATCTGCGTGATGACCGCCAGCGTGGTGCCGCCGGAAGACTGCACGACGTTGCCCGGATCTACCAGCCGCAAACCGACTTTGCCGTTAAACGGCGCGGCGATGTGGCAATACTCGACCTGCACTTGATCGTATTGCACCATGCCCTCATCGAGCTTGACGGTGCCCTGGTCCTGCAAAACAATTTTTTCCTGATCGTCGAGCGTCT
>Ga0302325_10032390_pt1 | contig 10736 bp, 11 predicted proteins | sample Palsa_T0_2_FD_201948 | JGI IMG/M metagenome (GOLD analysis project Ga0302325, IMG submission 201948) | Peat permafrost microbial communities from Stordalen Mire near Abisko, Sweden - Palsa_T0_2 | ecosystem: Environmental > Terrestrial > Soil > Palsa > Peat permafrost | place: Sweden: Abisko...
GCCGGCTCCCCTCCGTCACCGCCGGCTCGACAGCTTCCTGACTTTCCTCGGTCCAGGCGGCTTCGCCACCCCCGACGACCTGGAGGCGCTGGAATCCTGCCAACAGGGCTTCGCCAGCGGCGGCGTCGAATGGAACGACATCTCCCGCGGCATGGGGCGCGTCCCGATGGCAAACGACGAAGAACAAATGCGCGTGTTCTGGCGGCGCTGGCAGCACCAGATGGGTGCCGCGGCGGACCTGGCGGGCGCCCAATGACCGCGGCGACCGTCGCGGTGTCCCGCCAGCAGATCGAGGACTTCCTCTACGCCGAGGCGGCACTGCTCGACTCGTGGGCGCTCGACGCGTGGCTGCAGCTTTTCGATGAGGACGCCAAATACGAGGTGCCTTCTAATGACGCTCTCGACGGCGATCCCGCGCACGATCTGATGCTAATTGACGACAACCACGCGCGATTGGCGGCCAGAGTCGAACGACTCAACAGCCGACACGCCCACCGCGAGTATCCACATTCCCGCACCAATCATCAAGTGTTCAACGTGCGGGTGGAAGGTTCAACCGAGGATATTTCAGTGACCGCGTCATTCACGGTCTGGCGATTCCGAGCTGGACGGTCGAGCTGCTATGTCGGCCGGTACCGCTACCGGCTGCGACGAACCGACGACGGCTTCCGCATTGCCGCCAAGCGCGCAGAACTGGACATGACGGACCTGCGGAACGTTGGCGACGTGGCGATCATCCTATGAGCGACGTACTGTGCGGCCGGACCGCGGTCGTCACTGGCGCGGCATCTGGTATCGGCCTGGGCATCACTGCACGCCTTATCGACGATGGCGCAGCGGTTTTCGCGGCGGCCCGCAGCAAAGAAGACCTGGATCACGTCTACGAACACGCGGCGATAGTCGGCGGATTCGTCGGCGAACTCAACGAGCACGGCGTGGCCGACGACCTGGTCGCCGCGGCGGTCGGCACGCTCGCCCACGTCGATGTTTTGGTCAACAACGCCGGCGGCGGGGTGATCCTGCCGACCCTCGAACACACCGAAGAGACCCTGCGCGCCACCGTGGACAACAACCTGTGGACGACCATCCGCTGCGTGCGAGCGGTGCTGCCGCACATGGTTTCTCGACGACACGGACGCATCATCAACATCGGCGCCGATTCGGTCCGGACCGGGCTGATGGACCACACCATGTACAACGCCGCGAAGGGCGGTGTGCATGCGATGGTCACCGGCCTCGCGCGCGAGTTTGCCGCAGCCGGCATTACAGCGAACACTGTGGCGCCCTGTTACGTGCGGACACCTGAATTGGCGGCATTGCTCGAATCCGGCCAGACACCAACACGTTTAAGGCAGGTCGTTGAGGAGGGAACCGCTATCGTCCCAATCGGACGCCCGGGAGATCCAGCGGAGGTCGCGGCGGCAGTCGCCTTTCTCGCCGGCGAGGACAGCCGATTCATCACCGGCCAAACGATCTACGTCAACGGCGGCAGCAGCATGGGCTGAGGCCCATTCGCCCGCAACCCATGCAGCCGTTCGGCGGTGGTGTCGCGTAAGCAGCAGAACGGCACGACGTGCGTGATCGCGTCCGAGCATGGACCAGAGAACCGCAACGCTGCAGTCGGTGACAGCTCGGGCTGCACAGAGATCACGGCACCTCGTCGAGGATCGCGGGAAGCGAGGACCGGTGGAACCCATCGAAGGCCACATTGTTCTTTGCCGGCTGCAGATCCCACCATCCACGGCGGGCGTTCGGCGCTCCCCCGTCGATGCGGATGCAAGAGCCGGTGATATAGCTCGCGGCCGGCGACAGCAGAAAGACGATCGCCGCCGAGACTTCGGCTTCAGTCCCGAACCGCTGCAACGGGATACCAGGCGTCAGGTCGTTGCGAATAAACGCAGTGTCCTTGTCCTCGTAGGTGTCCAGACCCTGCGACGCGATCGATCCGGGGGCGACCGTGTTGACCCGGACACCCGATTCGGCCCATTCCGTCGCCGCGCACTCGCTCAGCGTGAGCATTCCGCCGCGCGCCGCCGCGGAATGGGAGAAATGTGGCCAGCCGTGCCAGATGTCGGCGATCATGTTGACGATCGCACCGCCGTGATTGACCATCCACCGGTTGTAGACCTCCCGCATGACGATGAATCCACCGGTCAGATTGTTTCTGACGACGGCCTCGAACCCCTTTGTCGAGATGGTTCTCATCGGAGCGCGATATTGGCCGCCGGCGTTGTTCACCAGGCCGTCGATGCGGCCATGGTCGGCCAGCACCCGCTCGACGGTCGCGATGACCGCGCGTTCATCACGAATGTCAGCGACATGCGTGGAAATCGAACCACCGTCGGATTCGATCTCGGAGAGCACACGCCCGAGCTTGACGTCGTTGCGCCCGACGATCGCGACGTGGGCACCGAGCGACGCCAACTCATGGGCCGCGCAACGCCCGATACCGCTCCCGCCACCGGTGACGACGACGATGTGGTCACGAAACAGTTCCCGCCGGTAGATCGAGCTGTAGGGCATGTTTTCCGTCCTGGGCTGTTAGTGGCAATCGGGGCGCGTCGTCACGCGGTCGGCGTCGCGCCGTTCGATGAACTCTTGCTTGCGTTCGACGATCTCGGGATTGCCCATGGTCGAATAGCCATACAGGCACTCAAGCCTGAGTTGGTCGTCCAAGGGTCGGCCCACCACCTCGAGGATGGTCTGCTTCGCTGATTCCACTGCGGCCCTGGGATTGCGCAGAATCTTTGCCGCGATGTCCTCGGCCGTGGTCATCAGATCGCCATGGGGCACAACCCGATTGACCAGATGCACTTCTTTGGCCCGTTGCGCGTCGATGGGTTCACCCATCAGCTCCAGCTCCATCGCGATACCCACCCCGACCGTGTTGACCAGCCGGACGATGCCCCCGTCGGCGAAATGCATGCCACGCCGCATGTGGAAGAAGCCGAAGTTCGCTTGCTCGGAGGCGATCCTGATGTCGCAGGCTAGGGCAAGTTCGATGCCGCCTCCGATTACCCAGCCGTTCAGCGCCGCGATGATCGGTTTGGGCGTCCGATGTAGCCCTCGCGTGATCCGGCCCGCGAACCCGTTCTCGAGTAGGCTGCGTCCGAGTTCGGGCCCGGCGTTGAGCCAGGGATCGACATGCGATTTGAGGTCGGCGCCGGCACAGAAGGACTTGTCCCCGGACCCGGTGAGGATCGCGATTCGGACATCCCGATCGTCGCGGAAATCTGTCCACGCCTCGAACAGCAGCTCATCGGTCTCGGTGTCGATGGCGTTGTGAACCTCGGGCCGGTTCAGCGTGATATACGCGATCTGACCACACTTTTCGTAGATCACCTTGGCCATAGCGGTTCCCTCCGGAGTCATGCCGAGACCGCGCCGCGGCCGGCCTTGTGTCGGGCAATAAGGAGCTTCATGACTTGCGCGGTGCCGTCGCCGATCTGCAAGCCGAGGACATCTCGCAGGCGTTGCGCGTAGGGCATTTCCTCGGTGTAAGCACCGTGCCCGTTGAGCAGCAGACACGTCTGAACGATGTCGAACGCCAACTTGGGTCCCCACCACTTACACATCGCCGCCTCGGCGGTATGTGGCAACCCCTGGTCCTTGAGCCACAACGTCTTCAGGCACAGCAACCGGCATGCCTCAAGTTGGGTCTCGGCCTCGGCCAACGGGAACGACACGCCCTGATGGGCGATCAGCGGTTTACCGAAACTGGTCCGCTCAGCGGTGGTCGTCCAGGTTTCGTCAAGCGACTGGCGGGCGACCGCCAAACACTGAAGCCCGATCAGGGCACGGCTGTAGTCGAAGCCCTGCATCACCTGGACGAAGCCGTCATTTTCCCGGCCGATCAAGTGCGTCGCCGGTATTACCACGCGGTCAAAGTGGACCGACCCCCGCCCGGCGCACCGACCGCCGAGATCGTCGAACTCGCTGGTTTTGATGCCCGGCAGGTCGAGGGGAACAAGGAAGGCACTGATTCCGCGCGCACCGCTGGACTGCACACCCGTGCGGGCCCAGACGATCGCGAACCCCGCCTGGGTCGCAAAGCTAGTCGACGTCTTCTCGCCGTCGAGGATGTAGCTAGCACCGTCTTTGGTCGCCCGCAGTGTCAGGTTCGCGGCGTCCGATCCGCCGCCCGGCTCAGTCAGGGCGATTGCCGGGATCATCTCGCCGGCGGTCACACCGCGCAGCCACGGCGCGACCACCGCGGGACCTCCGTGCCGGGCCATAATCGCGCCGCTCAGCGACATCGTCACCATCAACTGGCCGATGTTGTAGTCGGAGCGGCAGACGGCCTCAAGGACGAGACCCGCTGTCGTGCAGTCAAGTCCGAGGCCGCCATACTCTTCAGGCAGCTCTACCCCGAAGAGTCCGAGGTTGCCCATAGCCCGCAATGTCGCGCGGTCGAACGCACCTTCCCGCTCGCGTTGCTTGTAATACGGAGCCAGCTGCTGCTCACCGAAGCCGCGTGCCACATTGACGAGCGCCTGTTGCTCCGCGCTGATCGAGAAGCTCAAGGGTCCCTTCATTGGCTCTCCTCGTGGTGACTGCTGGCGACCTCCGGTGCGATGGCCGTCGCGACGCACGAACGCGACGATGACATGCCGGACGGCAGCCGATCCAGTGCCCGACACCTCCGTTGCCGTCATGATACATAATAGCATCACATGATGCATACTTGTTCGCCGATGTCGCGTCACGCCCGACCGAGGAGGCGCGCGAGGCGCCTCGGCCCCGACTATCCGCCGCTGTACTTTCGGAGACGCTCCGAGTAGTTGGCGTTGAAATCGGTGTAACGCTCTCGAAGTCGATCCCCTGGCCACCCCGCTGGGAGCAGCTCGTCCGGCAAGTACGGATCGAGCAGCAGGTGTCGGATTACCTCCGCTGTAGCGATGAACCCTTGGGCGAGACTCGCTGCCTCGTCGAGCACCGTCAGCAATCGGTCCGCCTCGGCCGCCCATCCGGGCAAGTCCCAGAGCGACGCTGCCAGGCTCGACGAGTCGGAGTGGTGACTGACAAAAAACTCACACTGCTCGGCGATGACCCCGTCGAGTTCGCGAGAGAGGTTGTCAGGCCGCATCCACACCCCCTCGCGCAACTCGCCCATCCGATGCCGCACCATGCTCTTACGCAGGGCGACGCGCTCGGCCAACGGCCGGGTGGTGCTTGTGACGATGGCCATCTCCCACCCCCCAGTCCACCGCCGAGTGGGGGGCGAGGTGAGCGCATCCTGTTGGGCCTGCCGTCGCAGCAACCGCTCGGACAGCCGGTACACGCCATTCTCGACGGCCACGTCGCCGTCCTTCACCATGCGCGTCAGGGCAACGCGGGTGGCGCGGTCGGCGATCCCGAGAAGCTCCCCTACCTTCACCAAGGCGCTAACTGGAAGCGCCGGGGGGTGGTATCCGAGCAGAGTGCTCAACGCGACCGACCTGGCGGTAAGCGGGGTGATCGACGGCAGGTGACGGTCAGGAACGGCGGGAGACATACAAGAACTCCATCACTTGTCCTACAACATCGATCGCAATGCGCTCACGCATCGGCAATTCAAACCTATTGCGGTGCACAGGTAGGCCAATTCCTTAGTACAGCCCGATCCGGGAGTGACGCGTGTCTGGTTGGCCTGCGCGGGTGGCAGACCCGACGGCGGGCGCCGGATCACACCAGGTAGACGGTCACGATCAGCGCGGTGACCGCGAGCAACCAACCGTCGCAGACCAGCCGCAGCGCCAGTGGCGCCCGACGCACCTCCATAAAGTGGCTCATCACCAATCGCACCTTGACGGCGGCGACGAGCATGATGGCCACCGTCGCCACCTCGGGGGCGACCGAGTTCTTCGAAAGCAACCAGGTCGATGCGCAGGTGGCCAGCATCAACGCGGCCCACACGATACTGACCGGCTTGCAAAGCAGCTCCACTACTCACCTCACCAGATACAGCAGCGGGAACAGGATGATCCACAGCAGGTCGACCATGTGCCAGTAGATCGCGCCGCATTCGAGAACGACGGGCCGCTCCGGGTCGAACGACCGGGATCGGGCCATGAACCACAGCACGACCAGCACGACAATGCCCGCGACGACGTGGAACAGATGAATGCCGGTCAGTGTGAAGTAATACATGAAGAAGTCGTTGGTCAACAGGCTGATGCCGGCGTTTAACTTCTCGGTGTACTCGACGGCCTTGGAGACCATGAACGCGAGGCCGCAGAGAAGGGCGCCGCCGATGAAACGCTGTGCCAGCACAAAACGGGACTTGCGCACGGCGTCGAGCGCGAGCGCGGCAAACCACGAGCTGGTAACCAGGATCAGCGTGTTGACGCCACCGAAGTTCGGGTTCAGGGCGTGTCGGGACGCTTCGAAGAGGGCGGGGTTGTGATGCCGGCTGACGATGAAGGATCCGAACAGGACGGCGAAGACCGTCATGTCGGCGATCACGAAGACCCACACGCCTTCGACGCCGGGTAGCCGTCGGGTCGGATCGCCCGCCGGTGTGAACTGGGTGTCGGTTTCCGAACTCATCAATGCACTACTCATCAACACTCTTCACGAGACTCATCAACGCTCTTCCCGAACGACGTGGTGACCGGTCCGTGCGCGACCACCGCTGAGCAATGACGCCAGCTGACGCATAGCCGTCCGCTCCCGACCGCGCACGACGGGTGCGAGCTTCGGTCGCAACACTGTCGCATCGCGCGGACGGGAGCGGACGGCTATCCGAAGGGCACTTGCCCGATGGTGCAGGTCAGGAAGCGAAAGCCGTCGCCCGCGGGGCCCCGCCATCCACCGAGGGGCTGCCCTCGAACTCACGCATGCGCCGACGAACATCCTTGATCAAGTAGGTGCTCGCAATTATTTCCCAGCACAGCCAGCAGAAGTACGGGAAGTAGTAGCTCATGACGCCATTCCAGGCAAACGGACCGGTCTTCAGGACGCCGGTGAGGCTCGCCGGGAAGAAGCTGACCGCGCAGAAGATGGTGAGGTAGCACACCCAGTTCGGCATGAGGGGCGTGGCCTTGTTCTTCCGGTCCGCCAGAACTGCCAGGGCGAGGGCCACCATCTGCAACGTCGTGCACGCATACTGCAGGTCGATGACCAGCCAGCCGGTATCGGTGAGCAGCTGGATCAGCGCCGGGTCCCGCTCGGGCCGAAATGCCGCGATGGCCCAGAAGCAGCAGCTGAACGACACGACCATAACGGTCAGAGCCCCACCGATGAGCTGCAGGTTAGCCAGCACCGGGTACCCGCCCTCGATCCGCGCCATCCGGGCGCTGATATACGAACACCACGGCATATACAAAACAACCGTGATGAGGGCGACGATGAAGCCCAGACGAATTTCCCCCAGGTGCTGCGAATAGCGAGCGGCGAGGTCTGCCGCACTCAACGCGGGTGACGGGTTCGGGATGTTGCGACCTATCACCCCCCAAAACAGCACGAAGGTGACCAAGAAGGCGGGGCCACACCAGGCGCTGATGAGCTGGAATCTGAGGCTGGTTTTCTGATCCATGTATCGCTCCTTTCCGATCGATTTCGGGGTGATCGCTGATTGTGCTAGCACAATATAGCATCAGATGATGCATAACCGTAACATCGCCCAGGTGTCGTGGCAACACCCAATGGAGACGCCCCGAAAGACGCCGAACACCCGCTCCGGGCCCCGGATCGAGCCCGCGGCTCGCATCTAGGTGGGGTCGAGCGACGGTGGGTTGGTGTTCACCATCTCGAAGCGATGTGGGGCTACGCGCTATCTGGCAGCAACGCAACAGTGATGGAGCGATCTCAACAATTCTTCGACAAGGTCGATCGCGGCTGAGCCGGTCTTACTTTGACTCCCTTGTGAGCTCGGGGATTATTCGCTGTCGTGGCGGGTGGCTACATAAGAGTTCGTGCGACTGTCATCCCTTACGCCTAGAAGGAGGTGCTGTGGCGGGCGAGGATGTCTTTAGCGATTACACGTTTTTGAATCTCCGCGGTTCCGTCCGCAACCAGGTAGGCCATGACGTCGCGAAAGCGTTGTTGGAGTGGGAATTCGGTGGCGTAGCCGAGGTTGCCGTGGATTCGCATCGCTGCTTCGATGGCATCTTTGGCGATCGTGGGCGGCCACCACTTGCTCATTGACGCGAGTGAGGTGTGCGGCTTGCCCTGTTCGCGCAGCCACAGCGCGCGGTAGCAGATCCAGCGGGCCCGCTTCGAGGTAGGTGGCGTGCTCGGCGAGAGCGAAGGACACCCCTTGGTTATCGGCGATTGGTCTACCAAAGGCGTTCCGCTCTGTCGCGTACACCGCGGCTTCGTCGAGGCTGGCCTGCGCGGCTCCGAGGCATAGCAGTCCGAGTGCGGCACGGCTGAAGTCAAAGTGACTCATCACCGCGTGGAAACCTCTTCCCGGTTCGCCGATCAGATGCGAGTGCGGGACGAAGACGTCGTCGAGGTGGATTGAACCCCATCACAGCGGCAGGCAGCCCATGCCGGGCATGTGGTGCACCGTGACGTTGTCCTGATCGAGCGGTACCAGGTAACAGCTGACTCCGGCCGAGCCCTTTGTGCCGGGCTCACGTGCGTAGACCAGCGCCGCGGATGAATGCACAGCCCAGGAGATCGCGGTCTTCTCCCCCGTCAGCTTCCATCCGCCGTGGACCGCCCGCGCCACCGTTGTCAGTCCTCCGGCATCGGAGCCTGACCCTGGTTCGGTCAGGGCGATCGCGACATTTTCCCGACCTTCGATCATCGCCGGCAGATACCTCTGTTGAATCTCCTCGGTCCCGTGCATCAATTGCGAGCCGATGAGTCCGATCTGCACCGGCGCGGCGGCGACGTTTACATCGCCGTAGGCGAGGGTTTCAGTGGCAAGCCCGAGCATCACCGGGTCCTCGGCGCCGGTGCCACCGTATTTTTCCGGCAGCCCGATTCCCAAGACGCCCAGCTCGCCGAACTGGCGCAGGATCTCGAAGGGAAACTCGGTGGACGCCGCGCGATCGCGGTATCCCGGAAGCAGGATTTTGCGAGAAAAGTCGACAAGGGTCTTCTGAAACGCGGTCTGATCTGGAGTGAAATCGAAGGAAATCATGCGGCTGCCTCTCTCTATTACCTGCGGCGACCACGCGGCTAACACTTGACCGTTTCGGTCTGACCATTCTAATGTTATTACCGTGATTCGCATTGGTCCCCATCCGGGTTCCCGTTGTCCTCGTGCGGGCGGAACCCGATGATGGAGCCAGACTCGTTTAGCTACCGTTCCGCCGACGGCCGAAAGCTTGTCGGTTATCGCTGGTCTGCTGACGGGGGTCAAAGGGGCACCGGAGTCGTTGTGCTCGTCCATGGCATGGGCGAGCACCTCCGCCGATATGACCACGTAGCCAGAGCGCTGACCGCCCAGGGTTTTGCCGTCTATGGCCATGATCATCGCGGACACGGCGCCTCGCTCGCCCGCAACCAAGAGCCCGGCCAGCTCGGACCTAGCGGCTGGTCGGCGCTAGTCGATGATCTGAATTTGGTGATCGCTCAAGCGAAATCAGACCATCCCCGCCTGCCTGTTGCGATGGTCGCCCACAGCATGGGTTCGTTTGCGACTCAACAATTTCTGCTGGATCATGGCGCCGATGTCGCCGCGGTCGCGTTGACCGGGACCACTGCGCTCGACCTTCTGGAGCCCGTGTTGGACCTTTCCAATGATCTGGACCTTTCGGCCTTCAATGCTCCGTTCCAGCCGGCCCGAACCGATTTCGACTGGCTTTCGCGCGACGAGTCCGTCGTCGACGCGTATCTCGCCGATCCGCTGTGCGGATTCGGTATCGACGCCGCGTCGGCGAAAGACATGTTTGTCGGTGCCCGAAGACTCGCCGACCCCGCCGAGGTGGCGCGCCTGCCACACGACCTGCCGATGTACTTGGCAGTGGGATCGAAGGACCCGGTCAACGGCGGTCTCACTCTGCTGTGGACGCTGGTAGACCGATACCGCGCCGCGGGTCTGACTGATGTCACTGCCCGCGTCTATGACGACGGCCGACATGAAATCCTGAACGAAATCAACCGGGCAGAGATTATCGACGACCTTCTGCAGTGGCTGCAGCGAGTATTCGCGCCACCGACATTGAGGACAACCGTATGAGCGACGACCGCGGCGACCTGCCGGGTCCCAAAGACCTTGACGCGTGTACTGCGCTGGTTGTGGGCGGCACGGCCGGTATCGGGCTGGCTTCGGCCCGCGCACTGGCCGCGGCGGGCGTGCCGCGGATCGTGATCGCCGGTCGCAACGCCGAACGCGGTGAGCTGGCAGCGAAGTCGATCGCCGAACTCGGTGCTGCCGCAAACTTTGTCGTCGGCGACGCAACGGATCCTGTCGCCGCCGCAGCTATTGCGACAGAGGCAGACCGGATCCTGTCTGGTATCGACATCCTGATGTGCAGCACCGCCGCCGACGTGCGGCCTGAGCTGTTCATCGACATCCCAGGGTCCGACATTGGTCGGATGCTGACCGAACTGGCGCTGCCCTCGATGCATATGGCCAGCGCGGTGCTGCCGGGCATGCGCAATCGCCGAAGCGGTGTCGTCGTGAATGTTGCATCCGATGCGGCCAAGACTGCCACGCCAGGTGAAGCAATTATCGGCGCGGCAAAGGCGGCCATCGTCATGTTCACCCGAACGATTGCGATCGAGGAGAAGCGCTACGGCATCCGCGCCAACGCGCTCACGCCCTCACTGGTTTACGGCACCGCCTCCACCGAACGCAT
>Ga0302325_10032391_pt1 | contig 10736 bp, 11 predicted proteins | sample Palsa_T0_2_FD_201948 | JGI IMG/M metagenome (GOLD analysis project Ga0302325, IMG submission 201948) | Peat permafrost microbial communities from Stordalen Mire near Abisko, Sweden - Palsa_T0_2 | ecosystem: Environmental > Terrestrial > Soil > Palsa > Peat permafrost | place: Sweden: Abisko...
AATTTGGGTTAAATGGGCCCTGGGTCTTTTGCTTTATGCGGTAGGGCCGAACGGGTAAAACTATCGGAAGAGAATCTCCCCGTCGTTCATCTGCCGTTCCAGGCGTGCTGTCGCAGCGACGAGGTCGAGTGGGAGCGGGCTTACGCTGCGCCCGTCCCTAAATTCGATCCTAATCCGATAAAAGCTGTAGTGTCCATTTATTTAATGCTGTCGCGAGACAGCATTTGGATTCCGTGGGGAATCATTTTGGTGTCCCGGGACACCATTTTCCTGCCACCTCCCCTTTGAAAAAGGGGGATGAAGGGGGATTTGGTGTATGGCGAAATCCCTCTCCCTGTGGGAGAGGGTGCCCGTAGGGCGGGTGAGGCGCCTCATCCGGCCTCGCGGCCACAGCCAGGGAACGTCCCCATTCCGTAAGCTATCGGCGCGGGGCCGTGGGGTTCATAGCTTTTCCCTTCGCGCCTTGACGCGATCGATCATGGCCTGGACTTCCGGAGGGATTGCAACCGGAAGCGCCGCCTCCAATTTTTTCGCTTCTTCGATCTGCTTCTGGTCCTCAGCCTCCTGCGCCTGCTCCTGTTTCCTTCTTTCTTCTCCGGGTTCCGGCTGATGGGCGTCCCGGATGCCCCTGGCCAGCTGCTCCAGCCAGGCGGCCACGCGCTCGGGGCCCACCTGGTTCCTATCAATCAGGCCGAACGCCCAACCCCACTCCTTCTTAAAGGTGAAAGTGAACGGGCTATAGACAACAGCCCAGGTCTCCTGACAAGTCGGGTCGACTTTGTCCCGCAGGATCGGCCAGAGAGCTTCCAGCCGGTCGGTAGGGTCATTATTAGCCTTAATGCTCTTGCCCTTTGGAGGGGTTGAAGGCAGCTTTTTGCTCACCAGGGCCTTTAATTCCTTTACGGACAGGTCCTTTTCGGCGGCTTCCTTGGCCAGGGCGATCTGGTCTTCAGGGGTGTTGAGCCGGCAAAGCTGCAAATAGGATGAAATTGGGGTCAGGCATGACACTCTGACAAATTACTAGTGGCGCCCACCAACTTGTCAGAGTGTCATGCCTGACCCCGAACGATTCATTAAGGTGTTAGACCCCTTTTTTTCCGTTGCTCGCCATCTTCTTGATGAGCTGCACATAACCATAGAGGCCGTCGGAGGGTCCGTTTGTCAATCGCTTGGTTACCTTTTGAAGGGGAGACGCGACCGTAATTTTACCGATATCGACGATCGCTGCGCGGTTATCGATCGTCGTCCAATGCCCTCCGATATTTCGCACGATGACTTCGCCGACATAGCAGCCCATGGCACTGATGAGACTCTGCGGATCGTGTTTGGTTTTTCGGGTATCGACTTGATCTTGAATCCAAGCTTCCAGCGACTGGACACTGGTGAGAGAATAATCCAATTGGATTTGCGGAAAGAAAAATTGGGGTCAGGCATGACAGTCTGACAGTTTTGTGGGATCGATAAAATTTGTCAGATTGTCATGCCTGACCCGATTCAAACGATTCAAACGTGACTTGAGTAGCGAGACGCTCGAGAAGACCTTGCGGTCTCAGAGCTAATTCATGAAGAGTCTGAGGATTAAGAAGGTCAATCCGATAGGCGGTGGGAAATTCTCTATGCAATAACGAGGTTTTGCCCGTCCCTCGAGGCCCAAAGAGAAAAAATGACTTACGTGGAATATTGAGCAATCTTTTAAACATACTTTATAAATGTCCGACATATTTATACCATACTTGAACGATTCAAATCTTTCGGAGGCATCAGAGTGTCATGCCTGACCCCAAACGATCTCAAACGATCGAGAAGAATAGAACAAATGGAGGGGCCTTCCTATTTTGACCAGGGCCAAACGGGCTCCCGGCCCTCGCCCGGGTGACGTCAAATACAACTTACCTACTTTTCACCCCCGCACCCTTTGGGCCTTGCACCGAGCCGCGTAATTCGCTATAAAAGAGGTGTAGGAGTTATCTATCGTTTTTACTACCCCTGTCGCTTCGGCGGCAGGGCGCGAGGCCGCCGAAAGGCGGCTTCTGCATTTTAGTGGAGCGTATGCTGACCAACGTTTATATTGATGCCTTCAACCTGTACTATGGCGCGTTGAAGGGAACCCCCTACAAATGGCTCAACTTGACCACGCTGTGCCAGTTGTTGCTGCCAAAAAACAAAGTCCAGAAAATCAAATACTTTACGGCATTGGTCGGTTCGCGCCCGGATCATCCGGGGTCTGATGTCCGCCAGTCGACCTACCTCCGCGCCCTCGGCACAATTCCTAACATCTCTGTCATAAAGGGCCATTACCTGTCCCACCCTGTCTGGATGCCGACGTTTGATTCCTACCGTAGCGCCTTGAGCAAAGGTGGAAAGATAAAATTCGTCCAAGTGCTGAAAACCGAGGAGAAGGGGTCGGACGTAAATCTGGCTACTCATATGCTCCACGACGGCTGCAAGAAGGAGTATGAAGCTGCCGTCATTATCTCGAATGACTCCGACCTTTTGGAACCTGTTCGCATCATCACGCAGGAATTAAATCTGCCGGTTGGCGTCATCAATCCGGGACAGCCTCACCCCAGCCAGGTTCTACTCAAGGCCGCGACATTCTTCAAGACGATCCGTCACGGGGTATTGGCGGCCAGCCAGTTCCCCGCGATAATGACGGATGCCAACGGCACATTTCACAAGCCGTCATCCTGGTAATCTATTCGGGTTCATTCACCACAGTGGAAAACCCGCTGAGGGTCAAAGGGGTCTGACCCACATCTCGACGACAACCACACAAAGGGGACACAGCACTTTCTCAGAAGGTATAATCCTGATGATTTCATGGCCCCGTGGCGGAATGGCAGACGCAGCAGACTTAAAATCTGCCCCTTGGTAACGAGGGTGCCGGTTCGAGTCCGGCCGGGGCCATGACTTTTTGGTTGGCCGGACGAAGCCCGGTTCCGCGCCACTACGTCGTTGGCGCGCCCGCCAAAGCCGTCGTGGCGGGGAGTCCGGCCGGCGCCATGTTTCTTTTGACGTGATGATGACATGGCCCCGCTCCGAGGCTTTCTGGGTCGGCCTCCTTCTTCTTATTACAGCGACTCTTTACCTTCCGATTCGCCGCGCCGGTTTTGTCTATGACGATCGAGGGTACGTCGAGCAGAATACGGGCATCCGCCATTTCAATCCCCGCGCTATTTTTACGGATCCCCGCTGCGCCGCGACGCCGGAGTCCGGGCTGGCCGCCGACGCGTACCGGCCGATGGTCACTCTGTCCTTTGCGCTCGACTACTATTTTTGGAAACTAAATCCCGCCGGCTTTCATCTCGAAAATCTACTGCTCGGCCTTACGAATGCCTTCATGGTCTGGTTATTTTTACGGCGCGTGCTGCCGAATCCCGCCGCGCGTCTGCTGGCGCTGGCCGTTTTTCTCTGGCATCCCGTCCAGGTTCAATCCATAGCGTGGATCTCCCAGCGAGGCACCTTGCTGAGTTCCGCCGGGATGTTGATAGCGCTCCTCGCGCTCGCGCCCCCCGGTCCCTGGCCGCGGCTTCGGCTGCTGATCGGCTGGCTGGCTTTCGGTGTCGCCCTGTTCTGCCGCGAAACAACGGGGGGCGTCATTCTCGCGCTGGCGCTGCTCGATGGGCTTCACGTCTGCCGCGAAGGGGATCCAGGCGTCCCGACGAGCCGGTCGCGATTCTGGGCGCGGTACGTCGGCCTGGCTCTTCTTACGGGAGGCTATATCGCTATTCGATCCCATCTGCTGCCTTCGTGGTCAGAGTTTAAGGGCCACCGGAACTGGCGCAGCGATGCCGCTCTTGGGTTGATGGCTTTTGCCTTCTATCTCGGTAAATTGTTCTGGCCCACCCATCTCCGCCTGCACTATGCGTATCCGGAGCCGACGGCCTGGCTCATTTCCGGCGCGGTCTTTGTCGCGCTTCTATTTGCGGCGGTTTTTCTAGGGTCCTGGTCCCGTCGCCCCCGGCTGGCCGCCGGACTGGGATGGATCGTCATTTTCCTGATTCCCGTTCTTCAGTTCATTCCGGTCCGCGCTTTTGCGGCGGAACGGTATCTCTATTTTTCGTTGATCGGTTTTGTCTGGATCATCGGGTTGGCCTATATCCGATATCCGAAAACCCGAATTCCCCTAAGTCTGGCGGCCGTCTTATTCGGGATCGCCAGCGCCAGACTGATTCCCGCGTGGCATTCCGAAGAGACGCTCTGGGCGTGGTCCCTTAGACAGGCCCCTCACGATGCCTTCGCTCATGTCGCCTACGCCACCTGCACGAACGATCCGGTTCTGGCCGAGGCGCACTTCCGGCAGGCGTTGATGGAGAACCCGCCGGAGTCGATCCGCGTGAGTGCGCTCGTTAATCTATCGTGGCTGGCGCTGCAGCGGAAGCAATTCCAGAATGCCGAGGCGTGGGCGGATCAGGCCTTGAAAATTGACCCGGATGAACGCCATGCACTTTTTGATCTCTGGCGGGCTAAAGAAGGTTCAGGCGATAGGGCAGGCGCGCAACGGGCTCGGAGACGGTTGGCGGATGTATCCGGGAATCAGAACTTATAGGCGATGGCGGCGACGAACCTGACCTGGCCGTCGTGAGCCCCGACGGTCGGTTGGAAATCGATGGACGACGGAGCGCCGGCTGTTTGCGTTTGTTGGCCATTGAGGCCCATGATCCAGTGGAGCACTTTCGCCGGCGTGACCGTTTTATCGGCGCTGGCTTCATACTGAAGCTCCTGATCATAGGTGGAATCCAGATGCAGGAGAGTCGCTTCGGAGTAGGCCCAAGCCCGCATACCGGCATTGAGGATCGCGCAAAAGCCTAAAATCACGGCCATTTTTTTCATTCGTTTTTTCCTCTTCCAATACAGTCATAGCTCCGATGTTAACTCATGTCAATTATAAAGTTAATATGAATTGACCTCATCAGAAGCAGCCTAAAATAAGAGGTGAATTTAGAGGTCGAATTGAGCCCGGCGAAAGTGGGTCGTCAGAATCCGGAAACGTCCTGGAGAAGGTCGGGTTCGACTTTAATGGCCGAGGAGCCTATGGGGTTGAATTGGAGAGCGTGGTTGATTCCATCATCGTAGAAGAGCGTCAAGCTGTTGCCGGCTGAAATTTGTAAGGTTCCGCTGGTTCCCAGCACCACTTGCGGATCGCCCACCCAGAGCGCGCCGGCCATCGTCCAGCCCGCTGTATTCACATACAAATACCCCTTTGCATAGAGAAATCCGCGAAACTGCACAGTGGCGGGGGAACAGGTACCGCCGGGAGAGCAAGTACCTCCCTGGCTGCCTGGACTGGCCGCCCAGGAGGTTGCGTAGGGATACTCTAAAGGAGCGGTTACGGGGACGTTCAGCGTAAGCGGGTTGCCGCCGCTGGCGTTCTTGATGGTCAATTGACCCGTGACGATGACCGTCGCGCTGTCGATCGCGATAGTGTCAAATTCGGCGTAACTATCCACATAGATCGCCGCCCCATTAACGCCGCCGGAAAGCGAATATCCACCGTCAAAGATTACCGTTCCTCCGGGCGGGTTAGTCGCGAAATATCCGCAATGAGGATGAGCCGGGAAGGGACAATTGGGTTGGAGGGTGTACCCCGCCGCCACGGTCGGTGTCGGAACGGTTGTGTTTTGAGCCAGAAGCTGATAATAAGCCTCATTGATCAACGGCACATCGGTTTGCGACGCTTCAGCCCAATACTCCTTCTGGTCGCTCAAGGGTCCGCCGACGGACCTCGGATAAACGCCGCCGGTAATATATCCGACAGAAAACTTCCGCGGGTACTGCCCCGAGTCCAGCGGATTGGCGAGGCTCCAGGCGTTAGTGGGATATGTCGGGTTCGGGTCGTTGGCATCCAGGCAAATCATCGGGCCCCATTCGACGTCCAAGGTTCCCGAAACGGACGGCTGGGCCGTCATTTCCAGCGCGGCCGCCGCATGGACGCCCGTGGCCAGGTCCGCTCCCAGCGTTCGCTGGCTCAGGTACGCCTGAATCGCGCGCAGGGGCGTTTCCGTTCCATTCCCGGCGGTTATGGAAGCGACGGCCGTGACCGCCACTTCATAGGGCTGCAGATTGGGATTTCCGGACGTGCCGGTGCTGCAGTGGAGCGTGAAATGCCCTCCAGTAGGGCTTTTTACGAAATTCCCGGAGTTGCAATCGGTGCCGCTGAAATTCGCGTTTAACGCAGATTGCCAAGTCGTCCAGTTCGCGGATAACTCCTGCGACGCATCCGCAATGCCCTCAAGGGCTACGGAGCGCGCATTTAATCTCCGGGTGCCGGCCGTTTGGTGAAAAGACCCCATCTGGTTTATGAAAAACACAGCCGTCAGGCCGATGAGGAGAACCAGCCCAAGACTGATGGCGATCAAAAGGGCCTGGCCGGAGGAGTTGGTTAATGTTTTTCGGAGAGGGCCCATGGGGTTCAAGAGCCATTCATCTGGATGGTCTGGGGAGGCAGGATGAAGGTCAGGATGCTGTCCGGCGACCCCGAAGAATCCAGCGGGACGCTCATGACGAAGTTTACATTGATGATGGAGGGATCTACCGGATTCCATCCGAAACTAAATCCCGTCACAGACGTCGCCAGCACGGTATCGGTGGTCGATGAGCTCCCCTGCGGCGTGTGTTGCAGATGGACCGAGTTGGGGGGCGCGGTGGACCACGTGATCGTATAAGAAGACTCATCCACGGATTGGAACTGGATCTGCCCGCTTTGCATCGGGGGTGTGGTCGGGGAGTTCGAGATCGTTACGGTGGAGGCCCTGCCGTTCGACATCACGCGTTCCACGGTCTCAAGGCAGATGCGCGCCTGGGCTTGAGCCTCCTGCCGCGCCTGGCTGCGCTGCATGAATTTAAACGTGGGAAACCCTAACCGGGCCACGGCCAGGACCAACAGACTCAGCAGGGCCGTCGTCAGAACCATCTCGATAAGCGTAAATCCGCCGCGGCGCTTCATGGGTTAATAGCGGGTCAGCATGGACTCCTCCGTTACCGTGGAGGAGGAGGAACCCAGCGACCACCCGACGCGCACCAGGATATTCTTATATCCCGTATCGGTTGTCCCACATTGTGACGACCAGGGGGGGCCGGGACTCACATAGTTGATGCAGGTCTTTTGAACGAAATTCGTCCCCGCGACCTGGGAAGTCGTGGAGGAAAAGGCGGAAAAGTCCGCCGTGGTGCAGTTGCAGTTCGTATTGAAAGTCCCGAAGCTGTCCCAGGTGGTATTGACGTAGTCATAAGGCTGGCTCTGGAGTGTCTTAATCTGAGTATTGGCCAGTTGAGTCGCCGCCCAGCGCTGGCGGTTCATAAGCACATTGTTGTTGAGCGTCGGGTAAGCAACCGACAGCGTGACCACGACTATGACCACTAGGGAAATCGCCAGAAGAAGCTCAATAATCGATACGCCGTTCCGGTTTCGTCTCATGGGCAGGCAACCTGTTCCACCTGGTTGGGGGACAGGGAAGCGAAGGGGCCGCCGCTGCCGCTGACAGGATCCCGCGTGTAAGCCATAGTGGCGCCGGAAAGCTGGGCCTTCCAGCAAGTGAGGTAGTAGGTGCCCGCCGGTAGGGACACATTGGCCGTGCCGTCGGCCCCGGCGACCGCCGTCTCGAAGTTGCCGTTGGCTGCGTTCGGACTTAAAGCAGGCGCGTTGGTCCCATTGTAGGCGCCCGTAGAAATTAATACGAAAGAGGCGACAGAGCCGGTATTGACTTGAAGGGTACCGGGCCAGCCCTGGATCTGCAGATTCACCTGGGCCCCCACGGACTGCAGATTCTGAATCGGGAACTGGAGCGGATTGGCCGACTGCGTTCTTCCCACCACCGGCGCGACGTAGTAGGTGGCATTCGGCGTCAGGCTGCCGAAGATGTAGTTGCCGGAGCCATCGGTCTTGACGACGGCGACAAGGTCTCCCTGGGCGTTGCGGAGCTTGATCGGCACCCCGGACAAAGTCACGCTGGTATTCTCGGCCGCCGTCACGTTGCCGCAGATCGTATAGTTGCTTAAGCCTGCGCAGGACACGTTCGGCGTGCCGGCCAGGTCGTTGTCGTAGAAAACCATAACCCGATTGTTCGCTGAATCCAATACAAACAACCGTTGATTCGAAGCGTCATAGCTCGCGTCGTAGGAGGTTGCCAATCCGCTTGCGGTAGCGGCGCTGCTGCTTGACCCGAAGTCCGGTTGGCCCAATACATGGGCTGCATTCATTGCATTGACAATGCCGCCCCAAAGATCAAACTCCGATACTCGATTAAGGTTGGTGGCAAATAACCGCCGACGCGACGAATCGATACTCATGCCCACGACCTCGCATAATTGATTCTGCGTCTGCGCGGGAAAAAACGAACAGCCATTTCCCAGGACGTACATGGCGGGAATGCCAGTGTTGATAGGGGTCACGGTAAAGTCAAATACTTTTACACCCGTTTGATTGTTTGTAACAAACAGGCGCTGGGCAGAAGGATCATAGGTCACGCCTTTGGGAGCGGATATGCCGGTCATTGAGACGTTTGGCGAATTTGAGACAGTATTCGTCTGGCCCAGGACGTATGTGGCGGGAATGCCGGCGGCCGGGAAGGTCGGGTCGGTCGGAGCGACGAGTGGCGTTGCAGTGAAGTCAAAGACCATCACCCGGTTATTCCCGACGTCGGCCACAAACAGCCGATCCGCTGGATCAAAGGCCAAACCCCATGGTAAGTTCATCGTGGATGCCGATGTAGCCGATACGCCATGAGAAGTGAAGTTTTGTTGGCCCAGGACGTATGTGGCGGGAATGCCGGCGGGCGGGAAGGTCGGGTCGGTCGGAGCGACGAGTGGCGTTACAGTGAAGTCAAAAACAAGCACCCGATTGTTCGTGTTATCCGTCACAAACAGCCGCTGCGTGGAAGCATCATAGGCCAAGCCGCCGGGAGAATTCATTGCCGTGGACGAAGCACCAAATGAATTGGTCGTGAAGTTCGGTTGGCCCAGGACGTACGTGGCGAAAATCCCATTGCCAAGGGGTGTTACATTGAAGTCAAAGACTAAAACTCGATTGTTATGAGTGTCCGATACAAACAACCGTCCCGCGGGATCATACGTCATGCCGGAAGGCAGGAACATTCCAGCAGCGCCCAAATTCGAAGCATTCGTCGTGAAGTTCGACTGGCCGAGAACGTACTTGGCGTTCTGGCCGTTGACAAATGCGAACGCCGGGTGGGCTCCCGCAAAAGACAAGAGCACGACGGCCGGCAGCAACGTGTTCATCACCCTGGCTTTCATATAGTGAAGTATGAGAGATGTGGGAGTAAGCGCAAGATTAATCTGAGTTGTGATTATGCTTTTGAGAGGCCGACAATTCGGGCCGAGATTTGGCCTTGTTTAGGAGGGTCCCTCGCCGCTATTAACAAAGATTCAGCGCCATCGGCGGGCGTGATTTTTCAATGGCCGATTCAAGTGATTCGCGAATCTTCCGAGTCCCGTCATCTGAATCACCGCGTCATGGCCATGGAGAAAATATAAAATGCGGTCTCATGGGGATGCATCTTGCCGGCCGATTTTGGCGAGGGGCCTTGATTCTGCTGGCACTGGCCGCGGTTCGGGCGGACTCAGAGGCGTCAAATTCTTGCACGGCGTTCGATCGCGATGAAACCAAATTGACCGCGCTTTTATCGAAGGACAGCCCGGAATTTGCGCAAGCGCTTTACCGGTATGCGGACGCCATCGAAAGACAGGGGTACTGCGACCAAGGTTTTAATGAGCAAGAGTCCAGCGCGTTGGTGGTGCAGGCTTTCGCTCAACATCCCGGGATGAGGGCCTCGCTTTTGAATTTTATGAGAACGAGTAATTCGTTCGCGGGATTTATTCTGATCCACATCGACAACTCCGCCGACCTCGATACTCTTAAAAGAGTCAAGGCCTGGGCTGAAACGTCCTGCCCATCCGACAGCCAAAATCTGTGCAAGGAGATTCAGCATGAAAGCACTGAAGCGCTTGAAGAGAATACCTCTTCACCGTCGCGTTCGGCAGCGCCATTCGTGAAGGTTCTTCTGTCCCGCACCGGGAAACCGATTGATTCTGTTGAAGATGTCATCGTCGACTTGGACGAGTTGGCATCCATGGGCGATGCCGCCGTGCCTTTTCTGCGCCGCGCCCTGTGGACTCTCGACAGCGTCAAGCCCAAGGAAATGAGTGCGTCGGAATGGCGTCTTGTGGAAAAGCCGAAGGCCCGAGCGGAGATTATTCAAACCCTCGACAAAATAGGCACGCGGCGGGCCAAACTCGCCCGCTATGTTCCGCCGTTATCCGTGGCGTGGCCTTATCTTGGTTTCGTCTGTTTTGGCGTGTTTCTTATGGTCTTTCTGCGATGGATACGGCATTAACCGAGTCCCTTATCTTGCCTCGGGCTCAAGTGTGACATGGACTTCACGGGTAGGCTCATGACTAACGGGCATTCTCACGGACTTATATCCCTCTTTTTCAAACAAGAGCGTGGTTTGACCAGGATCGGCTCCCACCATGCCGATGCCAAACGAGCCATCCTTGGCGGTCATGCTCTTGTGAGGCTCACTTCTCCCCTCGCTTTGAAGTAAAACGGTCACATCGGCCAGAGGATTTCCCTGGCGATCGCAGACCGTTCCCGTGACGGTTAAGGTGGGATCACAAGCGATTGTCGCGACTAAGAAGATGCTGAGGATGACGAAGCGTATGCGCATTTGGCGTCACTCTTTGCTTTTAGAGGCCGGGAGAGTATTCGCGGAGAAAAT
>Ga0302325_10032393_pt1 | contig 10735 bp, 9 predicted proteins | sample Palsa_T0_2_FD_201948 | JGI IMG/M metagenome (GOLD analysis project Ga0302325, IMG submission 201948) | Peat permafrost microbial communities from Stordalen Mire near Abisko, Sweden - Palsa_T0_2 | ecosystem: Environmental > Terrestrial > Soil > Palsa > Peat permafrost | place: Sweden: Abisko...
ACCAATTCATGCGAGCGAGTATACCTCCAAAACTCACAACCTAACATGGCGTGTGACAAAACTCAGGTAATCCGCCAACGCCAAGTGTCGGAAGCTTCCAAAGTGCCGCGACGATCCTGAGACTTTACGCTCTACGGCGCTGCTGGAGCAGGCAAGACACCGAGCTGACCCATCATTCCGAGAATATCCATAAGGATGCGGGTTTCCTTGATACGGCCATCCTCCAGCCGGTCGATGACGAGGCCCCAGACGCGCGCAGGCCGCCCCGTAGCGGGGATGCCAAGGAAGTCGCCCTTGTGCGTGCCAGTCCACTCGAACCGGCTGACGACTTTGTCGTTCTCCGCAATTTGTTCCAGGATCGAGAACACAATATCCGGGAAACCCGCACGCAAGCCGCGAAGGACGTCTTTGAGGCCCTCAAGCCCGGGTCCCTGGCCAGGCAACGGAACCTGTTCCACCACGTCTTCCCACACATATTCTTCAGCCGCGTCGATGTTTCCCTTGTTGATGACTTCGTCTACAAACCTGCGAACGACCGAAGCGTTATCCTGTGCCATTCACTTCTCCCTTGGAAAGTTGTCCCAGCATATACCCTGGCACAGTTACGCCACCAAACGTCAAAGGCGCGACGCTATCCCGTCCATGGGCATCGCGTCTCGCCTTCGGCGCTTAGAGTTCGGCGCAAGGAGTAACTACGCCCCAGTCGTAATCACCACCCGGAAGCGCGCCTTCCCGCTCTCCATCCGCGCAAAGGCCTCAGGAGCCTTTTCCAGCGGATACAGCTCGATCTTCGGCTTTACGCCAGTCAGCGCGCTGAAGTTCAGCGTGTCTTCCGAATCCATCCCCGTGCCCGAAGCCCAGCCGCGAATCTCCCGGTTGCCCATGATCAGCGGAATCGTCGAAACCTCAATCGGCTTCTCCGGCACGCCAAGAATGATCAGCTTGCCGTTCGGTCCCAGCCCGCCAACCGCCTTGGCCAGCGTATCGCCGTCCGTCAGCGTCGAGAGGATCACCGCCGCGCCGCCCAGCTTCTGCAACTCGGCCGCAAAATCCGTCGCGGTGCTGTCGATATAGCGGTGCGCGCCCAGTTCCTTCGCCAGCGGACCTTTGTCCGCTCCGCGCGCCACGGCAACCGTGTGGTAGCCAGCCTTAGCCGCATATTGCACGCCCAGATGCCCCAGCCCGCCAATGCCCAGAATCGCCACCAGATCGCCTGCCTTCGCACCCGCGTGGCGCAAGGCGTTGTAGGTGGTCACGCCGGCGCACATCAAAGGAGCCGCATCCACATCCGACAAATCGTCCGGAATCAGCGCCAGCGCATTGGCCGGAGCAAGCACGTAATCCGCATAGCCGCCGTCGTAGCTGATGCCGGAAATCTGCCCGTTTTCGCAGAGAATAAAATCGCCGCGCCGGCAGGGTGTGCAGTAGTTGCAGTGGCCCCCATGCCACCCCAGCCCTACGCGCTGGCCAGCCTTGAACACCGGCACATCGGCGCCCACCGCGTCGATCACGCCCGCCACTTCATGGCCCGGAACGCGCGGATAAGCGATGCCCGGAAACAACCCATATTTCGTGATGCTGTCGCTGTGGCACACCCCGCAGGCCTGCACGCGAATGCGCACATGGCCGGGGCCCGGTTCTGGAAATTCTCGCTCCACGAGGGCAAAATCGCCGCCCGCGGCTGTCACTTGAAACGCACGTCCTGTAACGCTTGGCATATTGAGTAACTCCTCCCCGTTCGATGAAGGTTTCGCGCAGGAGTCGCAATTGTCTACAAGCTTTCATCGGCTATTCGCAGACCTGTCCGCAGGTCCAGCGCAAAGGGCACGTCTTTGTCCGTCTTCATATCCCAGCCCAGCCCGTACAGAGTGTCGCCCTCAATGCGCAGGCCGGTCAACCCCTCCCATGAGAGCCGCGGCGATTCCCACGCCTCGCCATCGGGACTCCAAGCCAGGATCGAGACATGCCCGACAAACAGGATCAGGCCGCCGCGCAAGGATTGCGCAGCGTCACCCGCCGATTGCGCCGCATTCGACAGGGATTGCGCAGTGTCCAGCGCCGATTGCGCATCGCCGGTCGGCACCGTTATCACCTCAAGCACCGGCCGGTAGCGCAGATGCACAAACCGCTCCGGCCCAGCCGTATCGATCAGATACGCGTACCCTCCGGAGACCGCGCACAGCCAATCCGGATCGGGCATGGCCCAAATCCCCGTCGGCGCCTTCGGATCGCGAAAGCCCAGCGCACAGGTGGCCAGAAACGGCATTGCGTCCGCAGGCTGGACCAGCACTTCCAGCGCGCCGCGCTCCACTTCTTCGACTAACGCCGGATAGACAAAGTGGCGGCTGGGCAAAATCATCGGCCGATTCGGCAGAATTTCCGCCGTCCAGCGGTGCTCGAAGGTGCCCTCAAATGTTGGCGCAGTCATATTCCAGCCTCAAAATTCAAAATCCACTCCCGCTGCTCCGGCGTGTCGGGAATCGAGCAGCCTCTGGCGGCTTCGATCTCCGCCAGAGCCGTTTCCGCTTTCCATCCCATAACGATAAGCGTGCAAGCCGCAGTGACACTGGCCCGGCCGATGCTGCCTCGGCAATGGACGCCAATTCGCGCGCCCGTGCGAAGCTGCGCGTGGACATGCGCTTATCCATGTCTCGTAGCGCGTACGCCAATTCGCGCGCCCGTGCGAAGCTGCGCGGCCAATCCCGCTGTGAAATCGCGGAATCTCGCGAGATTTGGAGGAACATGCCGATCCGGAATCGGAAATGAGCAGTACTCCAGCCCCAATCCACTCGCAACGTCACTTTCTCGCGACAGCCCCAATTCCGCAGCCTCGTCCGCCTCCAGAAGTGAAACAAGAACGCGGATGCCAGCGTTTTTCATTCTTCGCAATTCGTCTTCCAACCAGTCGTTTCCCCGTGGCCGCAGCACGATGGCCAACCCCGGCGGCGGATTTCCGTCAATCCAGAAAATGTCTCCCGATGCAGCCATCCCTCGATTCTACGGCTCTCGTGGACGGGCTATGGCTTTCCCAGCCGGCCAGGACAGGCGCAACTGTCTTCTTCTGATCGGAAATGAAAAAACACTAACTTCAAAAATCTTCCAATCCGATCCGTTGTGAGCAGCGTACCTGCATTAGTGAGTTGCAAGATTGCCTGTCTTCACTCGGTGGCGAAAATCCCTCATCGCCCGCGAGCGGCCCCGAAGACGAGCCGGGAAATACTTGACCGACAGGAACAAACCCTCCGGATCTGACGAAATCGACAACCAGTCGAGCGAATTCCAAACCAACATCAACCGAATTCAAGAGGAATCACTATGAAATTGATGGATAAGGATTCTCAAATCGAGAGCCTGGATATGGATGCGGGCGCAAGTGCTATTGCCGACGCTTCGGTGTTGAATTCGACACTGGACCGGCGTAACTTCTTTCGCAAGGCCGGCATGTTCGGCTTCGGCACGGCAGTTTCCGCGTTGGCGCTCAAAGGCACTCCGGCCAGGGCGCAGAACAACGTCTACCAGACCGAAGACACGGTCGACGAACTCATCACCGCATTCCTGATCGCCGAAGATCTGGCCGCCACGTTCTATTACAACGGCCTCATCGGCGCCGTGATTCAGGATCCGAATCTGGCCGGTCCCGGCGGAACCGCCACGAAGGTCAGCCCCGGCGGCCAGGCCGACAACGTGAACTACCTGCAGGCCGCCCTGGGTCAAGAGGTCGAGCACGGCAATCTCTTCCGCAATCTGCTGACAGGGGCCACAGCGGGAGCCGCCAACGATCCCTACACCACCTTCTATTTTCCGGCCGGCACCTTCGACACGCTGACCCCGTTCCTGACCATCCTCAACACGCTTGAGAATGCCTTCATCGGCGCCTACATAGTCCTGGTGCAGGAACTGTGCTACAAAGCCGCGGCGGCCGCGGCCGGCACCCTCACCGGCGTCGATACCAAGTACAGCGCCAAGGATTATCAGTACTTTGCCTTGGTCGCCGGCGCCATTCTGGGGGTCGAATCGGAGCATCGCGTTCTGGGCCGCGACATCGGGGGCATGAACCCCGCCGACAACTACAACTATGAGCGGACCGACGGTCTCAAGTCGATCTTCAACGGCCCCAACTCCGCCGTGGTTGCGTTGAGGCCGTTCCTGGCGCCAAGTGACAGCTTCAGCGAAGCGCACGCGCTGGCCCCCGTACTCGCAAACTATCGCTTCATCATCGAGGGCGTGACCGTGGGCGGCCCGCTGCCGAAATAGCTGGAGCGCATCGGCGAATTCCACGCTGAAACGGCGATTTGAAGAATTGAAAAACGAAGTTCAACCGATTTCAAAAAGGATCCATCATGAAAACCATGGACATCGATTCCCAGATAGCATCCGGGCTTGCGGCGGTTGCGGATTTTCATCCAGCCGGCCCCAAACTCGACCGGCGCAGACTCTTCCGTCAGGCAGGCATGTTCGGCCTCGGTGCAGCCGTCGCCGGCCTCGCGCTCAAAGGCACCCCGGCCAAGGCTCAGGCCAACAGCAATCAATCCCACGACACCATGGCGGAGATCTTTACCGCCTTCCTGATCGCCGAGGACCTGGCGACCACCTTCTACTACAACGGCCTGGTCGGCGGCGTGATCCAGGATCCGAACCTGGCCGGTCCCGGCGGCAGCGCCACGCACATTACCAGCGGAGGACAAGCAGATAACGTCAATTACCTGCAGGCAGCGCTGGTGCAGGAAATTGACCACGCCAGCCTTTTCCGCTTCGAGCTCACCGGTAACTCCTCCGGCGCGGGCAACGACCCTCACCAGGACTTCTACTTCCCGGCAGGCACCTTCGACACGCTGGCTCCGTTCCTGGGCATCCTCAACGCGCTCGAGAACGCCTTCATCGGCGCGTACCTGACGCTCATCCAGGAGCTTGCGTTCAAGGCCTCCGCTGCGCAAACCGGCATGTTAACCGGCGGCGACGCCAAGTATTCGGCCAAAGAATTCACTTCGTTCGCGGCTGTCGCGGCGTCCATTCTCGGCGTCGAATCCGAGCACCGCGTTCTGGGCCGCGTCATCGGCAATGAAAACCCCGCCAACAACCTCATCTACGAACAGCTGGATGGGTTGACAGCAGTCTTCAACGGGCCAAGCTCGGCAGTCGTAGCACTCACGCCGTTCCTCGCCCCCAGCGCCGGCTTCAGCGAGAAGACTTCACTGGGCACAGCCCTGGCAAATTACAAAACCGTCACCGCGGGCGTCGCCACCACGGGCGGCACCCCGGGCCTGTAACCGATCGCCTGTCGCTCCCCTCAGGGCGCCTGCCGGCAGCGGCAGGCGCCCATTTTTCCGGGAGATTCTAGCTGTACCGCTCCAACTCATCGGCATAGCGCGCGGTAAGCGCCTCGACGTATTCTTCAGCGCCCCACTCTTCGTTGATCTCCTGCATATCCAGCAGGAGGCAGGCCGCTTCCACCACGCCGTAGGAAACTTCTTCCTCCTGCAGCAGGTCGAGCAGGTCGGGAAGCACACGCAGATCCTTGCGCTTGCCCAGGCCGGCCACTGCCTCCTCCCGCGTGTCGGGATTGCCGTCGTCCAGCCGCTCCACCAGCGCCTCGCGAATCTCCGGCGTGTCGGCATTGCTCTGCACGCCGATGCCAAACGTGGCCCAGTCGCGAATATCCGGATCGTTATCCTGCATCAGCTCCAGCAGCGCGCGAATCGCCGCCGGATCGTCGGCAAAGCAGCTCAGCCCAAAGGCCACGGCAAAGCGCACATCCGGATCGGTATTCTTGCGATGCTCCAGAATCAGCGGCACTGCGGCCGGAATCCCAAGATGCCCCAGCGCCACCAGGCACGAGTCGATCACCTGCAAATCCAGCTCATCCTCAAGCACATCGACAATGACCGCGTAGCTTTCCAGCGCAAAGACCACGTCTGGATGCTCATCCGTCTTGCCCAACTGCGCCAGAATATCCACGCCGCGCCGCCGCTTGGCCGGCTGCTTATGCCGCGCCCACTGCACCGCCTTGTCAAAGACCGCGCGCCCCGCCTCTTCATCCGTAGCCAGAGCCTGCAACTGGCTCACTGCCTCCCACGGACCGCCTTCATCATCTTCATCGTCATAATCGCCTTCGAGCGTCGCCCGAAATAGCGCATCGATTTCTGCACCCGTCGTCATAGTCACCATCCTCTTAAAGCATAAGCGGTTGGGCGGCGGATTGGCTCTTCAACCGAGGTAGGCAAGTTCTTGGGGAAGACTTTCCAGCCTGATCAACCAATTATGAAAGTGCGGGCATTCGGTACGGATGGTCGCCAAGCCGATCGCGGTTGCAGCTTGGGTTCCTTGGAGTGGCTTCTGGTAAAGGGGATAGACGCTCAGGATTTGCTTGGATGGTGCGGTATTTTCGGAATCGTTGATATCTTCGGGCGTTTCAAATCGGCCACGAATTTCGGTGAAGACGGCGGTAAGATCGGCCCTTTTGATCGCAGAAGCAAGATTCTCCGGGTGGCTGAAAAGCAAGCCCTCGAACTCGTGCATCAGGACGAATGGTACAAATCTTCGCGGGTTGAAGCGGCCTCCCGCCGAACCAACAAGATCGGCCAACAGGGCTGATTCCAGGTGTTCAGCTTTGCTTGACGCGCCGCGTTTACCGGATGCTTCGGCCCTTCCCGGCCAGCTTTGCGGCAGAGCGTAAAAATCAACGAGCGTAGTAGCAATGGCGCCAGGGTCTTCCGCCAGATGATCCAAAATGTCTCGCCTAACGGCTTCCCACGCACGTATCCCACCACGCCTTTCCCGCAGACGTGAGTTGCCTACGATTCGGGCGCTGACGCGCTGATAACCATGTTGAATCAGGTGCTCGCTAAGCAGATTCTTAACAAACATCTCCTCCGTCTTGCCCTCAACATGCACCAGCAATCTCGGCATCGGCTATCCCTTGACCGTCTTGTCTTCGAGCTCGCCCTTTTCCCAGAGTTGTCCCAGGCTGTAATCTTTCAGCCACGCCGCTAATGGCTCTGGGGCGAGACGATGGACGGTCGTTGCGCCATCTTCCCGGTCGGCCACAAGAACGTCCTCAGGGCCGAAGTAATCGAGTAGCAGCGGGGATTGGGTGGCGGCGATTATCTGAGTGTCGATCGAGGCCTGCCGAATGAGCGAAGCCAATAGCTCCACAGCATATGGATGAAGGCCCAATTCGGGTTCGTCGATAAGGATCACTGCTGGGCGCAATTCAACAGGTTGCAGGAACAGCGTCGCGAGAGCAATAAAGCGAAGCGTGCCCTCCGAAAAGGAGGAAGCGTTGAAATAGGAGTCCGCTTGCTTGTGCCGCCACTCGAGTCGAAGGGTGTCAGGATTCACCACAAGAGGCTCCAGTCGGAAATCCTCAAAGAATGGAGCCACCAATCGAACAGTGTTGCGGATCGCCAAGTAGGAGTCATGGTCAGTCTTGCTCAGGCGGTAGAGGAACGCCGCCAAGTTGCTTCCGTCCCCTCTTAGTCGCCTATTGTCGTCGAGCTGATTGGTCCTCTTAAAAGGCGAATAATTTCCTGAGTCCTGAAATTTGTACAGAGCGAAGGACCGGCCCTCTTGACTGAAGCCGCCTTTCGCAACCATGCCAGCCAACGAGTCGTCTGCAACCGAAAGGTAGCTAGCCGTAAGACTGTATCCATACCTAGTATCTGCGCTGACTGTAATTTGCTGGGTTGTCTTTGAGCCAAAGTAGAGGAGCCTTTCAGCGCCCCCGTTGAATTGGACATAGGAGTCCATGCGGCCTGCTTGGGCCTCACTCAAAAAGGCAAACGCCTCAAGGAAATTTGACTTCCCGGAACCATTTGCGCCAATCAGGATGTTGATCGGGCGCAGGCGCAAATTCTGGATGGATCGAATACTCTTGAATCCTTCGATGGTGACGGACTCAAATCCAGTTGGCGGCATAAGCTTCTCCGGGAGGCCTGCGTTCGGGTGCTTTCCCTCCAAACGCGCAGGTTACCGTAAGCATATCGTGTTTCGATCCTCCGGCCGCCGTCTTATGATGGGAGCGTGATGACTCCTTACCGGTCTGCCCATAGCCGCGCCTTCGTTTTCGCGTTCGTTACCCTCCTCGGCTCGTTTTCAATAGCGGCAAACGCCGCCGACGCGCCGCAAACGCTCTCCCAGAAAATCGCAGGCATGGACCGCAAAGACGGCCTGTTTCCCGTCGATTGGGATGCGAAAGCCGGCAAGCTCTACCTCGAAATTCCCGAAACCGATAAGGATTTTCTGCTCCTCGACCAGTTGCCGTACGGCCTCGGCTCGAACGACGTAGGCCTCGACCGCGGCCAGCTCGGCCAGGGGCGCGTCGTGCATTTCAGCCATGTAGGCGGCAAGGTTCTGCTGATCGCGCCCAATCTCCGCTACCGGTCGAGCGCCGCCGACCCCGCTGAACGCATCGCCGTCACAGAATCCTTCGCCGAGTCGGTCCTCTGGGGATTCAAAGTCGAAGCCGAAGAAAAAGGCCGCCTGCTCGTCGACGCCACTGACTTCTTCCTGCGCGACGCCCATGGCGCAGCCGAACGTATCGCCGGAGCAGGGCAGGGAACGTACCACATCGACAAAGACCGTAGCGCCATCGCTCTCGACAGCACCAAAAACTTCCCCAAGAACACCGAAGTTGAGGCCATGCTGACCTTCGCCTCCGAAGGCCGCCCGAAGGGCGAATACGTCGCCTCGGTCACCCCCGACCCGCACTCAGTCACGCTGCGCGAACATACCTCGCTGATCGAACTGCCCGGCCCCGGCTACACACCGCGCCGCTTCGATCCCCGCTCCGGCTTCTTCCCCTTTGAATATCGCGACTACTCGGTCCCGCTCAGCGAGCGCATGGATCAGCGCTTCATCATCCGCCATCGTCTGGAGAAAAAAGACCCGAGCGCCTCTCTCTCTGACCCCGTCAAGCCGATCGTCTACTACGTGGATCGCGGCGCGCCGGAGCCGATCCGTTCCGCGCTGGTGGAAGGCGCAAACTGGTGGAGCGCGGCCTTTGAGGCGGCCGGCTTCAAGAACGCCTTCAAGGTCGAAGTTCTGCCCGAAGGCGCCGACCCCATGGACATCCGCTACAACATGATCCAGTGGGTGCATCGCGCCACTCGCGGCTGGAGCTATGGCGAAGCCGTCACCGACCCCCGCACCGGCGAAATCATCAAAGGCCAGGTCACCCTCGGCAGCCTGCGCGCCCGCCAGGATTACAAGATTGCCGAAGCGCTGCTCGCCCCCTACCTCAATGGCCAGCCCATCCCGCCCGACATGGAGCAGATGGTCCTCGCCCGCACCCGCCAGCTCGCCGCGCATGAGGTCGGTCACACTCTAGGCCTGCAACACAACTTCGCCGCATCGTCCGTCGCCTTCGGCACCTCGGTGATGGATTACCCCCATCCCTGGATCACCCTCGACGCCAGCGGCAAGCCCACGCTGGATAAGGCCTACGCCATCGGCGTCGGCACCTGGGACAAAGCCGCTATCCGCTACGGCTATTCGCAGTTCGCGCCGGGCACGGACGATGCCTCGGCGCTGCAAGGCATTCTCAAGCAGAACATCACCGACGGTCTCCGTTACATCACCGACGAAGATTCGCGCCCGCTCGGCAGCGCCAATCCCTACGGCCATCTCTGGGATAACGGCCCCGACGCGTCGCTCGAACTGGAGCGCATTCTCACCGTTCGCAGCGCCGCGCTCTCTCGCTTCGGAGAAAACGCGATCCGCGCCGGCGAGCCCATGTCGCAGCTCGAAGAAACGCTGGTTCCGCTCTACCTGCTCCATCGCTACCAGACCGAGGCCGCGTCCAAGCTCATCGGCGGACTCGACTATCGCTATGCCGTTCGCGGCGATGGCGGCATGGTGACTGAAATGGTCGCCCCGCAGGAGCAGCGCAAGGCGCTCAGCGCCGTCCTGCAGACGCTCGACCCCGGCGCGCTCACGCTCTCGCCGGAGTTCCTCGCCATGGTGCCGCCAGTCCCTCCCGGATATCCCCGCAGCCGCGAGACGTTTCAGGGCTATACTGGCCTCACTTTCGATCCCGAGGGAGCTGTCGAAGCAGCCGCCGACCTGACCGCGTCGCTGCTCTTTGAACCTACCCGCGCCAGCCGCCTGGTCGAGTACCACGCCCGCGACTCCGCCGAGCCCAGTCTCGAAGAGGTGATCGACCAGACGCTGCAAACTACCTGGGAGTCACCGCGCCAGGCCGGCCTAATGGGCCAGACCCAGTTTTCGGTGGAGACTGTGCTCCTCAAGCACCTGATGCAGTTGGCGGTCTCGCGCCAGGCCTCGCCGCAGGCTCGCGCCATCGCCACCGCCAAACTGGCCGATCTGGAGATTTGGGTGACGGACCAGGAACAGCTGGATGTTTCCGCCGATGTACAGGCGCACTGGGCCGCCGCGCTGGACGATATCGAGCAGTACTGGAAAGATCCGGAGAAGTTTGAGATTGCACCAGCGCTCGCTACGCCGCCGGGCCAGCCAATTGGTTCGGACGACGACTTTGAGATTGACTAAGGCGCTATGATTTCGGGGAAAAATGCTCCCAGCCCTGCGGCAATAGCGGCTGGGAGCTTTTTCCTGCGATCAGCGAAACATGAGGTTTTCGCGCACTCCGGGAAACTATCCGGCCAATCGCGGTAACTGCAATCCCCGCGATTCGACTCGGGATCTTCGCTTTCTCCGGCGCGGTGAACAGCAGCTCGTAATCCTCGCCGCCGTGGAGCGCCATCTCCAGCGTTGCGCC
>Ga0302325_10032394_pt1 | contig 10735 bp, 6 predicted proteins | sample Palsa_T0_2_FD_201948 | JGI IMG/M metagenome (GOLD analysis project Ga0302325, IMG submission 201948) | Peat permafrost microbial communities from Stordalen Mire near Abisko, Sweden - Palsa_T0_2 | ecosystem: Environmental > Terrestrial > Soil > Palsa > Peat permafrost | place: Sweden: Abisko...
GTGGAGTTCCACTACCGCTTCGTCGGTTTCGGCACCCGTTTCGCGACGGCGGCGGGGTTCCGCGCGGCCGGCGATCTAGCCGACCCGGCGACGCTCTACGAGAACGAGCTCGCGGTCGACGTCGGCGGCCGGCAGTGGGGGATCGAAGGCGAGGCCGGCGCGGTGCTCGATCACCACCTCATCGCCGCCGGTCGGGCGCCGTCGGCTTCGGCCGCGGTGCTGCACCGGGCCGAAGCGATTCGCGTGCGCTTCGGCGCCGGCGGCGCGCCGGTGATGTGGCTCGTCGCGCACCGCGATCCCGACTTCGACGCCTTCACCGCGATGTATCTGGCGCGGCGCGTGATCGCCGGCGATCTGAGCTGCGACTGGTTGGCCTACGGCGTCGATCCCGACGGCTGGTTCGACGTCGCGCTCCGCCGGCCGCGGATCGACTGGTTCGACCCGCATGCCGCCGACGGGTTTCCGCCGGCGCTGCGCTGGGCGATTCGGCTGGCCGGCTACGCCTCGACGGTCGATCACGCGCGGCGCATCTCTTGCGCGCGCAGCGAGGCGCTGCACTCGGTGCTCTACGCCGCGCTACAGCGCGGCCGCCCGTATCTCGACGAGCTCAGCGGCGCCGTCGAGTTCTACGACGAGGTCCGAGCGCGGCTCGAGCAGGGTGCGAACCCGTTCTACGACGCGGTGCTCGCCGGCAGCGCGACCTTCGCTCCCGAGCTGGCGCTGCTGCATCGCGAGACCGAGCTCTACGAGCGCGACGTCGCGCGCGCGCGGCGCGCGGTCGCCTTCGTTCCAGTCGCGCCCGCCGACTTCGACGCCGCGTACGGTGCGGCGCAGAAGATCGCGCTCGAGCCGCTGACTGCGGCGAGCATGCAGCGCGCCGAGCTGCTGCAGGGCGAGCGGCGCCGTCCGGTCGACGCCATCTATTTGCGCGATCCCGACTGCCTGCTGTTCAAGGAATGGGCGCGCATCGACACGCGCAACACGGCGCTGGGCAAAGGCTTCACCTTCACCTGCATCGCCTACACGCTGCCGGGCGAGGCCGGAAAGACGCGCACCGACTATTTCATCGCGCTCGATCCCGAACAGGGCCGCGATCTGCAGCTGTACCGCGTCTGGGCTCGGCTGCAGAATGAAGAAGTCGCAGTGCTGCAGTCGTCGGCCCGCCCTTCCGGCGCCGAGCCGGTTCGACCCGGCTACGAGGGACGCGCCGGAGCGTATGCGGGGTTCGACGATCCGTGGTATGACGGCGTCAACTACGCGTGCACGATCGTCGTCTCGCCGAACCGCGGTTCGGCGGTCGGGCCGGCCGGAACCGCACTGGACCTGCAGGACGATCCGGTCGCGAAGATCGTGCGCTCCGAGCTCGAGGACTGCGTCTATGCCGGCGACGTCGAAGCCGCGGCGTCGGTGGTCAAGAGCACGGCCGAGCCCGAACGGGTGTGCTATCGTTTCGCGTCCGTGATGCTGGCACGGGACGTCGACGTCATGAGCGACGCCGTCGCGCTGCAGATCGCCGGCCGCTTGTGGACGGCGCTGCTCGGCGAGGATCGCAGCGTTCCGCGCACCATCTTGGACGACTTCACCTACCGCCGCCCCGAGCTGATCGCGGTGTGGCTGCGCAGCGGCGTCGCGCTTGCCTACGTTCCGCAGGCCGAAGCCATCGCCGCCGAGATCGCCGATCAGTTCAAGGAGGTCGTCGAGATCACCGGCGAGGTCGTGGCGCTCACCGCGTCGGCGCGCCGGGACGACAACGCGACGTCCGACGTGCTCGAGCAGCGCGTCACGCGCGGCCACGACTTGTTGCGCCGGCTCAGCCGGCTGCGCAGCGCGCTCGCATCGTCGCGCAACGGCGACCTGATCGAAAGCTTCATCGAGAAGATCGGCTTCGACAGCGTGCTGGCGACGTTCCACGCGCTGAACCGCACCGAAGTTGCGGCCTTGCAGAGCAAGAAGACGGACCTGCAGACCGCGCAGATCGTCAAGCACGCGCACGTCGTGGCCGACGTTCAGGTCAAGGTCGAGTGGCTGGAGCTGCTGTTCGTGGGCGTGTACGCGACCGAGCTGTGCGCGGTCATCGCGACGGCGCTGCAAGGCCGCTACGCGCTGCTGTTCACCATGGTCGGCTCGGTGTTCCTGACGGCGGCCGCGGCGAGCTATCTGCGGCCGTGGGTCAACGTTCACGAGGAACAAGCCGAAACGACGGCCGCTGATGTTGTGGTCGCTTCGCCGCGCTGGCCGCCGTGGTCGGGGATGCTCGTCGCCGGCATCGTGCTGCTGCTGATCGGCATTGCCGCCGCGCTGTACGAGACCGGTTGGCCGCAGCAGCTGTTCCATTTCCCCGAGCTGCCGGGGCTGCACTCGCCCGCCGACGCCGATCGGACGCAGCACAAAGAGACGATCGGCACGTGAACCGGCCGCTAGGCCTGCGCGCGCATCTGATCATCGCGGCGCCGTGGTTCGCGTACAACACGCAGTGGGGCGCGCTGCTGCCGATCGTGCTGCCGGCGCAGATCGCGGCGCTCGCGCCGAGCAGCAAAGAGCTGGTGCTGGGCGGTGTGATGGATGCGGGCGCGCTGGTCGCGCTCGTCGTCACCCCGCTCGCCGGCGCGCTTTCGGACCGCCGGCCCGGACGGCGTCCGTTCGTGCTCGGCGGCGCGCTGGTCAACGTCGTCGCGCTCGTGCTGCTGGGCGCGCTGGGCGGTCGCGCACCGCTCGGCGCGTTCGTTGCCGCCGTCCTGGCACTGCAGCTCGCGACCAATACGTGGGGCGGCCCGTACGCGGCGACGATCCCCGACCGCGTGCCGCCGGCCGACCGCGCCGTCGCCAGCGGGTGGATGATGGTGATGACGGTGCTGGGCACGGTGGCGGGCGCCGTGGTGAGCGGAACGCTGGTGCAGCGGGGCAGCTTCTTCGCGGCCTACGCGTTCATCGCGGTGGTGCTCGTCGTCTGCGTGCTGGTGAGCTTCGCGCCGGCGCCCAGGGCACTGCCCGCCGCGGCTCGCGCCGAGCGCGCGGCGCCGGTGCCGTTCTTCCCGCCGCTGCGGCCCAATCGCGCCTTTTACGTCGTCTTGATCACGCGCGCGTTCGTGACCATGGGCGTCTACTCGGTCTATGGATTCTTTCTGTACTTTCTGGGCGACGTCGTGCACGTCGCGCAGCCGGCCTCCAGCGGCTCGCTGCTGCTGGGCGTCGCGGCGCTGGCCGGCGTTCCCGTCGCACTCGCCGCCGGCCGGTTGAGCAACCGCTACGGCGTGCTGCGCATCGTCGTCGTCAGCTCGGCGGCGATGGCGATCTTCGCCGCCGCGTTCGTCGCGGTCGTCTACGCTCCGTCGTGGCCGGCGACGATCGTGCTCGCCATTGCGTACGGTGCGGCGAACTGCGCGTATCAGGCCGTCGACTGGGCGCTGGCGATCGAGGTCCTCCCCGACGCGCGACAGGCCGGCAAGGACATGGGGATTTGGCACGTTTCCTTTACGTTGCCCCAAGCGATCGCGCCCGGGCTCTCCGGACTGGTGATCGCGCTGGCCAAACCCGTCTCGCTGCAGCTCGGATACGCGGTCGCCTTCGCGCTGGCGGCGCTGTGGTTCGCGATTGGGACGGTCGTGGTGGCGCGGCTCGGACCCTTGCGCGATCGACTGGGGCGTGATAAGGTGCCCGCATGACCGTGCAACGCGCGATCCTTGCGATCGCGACGATGACGACGACGACGATGACGACCACCTCGTGCGAGGGCCGGTTGAGATCGACGTTGCCGTAAGCTCGGCACCCGATCGAGACTCAGGCCCTCGCTGGAAACGGCGGGGGCCTTTTTCATCCCCAAATCATCCGATACATCGAACATGGAGGTCACCATGCCGCCCCTGCCTCTGCCCCGACTGCTCTGCTCCTCCGACGCGACCCCGGCTCCGGCGACGCCGGCGACCACGCGCGCGCACGGGTTGGGTCTGCTGGGCTGCGGCACGGTCGGGTCGGGCGTGGCACGCCGTTTGCTGGCCTCGCACCCGGGCCTCATCCGCGGGATCGCGGTGCGCGATCCGCGCAAGCCGCGCGACGTCGCCTGGGACGATTTCTCGAGCGACGCGTTCGACGTGGTCGACGATCCGTCGGTCCGCATCGTGGTCGAGTGCATCGGCGGGCTGGGGCTGGCGCGCGAGCTGATCCTGCGCGCGATCGCGCGCGGCAAGGACGTGGTGACCGCCAACAAGGATCTGATCGCCACCGAAGGACCGTGGCTGGCGGCGTTTGCCGCGCGCACCGGCGCGTCGCTGCGCTACGAAGCGGCGGTCGGCGGTGCCATTCCGATCGTGCGCGCGCTGGGCGGCGCGCTGGCCGGCGAGGACGTGCTCGAGATCGGCGGCGTGCTCAACGGCACGACCAACTTCATCCTCGACGCGATGGAGGCCGGTGCCGGTTACGGTGAGGCGCTCGAGGAGGCGCAGCGGCTCGGCTTCGCCGAGTCCGATCCGCGCAGCGACGTCGACGGTCACGACGCGGCGCACAAGCTCGCGATCCTGGCCGGCCTCGCCTTTCGGCGGCCGTCGGTCTCACGTTTCCTGAGCCGGCGCGGAATCGCCGACATTTCGGCGGCCGACGTCGAAGCCGGCGCGGCGCGCGGTCTGCGGCTCAAGCTGCTCGCCGTCGCGCGGCGCACCGGCGACGGCGTCGAGGCCGGCGTCACGCCCGCGTACGTGCCGGAGGATCATCCGTTCGCGCGCGCGCGCGGCGCCGAGAACGTCGTGCGCGTGCTCGGCCGCGGCTGCGGTCCGCTGGTCTTCTCGGGAGCGGGCGCCGGCGGCGACGCGACCGCATCCTCGGTGGTGGCGGACGTTCTGGCAGCGCTCGAGTCGCGCGAGCACGTGCCGGCCCACGACGGCGAAGATCTGGTCGTGCGGTCGCTGCGCGCGCCGGTGCTCGTGCGCTATGCCGACGGCAGCGTCGAGATGGGCGACGCGATCTCGCTCGACGCGCTGGCGGCGGCGGGCGCCGGAGCCGGCGCCGATTCCGCGGTCGCCTCGATCATTCCGATCTGGCGCGACGCCGCCTGAGGAACGGTTCACCCAAAAGATACGATTGGGTCAAGAGTCCCGCCGTAAGCCGGCGCGCAAGCGGGAATAACAGTAGGAAGGGGCTGCTCCGGAAGGAGATTCGATGCAAGCGAGCCCGCCACGGCTGATCGTGCACACCCTGGCGACGCTGTCGCTGGGTGCGGCGCTGGGCGCCGCGCCGACGATCCCCGCGCCGGCGACATCGGCGACCGACGTCTTGGCCCGCGTCACGCGCGGCGATGCGGGCATCGAATCGTATACCGTCCCGGTGCGCATCGACGTGCGCTTGCACAAGATCATCAACCTGCACTTCCATCTCAACGGTACGCAGTATTTCAAACGCCCCGACCGGCTGGCGCTGGACCTGCACGCGATGCCCGAACAGTACCGTGAACTGTTCGCCGAGCTCGGCACGCCGCTGACCTGGCCGAGCCAATACGATCTGCGGCTGGTGCCGTCGGCCGCGCTGCCGGTGACGTATCAGATCGAAGGCATCCCGAAGCGCTCCGGCGGCGTGGAGCGATTGCTCGTCGACATCGACGATTCGGCTTCGACGCTGCACGCCCAGTGGATGTGTCGCGGCGGCGGGACGATCGACATGCACATCACCGAACAACAAGGCGCCAACGGCTACGATCTGCCCGAGCGCGCCGAAGCCGACATCAGCTCGGGTGGATATCTCGTGCACGCGACGTTCCAGTACGGAACCTACGCGGTCAATGAGAACGTCGCCGACGCGGTGTTCACCGTCCGCTGACCGGCGCTGCAGCTTCGTCGGCGACGACGCGATTGCGTCCCATCGTCTTGGCGACGTAGAGGGCGGCGGTCACGCGCCGGATCAGCTCCGACCGGTCACCGTGCCGCACCACGCTCGACGCGACGCCGACGCTGACGCTCAGCCGTTTCGATGCGGCCGCGCCGTGCGCGATCGCCAGCGCAGCGACCGCGTTCGCGAGCTCGGCGCCGACGCGCTTCGCCGCCGTCAGGTCGGATGCGCCGAGCAGCAGCAAGAACTGGTCGTTGCCGTAGCGCCCGGCGAGATCGCCGGCACCGGCGCTCCGCGCAACCAGCGCGGCCACGCGGCGCAACGCGTCGTCACCGGCGGCGTGGCCGTAGGTCTCGTTGTACGCGCGAAACCGGTCGAGGTCGAGCAGCACCGCGGCCGTGCTGTGGCTCGCGTGCCGGCCTTCGGGACCGGCATGCGCGAGCCACGCGTCGAGCGCCGCCCGGTTCGCGATGCCGGTGAGCCCGTCGACGTCGTCCCGGCTGCCGATGCGCGCGCGGTCGCCGCGCGGCGGCATGACGATCGCCAGAGCCAGCAAGATCGCTTCGACTCCGTGCGAGACCATGAGCGGATCGCGCAGCGTGGGCGCGAAGTCCGTCACGACGTATGCGATGAAACACGCCGCCGCGACGGTCGTTCCGGCCAGGAAGAACCACGCACCTTCCACCCGCTGCCGAACCGCGATGACGCCGAGCGCCGCCACGAACAGCATGAGCGCGGCGATCGTCCCCTCCTCGAGCTTGTCGGCGGTCCAGAAGTCTTGCAGCACATCGCCGGTCACCAACATTGCAGCGGCGATCAGCACCAGCGCCCACGCGGCGAGCGGCACGGCACGCGGCAGCCGCGCGCGCTGCACGTAGCTCAGCGCCAGCCCGGTGAGCGCCGCCAGAACGAGCACTTCGCACACCGCGTGCAGCGGCTGACTGACCTGCGGGGGCGGCCGCACGATGCCGAGCCACGGCACGAGCAGTCCGGCTTGACCGGCCATTGCCGCCGCGAACCACCCCAACATCCGGCGCCGCCGAATCAGCGCCAGCGTTCCGAACACGACCACGAGCGCGACGAACAGTCCGAACAGCGCCGCGTACCACCAGTACTGCCAGCCGACGATGGCGAGATCGTCGGCGTCGATCAAATACGGCGCGACGAGATCGCTGACCGTCGTCGCGCGCAGCTCGAGGCGATCCGCCGACCACGCGTCGGAGGGCAGCCGCACGCCGAGCACGCGTCCGGGGAGGTCGTCGGTCGCGATGAGCGTGCGCTGCTCGTGGCCGGGACCGACGATCGTGACGGTGAGGTCGCTGACGTACCAAGGCGCAACGATGTACAGCGCGGTGTCGATGTGCGGCGCGCGAAAGACCGCGACAAATTCCGCCGGGCGGACGAGCGACGCGCGCTCAACGTCGCCGGGCAGCGGCGCAAGGATTTGCGCGACGGGCGGCTGCGTCCCGGCGGCACTCGCGGCGCCCACGGAACCCGTGGCGCCCACGGAGCAGGGGACGAAGACGGCCGCCAGCGCGAGCACGACGGCGCCGCGAATCATGCGCCGCTATTTCGTCGGCAGGCCGGAAAGCCCGGTCCCTGGAACCGTGGGTGGCTCGGTTCGGCGGCACGCCCGCTTCGAACGACGTCGCCGACGTAGCTCAGTTGGTAGAGCAACGGTTTCGTAAACCGTAGGTCGCCGGTTCAAGTCCGGCCGTCGGCTCAGCGCCCTTCGACCGTGCGACCGCCGTCCTTGCGGAAGAAGAAGGCTGCGTGCGACTTCTCGACGGCCCAGCTGCTGGTGCTGCGTCCGTCGTATGCGGCCCGCCGGCGGCGGCCGCGCTTCGGCAGCTCGGCGCGCGGCGCGCGGTGCGGGAAGATCGACATCGTCTCGAGCGGTGCACCGCAGAAGAAGCCGACCAGGTCGGCGGTCAATTCGTAGGTAGCTTCGGGATTGGTCGGCGCGACGCCGCGAAAAGCCGGCGCACCGCGGTGACGCAGGACGACGCTTGCCGTGTCGGCTTCGTGCGGTTCGATCGTGCACTCGGATTGCGCGCGCACGAGATACAGTCCGCCGTTGACGCGCTGGGTGAAGACCTCCGGGAGGATCCCGTTTAACTCGTCCTCGAGAGCATCGACCAGACGCTCAAACCAGAGACCACCATACGCTGCCGCCTCCATGCAAACCGCTCTCCTCCATCCTTGTGCCCGACGTGACTGTATCACACGGCTCCGAGGGCGCGGTCCCGCTTCGCCGACTTTTTACAGAGGTGCTCGCCTTGCTCGGCGGAGCTGCACCTATGTCGTGACGGGGACCCGCATCGTGGCGCGGTCGCCGATCGCGCGCTGGTATTGCGGCGGCCAAGCGATCTCGGCGCCGAGCGCGCGCGCCGCGAACAGCGGCCAATACGGATCGCGCAGCAGCTCGCGCGCCAAGATCACGAGGTCGGCCCGGCCGCCGGCCACGATCGCCTCGGCGTCGGCCGGCTCGGTGATCATCCCGACGGCACCGGTGGCGATTGCGGCTTCGCGCCGGATGCGCTCGGCGAACGGCGTCTGGTACAGCGGCCCGACCGGGATCGTGCCCGGCGCGACCGGAACGGCGCCGCCCGAGCTGGCGTCGATCAGGTCGACGCCCTCGCCACGCAGCGACTTGGCCAGCTCGACCGTCTGCTCGATGTCCCAGCCCCCCTCGACGTAGTCGGTCGACGACAGTCGCACGAACAGCGGGTAGCGCTCCGGCCACACGCCGCGCACCGCGCGCGCGATCTCGCGCGCGAGCCGCGTCCGGTTCTCGAAGCTGCCGCCCCAGCGGTCGGTGCGGTGGTTGACCAGCGGTGAAAGGAACTCGTGCACGAGATAGCCGTGCGCACCGTGGATCTCGAGCACCGTGCCGCCCGCGTCGAGCGTGCGGCGCGCGCCGTCGGCGAACGCTCGCACGATGCGCGCGATGCCGGCTTCGTCGAGCGCCGCCGGCACCGGATAGGTCGGATCGAACGGATCGGTGCCCGGTCCGACGGGCGTCCAGCCGCCGCCGGCGAGCGGAACTGCACCCGAGCCGTCCCAGGGGCGGAGGGTCGAGCCTTTGCGGCCGGCGTGGGCGAGCTGCGTTCCCCACGCGGCGCCCTGACCGCTGACGAAGCGCGCGATTCGCGCCAGCTCGGCGACGTGCTCGTCTTTCCAGATGCCGAGATCTTGCGGCGAGATGCGCCCTTCGGCCGTCACCGCGATCGCCTCGGTGAACACCAGACCGGCGCCACCGACCGCGCGACTTCCCAGGTGGACGACGTGCCAATCGTTTGCAAAGCCGTCGGTCGACGAGTACTCGCACATCGGCGACACGACGATCCGGTTGCGCAGCGTCACGTCGCGCAGGCGCACGGGGGAGAACAGTTCGGACATCGTCGCTTGCAACGTCGCGCCGAAGCCGACGGTTTCAGGCGCGCAGGTCCCGGCCGAGGCTGAGCCGCAACGGCGCTGCATGACGACGTGTGAGCTCGACCGCGCCCTGTGCGGCGAGCTCGCCGTCTCGCAGGCGCGCGAGTGGCTGGTCACCAACGGCCTGGGCGGCTTCGCCGCCGGTACGATCGGCGGGCCGCTGACGCGGCGCTACCACGGTCTGCTATTCGCCGCGCGCACGCCGCCGGCCGGACGCGTGCTGCTGTGTCCGAAGATCGACGCCGAGATCGGCTACGACGGCGCGCAATACGCGCTCGCCACGGACCGCTGGCGCAGCGGCGCGATCGTCCCGCTCGGTTATCGTCTACTGGTCGGATTTCGGCGCGACGGGACGGTGCCGGTGTGGACGTACGCCTGCGGCGACGCCCTGATCGAACGGCGCGTTTGGATGGAGCACGAAGCGAACCGCACCTACGTCGAGCACCGCGTCGTGCGCGCGCGCGAGCCCGTGCGCGTGACGCTGCGCGCGTTCGCCAACTACCGCGAACTGCACGCGCTCACCCACGCCGGCGACTGGACGATGCAGGTCGATGCGACTCCGGCCGGGCTTCGCGTCGTTCCGTGCGACGGGGCGCCGGCGATCTCACTGCGCGCCGACCGCGGGACGGTCACCGCCGAGCACGTGTGGTATCGCGACTTCGACTATCCGGTCGAGCGCGATCGCGGACTCGACGACAGCGAGGATCATCTGCGCGTCGCGACGTTCGAAGCGCAGGTCGCGCCGGGCGAGACGCTGACGATTGCGGTCGCCGATCGCGAGCTCGACGCGATCGACGGTGCGGCGGCGCTCGCTCGCCGGCGCGCGCGCGACGGCGAGCTGATCGCGGCGTGGCAAGGCGCGCTGGGCGAGCGGGCTGCCGATGCGCCGCAATGGATCGCGCCGCTCGTGCTGGCGGCCGACCAATTCGTGGTGAAGCGCGCGCGCGCCGGCGATCCCGACGGGCTGTCGGTAATCGCCGGCTACCCGTGGTTCGGCGACTGGGGCCGCGACGCGGCGATCGCGCTGCCCGGGCTCGCGCTCGCGACCGGCCGGCGCGACGTCGCGCGTTCGATCCTGCGCACTTTCGCGAGCACGGTCGATCGCGGGATGCTGCCCAACGTCTTTCCGGAGGGCGGCGACGCGCAGTACAACACCGTCGACGCCGCATTGTGGTACGTGCACGCGGTGCGGCGCTACTTCGACGCGACCGGCGACGGCTGGACGCTGGCCGAGATCTTCCCCGCGCTGCGCGCGATCGTCGCCGCCTACACCTCGGGCACGCGCTTCGGCATCGAGGTCGATCCGGCCGACGGATTGTTGCGCGCCGGTGAAGCGGGTCTGCAGCTCACCTGGATGGACGCGAAGGTCGGCGATTCGGTGGTGACGCCGCGGATCGGCAAACCGGTCGAGGTCAACGCGCTGTGGATCGCCGCATTGCGCGCCTGCGAGGGGTTTGCGGGCACGCTCGGCCACGATCCGCTGCCG
>Ga0302325_10032395_pt1 | contig 10735 bp, 12 predicted proteins | sample Palsa_T0_2_FD_201948 | JGI IMG/M metagenome (GOLD analysis project Ga0302325, IMG submission 201948) | Peat permafrost microbial communities from Stordalen Mire near Abisko, Sweden - Palsa_T0_2 | ecosystem: Environmental > Terrestrial > Soil > Palsa > Peat permafrost | place: Sweden: Abisko...
CGCCGAAAAGTGATCGGCTTTCCGTCGGAATGGTGATCGCCATCAGCTCGGAATCGTGATCGGCATCAGTTCGGAATCGCGATCGCCATCACCTCGGAACGGTGATCGCCATGCCCCGGAATACGCATCCTGAATGACATCGCCCAGCAGAGCGGTCCGCAGCAAGTGCGCCAGGTTCGCATCTACACGACGAACGGTTGGGGCTGCTAAAAGCACAGTGCCAATTGAAACGTTAATGACGCTCGCGCGCCAGGCCGGGCACGAGCCGATGCCGGTCCCGCGCGTTCCACGTACCCGCGCGATGGGGACGTTCCCCTTCGATGCCGCCGGTCGCGGGCGACGCGGCATTGGCTGGAATCCGCCGTTCCTCGGCCTGAACACGCTCCTGTTCTCGCACGGCCTGGAGTTGCAGGCGCGGAACCGGGACGCGGTTCGAAACAGCGCGTGGGCGGCGGGTGCCGTGGACTCGTATGTCGCCAACGCGATCGGGCGTGGGATTCGCTTGGTGCCGCACCATCCGGACGAGAAGGTGCGCGACCTGATCACCAGGAAGTGGAATCGCTGGACTCGGGAGTGCGACGTCGAGTACGACCCACGGAATCCTGCATCCGGCCAGACAGACTTTTACGGCCAGCAGATGGTGATCGCGCGCGAAGTCATGGAGGCCGGCGAGTGCTTCGTCCGGTTCCGACCGCGTTCTGTGAAGGAAGGGCTTACGGTTCCGTTGCAACTCCAACTCATCGAGGCCGAGCAGTTACCGTTGTGGCGGACGGCTGTCGAGCGGATGCCGCCGAACAACTCTGTGCGGTGCGGCATAGAGTTCCAGACCGATGGGCGGCGCGCGGCGTACCACTTCTGGAAGGCGCATCCGGGTGAGACGATGTTTTTCCCGATGGACGCTCTCTCGGTCGAGCGCGTGCCGGCCACGGAGGTGCTGCACGTCTACAAGCCGATCCGCGCGGGCCAGTTCCGGGGACAGCCGTGGCTGACATCGGTAATCGCGAAGCTCTACGAGTTGGAGCAGTACACGGACGCGGAGATCGTCCGCAAAAAACTCGCGGCGATGATCACCGGGTTCATCACGCAGGCCAGCCCGGACAATCCGATCATCCCGCCGGACCAGTATCAGAATGGGCCGACACAGACAGAGCCGGGAGCGCAGATCAGCAAGCTCGAACCCGGCACGTTCCAGGTATTGAACTTCGGCGAAGAGGTTCAGTTTGCGGAAGCGAAGGACAGCGGCGATTTCAAATCGTTCATCAGGAGCTGCCTGCAGGCGTTCGCGAGCGGGGCCGGGCTCGCCGAGTATCAGATCAGCGGCGACTTGTCGGGGATCAACTATTCCTCGATCCGGGCCGGTCTGCTGGAGTTCCGCCGCAAGTGCGAGCAGTATCAGCATTCGGTTTTCATCTTTCAGGTCTGCCATCCGGTCTATAAGCGCTGGCTGCGCGAAGCGATGCTCGCGCTGGTGTTCGGCATAGACCTGTTGAACGCGTACAACAAAGATCCCGAGCCGTTCGAGGAAGTGCAGTGGGTCACACCCGGATGGCCGTGGGTCGATCCCGAGAAAGACATCAAGGCTTCCAACGATGCGATCCGCAGCGGTCTCTCCACGCGTTCGGCTGAGGTTGCGGCGCAAGGGCGCGACGCCGGTGCCGTGGATGCGGAGCAGACAGCAGATAACAAGCGGGCGGACAAACTCGGGCTGTCCTACGACAGCGATGGCCGGAAGGTCCTGACCGGGCGCAACGCCGGATTGACGGAAGCCGAGATCCAGCAGGACGCGAGCAAGGGAGAGGTGGACGTGAAGCCATGAGGGATCTGACTCGTGTTGCATCGCGGTTTGTGAACACGCCGCTCATGATTCACCCGCCCAAGCTGGACGTGATGCTCCAGATGCTTTCGGTCAAGGCGGTCGCCTCGATGCTCGGCGCACTGGGCGGCAAGAGCATTCGCGTTCGCGGCCAGAAGTTCAAAGAACAGGGCCGGTGGGTGCTGCCGTTGGATCAGTTCGATCCCGCTGAATACTCGCCGGGTAAAAAGGAGGAGCACAACCAGTGATGCCATCTGAGGAACAGGCCACCGGGACGCTTGAGGAGATCGGGCAGCGCGATCACAGCGTCACAGCCGAATACCGAATCTTCGGCGCTCCAGGGTGCGGCAAGACTACGAACATCACCCGCCAGATCAAGCGCGCGGTCGAGAAGCACGGTGCGGACGCGGTGCTGGTGACGAGCTACTCGCGCACGGCGGCCGCGGAACTGGCGGGCCGCGACCTGCCTATCGCTTCGGACCGGGTCGGCACGCTGCACTCGCACTGCTACCACGCGCTCGGCAGACCGGTAATTGCGGAGTCATGCGTAGACGAGTGGAATAGAGACAACCCGCACCTGGCCATCACCCCTGCCAAGAAGCAGGTCAGGCTCGACAGCGAAGGTGCCGGAGCGGAAGACGACACCGAGCTGGCCAAGAACGGAGATGAGATCCTTCGTGAGTTGAGCCGCATGCGCGGTCTGATGATCCCGCAGAACCGCTGGCCCATCGTGCTGAGCCAGTTCAAACAGAAGTGGACGGCGTACAAGCACGCACTTGGTCTGCTCGACTTCACCGATCTGATCGAGACGTGCTACCGGGACGTCTATGCCGCGCCCAGGCACCCGGCGGTCATCTTCGCGGACGAGGCACAGGACCTCAACCGGATGCAGTTGACGCTCATCCGGAAATGGGGCGACTGCGCGAACTACTTCATTCTTGCGGGTGACGACGACCAGACCATCTTTTCGTTCACGGGCGCTTCCCCGGACGCCATCCTCGATCCGGACATTCCCGAGGACCACAAGATCATCCTCAAACAGTCGCATCGGGTTCCACGCACCGTCCACCAACTCGCCAACGATCTGATCCATCGGGTCACGAGACGCCAGGAGAAGGTCTACCTGCCGCGACCAGAAGATGGCGCGGTACTGCGGCTCTCGCGTGGCACTTACAAGTCGCCAGAGTATTTCATCCTCAAGAGCGCCATGGAGCATCTGGAGCAGGGAAAGACGGTGATGTTCCTCGCGTCCTGCTCGTACATGCTCCACCCGTTAGTCGCGATTCTGCGCAAGAACGGTATCCCGTTCCACAACCCGTACCGCAAGACGAACGGATTCTGGAATCCGCTGCGGATCGGCACGAAGGGTTCAATCGCCAACCGCATCCTCTCCCTGTTGGTGGCCCACCCGGCCTTCGGTGATGGCCATCGGGCGTGGACGAAGGGCGACCTGGCGTTGTGGAGCGAGTGGCTGGAGTCGAAGGGCATTCTGAAGAGCGGTGCCAAAGAGACAATCAAGACGTTTTCCGGCTCCCCCGTGGTGACCATGGAGCACCTGCAGACGGTCTTCGAATCGGGGGCACTCGAATCCTTACTGGCAGCATGGCATGGCGATTACCATGCGCTGCTCGATTGGTGGCGAACCCGAGTCACTGCGGACGTCCGCAATCGCATTCAGTTTCCGGCAGACGTTGCCGCCGCGCATGGGCCGCGCGCGCTCATGGATTTGCCCAAAGTGGTTGTTGGGACCATCCACTCGGTCAAGGGAGGCCAAGCCGATGTGGTCTATCTCTTTCCGGATCTCAGCCAGGCCGGGGACGCGCAATACAACCGGGGCGGCGCGGCGCGCGATTCCGTGATTCGAGTCTTCTATGTGGGGTTAACCAGAGCGCGCGAAGCGCTTTACATCTGCCAGCGCGAAACCGGCAGGGCGGTGACGATATGAGCGGTCGAATGACGATTCCGGAAATTGCGGCTCGACTCTCGATTGGCCGGGACGCGGTGTATCAGATGTTGGAACGGGGCATCATTCCGGGCGTCCGGCTGCAGCGGAAATGGATCGTGACCAGGTACGCCTTCGGCGAGTGGGAAAAGACCTGCGGATCGGTCTCTGGCGCGCCTGGACTTCTCAGCCAACACAGAGGCAACATTCACTGAGGTTGTAATGCCAGTCTCAAAATACAAATATGATTCAGGGCGCGTGGTGTGGCGGTACCAGTTCACGCTGGGCGCCACCCGCAAGGATCAGAAACTGATCCAGCAAATGGGATTTGCTACCAAACAGGAGGCGATGGCCGCCGAGGCGACGCGCCGCGCCGAGGAGCAGACGCGCAGGGCCGCCACCGGCGGTGTGGCCGCGGCGCTGCCGACGACATTGGCGATGCTCCTGGCGGAGTTCATGAAGCAGTACGCTGAGGAGAATCTAGCCCCAAAAACCATTGAGCGATATTACGAGATGGGAACTTACCTATCGGCGGAGTTGCTCGGCATGAACATCGCCGAGATTACCCCGCTCCATTGCAGCCGCTAGTGGGCGCGGTTACTGAAGTCGGGCGGCCACACTCGCCGAACCAAGGAGGCCCGCCCGATGAAGCCGAGGACGGTGCGCAACATCGCCGGCCTGGTGTCCTCCGCATATTTGCGCGCAATTAAGTGGGGGCTGGCCACAGTGAATCCGGTAACCCACAGCGACCTCCCAAAAGTGAGAAAGCGCGCCGGGCTGGCGCTGCTTCCGACCGAACAGGAAATGCTGACGGCTTGCTCGTCGGGCCCCTGGTGCCTCCAGACGTTCCTGGAGATGTGCGTGGCCACCGGATGCCGCCGCGGCGAGGTGCTGGCACTGCGCTGGTCGGACATCCGCAACAACAAGGTCTTCGTGGATCGTTCACTTTGTCAGACGAGGGACGGGCTGGCTTATAAGACCACAAAGACGGAGGAGCCTCGCGACATCGCACTGCCGCCAGGAACGGCCGGGGTCCTTGAAGCGCACCGGTTGCGCCAGGATAGGTTCCGCCGGCAGTTCGGCCCGGACTACCGCGCCGACCTGGACCTGATCTTCGCCAACCCGGACGGCACGGAATTGAAGCCGGATTCGATTTCCGCGACGGTGTCGCGGATCTGCCGGCGGTTGGGCCTGCCCAAGGGATCGTCGTTGCACACCGTGCGCCACAGCCACGCGAGCATCCTGCTCGAAAAGGGCGTGGCCCTTACCACTGTCTCGGAGCGTATGGGCCACTCGTCGGTGCGCACCACTGCGGACATCTACAGCCATGCGCTCCGTGGCAAGGACGAGGAGGCGGCCGAAATATTCGGCAAGGTCATGCAGTCCGCCCGCGAAGCCGTCAAGGCGACCAAGGTAAACTGAGGATCGATATGGCAAACCCCAGTCCAAAGGAAATCCTGGATGTCGCGCGGTACCTGTCCGCCGCCTACGTGGCTTACGCGCACGGTTCCGGGATGGACTACACCCGCAAGAAGTACGCCGACCAACCCGTCGGGAAATTCTGGTTGGAGGTCGCCGAGTTGGTGATCGAGGCAATGTCCACTGGCGGCGAGGACGCGCGGGCAAGCCAGCCCAAGGGGCCGATTCAATAGGCTTTCGGAGTAACTATGATCGATGTCGAAGGCCGCCTGGAAACGGGCGGCCTTTCTGCGTTTGGGGGCACGCGTTGGTGCCGGTGGCCACCACCGTCCGCACGGCCTCATCCGGCGCGCCCTGGCGGCCCCGTGGCGCAAACCCGCCGCGCCCCTGACCAGGCGGCCGTCCCCGGCCAAAATGGGCGCCGGTTTTTTCGGCCCGTTCGGCGCGCTCGTGTTTGAGGCACCGCCCCATGACCGCCCCATGACGCCAGCCCCCCGTGGCGGTATTTTGCGGATCGCGCCAGGGCAAACAAGTTTGAAAACGAAAGACTTAGTGCAAACAAGGACAACCCCGGACGGCCTTTAGCGCGTTCGATTCCCGTTAGCGCTACCATAAAATCAGCAACATCCAGTCGCAGGTGTCACAAGGTGTCACACTTTGTGGGTCCCAGGTTTTTCGGTCCCCTCGGTGCCCTTCTGCTGGAACTCATCCCATGCCTTCGCTGCTTCGTCATCCTGTCCCGTGATCATGTGAGCGTAAATCTCCTGTGTCGTGCGCACGGAACTATGCCCCAGTCGAGCTGAGACAGCAGGCAGCGGTACCCCACTGGCCAGCAGGTAGGACGTATGGGTGTGGCGGAAAAGGTGCAGTGCGGCTCCTTTGGGTTTTGCGATCTTGAGGCGTTTGAACAGCGCCGACGCAGAAGCGGACATCGAATCGGGCTTCATGGGGCTACCGTCCACCTCCGCAAAAACCAAATCGAGGTCGGTGTGGTAGTCAGGACCGAACTGAGCACGGTGCTTGTTTTGCTCCTGTCGATGAGCTTCCAGCACCTCGATAGCGGACGCGGGAAGTTTCACCGGGCGAGGCTTCTCCGTCTTCGTCCCCTTGAATTCCAACTTCCCTTTTGTCTGGCACAGCGACCGCGCAATCCACAACCGATCATCGGAAATATCGCACCACCGCAGCGCCAATAGTTCGCCTCTCCGGCAACCCGTAGCCGCCAGGATTTCCAGGTACGCCCTCATGCACCAGGGGCCAGAGGCCGCAGCAAACACCAACTCCTGCTGCATCGGCGTGAGTGGTATCGGGGGATTCTTCTTCACTTTCGGGGGCTCGCTGTTTGTTGCTGGGTTCGCCGTCACGACGCCCCACTTGATACCTCTGGCGAAGACAGACGAAACCAGACCTGCAACATTTCGCACGGTCTTCGGGGAGAGCGGACGGGGTTCCTTAGTCCTCCGGTGATGCCCCCCACTCTCAACCAGCCGGGTCCACTCCCGCGTCAGGTGAAGCGGAGTGATCTCGGCCAAAACCATCTTCAGTAGATCCGGTGACAAGTACTCTGCCTGCTCCCGGTATCGTTCAGTAGTCTTCGGAGCCAACTTTTTTGCCGCGTGCTCATTCAGGAATTCATCGAGCAGCATCCCAAGCGTCTTCGGCACACTTTCTACGGGGTGCGTCTGGGCTAGTTCCAGCTTCTTCCGCTCCTCGACCATGCGCTCGGCTTCAGCGTCCTTCGCCGCCGCCTTCGTAGCAAAGCCAGTGACCTTGATCTGCCTGCGATTGGCTTTCGTGGAGCCCGGCGCATCAAACACGTAGCACCAGGAAACCTTGCCGCTGCGGAATTTCCACTTTCTTACTGACATAGGACGCTTGGCGACCTCACTCCACACGTTCCTTCCCAGGCTTCGTACGCATGACGAGTAACAATCCAACGATGACCCAAACGAATTCCGGGTATGACTCCTTTTTCCAACAGCACATAGACGGTCAAGCGACCAATTGAAAGACGTGCTGCGATCTCAGCCACCGTAATCCTCCCCTTTGCGGTTTTGGGCCAAGACTCAGAGTCCTGGGTTCTGCAATTGATTGCAGGAGACCTGCTCTCTTCCGACGACACCTCTATAGGGGCATCGGCCCAAGGAGTGAAGGGTCGCCCCGCCAAGCCTTCGTTAGTGCTCTCAGCGTACTTTGCCATAACTACAAACCCCTTGTTTTGGCTGATCTGAAAGCGTCGCACCGCAGCTCACTTACATGAGCTTGTCGCTGCTTAGTTCCCATTGTACACGCGGTGCCTTAGTTGTCAATTTGTGTACTATCTTGGATAATTACAGGCATGACTACTACCTTACTGTCAGTGGAAGAGGCCGCGAAGCGGTTGGGCGGCATCAGCAAATGGACTGTTCACGCATGGCTAAGCCAAGGCAAAATGCAGCGAACCAAGGTCGGAGGCAGAACGATGATCCGCGAGTCCGAATTGCAGCGCGTGATTGACGATGGTGGAAAATCGCCTGCTCCGAGGCGTCTAGTCTGACGAGGTATCCCGTAACCTAACCGAATCGTCACCTGCTCTGTGCAATTGGTTGCAGCGGCAGAACCACAAAGCTGGGTCTCCTATGGCGTTCAGTTCGCCACAACGCGGCAATCACTCGTGCGGTGTCTGAACCATTGCTAAAACAACGGCATCGGGCACTCCAGCGTTCTTCAGCGCGATTAGAGCCTCGGGGCTCGTCTCGAAGGAGCAATGCGCCGCCTTGATCTCGGCGATTACGACGTCCGCCCCGATCCCCGCCTTAACCATGCCTACTATGTCGGTGTTCGAAAGCAGCCGTTGCGTCCTGGACTGGCCCATCATATCCTGCTTGATAGCCTCAGCACCAGGGCCGAAAGCGAAGGTAGAATACTCCTCCTTCTGCGTGCGAGGATTCGTCAATGACACAACAACCCGATAGGGCGGTTCGGGTTTTCGATCCGAACCCGTCCAGTACATAATGTCGCCGTGCCGAACTTCACCAGGCACTACGGGGGACTCGTGCTTGAAGTAGGTATTCTCCCAGGACGCAATCGCCGCATTCCCCTGGTCTAGCGCTTTCTGATTGGAATTGGCATCTCTGTATTGCTGAACCGCCGAGAGAATAGACAGCCCGAGTGCCACGTAATCGGGCTTCTCTTTAACGGTGTAAGTGCTGTTCGATGCGCCAGTGATTGTTACCATACCGCCTGAGGTGGCTATCGTATAATGACCACTTTGTACGCCAGATATCGTGTATTCATGGCGGGAAGGCACTGGCGGAAGAACGTAATTTCCGCCCTTCCACTTCCGCGCTACTGACAGTTGAATCGAGTATTTGATCTCGTCGAGGGCAACATGGCGAAGCTGCTGACCCGTTCCGTCAACGACGAAGAACTTCACATCATCAGCGATGAAGGGCTCCGAATCGAGATTATACAGGTTGACGAATATGAACGCATGATGAGGAAAATTCTGCTCGTTTTGAAACATCCCTACCGATAGCCTAGCGTGACCGTCGAAGATAGACTCAACAAGACTCGGCGCGAACGGGCTTTCCTTCTGCCCGGTCGGAGCGCTCGCGAATAAGTGGTCTCGTGCAACAACGGCCACACGTATTGTTCGTGGTTCCCCATTTCGATTGATTGCGAGACCTATGGTTTCTCCTTCTTTCTTTCGCAGAATCGGTTTAATTGCTTCGTACGGCGTCAGGCCTTTCACCGACTTTCCATCCATGGAAATGATAGTATCGCCGGGCAAGAGGCCAGCCTCTCCGGCGGGACCTCTCGGCATGACTGAGAGAATCTCAAGACCGACGTCGGTAGCTCTTGAGGCCATTCCGATGGAGCCGTCGCCCCCCTGCTGGAAATTGATCAGCGTTTGGCCCTTCATTTCCACGGGATCGAGATATACAGGCTGTTGTGCTTGGAGCGAAATAATGGAGGCCAATGCAAACCCAATGGCCAGAGTAAATCGATTAAGGTATGGCACCGTTTTCACCTTTGTCTCCCGGTCATGATTTTCCGGCAAATCACGTTTCACAAAAGAGACCTGTCGAGTAGCTCGTTTCGGGCTTCCCCCTAGACACGCGGCAATCCGTGCAATCAATTGCACGCTTGGCCGCAAGGAGACGGAAGCGCTCCTATTCGTGGAGGCCACAGAATCCTGAAACCCGCCAAGAATCCGAATCTGGGGACTCTTTCTTTAATTCGCACGACCAGTTGGTCCGCAACTTCGCACCAAAGGCATTCTGGGCTTCGACCCAGGCACTCACGCGATAAGCACCGTTCTGGATGCTCACGACGTGTACCTCGCCGTCATTCCATAGACGCGAAGGGAACTCAGCGGTTGCGGGGGCCTTGAGTTGCTGCCGTATGAATGTTTTGGCTTGAACGTACGCCTCCACATCGTCTGTGCTCTGTTGGCTCGCCTTCGGCGTAATGGCAACGATTATCGCCCCGAGAATCAGGAAACCGAGGCAGCCAAGGCAGCCGTACCGGGCGTTCTTCTGCTTCTCCTCGCGCTTGAGCCTTTCCTGCGCGTCGCGTCTGGCCTTTTCTTCCTGGAAGATTCGGTCTCGCTCTTCTGGAGAAAGTTCCATGTTATAACCTCATTGGCCTTCTTCACTCGGACGTATTACATGGAGTCGTTCGCCGGTTCTAACATCGACGACCTGTATCTCATCAACAGAGAAGTGAATATAGAATCGGTCACGCTTCAGATCATATGAATAATCACCAAAGTGTGGATCGGTGTCAGATTCTTTGTAAACACGCCCCTCGTCGAGTCGGCCAACGATAACCACACGAAGGAATGGCTTCACAATCCGCGCCTGAGCGATGCTAATTGGAAACCCGTAGGTCGCCGTGGACGGCAGGACATTGTTGAAATACGGCTCTTCTGAGGCGAAGGGGAGCGGGGACTGGGGACTGATGATGATCCCGTATTCGGACAGGGTGTCTATCCTGATTCTCCTGCCGTTAGCGCCGGTGCGGAAGGCAGTTGCGGTGCGGATGCCGCTGCTCGCCAACAGAATTGATTTCACCTCGGTGAGATCGTCGTCGCTATGAAAATATTCTCGCATTGCACGTAGGTGAACCTGCATCTGCGCCTGATCGGCGTCGTAGGCGAATGGCGTGGAATCGAACTCGGAATTCCTCGGAAGGAGAAAGGTGAGTTGGCCAAACAGGCCCGCGACACCCTTTCGCCGCGAATCGTACTCTTCTGTGGTCTCGAACTCGCCCTTGCCCTTGGTTGCGCCCGCAGCAATCAGGCGATCCACCACCTGGACAATGTCATTCCCGATTCTCGCATTTGGACGATTGGGGGTAGACGAAGGCGTGCTTTTTGAAGAGCTAGAGCCGGGGCCGCCAGTCTTCGACTGCGGTCCACGTGCTTGCTGTGCTGCGACGAGGGCAGCAGTAGCGATTATGGCAACGAGTAAAGCGGCTGTGCGCGACATGGAGCGTTTCACTTCCTTTCATAGATGGGCGTTTTGCCCATTAACAGGGTCTATCGCGCTCGCCAATGGTCCAGAAAGGAGAGTGAC
>Ga0302325_10032396_pt1 | contig 10734 bp, 9 predicted proteins | sample Palsa_T0_2_FD_201948 | JGI IMG/M metagenome (GOLD analysis project Ga0302325, IMG submission 201948) | Peat permafrost microbial communities from Stordalen Mire near Abisko, Sweden - Palsa_T0_2 | ecosystem: Environmental > Terrestrial > Soil > Palsa > Peat permafrost | place: Sweden: Abisko...
CGGGCCGAACGACACTGTGGGAGTGGCCTGCCCGGTGAGCACACCGCTTACGTACCGGCCGGACTTGGTGTGGAGCTACGAGATTGGGGCGAAGAACAGCCTGTTCGACGAGCGCCTACAGGTGGATAGCGGTGTGTTCTACATCTCCTGGCGGGACATGCAATTGCCGATCCCGTTAACCAATTGCGGGCTCGGCTTCGCGGTCAATGCTGGCACGGCAACCAGCGATGGTTTCGATCTCGGCTTGCAGGCAGCGCTCTCTGAACACCTCAAAATCTCTCTCACCGCGGCCTATACCAATGCGCACTACGATGAGACCGTCACCTTGAACAATCTAGTCGTGGTTGCCCGGGGTGATGCAATAGGCGCGCTACCTCTTGTCACCCCACCTTGGAGCGTAACCACCTCGGCCGCGTACGAGATGGCGATAGCGGGTGCACGCGTGACACTCTCTGCGCAGGATGCGTTTCACAGCCGCAATCCGGGACCTTTCGCGTCCGATGATCCGATGGCCGTCACCTACGCGCCGATCCGTCGGGCGGACCCATCTACCAACTTACTCAATCTCAGGGCGACGGCAGGGTGGTCGGACTTCGAGCTTTCGCTCTTCGTCAACAACGCGATTGATTCGCAGCCGACACTTCAGGTCCGGAACCACGTTTCCACGGACAGCTTGCTCTACGCGACGACTTTCAGGCCGCGGACTATTGGCGTGGCCGGTAGGTGGCGGTTCTAACTTGAGCGGTGTTCTTCGCAACAGGGCCATGTTGCAAGCGCCAGAGTTTCCTAGAGCACACATGTTTCTCATGCTAGCTTGGCAATCGCACTTACATATTTTTTAGTTTTCACATTTAGTAGGCCTTGTCATGCTAAATGGAAAGCTGTCGAGACTGAAACGCGAGACTTAGCGGCGAGCGCACTCGGCGCTGAACGCGCCTTTAAGATAGCCTGTCGCAAAGCCGACATTGGCCTCTGCCCGCTTCGGGTCGAGGCGGTCGGATCGAACCGGGTAACCTCGCCTTTTCAAGAGCGGTGTCAGATCAAGTCGAAACTAATACGTAGGACGTCCTCCGCCCCAGCTAGGCCTCAGGCAGTGCAGGCATACCCCCCTCGACCATCACCACCAGCCCTCCGCTGGTGAGCTCGTTGATACGAAGCGCCTTCAGCGGCTGATACTCTGCACAATTGTAGAAGGTCTCGGCCAAACGCATGCTCGGAAATTGGATCAGAACCGTCCAGTTCTGGTTCGATTGACTCTCCAAGACCCTCGCGGTCGCCGATGCTACGAGTACTTGCGCTTGATACTTCTTTAGCAATGGCATGACGATGTAACCATAGCGTTGGAAGTAGTCCGCCTGATCCTTCGCGTGGAGATGGGCGATCAGATATGCAGGAGATGAAGTCGCTTTTTCATTCATTTTATGGGCTCCGCCGCAGATTATCACAGTTGTAGACCACTTCGCTTGGCCCAGAATCGCAGCACACCGATTCCGTCGCCATCTTGTCGTTTCGCTTTCAAGATGAGATTTTCTATCTTTCATAACGCGACAAATTCAGATGGTTGTGGCTGCATTCGCGCGGATTTCACAGGTGATCAAAAAATCAATGCCCGCCCTGCCGAGCACTTTGGATTCTGCGGCGCGGCGAATCCCGATGTGACAGTGGTGGAATATTTCGACTACAACTGCCCCTATTGCCGCAAGTTGGCACCGAGCATTCATGCTCTCGTCAAGAACGACCACAAGGTCGCCGTGGTGTTTAAGGAATGGCCCATATTTGGTGGCATTTCCGTCTACGCTGCCCGTTCGGCACTCGCCTCGCAATGGCAGGGGAAGTACCTGACGGCTCACGACGCGTTGATCGGCGCCCCTCGCCTCTCGCAGGCGGCAGATGTTGATAAGGCCTTGCAGAATGCCGGCATCAACCTCGCGGAGCTTAAGAGGACTCTTGCTGCTTACGGCGCGCAGATCGATGCCATACTCGCCCACAATAACGCGGAGGCGCATTCGCTGGGAATGCGCGGAACTCCGGGTCTTCTGGTTGGCCGTGATGTGTCCACCAGCATCGGCGATCTAGCTGCCTTACAAATCGCCGTTGCTGAAGCGCGTCGCACTCCGTAGTTTGGCCATCGGAAAACACGTGTCAGCGGACCCCGCTGGTTGTGTCCCGATGAGGCGTAGACGACAGGAAGCGTACTACGATCATGAGGTATCGGCCAGTGTGGGGTGTATTGCGGCGTGGCCTACGCCTTATCGCCCGTGATCAGGCGGATGCCGCCGCCAAACTTAAGATAGGACCAGAACCAGTTGAGAAGCGTCGCAACGCGATTTCTGACGCCCAGCATGAATCCTATGTGCACGATGCCCCACAGCCACCAAGCTGGTGCGCCCCACAGTTTGAAAGCGCCGAAATCCGCGACGGCGGCCTTGCGTCCGATGGTGGCGAGACTGCCGAGGTGTCGATAGCGAAACGCCGGCAAGGGGACCCGACCATCGATCAGAGCCCGAATCTGCTTGGCCACGTACTCGCCTCCCTGTTTGGCGGCAGGAGCCAATCCCGGAACGGGTTGGCCATTCCACGCGTTACTCGCCACCGTGTCCCCGACAGCAAATACATTGCTCATCCCAGGCACGCGTAAATCTTCGCCGACGACTATGCGACCCGCCCGATCCGACGGTGTCTTAAGCCACATCGAGGCAGGTGATGCCGCGACGCCCGCCGCCCAAAGGATAGTGCGCGCCTCAATACGTTCACCGTCGACTCCAACACCGCGCTCATCGATATGATTCACGCGACTTTCGAGCCGGACTTGCACGCCCAAAATCTCCAATTCGCGCTGCGCAATTCGCGACAGGCGTTCGGGGAAACTGGGCAACAGCCGCTGGCCCGCTTGTACAAGGATGATGCGCGCATTGGCCGGATCAAAAGTCCTGAAGTCCTGATTCAATCCAAATCTGGCTAGTTCCGCGATGGCCCCGGCGAGCTCTACGCCCGTTGGGCCGCCGCCAACAATCAGGAAGGTCAACAGCGCCGCCTTCTCTAACGGATCAATGCTCTCCTCGGCGCGTTCGAAGGCGGTCAATATTCTCCGGCGAACGTCCAGGGCGTCCTCAACATACTTTAGCCCCGGCGCGTGACGCGCCCACTCATCCTTGCCAAAGTAGCTATGGGTAGCACCGGTGGCGAGCACCAAGTAGTCGTACGGAATCTCGCGGCGTTCCGTAAGTACCAGCCGTTTCTCCGTATCGATCCCGGTGACCGTGCTTAACAACAACTTAGTTGCGGGGGCGTCTCGGAAGATTTGCCGCGTCGGCACAGCGATGTCACCCGGGGACAGCGCGGCGGTGGCAATCTGATACAGCAGCGGTTGAAATAGATGAAAGTTGTTTCGGTCGATCAGCGTAACCGCCACCCTCGCGTCCTTGAGCGCTTGTGCGCAGCGCAGGCCGCCGAACCCCGCGCCGACGATGACCACTCGAGGCCATTTCCGCGAAGCCAGTTCGTTGGCACTCGGAGTAGGAAAAAGGCGACTTTGCCATCGCTTCGCCAGGTCATCGATAGCCAAGGCGCCGCCCCCATGTATGGCAAGTATGGCAAGGAGCATCAATAGGTAGATCGAATCGCTGAGACGGGGATCCACCACGGAGTATGTGAATAGACCAAGCAGCAACAGCAATGCAACTTGCCGCGTGCCAGCGCCTATCGTCAACGTAATGCCGCCTATCAGTGCGCCAAACATCGGGACCCGCGTGGCGACGTCCAAGGGCAACCCCCTCTCCCCGCTCGTACCCAGCAATAGACGCGCGTCCGCTGAGGCGGCGACTATCAGTGCCGCCGCCAGCCATAGGCGTAACGTCATGAGGTACCACGGGGTACCGGTGGACCTCAGCCATCGGGAAAATCGAATCGCACCCGGAATCAGTGGGATCGCGCTATCCGCGAGGCCGCGACGCAGGAGATGGTCGAGCGAAATCGGACCGGCGCCATGGATGACATACCAGCCAAATAACGCGATCCAAAACAGCTGGGTGTCGAAGGGCTCGAAGCGAAATTGCGTGATGGCCGCAAGTATCAGCAGCGGCAACGACGCATAGCGCGTCATAAAGCCCACCGCTAGCAATATCGCGCAGATCAAGTCGGCGCCCGTGCTCAGATATGCCGATACTATCGGCGCAAGCATCGGGAAGGGATTCTGCTCATCGGCAATCCGTACGGCCGCTGTCCAATGCATGAGTTCCTGGACGCCAAAGAAGAAAAAGAGTTTCGCGATCCACAGGCGAATCAGTAATTCGACGTAAGGCCACGCGAGTCTTTGAGCCAGCGAATTCCAAAAGCTCGCGAGCGAACGCACGAAGGTCAGCCGTGCAAGAGAGAACCGCGACCATCCCATAACATTGAGTTTGTTGTGCATGGCTAAAAGACCGAGAGAGATCGTTGTTTATTGCGCCGTCGTTGGAATCGGCGAAATCGACCTCGCTGTTCGCGATCCTTTGAGCTGCTGCGGCTTCGAATATGAAACTGCGCGGTGCCTGGCGGTCACCGAATCGGTTGTGCCACCGCACCAAGGATCGCGCCTTGACCGACGGACTGAACCAGCACGGCGATGTCGGTGACATTCTCAGGAATGTCTGCTCACGCTCATCTCAAGTTCGCGCGGCTTTCCGTTCCAACGCCCCAGCTCATGCAGCCAGAGGACGATGTTGGACTCCTTCAGGGTGCGACCGGAATTCTCGCCTCGCCCGATGAACGTGGTGGCGTCCCGCAGATAACCCACCAGTAACACATCGGCGGTGGCCGCATCCGATCCGGCACCCACGCGGATCTGAATCGTCCCGCCGGTGGCGGACACGGAGGTCGCAACTCCATCTCGATGCACGGAAATGGCATCCACTACAGCGGCTCGCTGCGAACCCACGATGTCGCGCGAGCCATCGATGACCGCCTGCGGTGTGTAGACCGACGACCGGCGCAACGTCCGAGCGTACATGCGCTGACGCTCCGTGGCTGCCGCGAGCGAGTAGCGGTCCCGCCAGCCCAGGTCGTCCCAATAGTCAACATGGAACGATAGCGGGAGGACGTTGGACCGCTGCGCCAATTCATTGACGATTACTTCCGCTGGCGGGCAAGAACTACAGCCCTCCGAAGTAAACAGGTCGAGCACCACGGGGCGGGTTTCGGCGCCTGCCGCGGCCACAAACCCCACAAACAGAGTGGACGCCATCAGCACGGAGCGCAATCTATGTCTCATGCTCAGTAGACCGGCGATCAAGGGATCAAATGACATTGCTGTATGGATGCTGAAGGCGCCTACACTACCCCATGATTCAAAGGCACCGACCGTCGCGCAACGTGCCGATAACTACGAGCGTAGCGGTTGCTCGGGGCACGATTTACACCTGTCCGATGCATCCGGAGATTCGGCGGGACGTTTCCGGCAACTGTCCGATCTGCGGAATGACACTTGAGCCTGAGGGCGCTCCTGAGGCGGAAGGCACAAGTCCTGAACTTAAGGATATGAGCCGCCGCTTCGTGATCGGCGCCATCCTCGCGACACCTATCTTTGTCCTTGAAATGGGCGGCCACCTGCGTCAGCTGAATTTGGACCACTACGTATCCATGGCAACGTCGATGTGGATTCAATTCGCACTCGCAACGCCGATCGTGCTGTGGTGCGCTTGGCCCTTCTTTCAACGCGCCTGGGTATCGGTCTTGAACCGCTCGCCCAACATGTTCACCTTGATTGCCTTAGGAGTGGGCGCGGCCTATTTATATAGCCTGGTGGCAACTTTTGCCCCCGCGCTATTCCCTGCGGGGCTTCGGGAGCATGGCGGGCTTATCCCAGTCTACTTCGAAGCCGCAGCGGTAGTCACTGCACTCGTTTTGCTGGGCCAAGTGCTCGAATTGCGCGCGCGGGAGAAGACCGGCGGCGCCATTCGGGCACTCTTGAAGTTGGCACCGAAGACGGCACTACGCGTCAGGCCGGACGGCACTGAAGAGGAGGTGCCGTTAGGCGATATTCAGATCGGCGATCGACTGAGGGTGAGACCCGGTGATGCAGTACCCGTGGATGGCTCCGTAATGGAAGGAACGACTTCGGTCGATGAATCGATGGTGACCGGCGAATCGATGCCGGTCGAAAAGACAGCCGGTGCCAATGTGATGGCCGGCACGATTAACGGTACCGGCGCGTTGATGGTCGTCGCGGAGAAGATCGGCTCCGATACGATGTTGTCTCGCATTGTGCACATGGTCGCCGAGGCGCAACGCAGCCGGGCACCCATCCAGCGTCTTGTCGACGTCGTCGCCGCCTGGTTTGTTCCGGCTGTAATGGTCGCGGCGATCCTTGCGTTTGCCGCCTGGATGATCTGGGCACCAGCACCGGCGTTGGGACTCGCGGTGGTTGCCGCCGTGTCGGTACTCATCATCGCCTGCCCATGCGCGCTGGGATTGGCAACTCCCATGTCAATCATGGTTGGTGTGGGTAAGGGCGCAAGTGCCGGAGTCCTCATCAAGAATGCCGAAGCGCTCGAACGATTCGAGAAGGTCGATACCTTAGTGGTGGATAAGACCGGCACTCTCACCGAAGGTAAGCCGCGTGTCACGAGGATAGTGGCCGCGGCCGGGTTTGATGAATCGACCGTACTCTGCTTCGGCGCGAGCTTGGAGAAATTAAGCGAACATCCGCTCGCTGCGGCCATATTGGCAGCGGCAGTGGAACGCAAAATGGTTCTTCAAGAGGTCACGAATTTCGCCTCCGTCACGGGCAAGGGAGTGACCGGGAACAGCGGGGGCCGGCGTGTCGCCGTCGGGAACGCCGCGCTGCTCAAGGATCATGGTGTCATTAGCACCGATCTCGAAGGGCACGCGGAGGCGCTGCGAAAGGAAGGTGCAACGGCCCTTTTCGTGGCGGTTGACGGCAAGCCGGCCGGCGTCATCGCGGTGGCCGATCCGATCAAGGCGACGACCATGGGGGCACTCGATAGCCTGCGCGGTGAGGGCATTCGGATCGTCATGCTGACCGGCGACAATCGCACGACGGCTCAAGCAGTTGCCGACAAGCTAGGCATCACCGAGGTGGAAGCCGACGTACTGCCCGATCAAAAGAACGCCATCGTTCGGCGACTCAAGGGCGAGGGCCGCGTGGTTGCGATGGCCGGGGATGGCGTCAATGACGCTCCGGCGTTGGCCGAAGCCGATGTCGGCATCGCCATGGGGACGGGCACAGATGTCGCCATGCAAAGCGCGGGCCTCACGCTTGTCAAGGGAGATCTTGCCGGAATAGCGCGCGGGCGGGCTCTGAGCCGCGCTACGATGCGCAACATTCGCGAGAACCTCGTGCTGGCGTTCGTTTACAACGTCGTCGGGATACCCCTGGCAGCGGGCGCTCTCTACCCCACCTTCGGAATTCTCTTAAGCCCCATCGTTGCAGCGGCCGCCATGAGCTTGAGTTCCGTGTCGGTGATCGGCAACGCACTTCGTCTTCGAGTTGCCAGAATTTGACTTTGCGCGGCGCTCGCATTCGGCCGAGCTGTACCGGTTGACGAGGAGATGTGGTGAAAATTCCAGGACGAAACAAGGGACAAATTTGAATGTCCTGGCTGTGGAACTGTATTCACCGGCCGCGCGAAGCGATTCCATCGCTTCTCGAACTCGGGCACATAGCGAATCACCCAACGATGAATCGTTCGTATGTGACACGACAATGCCGCGCTCGGCCATCATCGCCACGAGATCCCGATAGCTCAATCGGTAGGTGATGTACCAGCGCACGCACAGCTCGATGATCTCGGCATCGAACCGGCGCCGTCGGTAGATAGGATCTCGGACAATAGGCTTGGTCATTGGGGCGTCTCGTGGACGCCGGAATTGTTCGATATCGCCCCTGCGTCATTTGGCGTCCCGGGACGCCGCAATTTCACGATATCGCCCGTTAATGCAACGGAACCCCAGGCGCCACAGTCGAGGTCAACTCAGTGATCTAGAAGGTGAAATTGGTAGCGGGGGACCGCACGCGGGTCATATACCACTAATCCGTAGGGAAAAAAATGAGCCCCAGGCCGTCCAATGGGACAGGTCGGATTTAACTGTGGTAGCGGGGGGAGGATTTGATCTTTGTATCACTCATGCCCTCGCGCTGCAGATCGTCCCGGCGAGCCTAAGTCGATGTTCCTGTTGTTAAAATAGGAGGCCGTTTAGCGCGATCAATATTGCGCCACCATCGCTTTTTGGTTTTGAAATGGGACCGGATCGCCCTCGCCGGCCTCTGTTGCGCTGGCGCATGATCGGCCGTAGACTTCGATACACATACAATGTGTATTGGAAACTTTATGAAGCAAGCGCGCAAACCGAGTGCTGAACGCACGAATATCGTTCTCGACTCCAGACTCATCGACCGGGTAAAGCGACTTGCGAATGTCAAAACCACTCGTGACGCAGTCCATGTTGCACTCGAGCACTACGTCCGTAGTCGCGACTACTCGGGAGTTCTTGCACTGCGCGGCACGGGCGGCGTTTCAGAAGGCTACGATCCTAAGGCAACAAATCCGCCTCGGTGAGATGACATGCTCGTCGACTCTTCGGTGTGGATCGCGTACCTACGCGGTGACAATCTGGTCGAAGTTACGCTGCTTACTGAAGCCATGGAACAGGGAGAGCCGGTGTGGCTCGCACCTACGATCCTACAGGAGGTTCTCCAGGGTGCAGATAACCCTGACCGATTCACTCGCTGGGATCGGGTACTAGGCGAGTTGCCAATGGTAATCGCGCCCGACACTCGGGAAGCAGCGCGCCGCGCCGCGCATTTGTACGCGCGATGTCGATGGGCGGGCGTAACGCCGCGATCCGCGAATGACTGCCTGATAGCGACGCACGCAATTTTTGCGAGCATGCCGCTTCTGCATCGTGATCGAGATTTTGATTTTATTGCCGGCGTTGAGCCAAAACTGATGCTCGTCGTCGTGAGGAAATGAACAGTCGGGGCGGCGCCCCGATATTATCTTTGTTTTGCGGGAGTCCGAGGGATGCTGTCTGATTCCCGGGGAAGCGTAATTATTTCGAGTCTCGGATGGGTTGACCGCGGCAGCCTCTGGATCATGTCAGTTGGATCGGGCCGCATTGAAACTGTGTTTCTGAGTGACGCAAAATATCTCTCTCTTCACCCAGGAACCCACGATTTTTTCTCCATAAATCACCACTTCGACAGCAATCGCGCAAGGATCACGGTACACCGTTACAGCGATCCTCAAGAAGTGGCAGCGAGCGCAAATTTGACGCCTGAGGGTTCGGCGTTAGACGGCGACCCCTCTGTATGGTCGTTCGTCCAAAAAAACTACATCAGTTATTATGCTGGTCCTTATTGGAAAGACTTCTGCCTGCTTCAAGTTGCACAACAAGTTGGCCGCCTCGAACTGCAACAGTTTGATTGGTACTCCGATGGATATGACAAGGGATACCAAGGAATCATCGGTGTCGTCGAGATCCCTGACGACGACCTCATCATCATCTCGGTGCAGCGCGACTCGCATCCGATACTTTATGATCCGAGAGCCAGAAAAAAGGTAGGAACACTCGAACTCCGTAACAGAATCGGCAATCCCAACTTATTTTTTAGGCGGCGAGCGCATGAACTGTGGGCAGACGACTACGACAGCGTCGTAAAGTTGGAACCGATAACGTGGCGTGTGCTCGGCTCGAGACTACTTCAACCGGCAATGACGGGCACCAAGCAATTCATCGGGCAATTTTCTTTTGACCCCGATGAATCCCTATGCGCCGTCGCTCGCCCATTTTCGCGAGATGTCCTTGGATTGGACCCGACTACCCTTCAAACGCGGTCTAAGTGTGTGCTGAATGGCCAGCCGATTGAGGCCATGGCGCTGCCCGATGGGTCAGTAAACGCTCGCGATTGGAAGTCCGGTGCTCTGCTTCGAGGGCAATGGCAAGCTTCCCCCGTAGACTGACGTTAGTGGTAGCGGGTAATGCTATCGATGCGCCAAAAACTCTTTTAAAATCAAATAATTACGTGTGAATTGGTAGCGGGGGTAGGATTTGAACCTACGACCTTCGGGTTATGAGCCCGACGAGCTGCCAGACTGCTCCACCCCGCACCGGAAGAGCCGCCCATTGTACCGGGCCTTAGGGCTAAAGCAAGGGACTGGGACGCCATTACAAGCGGCAACTCAGCGCTTGTCGCGTTCCATCATCTTGCGGTAGGCGGGCCGGTCGATGACTCGCGCGGAATAGGCCGCCAGCACCGGTGTTTCCTTGAGCATTTTCGCCATCATCAAGAAACTCAGGCCGCCGCCCAGCAGAATGTCCACCGCGGAAAAATCGTCGCCTAGAAAGTATCGGCGCGATGCCAGATGCTTATTCAGCACCTCCTCCACTTCATCCGCAGGTGCCCAGCCCATCGCGCCATACACATGCTTGATCTCGAAGCGGCGCGAGAGTAGCGCGGGTTCCATCACGCCGGGCCGATACGCCAGCCAGGACAGATACTCGCCTCGCTTCGGATCGCCGACGCACGGACCCAGCTTCTTGGCCGGATACTTGTCGGTGAGAAAGAGCGCAATCGCACTGCCTTCGAAAATAAATTCGTCGCCATCGGTCAGCGCCGGCACCTTGCCGTGGGGATGAGGATTGCTGGGATCGCGCGCGCCGCTTCCATCGGCGCGCCGAAAACCCACGATCTTGGTTTCATAGGCCACCTCGAGCTCTTCGAGAAGCCAGACAATG
>Ga0302325_10032397_pt1 | contig 10734 bp, 6 predicted proteins | sample Palsa_T0_2_FD_201948 | JGI IMG/M metagenome (GOLD analysis project Ga0302325, IMG submission 201948) | Peat permafrost microbial communities from Stordalen Mire near Abisko, Sweden - Palsa_T0_2 | ecosystem: Environmental > Terrestrial > Soil > Palsa > Peat permafrost | place: Sweden: Abisko...
TAGCCTCTTTATCTGTCCGCGTTTGGGGCAATAGATCCGCAACCTTCGAGCAAGTAAGCGCTCACTCTTGATCAGAAATATATTGAACAATATGACAGACAACGGAGACTCGAACTTGGGACTTCTACTGTGTCAATAGCACTCTAGGTCGGCCATTAACTCCAAAAGGGTTATGAGCCGGAGGAAAGTGGGCATCCTGGTGAAGGTGGGCGCGGAAGATCCCTAGCGATGCAGGAGAAAATATGCGAGGGAGAGTCCTAACTAACTAATACTCTAACTAATGGGGTCGGGGAGAATGTAGTATCGTCCACTTCAACAGTTGACTTCTGGATTACCCGTCACACGACCCGAGCATGATGGGCGCGGGACGTTTGCGCGAAGTGGGCAGAGTTTGAATTCTCCAAGCACGTGTTCAGGTTCGGCCAAAGCTGCCAGCGGTCAGTCAAAATTGTCCGGTCTGCCTCGGCTTGTTCAGTGCTGAAGCTCAATGGGCCGTTCCTCTTGGTCGGAGCGGAATCTGTTAAGGGGGCTGTTGAGCGCCAGCCAGTACGTGCCTAGAGTTTTCACCGTCGCGCGGAACTGATCGAAGTCTACCGGCTTCTGGATATAGCTGTTCACGCCCAGGTTGTAGCCCTCAACCAGATCTCGTTCCTCGCTGGAGGAGGTCATGATAACAACCGGAATCGTCTTGGTCCGGGAATCGCTCTTCAATTGCTTGAGCACTTGCAGACCATCGACCTTGGGTAGTTTCAAATCCAGCAAAATCAGTTTGGGAGGATGATTGAAACTTCTTTCGGCAAAAGCGCCACGGCAGAAAAGGAAGTCCAGAGCTTCTTCGCCGTCCCGGACGACAAATATGCTGTCAGCCAATCCATCCTCTCGCAGCGCATAAAGGGCAAGATTAATGTCGTTCTGGCTGTCTTCAACCAAGAGTATGTCCTGAATTGTGCTCATAGTGAACCTCCGGCTGCTGCAGTGGCCTTTTCGGGCACAGAGTGCTCCCCGCCACCGAGCGTGAAATAGAATGTGGCACCGCGATCCAGCTCGGCCTCGACCCAGACGCGACCTCCGTGTTTCTTGATGATGCGCTCCACTGTTGCCAAACCAATACCGTTGCCTTCAAACTCTTCGTCCGCATGCAGGCGTTGGAATACTCCGAACAACTTGTCCGAATGTTTCATGTCGAAGCCCACTCCGTTGTCCTTCACAAAGATCACTTTTTCCCCTTCTTTTTCCGTCTGCCCGATCTCGATCACGGCGGGAGACCGCGGCCGGGAATACTTCAAGGCATTGCTGATCAGGTTTTGAAAGACCTGCGACATTAAGATCGGATCGCATTCTACAAAGGGCAACTGCCCGATCTTCCATTCCACTTGGCGACCTTCGGTGTCCGGCGCTAGCATGGTTATGACGTCCTCCACCAACGACTTTAATCCCGTGACCTTAACCGTCAGCCCCTGCCTACCCAGACGCGCAAGTTTCAACATTTCGTCCACCATTTGGCCCATTCTGTGGGCCGCCTGCACGATGATTTGCAGGTGCTCATGCGCTTCGGCGGGAAGAGAGGAGCGAAATTTCTCTACGAGTATCTTGGCGAACCCGCTTATGTGACGTATCGGCGCTCGCAAATCGTGCGACACCGTGTAGGTGAACGCTTCCAGTTCCTCGTTGGCGGCGTTCAGTTCGGCAGTGCGCTCGATCACCCGCGTCTCGAGGGTCTGATTGAGCGCTTGGACTTTCCGTTCCGCAGTTTTGCGTTCGGTGATGTCGCGGAGCACCGCGACTCCGCCACGAAAGTTGCCCTGATTGTCCTTCAGGGGCCGCGCTGTAACTTCGAGACAGACCTTGTGGGCACTATCAGACTGCTCAACCATCAGTTCCACTTGCACCGATTCCCCGTGTAAGGCCCGAACTAAGGGAAGGCGATCCGGCGGATAAGGTGTGATCTCATCGGGCAGGAAGACTCGGTAATGAGGGGTCCACTGTTCGGTCGGTATATTGGACGCCTCACGACCCATCAGCTTGGTCGCTAAATCGTTCCAGATGAGGAAATGGCCATCCTGGTCAGCCGCGATCAATCCCTCTCCCATGCTGTCCAAAACCAGTTTGAACAGCCGGGTTTGCGCCCCCAGGGACTCGCGGGAGACGGACAGTTCCTCAGCCTGACTGGCCAGCAGCACCTCCGCTTCCTTGCGCTCGCTGATATCCGTATTCGTGCCAAACCAACGGGTCACGCGGCCCTCGCCGTCTTTGAGCGGCATCACGCGGGTCAGGAACGTGCCGAACACCCCGTCGGCCCGGCGCAACGGAAATTCCATCTCAAACGGCTCGCCGGTGGCGATCGCTCCGTTCCATCTTTCCAGCACGCTCGGCAGCACTGCCGGGTCGTGGACGCTCTGCCAACCCCATCCCTCCATCTGCTCCGGGGTCGTGCCGGTGTAGTCGTACCAGCGCTGGTTGTACCATAAAATCGCTCCGTCGGCCGCCGCCATCTGAGCCAGCTGCGGAATGCCGTTGGCCATGGCGTGGAACCGCTCTTCGCTTTCGCGCAACGCCTCTTCGGCTTGTTTGCGGGCGGTTATGTCGCGCGCAATGTTTGACGCGCCCACAATCGCTCCCATGTTGTCGCTGATGGGCGAAATGGTCACGGAAACGTCAATATTTTTACCATCCTTCCGTACGCGGACGGTTTCGAAGTGGTCGACGCTTTCACCACGTCTGATTTGCGCCAAAATGCCGGACTCCTCCTCGGCACGCGCCGGCGGTAAAAGCAGGGCCATCGGTTGGCCCACAGCCTCCGCCGATGAATAGCCGAACACCTTCTCCGCCCCCCGATTCCAGGCCGTGATGGTCCCGTCCAGGGTCTTGCTGATAATGGCATCGTCGGATGACTCAACTACCGCCGCCAAACGCTCCGCTATTTCCTGCGCGCGATGACGGTCGGCAATCTCCGATTGCAGAGCCGCCGTGCGCTCTTTCACTCGCTGTTCCAATTCGACGTTCAGGGTTTTGAGTTGTGACTTTGCCCGAACACTGACGCTAATCTCGCGGATGATGATGAGAAAGGCTAGTATCCACGACCCTACATTGAGAAAGACACCCGCAATAGCAATGATCCTCGCCAATCGATGTTCCGCTGCTGCTCTTTCGTTGCGCTGGTTCAATAATCGCATCTCCTCGGCATGCATTTCTTGGGTTGTTGCACGAACTGCAACGATGAGCCTCTCGATTTCCAACGCGTCGCTACCACCCGCATAGGCTCCCAGCTTCCGGCGTTTGGCGATGATGCCCTCGGCAAATTCGAGCGCCGCGCGCACTTGCGCCTCAAGCACATCCAATCGTCGCTGCTGACTCAGATTGTCGGCGGTCAAATGGCGCAGTGCACTTACGTCCACGAAAACCGTGTTGCGGGCGGTACGATAGTGCACCAGCAACTGCTCCTGCCCGCTCAAGGCAAATGCGCGCGCGCTGGTTTCTGTTTCGAGCACATCGCGGGACGTGCCCAGGAGCATCGCCGTCACCTCATAGGTGTGGGATACCCAGTAGGCATCCTGGTCCGCACGCCGGGCGCTGCGCCATGACACAAAACTTACGAAGATCGTTAGAAGCACAGCCACGATAAAACCGCCGGTCACCCAGCGCCGGAGTAGAGCCTCGATCGGTACATCGAACCGCTCGCGCTCTGTCATTTCCTTATCCACATCCCAAATTGTTCCCGTCTCAGTCATCGAAGTTCCTTAAGACCATTCGGTTGTAGCGGTTCGATCGTGAAATATCGCACGTCTTCACTGTAGTCCTTCTGTCTGCCCGGGACGTCGGCATTAGGTGTAGACCCTTCGAGCAGGGGTGGAGGCGGTAGGTAGTTGTCTAATTGTGTGTCGCCGGGATTACTCACGAAATGTCGCGCTGCGACTGAAGTCGTCTCGACTGTTCGACGGTGCCTCTCGGTAACATATAAGACCTAACACAGCTTCATCGAGATTGGGGCTTTCGCGAGCGGACTCGTCGAGCGTCAGGTGTGATACCTATCCCCGTTTCACTTTTCGGCTTATGCTTTGCAGCCGTCGACTCACGCGGACTGACAGGCATGGCGCCCAGGGGCAAAAGCATTTGAGGAGGGGCGAGAACTTGCTCGATCCGTTTCGTGTACGCCCGCACGAATTCGCCCGCAAGCTTCGATCGACCGAATCGGTCTGTGGATATGCCGGTCTCAAGCAATTTGGCGAACTGATGCGGGGGAACGGGCTTGCTGAAATAATATCCTTGAGCTTCGTGACATTGGTGAGCCCGAAGAAACGCCAGCTCTTCCTGCGTCTCCACGCCCTCGGCGATGACCCGCAGTTTCATGCTTCGGCCCAGACTTATGATGGCACTCACAATGGTCGTATTGTCGGGAGTCGTTGTGATCTGACGGACAAACGACTGGTCGATCTTCAAGGCATCGATTGGGAACTTACTCAGATAGCTCAAGCTGGAGTAACCGGTACCGAAATCATCGACTGCAACCTGTACCCCTCTAGCTCTGAGTTCTCGGAGGGCAGATACTGCGGAATCGGCGCGCTTCATCAGAACGCTTTCAGTCACCTCCAGCTCAAGCGACCTCGGATCCATGCCCGTTTCGTTGAGGATTCGAAATACATCTTCCAAAAAGTTTTCTTGCAGGAACTCGATCGCGGAGACGTTCACTGCAATTGTCGCTGCAGGTAGGCCTGCGTCTGCCCAAACCCTGGCTTGATTGCACGCCTCACGAAGAACCCACTTGCCGATCGGCCGGATCAAGCCAGAGTCTTCCGCAACCGGAATAAATTGGGCCGGAGAGACCGGTCCTTGGGTGGGATGCATCCAACGTATCAGAGCTTCTGCGCCGGTAATCTTCCCTGTCCTGAGATCGACCTTCGGCTGGTAGTGGACCGAGAATTCCCTCTGTTCCAGGGCACGTCGCAGACTCTCCTCGATCGATTGGCGCTCCACGGCCCGGACGTTCATGGCCGGCTTGAAAAACTGATAGGTTTGACGCCCATTCTCTTTTGCCTGGTACATTGCGGTATCTGCGTTTTTGACAAGCGTCTCCCCGTCCAGGCCATCGTCGGGAAAGACGCTCAAACCAATGCTTGTGGTGACATGAAGATCGTGCTCGTCGATGGACTGGGGCTCCGCCACCGCCTGGAGCATCCTTCTCGCCGTAATGGCCGCATCTTCCGGATGTGCCACTTCTGAAAGCAGCACCACGAATTCATCGCCTCCCTGCCGACTTACTGTGTCTGTAGCGCGTACGCAATCCACGAGGCGTTTTCCAGTGGCCTGAAGAAGTTTGTCACCGATTGGATGTCCCAAGGAATCATTAATGTGTTTGAATCCATCCAAATCCAAAAATAGCAGCGCAATTCTTTTTTTGTGGCGCGTTGCTAAGACAATCGCTTGGCTAACCCGGTCGTTCAAGAGCAATCGATTGGGTAAACCCGTAAGGGAGTCGTGTTCGGCCAAGTACACCATCTGCAGCGCCATAGCACGGGCCGCACTCACGTCGCGAACGACGATGATCGCTCCGGCAGCATGCCCCTCACGGCCATGGATGGGGGCAACGGAGCCTTCGATCGGAGTTTCAATTCCGTCGCGCCCGATGAAGATACAGTTCGAAGGCAGCTGCACGGTCTCGTCTTGCCCGACTGCCTGATCAATTGGATTGGAGGCAATTGCACCGCTGTTGGCCTCAGTGATGCGAAGAACTTCGGCAATAGGCCGGCCTGCCGCTTCCTCGAACGTCCAGCCCGTCATTTTTACTGCAACAGAATTAAGGAAGTTAATATTTCCTGAGATATCTGCGCAAACCACGGCGTCACCGATAGAGTTAAGTCTGACCTGGGCACTCTCCTTTTCCACGAATAACACTTCTTCGATCATCTTCAGGTCATGAATATCCGTGCAGGTGCCAAACCATTTTATAATCACCCCGTTGGCGTCTTGCTGGGCGACACCGCGGATCAACCACCACCGGTACGCGCCATCCGTGCGGCGCAAGCGACATTCGATTACGTACGTACTGCCGGTAGCCGTCGCGTGCTGCCAGGCATCCCGTGCTCGCTGTCGGTCTTCCGAATGAAACAGCTGGTTCCACCCGTCCCCAAGACTTTCCTCAAGAGTGAGTCCCGTGTAGTCCATCCATTGTTGGTTGAAGTAAATGCATCGACCGTCCGGCTGGGTGATCCAGACGATTTGCGGCATGGCTTCGGCCAACGTGCGGAACTCCTCTAGGCTCGCTCGCAACGCTTCCGCCGCGTGGCGACGGTCGGTGATGTCGGTCACAATCCCGGAGACTCGGATTAGTTTGTCTTCAGTATCCCGGACTTGAAAAGCCCGGAGTCGAACCCAGCGGATCTCGCCATCTGGCCGAGCGATGCGACAGTCAACGTCAACACTTCGTTCTTCTCCCATGAGCGCGGCGAAGGCGCTCTGCACACGCTCCCGGTCCTGCGACAGTATGAGGTCGGCCCACTGATGCGGGTTTGAATATTGGCTTCCCACAGAACAGCCCCATATCCGTTCAAAGGCAGGACTGATGTAATACAATTCGCGCATGTCTGGCGAACGAATCCAAAATACGTCGGTGATGTTGTCTGCCAACTGCTGGAATTTCTGTTCGCCCTCGCGCAAGGCGTTCTCGGTGCGCTTGCGTTCAGTGATGTTGACATGCATGACCACCGCGCCGACCAGCCGGTCCTGGCGCAGGGGAGTAACCACCAGCTCGAACCAGCATTGTTCGGTAGGCGAATGGCAGGGATATTCGAGCGAAAAGGTCTTCTTTTCACCACCCAACACTGAACGAATGCCTTCGGCGGCGGCGTGGGCTTGGGATGAACCATCTTCTCGGGCACAGTCGCAAACTTCAAGGTAATTGAGGCCGATCCCATATCCCGGACCTTGCATCACGTTCGCGTGGCCAAATCGCCGCCATGCGTCGTTCACGGAAATGATGGTTCCCGTGGCATCGAGCAAGGCGATATGCGCCGACAATGCATTGAGGATAGCGGCCTGCCTGGCATCCTCGCTGTGCCGCAATTGTTCCTGAGTGCCCCGCAACAACAACGTCCGGCCATCACGGTCCGCCACCGTATCTACTTGGCCTGCGGTCAGTTTCTCCAGCCGTTGCCCAGTTCGGAGCAGCGTCTGCATCAACCCCGAGATTTCCTCACTCACGTTCTCCGGAGATCGTTTTCTCGTTTTCACGGAGCGAAGGTTATCAGTCCCAAAGCTTGCAACAAAGGCTGTGTCTGGCTCAGTGTCCCGACGATTGTTCGTACGGGGGACGGTGAGAGTTTCACGAGAGTTGGAGTCATGTGGATGTGATCTTTGAGTGCGCGCATCGGCTCCCTGAGCACATCCACGATTTCGATCTGGTGCTGATTCGGCAGGTTTGCCCGGCAAAGCACAGTAAGATTGGCAACCGCCTGCGCGGAGTTCTGGGTGTCACCTGCTACATATAGCCGGAAGCGGAACATTTTTTGTCGACTCATAGCAGGCTTCACTTTCGCTCTGGCTTCGCCGCGTCCGCGCCGCGCAACTCCCGCATCCGGGTGTGGCCTCGCGACAATTCTTGCACTCGGCTCGCGGTTGTGCGGGCCAACAGGCTTTTCTCGACCTGCTTCGCCACTAGCTCCGTCTGCAGCGACTTCACTCGCACCTCGAGTTCGGCCTCCTCGGCATCGAGCGTAACTCGCTTGAGCTTCCTGGCAACTTCGGTCTCTTCTTTCGCACTATGCTCGGCGCTCTCCTTTTCCCAGCGCATCGTGCCCATCAGCACCTCGCCGCCCGCAGTGTACGTGTCGGTCAGAGTCACGCCCGCATCGCTGAGGATCAGCTCGCGCACTTGGTTCGAATGCGCCGTGCCGCGAGACTTGATGATGGACAGGCCCCGGTTGCGCTCGCCGGCCTGGGCCAGATAGTTGAGATGGATCCAGGTGTCGGCGAGCGTCGAAATCTGCAGCGGCGACATGCCTAGCGTCCGGCCGGACATCTCGTCGACCAGACTGGTGCAGACCAGCGTTGTGCCGCCAGACTTCGACCAGTCGATCAATCGCTCCGCCACGCTGTGCGCGGTCAATTCATTGGCGGAACTGGACAATGTGGACACCGGATCGATCACGAGGCAACGGGCTCGATGCTCCTTCGCATACGTCTTAATGCGAAGCAGATAGGTCTCTGCATTGCCGGTGATGGTGCGAACTGACACTATGCGCAAGAGACCGCTTTTCACGTAGCGATCCAGCCGTATTCCCACCGAAGCCAGATTGCGGATCACCTCGGAAAAATCCGAATCAAAACTGACGAACATGGTGCGTTCGTTGCGCCGGCAGGCCGCCTCTGCGAACGCACCGCACAAGGTCGTCTTGGCGGTGCCAGGGAAGCCGGTAATCAGGACGCTCGCGCCGCGGTAGTAGCCGCCTCCCAACATGGTATCGAGCCGCTTCACGCCGCTCGAAACGCGCTCGTTGATCACGGTAGCGTACACATGGCCGAGAGTGCGCGCACCGGCGACCTCAAATCCGTTATTGCCGATCAGGAATGGCGATTCATGCTCATCGAAGCTCGAGCCGCGATACTTCTGAACACGCAGATTGCGTTGCGAAACGCCCTGCACCACGCTGTGATTGAGAATCACCGCACAGTCCACCATGAATTGCATGAAGCCGAACGGTTGGTGCCTCATTGAACTTGACTTATCCCCACCAGCCTTCGCGGTGATGATTCCCGTCAGTTCCCGCGCTAACAACCATTCATGCAGGCGGTAGACCTCCCGTCTTCTCGCCGCAGGGTCAACGAGCAGCGCCAACAGGATATCCAAGGCATCAAACACAATGCGCCGCGCCCCCATTTCCTTGATCTGGACATCGAGCCCCGCAAGCATTCCGCTGAGGTCGAAATTTCCCGACTGGATCAGGTCGGGTTCCGGTTGGGCGTCCAGGAAGAATAGCTTTTTTCGCTGCAATTCCGCGAGTTTCCAGCCAAAGCCTTCTGCATTGGCCATGATGCGCTTCGAGGTCTCCTCAAAGGCGACAAAGATGCCGGGCTCCTTGCAGGTTCGCGCGCCGCATACCAGGAATTGGAGCGCGAATATGGTTTTGCCGGAACCTGGTCCGCCTTCCAGAAGCGTCGTACGCCCGTGTGGCAGACCTCCGCCGGTGATTTCGTCGAAACCCCTGATGCCGGTCGTCGCTTTACTTCGCGCTGTCACGAGATAAGATCGGACTGGTTTCATAGTGTTACCCTTTGCCTGAGAAATGGCGCCGCAAAGTTATCCCGAGATATACTTTCAACGGCGCTGGACAGAAGTCTCTGGGAAGCCTCGTTTTGGAATTTACGCGCAACGAATTCAGGAAGCATCGCTTGCCGTTTTTCTGAGAGCCAGTGCTGTAGTTCAGATTTGCTCTCTTCCGAAAGGGACACAAAGCGAATACCGAGACGGACCCCGTTCCCCAACAGATTCTCGATTGCGCCAACAATGGTATTTCGTGACCCGGTAAAATGAACTGAACTCGCACCTCTTCTCCAGCACCGAGCGGCACGGACGTACTCACCGCCATTAAAGATGGACAGTTCTCTTAGGGCGAGTCTGAACTGCTGGATTATGACTGCATCAGCGGACACCAAAAGCGGGAGAGCGATTGCCATGATGAAGTAACATCGGAATTGGCTTGCGCCTCAGCAACGCTTTCTCCCAATTCGACAGTACTCCCACTTCGAGAACACACCAAAGTTACGCACGGTCATTGACGATAGAGGTCAGAAGGTAAGAGGTAGTGAGCAATAACGGGCAGATTTCGGGAGTCAATGTGATCAACGAGCCTCAACTAACTCATCCGTTCCTCCCCTTCCAAGCTTCCCAGCTTTCCGAACGCGATAGTTAGTCTTCTTCTCGTGCGTTTCTGCGAGCAAGCCTAAAGTCCTCAATGATCAAAGCCTTCACTGCATCTTGTGCTGACTTGACTGGGGGCAAGTGCAACACCGCCACATGCCGCTTAGTGTTTGTCGGATTGTCTGTATCGTGTGACCAAGCATAGGCTCGACGCGCCTCGGGATGTCCTGCTAGGTCAAAGACTTCTACAACCCCCTCCCACACTGTTTCGTCCTGAAACACTTGTGCTACTCTCACGCTTTCAACGTGCTCAGCTTCAGCACCGTGCAATCGCCGGATTAGGTCTTTCAGTTCGTCAATGTAGCTACCGGTCACTTATTCTGACTCACATTCGTCATTTGGAATGCCTTTAATCCCGAACCTTATACTATACTTGCACCAAACTTCCGCTCCTGCAACTTCTTAAAGAGATCAGCGCAATGACGCAGGATGCCCGCCTCCGCGAGAGTCGTTTACCTTCTTAAAGTTGTCCAAGATCGACACGCAATCTTGAAAGGCCGACGAAATCTCTGACCAATTGTCCCAGCAGTGAGCGCTATGGCTCAGACTTGGTATTGGGATGCATGTAGGCTTTACAGGGAGAGGTAGGTTAGCACTCAGAATTCTTGTCGATGCAGCAAACAGCTAGCTAGCTAGCTTGCGTCATTCAGGTGATCGGAGACGAGGAACGGATAGATACGTGTACAAAATAGACAAGACCGACCTTGGATTTCAGCTCACCTTCGGCGGCAACATGACTGAAGCTGAAGTCGAAACGTGGTACCAGGAGAGTGCGCGGGTTCTGACTGGGATGCATGTCCCATTCGGCGTAATCATCGATATGA
>Ga0302325_10032399_pt1 | contig 10734 bp, 7 predicted proteins | sample Palsa_T0_2_FD_201948 | JGI IMG/M metagenome (GOLD analysis project Ga0302325, IMG submission 201948) | Peat permafrost microbial communities from Stordalen Mire near Abisko, Sweden - Palsa_T0_2 | ecosystem: Environmental > Terrestrial > Soil > Palsa > Peat permafrost | place: Sweden: Abisko...
GATGACCATGGGCTTCTGGGCCCCGATGGTCATGTATATTGTATGCCTGCCAGGAAAAATTCCGCAGGTTATCTGATATGCCTGCTGCTGCAGATGGAGATTCAAGATGGGAAAGAGACTGGAAACTTCAGACGCATAGGTACGACGAAAGTCCCTCCGTATGAGAGCGGACAAAAGCTGGTGCTGGAGCTTTCTGGAGAGGAGGCATCTGTACCGCACAGTCTGTGGGTCGCAAAGCAAAAGAGGCACATCTTTCGCGTTGTATGAGTTGATTGGCCAAACACTGAATAGTAAGGTAGACTCTAAAAAAAGGACAAGGCGATGGGAGCGTTTGGGGTCGAGATTGCTGAATCCACCGAATTTACTGCTGTGAGCAGATGTAAATTAAGGTACCCTTGAAATCAAAGAATGGAATTCAGAGAACTGGACTATGCTTAGAATTCCTTGGGAGTCTGGCGTGGCGTGGTACAAGATAAGTGACGACAGTAGGTAAAGAGAGTTCGAGAGGGAAAATGTTCATGGAGGCACGTGACCATGCGCTATTCCATGTCGCCGCTAAAACCTCGGCGCGACTCCGACTTCCACTTCCAGATGTCACTCTGCCAGCCGTATGCCATCCGGTCGAAATATATACCACATTTAAAGAGACAGGATCTTTTGTGTGCCAGCAGCTTCTCAGATTATACGCGACCAACCCTACAGCTCTTATTTGCTCCCGCGACGGCTCGATCAACGCCAGCCTGGGACGTGGAGGGAAACCCCACTCGCGTCTGGTTCGTCCCACAGGTAGTCGAGACCCCTTGGGGCAATTGAGATACATATACGGACATATAAAATGTGAATGGGCGCCTGCTAAAGTTTCAATATGGTGGGATTTACTCTGGACGACGATGACAGGGGTAGGTTGGCTGCCACAAGTGCAGGCACATTATTGACATTGCTAGGATCCAACGCGAGTTCCGACAATGAGCAGGATGAGTTGATGGACGACGCGGATGATATAGAGCCTGAGGCAGATCAAGATGTCGACGCAGAGGGCGATGGTGACGATGACGAGAATGAGGATGATAATGGCGACGAAGACCAAGATGGAGAAGAGGAGGACGATTCCACCGAGCAACCACTCTCGCAGATTCGAAGACCAATCCTCCCAAGCACGAATACAAGTTCCGATAATACAACTACCTTGAGTCAAGCCAATGGTGCGGGACCAACATCACATCCGCGACCTACGGTAATACGCACCTCTGCCTCCCCTCGACAGCCTTCCGCTCCCTTGCAATCACCGAAGATGCGCTTCGAAGTTCGCCCAGAAGCCCTGAAAGCTTCGACCTATGACATCGTACCCACAATGGCGGCACCGCAGAGCACTTCAATCAACGCGATCACAGCGACTCCAGACATGAGATATTGGTTCAGTGGAGGGTCAGATTGCTATATACGTAAATACGACGGAGTTGCAACCGTCAATGGGAAGACTCTCCTGACCGTTGCTCAGCGGCATCCTTTTGTTGACAGTGTAGTGAAGGCTGGGGTTTTGATGAGCTATTGGGACAACGAGGAGCCAGCCCCTAAAAGCGGTGCGGAGGACCCCGCTCTTTCGCCCGTTTACTCGCTAGCGGTACAATCACAAGCTCTTTGGATACTCTCTGGTCTTGACTCAGGCTGTATAAACTTATATTCCGTCCGCCACGATGAGGGAAAGCGAATAGCATTTATGCACAAGCACAAATCTGCAGTTTCGGTTCTTACTTTGGCTCAAGACGAGAAGTCAGTTCTGTCCGGAAGTTGGGACAAAAACATCTTCGATTGGGACTTGAATACTGGACAAGTGAAAAGGAACTTTGAAGGAAGCGGAGGTCAGATATCAGCTATCGAGATCCGTCCTGCATCGAGTCTGCCAGTTCCGGAGGAATCTGGAGAGCCTGTCCAGACAAACGGAACCTTCTCTAGCAACAACGGCGTTAGGCCTCTCACGAATGGAGTCAACGGGACTGCCAATGGTGCTTCCGAAGAGGGAAATGAAGATGCCCCTGGTTCGCCAACCGATTCATTGTTTGGAGGTGGAAGTGACAACAACTCGTTATTTGGCGAGACAGCGGGAGATGGAGCACCATCTGGTGGAGTGTTTGGTGATGACGACGACGAGTTTTCTAGGGCAATAGAATCAAGCCTTGAGAATCAAGAGCACATAGACTCACATGGAGATCTCACCATGGAAGATGCTCCTACATCCCAAGATGCCTTACCTCCAGCTGTCCAGCCACCAGCGACCCAGCAGAAAAACGGATCAAATGCGGAATCGTCACAGGTCAACGGAGTTTCTCATTCGGAAGTCGCTCCCGAATCGACATCAACAACCACTATTATTGCCGAGACTCAAGATGCAGTCGCAACATCCGATTCGACGTTCCTGGCAGCAGAGTTTAATGGGACGTTGCGTGTCTGGGACAGGAGACAGCCGAATCCTGTTGCAAAAATACCAACACGGACTGGGGTTCCTCCTTGGTGCATGGCTGCTTGTTGGTCTCCTGATGGAAATTATATCTATGCTGGACGAAGAAACGGCACTGTCGAGGAATTCAGCTTGCACAAGGGACTCAAGAATGCCGAGAGAACATTTAAGTTCCCGCAGGGCAGTGGTGCCGTCAGTGCTGTTCGGGCCATGCCAAATGGGCGGCATCTGATTTGGTATGTATCAATAGTTCTTCGAATCTGGGTTTGGACTAATTTGATCCCAGCGCATCGCATGACATTCTTCGTCTATACGACCTTAAAGAGCCCCAATCTTTCAAGCATTCGACAGTACCGTTTCTCATCGTACCTGGACCGCCAAGAGCTGGCGTCATCAGCGCCTTACATATTGATCCGACCTGCAAATATATGCTGAGTGCTGCAGGAAATCGTGGCTGGGAGGGAAGCACTACTGAAGTGCTGATAGGTTACGAAATCGGGACTTCGCTTTAAGAGGAGAATAAGTTACCAAGCAGTTCCATTTGAAAGAGGGCTGCTTGAATCAGATGTCACGATGGGGTCAAAGGCATCACGCCACGCTATGACGAAGCTTTCTCAGCTCTCTGCTTGAGGAGCCATGCCAATTTCAAACACGGAATAATATAGGATGACGTACACTTACGGCAGCATCTTGCTATATACAGGAAGTTTGAAGCTGGAGTTAGCGAATACAATAGCGAAGATGTATAACAGCATGTGAAATTCATGGGGAACCCAGATTCGGCGTTGGAATACCACGGGCATTGCGATATGATCTAGGAGGAAACGTCAAAAGTTGTATTCAACAGAGCTCAACATCGTTGTTTGTCTCCATTACAGCATCCACATAATTATTTTGTCTTTTCTTTGCTCAAGTGCCCAATCTGTCGAATCTTTTGTCCTCCCAGCTCTTTCAATCCCTCCCGCCTCGTGCTTCCAAACCAGGTTCCATCACGAAACATCAAATCCCCTCCAAAACTGCTTTTCTCCAGCACTAATCTGCCTCAACTTGGCACTAATATACACAGTACGCTGTGTTAATAGATACCTATAATCGTATCCACAGCTACAGCAAGCGCCAAAGAACTTGCCCGAACCCGCACCACATCTCTTAAATGGGCCCTTCAAAGTTCTGTCATCTAGTGGCCAAATGGCTGGCTTGCAAGAGCGCCACGAGTTGGCCTGGGGCTGCTTTGAGTCGATGGGGTTTATATGTAAAGGTCAGGTGTTGATGCTCGACTTTTTCTTTGCCCAAATCCAACTGTCTCTTCTCTGGCACCTCAAAGATTTTCTGAGCTGGTGCAAAGCAGGCAAAGAAATCACAATTATGCTCATTGCCACTACTTTATTCCATTCCGGAAAGTTGCTTGTCAGCAGCTTTGACTTGCTCTTGTGCAAGAGGCTTGTTTAAATTATGTGCAGAGGTTGCTGCAACATCTTTATCTTACATTTTCTGCTCGATCAATACACAAAAGACCACCCACATGACAGCCACCAACAATTGATGTCTCTGGGAAGGTAGCAGAGGATACACGTCCCTGACTTATTGAGATAGAGGAGACCGAACAACCGTACAGGCAGTCCAGTCCTGCTTCTACTCCTATACTTTGCAGCAGACCGCCTGGATATTATTTTATAGTACAGTAAAATCTGCAGGTCGAAAATTCCCTAGCACGTTCACGAGACAGCTCAATAAACTCTTTGAAGCACCTGTGCGGAAGCCAGACTGTGAAGGGGAGAGAAGCAAGAGGTGGAAATGCGGTGATGCGGCCGCAGGGGTAGCGAGAGGATGAAGCGGCGGACCTGAGGCCGCAGGGGTCGCTTCAGGGGCCAGGCCAGGATTCAAGGTTCAGCAGACAGACGGATAAAGTCCGGCTATGTGGGTGCTTTGAGATGGGATGGAGTTGATCGTAGCTCCTATTGACAAGGAAGAGGATGTCAATGGAACGGTTTTAGTCGGCAAGGCGACTGTGACTGGGGCTCGTGCACATCATGTTGAACTTCATCCGGGATAGAAATCGAAGCCAGTGGTAGCAGAAGAATGAGAATTGACAGAGCCTGCGTGACTTTCGAAAATTTTCTGGCATTGTCCGTACTGAGTAATGTGATGTCGTTGTAATTTGCAATCCTGACCCTGCAACTTTCATCTACACCAGTAAGCATGAAAGCCATGGATCGACACAATTTCAGAACTCCCATTCCAGAAAATGTACTTTGATCCTTGGTGTGGCAGTAACTTTGCATGAGAACTTGCTTGCCTTTACCCGTCTTCATGAGGGAATCATTACTGTGCAGTTTGAAGATCGATCGGTAAGTCATAATTGAGAGGAGGACCCGACCAGCGGTTGGCTTTCATCGAGCTTGGCAAGCAGTGTTCTGAGATGTGAACTTGCGTTAGGATGAATGGTAATTTAGACCGGTGGTTAGGGCAATAGTAGTCACAGCTTTCCCACACAAAGAAAGTGGTCTGCCAAAAGGTGCGGGACCTGGATTAGTGCTCCTGATCATGATGATCTCTCAAGCAATTATTCCAAAGTGATTTGAGCATATATTCATTCTGAAGATGAGAAAATAGAGTGGCTCTTGACATATTGCTTTGCGCTTTTGTTTGAGCATACAACAAGCATTTCGAACGCAAAGCCGGGTCAAGCAATTTGGTTGCAGCTCGATCTTGAAAGTTTCGAGCCGATTTTCGAGCAAGGCAACTTCAATGATAACATTGCTTGCACATCAAAAGAAGGCGGCTGCAAATACCCTCAAGTACATGGGGCAGAGGTGGAGTTTGCTTAATTACGCGCCAAAGCAAACTTTCGACCTTCTTGAAATCTGTGACCAGCAATTCCTTTCGATCTCAAGTACCCTCACAAAACAATCCATTGTCCTTGTTTGTAGAAGGTGGTAAAGCGAGCTTCTCGTAGATGTGGTAGCGTCGTTTGTGGAGGCTAAGGCGGCGGGGACTTTTTTTCCGGCAAGCCTTGAGGTGTTCTTTCCTTCCTAATCTCGACAACCTCTTCCTCCACATCGCAACCACTACCGCTGATCAGCGCCACAAACAACACCAAGAACATCAGAGATCACTACCCTGGTTGGTAAAGTCTCTATCTTCAGGTACGCGATCCTCTTTCATGCTTTCTTGAGCTTGCGCGAGCGCTGTCGCGGCGCGTAGCTTTGCCATACCTTTTCCGCAAAGCTGAGCCTCCATTCCACCACCGCTCTAGCAGCTTGCCTTCCATCAAACCTCCTGCAATGTATTTACTGACACGATCTTCTGCATCCCAGAATCCTGTTGTCATTGCAAGCTTTGCGAGTTCTTGTGCACTCGTGGCTTCGTGCTTCCAAGTAAACAAAGCCTGCAAGGGCAACAAAGCTGACGTGACCTCTCCTCCTTGGATCGGCAAGTCTCCCCAATCCCTTCTTTGCAGTTATTGAACATTTCTGGCTCAAAACATGATGATGGCATCCTCTTATCCCGATGTCAAACTGGCTCAACTTTGCGCCATGGCATCATCGCTATCAGCTCTTCGCTAACTTTCAACCAAGGTCTACTCTTCCTCCGCAACTCAAACCTTTTGCATTGAAAGAATCGAAACTCGAGACAGAAGTTTATCACTGTAGCCTCGCCGAAGGTCATTCTATCGCAAGTGCAATCTTGTAACGACCGCCACGTTCTTTGCCACGTGCAAGGAGCGTATGTCAAGGTAAGCGGTCTTGAACGCGACGACTACCGCGCCATATTGATCCTAATTTTGTCCCTCGTCAAGTTCTGTTGCTAACTTGACATTTTTTAGGTTGCATCATGGCAGCATTTCTTGGGCGGGAAGAGTACGCCGCGAATGAGATTCTGCGAGACCATATCTACAAAAGATACGAGAACCGAGCTTTCCCGCAAGAATGGCGCAACCTTTCAGAGCTCCCATCAAAATCTGAGATCTGTCCTCCTAACCAGAAGTCGACGGGCATGGCCGATACGAACCAAGAGGGAAACTTGACGATGTCTCAGATGACCCCGGTTTACGATCAAAATCTTCCACATAACATTGTTGATGGACCGTGGCCCTCGAGAGAGGCATATCTTGGCGCTCATTACCAAATCCTTCGTGAAGACTCGATTGCACCTCTGCGCCGAGCTGTTTCGGAGTTCAAGAAATGTCCTGCTCTGGTCGATGATGTAGACACTTGTGTCTATAAGGATGTGAGAAATCTTGCGATGGCAAATGGGTTCATACTGACGAAAACAGGTAACGATCAAGGGTCTTGTGTTCGCCAAGACCGGTGTTGCTTGGCGAGTGGAATTCTCCCCTCAGAAGCAAATCAAGTGGAAGCAGTCAAAGCGATTGTTGCAAGGATCTCTAGTCGCCCTGAGCAGTGACTCGTTCAAGAACGAATGCAAGATGGCTATCGTTGTAGGCCGTGGTTTGTTGCTTCTCAACCAGAATCCGCCGGCAATCGAATTGTTTTGGACAGACAGCGAAGAGGCCGTGATTGATCCAGTAAAGAGTGAGTGACGATAATATCAGTTTGTGTCCTGCATTTTAATAAACCTCCAGAATACGCCATGATTGAGGCTCGCCAAGGATATTTCGAAGCCTCCAGGCATGTTCTCGTGGCGTTGCAGAAGCTTATGACAGAGAGGTAGGCTCATTCTTTGGTGTTGAGTTGATCGTAGTTTTGGCTTACTTGAAATAGATTCCAGCTCGAGAACCACATCTGGGCCCTGGACCAAGACATCAAGGCACCGTCATACATCGAGGATCAGCCTCTTATGAATCTCTCATCTCTCGAGAAAAAGGTCGACATTCCCAGCGTGACGGAGAATGATCCAGACAGATTCATCAATGTGGATGTGCTGAGAAACTTTCCCAATTCCATGAATTCTGGCATGGACAAGTCCCAGATGTCCGCGTGCGAGATGATGCTCACGAGCCGTATTGCGATCGTACAGGGTCCCCCTGGAACGGGAAAAACGTTTACATCCATCTCAGCTTTGAAAGTGATGATCGACAATCTAGGACCAAATGACCCTCCAATTCTTGTTGCAGCTCAGACCAATCATGCCCTTGACCAGCTCCTCAATCACATCCTCGGTTTCGAGCCGAATATCCTCAGACTCGGCGGTCGAAGCAACAAAGCCAACAAAGCTATCTTTGAGCGCACTCTATACAACTTGAAACATTCAAATAGAGTTCCGCGCCTTTTAGCTGGCTTTCGACAAGCCCAGGTTCAACAGACGAACTGCATCAACAGTATCAAAGAGACAATGGAGTCTCTCAGGACAGATGGGCTATTGACTGCAGATATCCTTAGAGAGAACCGTCTGATCACCGCCGCACAACACAAATCGCTGACTTCTAGATGGGAAGGAAGCAACGTGAGTGGTGATATCGCTGAGTGTAAGAACTGTTGTAGATATTGCTCGCCAGTGGCTAACCTCGGTACTAGGGCTCACGACAGGACAGCTTATGCCTGTCCCTGAAACTGCTCCAATTAACCTTGGCCTTGCAGTTGAGCAACCGGATATCGAGCTTGAGGAGTTGGTTGAGGATGTTGACAACGAATTCAAGACTGACGCCGCCGATGTGACCGAGCACGAACCTGAAGACGATGAGGGCCTGAGGGGAGAATGGATGCCCTTTAAGCGGAAGTTTACGGGTAGACACTCTCACCCACCAGCTCTGACTGATAAGCAGATCAAACAGAAGCTGAATGGGTGCAAGAATTTGCACGAAATTCCAGTGGCGTCTCGTGGGGAGATCTATCGCTTTTGGGAAAGTGAGATGAATAAAACAGTCGCCAACGAGTTGAAAATTAGATTGAAAGAGTACGAGCAGTCCGTCAACGGCTGGGCCCTCACACGGGTAAGCATCCAGTAGCAAAGTTTGATGTTTGGAACTCGCGCTGACAATTCTAGCACATGTCCAATATTCGTCTGATTCGCCATCTCGGAATCAAGGTTATCGGATGCACTACCACTGGCTTGTCCAAGTACCGCAGCTTGCTATCTGCAGTCAAAGCTCGCGTACTATTAATCGAAGAAGCTGCCGAGACTTTGGAGTCCAATGTAATTGGCGGTCTCCTGGACACTATTGAGCATTTGATCCTTGTCGGCGATCATGCACAGTTACAAGCCAGCTGCACAATTCATGCTCTGGAAAATGCTCCATACCATCTGAACATCTCTATGTTCGAGCGTTTGATAAACAATTCGATCAGATACGTAATGTTGAACATACAACGTCGAATGATTCGGGACATCAGAAAATTGCTCTGCATTGATCCTTCACCCTTCTACACGGACCTTCAGGACCATGAATCGGTTCTCGATCGAGTTGGCAATCGACCACCTGTTCCAGGAATGGGCGGCTTGGATACATATTTTTTTGACCATCGCGGTAGATTTGAAGAGGCAACGAATGCGGAGAACAGTCGATATAACCTTGCAGAGGCTCAGATGATTGCCAAATTCTTTCTGTACCTTTGTCAGAACGGCGTCGATCCTTCCAAGATTACGGTGCTGACGGTAAGATGCCCCTTTCTTCTTGGAGATGAGACCATGGGACTAACCCGAACCCAGTTCTACAATGGACAGAAGAGCGTTTTAATTCAAGAACTCCGGGGAACTCCTGGCCTCGGCAAGGTCCGCCAGTTCTTCAACGTCTTCACAGTTGATAGCTACCAAGGAGAAGAAAATGACATCATTCTTTTATCTCTGGTACGCAGCAACAGAAACCTCTCGATTGGTTTTCTTGACAGCAAGAATCGCCTGGTGGTTGCACTTTCGAGAGCTCGACGAGGCTTGTATCTCTTTGGCAATTCAATAACCCTCGCTGCAAACGAGACAAATGAAGACCTCGGGTACCAGGGCAGAGAGCCGCTGTGGTATCCCTTGATCCAGCACATGATCAGTCAAGACCGCTTTGGCCTGGATGGCAGCCTGCCAGTAACTTGTATCCGGCATGGCAAAACTACCAAACTCTTCAATCCGCGAGATTTTGATGAACTCGTCAATTCCGGTGGTTGCGATCAAAAGTGTGACGGTGTTCTTCCTTGTCGTCATGCTTGCAAGCATACTTGCCACTCTAGGGATCACAAGGAACTAGAATGCCCTGAAGCATGTGTACGCACATTGGCGTGCGGCCACGGTTGTTCACGTAAGTGCACACAGAAGTGCTATTGCGCAGCATGCGAGTTGTACGATGGTCAAGTGGCGGTGCCAAATTATGCCACTGAGAACGACTTTTTCGACAGCACTGGATTGTCTGCTTGGGAAGACAGCCCCCGAAAGAGCTCGGTGAAGCGATCCACCTCCCAGAAATTACGTGAAAAGCACGTGAGCTTCGTTCCTGAAGGCAAATTATTTGGGCCGGCATTGGGTGAACTTTCAGGCTCGGGATCATTGATGGGCAAACAAATCTCTTCACCAAAATTTGGCGAGCCACGCCTATCAACTCCTAACAAGACTCATTCAGGTTCGATGCAATCTCGCGGAAGCGAACTCAGTTCCTCCGGAACAGTTATTAGGAGACCTGCTTTTGCTGCTTTCAACAGTACTCCTCAAGCTTGGCAAAATTGGGATGCAAAGAAGGCAGACAAAGAGCTCGCTGAAAAGCGACGTGTCGAAGAAGAAGCTATGTCAAAGGTTGATCGTTCAAATTACTTCTTCCTCGAGACATTCAAACCCACCTCCTTGAATGATAGTGGCGAACGGGTCTTTGATCCCTCTGGTCCTCGTTATAGAGCTGTACAACGTAGCGACGGAACGCTTGCAGACACACTGTTTACTCCGCAGAATGCTGGAGTTGCTGATCATCCGAGTAGGGAACGGGATCAACAGAAGGTTCGTGGTCCGTACCCAGTTTCGCGGCCCGAAGTTTCTGAAGATGCCATGCAGCGAGTACTTGCTGCGTCGAAGGCTCTGATCGAGGTTACGGACAATATGCCGAGTTTATCCGTGAGTAGTACGATGATGCCCGCTTTTGGTGGAGGTAATGAATACGCCATGTGCGATCAGGAGATGGATCGATTTTCGAACGGCATGCAGAAAACCGCGGATGGTCGGGTACCTGGTCATAGATTGGGCGCTTCCAACTATTCAAGAGGTCCTAGTACACCCACTCCAAGGGGCGGATCTTTCAGAGGCCAGCCAAACCGCGGACGTAGTGGTTTCAGAGGCGAGTCGTATAGAGGTACTAGCTCTTTCCGAGGAAATAACGCTCCAAGAGGTGGTGCTTCTTTCAGAGGCAA
>Ga0302325_10032400_pt1 | contig 10733 bp, 10 predicted proteins | sample Palsa_T0_2_FD_201948 | JGI IMG/M metagenome (GOLD analysis project Ga0302325, IMG submission 201948) | Peat permafrost microbial communities from Stordalen Mire near Abisko, Sweden - Palsa_T0_2 | ecosystem: Environmental > Terrestrial > Soil > Palsa > Peat permafrost | place: Sweden: Abisko...
GTCTGGGCCTGAACCCGACCGAGCGCAGTGATGGCAAGGAGCGCCGCTAGGATTCCGACTCGCGACGTTCCCGCGAATGGGGCCGAATTTCTCGTATTCGTGGGCATGACCATGAGTCCCACCTCCGCCTCAGGCACGAATTTCGACTCAAAGGTGTCTTCCGGGATCTGTGATTGGGATTTGCGACTCGCGCATCATACGCTACGCCTCCTCGTGTGACAACGAACTTGCCTTGACACGAACTTGCCTCGCACAGTCCGAGGAAGTGAGCGGGGTATCGACGGCCGTCATCTTTAAGTGGGCAACGGAAATTTCTCTGCCCCTGACTTTTCCGCCTGGATAACGGGCAACCCGGAAGTTAGGAGCAGGCGTAGCGAGGAAATGGCAAGGCGGGGGGACGTATCGGAGGAAGCTGGGTGTTTTTTTCGATCCAGCCCGGCGAATCCATGGGATACTGTGGTCGCTATGAGGGTCTGCGGGACTCAAGAGCGAGAGCATTTTCGTACAATAAACGTACAATGGATCAGGCAATGGAGCCTTTTTAGCCGTTGTGGCAGTTCGTGAAATCAATAACTTACGTGCTGTCAACGTAGTGAATAGTTCGACTCCCGCCGCCTCCACCAATATCTTGTTTGTTATCAATCATTTACTGACACATTTTAATTTCGTACAATAGCATTTTACAGAGGCGGTTTCTCCGCCGGGCTTCTCTCCAATCGAACGATCGATTATTCCTGGCAAGAAGCTGGGGAGAAGGGTTTCGCTCTGCCATACACTGGGCAGGATCTATATAAGTTCCTATTTACTGACAACCCTAAGAGCTTTGCATCTTCGGTCAAACGTCGATTAATCCGGACTTAGTTGTTCGATTCTCGAGAACTGCGCCAGCGGAGATCAGATTAGATTCATCCGGGCCAGCAAGTCGCGATAACGGGGGTCGAAGCGGAAAGGCTCAAAATACGGCTCCGCATCTATACGGGTAAGGTAAGGATCGCGTTCGGCGAAGGCAGCTTGGAGAGACTCGAACATCCTGTCGGCTTGTCTGGTAGCGGCTTGGTAGACCCCAAAGCAAACCGGCGAGACATAGTGTGTTGAGCTTCTCTGCCTAACATCCTCCATTAGCTTTTCTGCGTGGCCTGGGTTACCAGACCGTGCATAAGAACCTGCCAGGAAGCCGGTTGCCAAAGCAAAAGAAGGTGAGAGTCGCAAAGTTGTTTCCAGGCTGCCGATCGACTGCCGCAGGGATCCCTTCTGTGACAGGGCCAACGCCATTCCAAAGTGCACCAGCCAATAGTCAGGATACAGGTCCACGGCTCTCGCTGCATGTTCGATTGCCTGGTCGTATCGGCGGTCACAATAGAAAGCAAACGCCAGGCCGAAATGGACCATCATCGACAGGGGATCGGTTTCGAGTGCCCGCTGATACTGGGCCACCGCCTCTTGAAACCGTCGCAGCGGTGTAAGGAAATAGAGTGCGTAGCGGACACGCACCAGCGGCGGAACAGGATCGACCGCCATCGCCGCTTGAAAATGACGTTCTGCCGACTTCCAATCGTATTCAACCGCACCAGCGATCAGTGCCAGTACGCTGTGCGCCTCGCTCAACATCGGATCGATGGCCAGCGCCTTTTCCGCCGCCGCCTTGGCCAACGGGGCGGTTTCGATCATCCGCTTGATGCTGAGAGCCCCAAGACCATAATAAAACACCGCCAATCCGGCATACGCGGGAGCGTAACCGGGATCGTACACAAGGGCCTGTTCGAAGGACTCCTTCGCTTTGGCCAGACTCTCCGGATTGTAGCGCTGATACCAATACAGTCCTTTCAGGTAACTCTGGAAAGCTTCGATGTTTGCGGTGCGTCGTTGAGGGCCCGCTAACTTAACCTTCATGGCATTCGCAATCGCCTGCGAAATATCATCCTGGATGGCAAAAATGTCCGTCATCTCGCGGTCGTACCGTTCCGACCAGAGATGCGATTCATCGTCTACCTTGATGAGCTGAGCGGTGACCCGAATGCGATTGCCCGCTCTTCGGACGCTGCCTTCGAGAATGTTCCCTACTCTGAGTCTTTGACCGATGCTGCGCAGATCTTGTTCCTTGCCGCGAAAAGCGAATGCGGATGCGCGCGCAATTACCCTCAACTCCTGCACCTTTGCAAGAGCATTGATAATCTCTTCGGCCAAGCCGTCGCTGAAGTACTCGTTTTCCTTGTCGGCGCTGAGGTTCACAAAGGGGAGCACGGCAATCGACTGCGACTCTTCCTTGGTCACGGCCGACCAAGTCACGGCTGGTGAGGGCGCGTCCTCCAAAGCCTGCTTGATCTCTAACATGGACCGGAAACGCATTGCGGAATCTTTGTGCAGGCAACGAGTGACGAGCTGCTCGACTGAGGGCGGAATCGACGCTTTTATATCTCGCAATGACGGGGGCTCATCGTGCAAGATGGCTGCCAAAGTGGAAATCCACGAATCGCGTCGGAACGCACGCCGCCCGCAAAGCATCTCGTACAAAACCAGACCGAACGAGAAAATGTCGGACCGGGCATCAAGCTCTCGCCCTTCCGCCTGCTCAGGGGACATATAGGCTGCGGTTCCTACAATTGCCCCCGAGACCGTGCGCAGGGTCGCAGTCTCGGCCTCAGACGGGGGCACCGACGGCTCGATTAACTTTGCCAGCCCGAAATCGAGCAGTTTCACCCGGCCATCTTCGGTGATGATGACGTTCGCCGGTTTCAGATCACGATGGATGATCCCGGCCGAGTGGGCGGCAGCGAGCGCATCCGCGATCTCAGCGGCATACTTCATCGCGTCCTTCAGCGGTATCCCGTTGCCCGCATTCACTTGCTCTAAAGTGTCGCCAGCAATGTACTCCATCGCTATAAAGCAAACGCTATTCTCTTCGAAGACGTCGTAAATCGTGACGATGTTGGGATGATTGAGCCTGGAAGCGGCCCGGGCTTCCAGCAAGAACCGTCTCTTCCGGTCGGCATCGGCGACCTTCTCCGCGGGCAGAGTTTTCAACGCGATGACACGGTTAAGTCTGGTGTCACGCGCCTTATAGACCTCACCCATTCCTCCTGCTCCCAGGACGGTGAGGATCTCGTACGGGCCGATACGAACCCCACCAGCAAAGGTCATAATGTCCACCGATTTTAACGCGATAATCGGCAGTGATCTGAATATTTATATTGGTGGCCGGTGATCGAGCAAGCCCAGAACCAGAGTGCCTTTGGCCATTTTGTGGGCAGAGCGGTCGAAGGAAACAGCGTTAGTCTTCTCGCCCACTTCCGTAGGAATACCAGCCCGATTGAGGTTACGACGGCCAACAGGCTGAAGTAGATTGGAGCTCCGAGTACGAGAACCAAGAACGCAGTTGCATCAAGACGCGACCACCGCCACTAAGCTAGGAGTTTCTCGATCGGCTCCCAATAGTGCGCTTTCCATCCCGAAGCCAGGCTTTCCGCTTCGCCTTTTGGAAAACCCGTATGGTCAAATACGATCTTGGTCCCAGAGCCTTGCTCCACAAGCTCGAACCTCGCAATCGAATAGACGCCCGGAGCCCAGCCGCCCGCTCGCCAGGCCTGCACGATTCGCTCGTTCGGCACAAGCTCGATTTGTCGTCCCGTTATGTAGCCGCCGAAGAGCGTGAACGCGCCTCCCACTTCACGACTGATTTCCGCCGGCTTGTCTCCGAGGTGCATGGCTTGCAGGACTCCACTGAGCTGTATGACTTTGTCAAACTGTCTGGAGTCAGTGAGCGCGTCGTAGATGTGCTTCCGGTTCGCCTTGAAAACAGGCTCTTGGTGAATCGATTCCGCCGTATGAGAAATCTCATCCTCGGCTCCCGCCCAAGCCTTAATTGAACCCAGGGTTAAACCACCGAATACCATCGCAACCCCGACGATTGCTTGCCGCCGTGTGAGCCCGTTGGCTAGCGCCACAAGATTTGTTCCATCGCTCGTCTTAGTCATTGTTCTGTCCTCCTTAATTCTTCTCTTCTTCGCCATCTTCGTGGCCGTCCTTGTTTGGAAAACATGCCTTAACGTACGCGGAAGTCGCCGGCCCGCGGACCAGAAGCTCAAACAGAGAAGTGTGCCGCCCTTGCGATGCCGGATTCTCTGGAACACCTAGGACGGCCTACTTCTTCTCCACGCGCAGCGTTCGTCCGTCCCCCGGAGAGTACGACATTCGCCCGGTTATCGTGCCACCATTGCACCCGCAGACCCGGGCGAATCGAACGCCTGCCTCGGTGCCCCGATAGATTGTGAGCGATATTTACCCCCGCTGCCCTCAAACAGGAATCCGGTGCCGATGTATTGAGGATTTAGGTCCGAGATGAGGGCCTCATGTGCTGCCGAACACGTTGCGTCTACCAAGGTCGTGTGACATCGCGTAGTAGGGCTGCCATGAACCGAAACCCCGCGAATGCAATTGTCACACCGACTCCGGTTAACACTCGGCCCACCCGGGTCCTTATTCTCTCTTCCGAGGCTACCGATGGACACCGTTAAAAAGAAGCAAGTTTGACGCGCCAATGGCCAACGCTCCGGGTGTCTTGTGCCAAGAACCTAGAAGCGACATGATTCCTAATACGACAATCGCTTGTCCCAAACCTGTTCCCAGGGCATAGTCGTACGTAGATACGGAATGGAAAGCACAAAGCAAATATGCGGGCCCAAAGACGAACACGTGCTGTTGGTCAATCTCAGCGCCAGAGCCAAGACCGCGTACCTGTCCAGGTAGCCGGAGAATAAGAACGCTACGAAGCAGAAGCACCCGGCCGCCCGTAATATTACTTGTCCAGCCGATTCGCTCTTCTTCAAATCGAGCACTGCCAAAAATAGGGCAAATAATAATGGCACGAGTGAAGCCGCCAGTAGAATCCACGGTACAGTTTCTCCTAACCGAGATACTGGGCTTGGCCCGGAAAACCGCCGCACGATCCCAATGTATTCCCCCAGCTTGTCCAACGCCCACACGCCGTATAGGCAACCAATGATGCTGCCGTTGAAAGCCAGGCTGTCCGAGAGTGGCCGCGCCGCCTTTCGGAAAATCGCCGCGGACAGGAGCGCCAGCCCCGCTAGTGTCTGCAAATACGTAAATCTCTCAGGCCACATCCGTCCGGCGATACTGAAATCCAAGCCGCCTCTTATCACGGGGCTGAAACGAAACAGAAACGGATGCGCCAAAAGGATTACCGCCGTTACTCCGTAAACTATCGGAACAAGCAGCTCTGCGTCCTCCAGTTCTCTGATGAATCCCAGACTGAATTTGAATCCCGTAGCTTTCGCGTGCCGTACGTCCACGTAGCCGTCGCGTAATGCCACCGCCGTCGCCACGAACAAGAGTGGGAAAAGTGGAAGGAGGGAAACCCTCCGTCCCATTGCGCCACGAAGTATGCCCACTGGTAAGTCGCCGCGTAATACGACCACGCCAGCAAACACCCAATTCCGCTCGCTGCCGTCGCCTTCGGCGAACGCCCCCCCAGTAGGGCCACTAACAACGCAACCGACGCGAGGACGGCCGGGACAGCCGACAAGGCAGCGGTGCCAATAATCCAATGACCCGACGGAGACACAGCGACACCAATGACAGCCCTTAGGTCCAACAGAACGGCTATCTGGCCTACCATTCCGATCGCCAGCCCGGCACGCACGAATCCGTAGCCACCCACCTTCCGGCAGTTTCACGCCCTGGAATCTCCCGAGTCCTCGGCTGGGACCAATTGTCGTTCCTCCATTCGGTTCGAAACCTGCTTGGCCCAATCCACGAATTGGGGCAAGCAGACCGAACACCATAGGATCGGCCCTATCGAAATAGATTGAGATCGATCGCATCGGCCATAGCCTGATATCCCACGTCATTGGGATGCAGGCCGTCTTGAGAAGCGAAGCGCGGCAGCAGTCTACTGGGGTGATCCGGATCGCGCAGAACCGCATCGAAGTCAATGACGCCGTCAAACTTGCCGCTGGTCATAATCCATTTGTTGACTTCCTGACGCACTGCGTCTTTGGTCTCCGAATAGTACCCAGGAATCACCACACCCTCGCATGGAGTCATTGTGGCGCCAATCAGCTTGACACCGCGGGCGTGGGCGCGGGAGATCAGCTGGCGATAGGCCTGGATCACATCCTCCGCGCTGAGCATATCTGCCGGATCGGCGAGGTAGCTCCCGCCCAGCTTGGCTCCAGGAAAGCTGATGTCATTGATTCCTTCAAGCAGCACAACATGAGTTACGCCCGGCACTGCGAGGGCGTCCCGATCGAAGCGGGCCAAACCGCTGACGCCGCCGAAGGCGTCGCCCAGCAGCCGGTTCACGATTATGCCTTCATTGATTACCGCTGTCTTCGAACCGCCGGGCATCTCTCCTAGACGACGAATGAGATCGCTTGGCCAATTCCGGTCCGCATCCACGCTTGACTGGTCGCCATCGACGAGCGAATCTCCGAAGGCCACCACCAGACTCTGGGCCGGTTGAGCAGGAACGAGGATGGCCCTGAACGCGATCGACGACAGAGTGGTTGCGCCCTCTATCGTTTCAGCCATAGTCTGGTCGCCGCGTCGCGAGACGACCGCCCGTTTGAGTGCGAGCAAATGGACCGTCGGGGTGGTAACGCGTTGCGGGAAGTAGAGGCTGAGGCTGATTTCGGTTCCGGGTGAAACCGGAAAGGCCACCGGGTCACTCAGTGCTGGTGCGCCTGCCGGGATCGTGATCGAAGTACGGCCCCCGAAAGTGACTCTCCGGATCGAACCCCGTTGGACGCTCGCGAAATCGTGCGGCGCCGCAACCGTCGCTGAACCAATCAGCAGGGGGGTCGAGCCGTATTCGTTCGAGAGGAGGATCGAGATCTGCGCGCCTCCGACGGAGACCCGCACACGCTCTCTTATCGTCTGCCCTTCGATCTTGTCGAGCGGCTCGGCTGGGTTGGGACCTCCAGCCTGTGGACTAGCCGCCCACGCGGCGACGAGCGCCGTTTGCTGCGCCATCGCCCAGGACGAGGCCAGAACCACAAAACAAGTGAGGACACTTTTCCGCAGTTCCCTCATGCGTTTAAGTTCTCCTGAGCTGAAATCACCCCTTGTAAAATCGAATCGCGTGACCTAACGACTATTTCATGGACGAGTAATCGGTTGGAAGCATGTACGTCCTATCCACACCCTGTATCAACTTCTCTGACTGCTCGGATTTCACATATTCCTGGAACGCTGGATCTGTATGAAACGCGTGCCAATTCTTCTCTGCATCTTCTTGGCTGTCATGGGCTATGAGGTAGACGAATGTATCGACGAAAGCCGGACTGTCCTGAGGTATCCAATATCCGACCACATGCAGACCGTGCTGTGTTTGGAGCTTGTAAGCTGAGCGAAAACGTTCCGCGAGGGCAGGCACCTTGCCAGGCACGGCATGATAGATGTCCAACTCGAAGACGCGATTGCTTTCCGCCTTTACCTCTTGTAAGTGGGTCAAGTGGGAGCTGATGAGTGATCCAGCAGCAAAAGAGACAAAAGCGGTACCGAGCATGGTCCACGCGGACTTTCTCCAACGGGCGAGTAGCAATAAGGCTTCCCTGTGGAACCTTGCCATGGATTGAGTCTCCTCAGTGCGTTCAAGCATATTCTGTACCTCCCGATCGTCTCTCAATGGCTCGTAACAATCGCCTCAAGGCTAGTTAGAACAGACTCCTATTGTCCGAACCGACGGACACTGAAAGAGATTGGCAAGCCGACCAGAACCATATGGACAAGAAGCCCTTGCACCAACTCCCGGTATTGGTAAGGTCCCGTGGCATGCAGAGCTGAGAGCGGCAACACAATAAGACTCATTGTTAGATCAACCGCCATGCCGAAGAATAATCCGCATACCAATGCGTGCTGAGCCAGGAATTGCAGTCTGCGACTTGCTCCATAATAAACGGCGGCAGCTGTGCAAGCGATCAGGAAGTGCAGGAGGATACCCAGGATATAGATGGCTGTGCCGCCACGAAAAGCTTGAGACCCAAGGAGACCTCCAGCAACGGCGAGGGGGACTGTCGGGCCAAAAAGTATGCAGGCTTGGGCGAGATCGAGTGTTCCCGCAACCAGACCGCCAACCGCGATTGCTAACAGAGCCTGCCTTTTTCTCAATTGCATTGGTGCAATTCCTCAACCACCTTGAGACCCTCATCTTGGCTTGCTGAAAGGTCCGCGTACACTCATTTCGCCACCTTTCGCCTGAAGTTCAGCGATAAACGTAACTTGGATTCGACCGGGACCGAAGTCAAAAATGACAGACTTCCGCGATTCTGCGATGAGTCGTGCATCTCATGCGCCCAGTCGGTTTCAGGGGAAGAACTCGAATCGTTACAATGGATGCGTGCCCCAGATTACCCCACAGCACCGTACTCCCTCTTTTTGGCCCCTCCAGATTGGAGGATGGACGCTTTATGGATTGGCAACAGCCGTCTCTTACATCCCATTTCGTCACATGCGGGAACAGGTGGATTACCAGGTCGCTCTCCTCTGTTCAACCTTTGTGGCCAGCTTCGTTCTGTATGCCTGTTGTCATTTCCTCTGGCGCCGTTCTACCGCGTTAGCTTCTGCCCTTTTTCTATCAGTGGGATTCTCATACATTCTGGGCGTTCTGTGCACTGTTGTCTCAGCTCTGACTGCGCTCCACTTGGTTGAGCCCCGGACACCCCTTAGTTGGAGTTTGGTCGTCGCCCAAGCATTCGAAGCTGCGATCATTCTCATCGCATGGAGCGCACTTTACTTCGGGATCAAGCATTACGGTACCGTCGAGGAGCAGAGGGAGAGGTTGTTGAAGTCGGAAGCGACGGCGCGTGAGGCTCAACTTCAGGCGCTCCGTTATCAATTGCAGCCTCACTTTCTGTTCAACACTCTAAACGCCGTCTCGTCGCTCGTCGTAAGCAAACAGCCCGAACGGGCTACCGAGATGATCGCAAAGCTAGCCGCGCTACTGCGGAACACCCTCAGCTTCCCAGAAGCTCATGTTGTGACTCTTCGAGAAGAGCTGGCCGTCACAGAGGAATATCTTTCCATCGAACAGGTTCGCTTCGGACCTCGTCTTGCTGTCTCGCTGAGCGTTAGCGCAGCCGCTTATGAGGCACAGGTCCCCAGGTTTTTCTTGCAACCGATTGTAGAGAATGCGATCCGTCATGGCATCGCACGTTGTCCGAATGGTGGAGAGGTCGCAATCAGAGCTTCGGCAAGCGAAGGACGGCTTCGAATCGATATCGAAAATGACCACACGGAAGTCCTGCTGCAGTCGGGTGACGAAGGAAACGGGCTTGGCCTGGCGAATACCAAGACGCGACTAGAAAAACTCTACGGAGAACAAGGAAGCATTGCGGCCACCACTGCGCAGAACAATCGGTTCTTAGTCTCGATTCAATTTCCGCTGACCACGGCGTCATCTACAGTTTCTCAAGGGGCCGGACAATGAACATTCGCGTTCTGGTTGTTGATGATGAGCCGCTAGCTAGAGTTGGCATCACTACACGCTTGAGTGCTTATTCCGACATGGTTGTTGTTGGGGAGTGCAGTACCGGCGAGGAGGCGCGCACGAAGATTCCGCAGGTCTCGCCTGATCTGATTTTTGTCGACGTTGAAATGCCTGGTATTTCCGGATTAGATCTCCTGAGAGAGTTGCCTAGAGAGCAAGCCCGGTGCATAGTGTTTCTCACTGCGCATGAGGAATACGCCTTGGATGCGTTCAATGTTGAAGCGCTGGACTATCTCCTCAAGCCACTCGACGACGCCCGATTCGGGGCTTGTATCGAACGTGCACGGCGAATGTTAACTCTTCACCGGCAGGAGGCCAACTTCGAGCGGCTTTACGGGCTTCTAAAATCTCCAGACAAAGAGGACGGTCGGGATGTTATCAAGCGTTTTCCCGTGCGCCGGGGTAATGAGTTTACCTTCGTTCAGGTCGGTGATGTGGATTGGATTGAGGGGCTGGGTGACTACGCCGGATTGCACGTTGGCGGTAGAACCCACTTAGTCCGCGAACCTCTCACGTCGCTGGAGGCTCGCCTCGACCCGACGCAGTTCGTACGGATTCACCGCTCGACGATCGTACAGGTGGAGCAAATTGCGCGCATAGATCCATCGCCAAACCGAGATGCAGTTCTCACGCTGCGCGATGGCAAAACGTTGCGCGTGAGCCGAACCTATCGCTCACATCTAGATGTGCTCCTGCATTAGTCCCGGTCGGTTCAGCCACAATTGTTCATTGCTATAAGCTGTCCCGCCACTGGGCTGTCAACGAGTGGGCCCAGCTTACCGTGGCCATGATACATATCGCGGCCATGTTAACAGGCCTTCGTTATGCCAATCGCATCAGCAAAATCGCGGAACAGAATTTGCAAATCTGCAGGGTGCCTTGGCCGAACGTGATCCTTACCTCATGCACGTTTTTTGCTAAGACCATGGGCGCCCCTAGCGCGCCCTTCACGTGAATCTGAGTCGTATCAAGAAATGGGATGTTGCAAGTCGCTTCCCGCAAAATCAGAGGCAGCTCCGTCCCGGCCAGAATCAGCCCTTGCGCGTGCTCCTGTTTGGCCAGTCGGTTGGCGATCACCAGCAAGTCCTCCCTCGTTTCTGGCGAGAACACGCCTCTAGACTAGCCAAGCAGACTAGTACTACTGTGTTACAAAAAGGGAGTTCCACAAAAGGGACAACCCGAGAGTTGTCGGAGCAGAACTCGGGCGATGGTTTGACGGAGTGTGGCAATC
>Ga0302325_10032403_pt1 | contig 10731 bp, 6 predicted proteins | sample Palsa_T0_2_FD_201948 | JGI IMG/M metagenome (GOLD analysis project Ga0302325, IMG submission 201948) | Peat permafrost microbial communities from Stordalen Mire near Abisko, Sweden - Palsa_T0_2 | ecosystem: Environmental > Terrestrial > Soil > Palsa > Peat permafrost | place: Sweden: Abisko...
GCCCAGCATGGTGGTCACGGGGACGGTCAGGTTGATGCAGCCGGTGAACCCGGCCGGGATCACGCCCGGCACCGGCGGCGTCCAGGTCCGGTCCGGATCCGGCGGGCCTGACCCGCTGTCACCGGGACCGCTGTCACCGGGACCGTCGTCACCGGGACCGTCGCCGCGCGGGTCGTCTGGTGCCTGGCAGCCGGGATTGCCCTGTCCGCCGTCGGTACCGCTGGCGCTGGCCGGGGGCTGCGGCTGGGGCTGGGGCTGGGGCTGGGGCTGGGGGGCGGGCCGGGAGTCGCGGCTGAGCATGATGTCGATCAGGGCCAGGGCCCGGAGCTGGTCCATATCGCCGTCCAGGCCCGCTTCCTTCAGCTCCTTCGCCCACCAGCTGATCCGCTGGTCCATGGCCAGCACGTCGGCCGGGGGCAGCTCACGGCCCGTCAGGGCGGCGTTACCGGAATCTTCCAGCCACCGCTGCACCCGGGCGTTCCGCGCGGCTTCCTCCCGCCGCGTGCGGGCCTTGTCCGGCGCGACCTCGATCACCGCGCGGGCCACCGCGGACCGCAGCCCGCCCGGCGTCAGCCGCCCGGCCCGGCCCAGCACCAGCGCCTCGACCGCACGGGCCTCAGCCGGGGTCAGGGCGGTGACCCCGCTGGCGATGATCTGCACCTTGGACTGGCGCAGCACCCCGGCCCGGAACGCCGCCTTCGTCCCCGGCAGCTTGACCTCCAGGTCATGGGCCAAGCTCAGCATCGCCTCGGCCTGCCACCGGGTCTCGGCCAGCGCATCAGTCAGCTCGGTCTCGGTGAACTCCTCCCAGACCAGCGGCATCTGCGCCGGGCCCGCCAGCGCAGCGCCCGGCTCGGGACGGCGGCGGATCAACTCCGCCACCGCGGCCAGCTTCAGCGCGGCCGCGGACGCCTCGGCCCGGTCCAGGGCACACAGCACCCCGATAAGTTCATCATCGGAAGCCCCGCCGAACCGGTCACCGGAACCGGCGACATGCTCGGCCAGCCCGTGCAGCGCGCCGCCGCCGGGCGCCACGTCGAGGGTTTGCCCGGCGGCGAACGCCCCGGCCGGGCCGGGCGAGTCCCCCGGGATCCGGCGCGCGGAACCCGGCTCCCCGGGACCCCGGCGGGCCGACGGCACCGCACGGGGAACCCCCACCGGTGCACGTGATCCCCGGCCAGGCCGGGGCGACCGCGTCATCCGGGCGGGAGGCGGCCGGCCTTCCGGGTCGGGTTCCTCGCCGGGTTCCAAGCCAGGGTCATCCTCATCCGGCATCGCGGCCAGCCATGCCAGCCACTCATCCTCGGTCAGCCAGTCCTCCCTCGAGGGCGGCAGCTCCCGCCAGCCAGGGCCAGGGAACTCCGCCGGGTCGGACTGGGCACCGCCGCCGGGCTCGTCAGCACGCCGAACGGGATCCTCGTCCCGCCCGGGGTCTGGGGAGACCGGTCCTTCGGTCACGCGGCACCGTCCGTTCAGAAAGATGGTTTGACCTTGACCTTTTAGGTCGTATCAAACATAATAGCGAATCATACTCTGAGTTGCAAGTCTATTACCTTGATGGGAGGCAATATTCGAATTAAGAGACTAGTGTGCCCGGTGTGACGAAAGTGGAATCGGCGGATCGTCCTGGGGGAGAATCGGCGGATCGTCCTGGGGGAATGGAGGGCTACGAGAGCGCGCGCATGGCGCGGGCGAAGACGTCGCCGCGGTCGCGGTAGTCGCGGAACTGGCCGAAGCTGGGCGCGGCCGGCGACAGGAGGACGATGCCATCGGGCTTGGCCCACCGGTACGCGGCCGCCACCGCCGAGTCCAGGTCCGAGCGGTCAGTTACGCCCGCGAAGAGCGGGGCCTGATCTGACTCTTGATTCCTGGCCGCCTGGTCGAGAGCGGCCTGGTCGATCTCGGCGCGGATGCGGGGGCCGCTGTCGGGAAGGGTCAGCACGTAGGTCGGCGCCGTGCGGGCCACGATGCCGGCCGCCAGCGGGGCGTAGTCGATGCCGCGGTCATGACCGCCGACGATCAGCGCGATCCGGCGGCCGGGGAAGGAGTCGAGCGCGGCCAGGGTCGGCAGCGCATTCGTGGACAGGCTGTCGTCGACGAAGGTGACGCCGCTGAGCGTGCCGATTGACGTGAGCCGGCTCGGCAGGGGCTGGTAACCAGCGGCGGCTTCGCGCAGCCGGGCGTCGTCGGCGGCGCCGGGCACGCCCATGGCGACCAGGCAGCGGCGGGCGATGAGCGCGTTGCGACGGTTGTGCCGCCCGGGCAGCGCGAGCGGCTCCATCCAGTCCGCGCCGGGATCGTCGTCCGCGGACACCCACTCGACCCTCGGTCCGAGCAGCGCCACGCGCTCGGCGAGCAGGTCGCTGTCGGCGTTGGCGACGGTTAGTTCGGCACCGGGCTGCGAGCACGCGGAGAGCTTGTCCCGGTAGTACTGCTCGACCCCGCCGTGCCAGTCGAGGTGGTCCGGATGCAGCGAGGTGACCGCGACCACGGGAGGAGAGCACGGCAGGTCGGTGGCCTGGTAGCTGGACACCTCGATGACCCAGTAGTCGAAGTCGCCAGACCCGGAATCCTCGGCGGGGTCGTACGGCGACGCGCCGATGTTCCCGCCGACCATGCACCGGTAGCCCAGCTGAGTCAGCAGGTGTCCGGTGACCGACGACGTGGTGCTCTTGCCCTTGGTTCCCGTCACGCACAGCACGCGGCGCAGGTCGGCTTCGGCGAGCCACAGGCCCAGGCCGCCGACGACCGGAATGCCCAGACCGGACAGGCGGGCCACCTCGGGCCGGTACCGGCTAAGGCCCGGCGTCTTCACCACCACGTCGCACTGTTCCAGCGCGGCAAGGCCGCCCTCGCTGGTGGCGAGCACCGGGCGGCCGTCAGGGTCGGGCTGCGGGTGGTCATCGACCAGGACGGGCTCGACGCCCAGCGAGGCTAGCTTGCGCAGGTTCGCGTGGCCTTCGCGGCCCAGCCCCCAGATGCCGACACGGGCTCCGGCCAGGTCAGACCAGGCGAGTTTGGGCCGGGGGGCGGTCATCGGTATCCGGCCGGGATGAAGTTCTCGCCCACCGGGGCCAGCATGGCGACGGCGTCCGCGGCGGACGGCGCGTCCGGCCAGCCGGTCACCTCGAGCGCGAGTTCGGTGAGCAGCGGGTGACCGGCTCGGTCGTCCCGGCGCGCGGCCAGCAGGACCGCGGCCCGGCACTCGCTGACCTCGCCTACGCACTCGAACGGCTTGGCGCCCGCGCCAAGCAGGGCCCGGAACTTCCCGGCCAGCCCCGGGTTATCGAGCGGCTCCCCGGTCACCGCGAAGATCCGCCGCAGCGCCGCGGCCGGCAGGAACGGCGCGAGGATCAGGTCGATGAAACAGCACTTGTCGCACTGCCCGCACCAGTGATCAAGCCGACGGGCCTTGTCACTGTAAAAGGCCTTATTACAACTACGGAACGAACCGTGGTACTGCTCAAGGGCCGCGAATTCCTGTCCGACCCAGAGCTCGGTCCGGTCTCTGAGCCAGGAAAAGCACTCAGGCAGCCGATCCGCGCTGGCCGGGGCCAGGACGCCGCGAAAGGCGGCCTCGAATATGTCGCTCTTGGAGAACTGGTGGTTCACCGGCCGCCCGTCGTACTCCAGCGTGGGGACCGACGCCGACCACTCGTTGGACATCACCACCGCGTCCCGGTCTTCGAGCACCGCCGCCAGGACCGCGATCGCGGACAGGATGCCGGTCACTGGTACGTGCCCGTTCAGGAAGCCGAGTTCGGCGGAGCGCAGCAGCCGCGGATCGATCTCTCGTTCCGCGCGGACGATGGGCAAGCCGGTCACCGCGGCCGGCGCCTCGATGGCCGCGAACCGGTCGGCGGGCCGGTTCACCACGAACAGCGCCACATCCGCGAGCCGCCGGACCCGCTCTACCACCACGATCGAATCGATCCCGCCGCCAAACGGCACCAGGGCCCGGCGCTGGCCGGCCGGCTCGGGAGCGACGGCTTCCTGGGGCTGGCGGCGACGGGCCTCGATGCGCACCGAGGTCAGGTCCAGGTTGTTGCGGTAGCCGAACTCGCCCAGGCCCTGCACGTAGAACTCGCGGAGGAAGGCCAGCTCCGTTTCGGTCAGCGCGGTCTGGCCAAGGTCGATGAGGGGCGGCGCGGCGGTCTTGTAGTAGGACACTCCCGCCAGCAGGAACACCAGCCGCGCGGCGGCGCGGGCGGCTTCGCTGCGCCAGCGCGGGCCGGCCGGCAACGTGAAGCGTTCCGCGAACTCGCGCCCGTCCAGCTCATACCGGCAGGTCAGCGTGCCGTTGTTGGCGTCTGCAGCATAGGACAGGTACCGGAACACCCGCCCGCGATGTGCTGGTTGTGACAACGTGCACATTCTTCTTTTGTGCAGGTTGCCACAACCATCCCCGGCCGGGTCCCCTTGGTTCACCGGTCACCTCCGGTTCGCAGGCGGGCGATCAGGGCGAGGCGTCCGCACGGGCGGGCCGAGCGGTCACTGAAGAAGTATCCGGGGCTGGCGGGTTCCGTGGGGCCGGTCGGGCCGGTTGGTTCCACGAAGGGGGTTGGTTCCACGAGGCTCGTGGGGCCGGTGGGGATATCTGTGATGTGGATGTGGGCGGCGGGGACGCCGGCTTCGGTGAGGACGAAGCGGTTCGCCGACCACAGGTCCAGCCGCCAGCGGTCCGGGACGGCGTCGGGCCTGATGAAGGGGGCGGGGCCGAAGGCCTGGGTGACGGCCTGGCAGACCTCGGGGCCGACCTGGTAGCGGGCCGCGGGGATGGCGGGGCCGATTCCCGCGATCACGTCGGCGGGGCGGGACCCTAGGGTCCGCATGGCGGCGACGGCCGCGGCGGACACCCGGGCGACGGTGCCGCGCCAGCCGGCGTGCACGCAGGCGAGCACGCCCGCCACGGGATCATGCAGCACGATGGGCACGCAGTCGGCGGTCAAGATCGCGAGCGCCACGCCGGGCGAGCTGGTCACCAGCGCGTCCGTGGCCGGGATCACGTCGTCCAGCGAGAACGCGCCGCGGCCCCGGTCGGCCTGGCCGACGACCCGGACGCCAGCCCCGTGGACCTGGCCCGCGAACACGAAGTCAGCCGGACGGGCGCCGAACCCGGCCGCTAGCTGCCGCCGGTTCTCCAGCACGGCGGCCGGATCGTCGCCGACGCTCAGGCTCAGGTTCAGCGATGCGTAAACTCCAGACGACACTCCGCCGCAGCGGGCTGTGACCGCGGCGTCCACGCCGGAGCCGTCCAGCGCAGGCCAGGTCAGCAGCCTCAGAGGGCCTGCCTCACGCCACGCGGTGTTGCCAGCGGACGCGGTGTTGCCAGCGGATAGCGGGCTCGGCGGGAGCGGCTGGGTGTGGGAGGTCATCGGCTCAGAGCTTAGCGGGGTGCCGGGCCGGCTAGGTCCGGGCGGCGAAGGACTCGGCTTCGCGCAGGGCACGCAGGAGGTTGCCGCCTGCCAGGGCGGCGCAGTCGGCTTCGGTCCAGCCGCGGGCCAGGAGCTCGGCAAACAGAGCCGGGTAGGCGGAGACGTCCTCCAGGCCGATGGTGACGTCAGGGGTCCCGTCGAAGTCACCGCCCAGGCCCACGTGCTCGACGCCGGCGACCTTGCGGACGTGCTCGACGTGGTCGGCGACCTGGGCCAGGGTGGCCCGGGGCACCGGGTGCGCGAGTTCCCACTCGGGTTTGAGGCTGAACAGCTGGTCGAGGTTCCTCGGGTCCACGCCGCGGCGCGCGGCCTCGGCCTTCAGTCCCGTCATCCAGTCGGCGCAGGACTGGGACACGAAGGCGGGCACGAACGTGACCATACAGACACCGCCGTTGTCCGCGAGCCGGGCGAGCACGTCGTCGGGCACGTTGCGGGGGGCGTCGCAGACCGCGCGGGCGGAGGAGTGGGAGAAGATCACCGGGGCTTGGCCCACGTCCAGCGCATCGTGCATGGTGGAAACCGCGACATGCGACAGGTCGACGAGCATGCCGATCCGCTGCATCTCGCGGACCACGTCCCGGCCGAAGTCGCTCAGGCCGCCGGCGGCGGGCTCGTCGGTGGCCGAATCGGCCCAGCCGACGTTGGCGTTGTGGGTCAGCGTCAGGTACCTGACGCCGAGCGCGTACAGCATGCGCAGCACGCCCAGCGAGCCGGCGATCGCGTGACCGCCCTCGGCCCCGAGCAGCGATGCCAGCCGGCCCGCCGCGAAGATCCGCTCCACGTCGGCGGCGGTCAATGCGAGCTCAAGTGCCTGGGGGTAACGCGAGATCATCAGGCGGGCCAGGTCGATCTGCTCGAGCACGGCGGTGACCGCGCCATCCCCGGCGAGCGAGGCCGGGACGTAGACCGACCAGAACTGGGCGCCCACTCCCCCGGCCGTCAGGCGGGGCAGGTCGGTGTGCAGACCCGCAACCGGGGCGGCCAGGTCGACCTCGGCGGGACCACCGGAGGCCTCGCCAGAACCACCGGAGGCCTCGCCAGAATCACCGGAGGCCTCGCCAGAATCACCGGAGGCCTCGCCAGAATCACCGGAGGCCTCGGCGGGCGGGGTGAGGCGGACCTTGCTCGCGTCGCCTGCCGCCCGTTCGCGCAGCGCCCACGGCAGGTCGTTGTGCCCGTCGATCAGCGGGAACCGGCGGAGCAGGTCCCGCGCCTGATGTTCGAACTCGCTCACCCGGCCAGCCTAACGGGCGACCCGGCCATCGTCGCCGCCGCGTCGGCGTCCCTGACCCGGGAGGCGATCACCGCACCGCCCAGCATCGCGACGGCCGCGACACCGAACGCCAGGTGGTATCCGCCCAGGTCCGGCGGGACGGGCCGGGCGGCGGCGAGCACCGTGGCCAGCACGGCCACGCCTATCGCCTGGCCGACCTGCCGCTGGACGTTGAACAGGGTGGTGGCCCGGCCAGTCTGCGCCATGGAAATCGCCGCGAGCGCCGCGGTCTGGGCCGGGGCCATCGAGAAGCCGAAAAACATCCCGGTGCCGAACATCAGCACCGGCATGGCCCAGCCCACGTCGGCCGGGCCGAGCGCGGCCATCAGCGAGATCGGCACCGCGCCGGCGAGCAGGCCGCCCACCATCAGCCGCCGCGGCCCGACCCGCCGGTACAGCCGGGACGATATCTGGATGCCCGCCATGCCACCCAGGGCTTCCGGGAAGGTCGACAAGCCGGAGTGCAGGGCGGAGAAACCCAGGCCGTTCTGGAGAAAGAGAGGAACCAGGAACAGGATGCCGATGAAACCGGCGCTGCCGGCCACCGACTGGAGGCTCGCCGCGCGGAACAGCGGGTTAGCCAGGATGCGCAGGTCGAGCATGGGCTCCGGGGTGCGCACCTCCACCAGCGTGAACGCGGTGAGCAGGACGAGTCCGGCCACGATCGCGGCCAGGATGCCCGGTGCGGCCCAGCCGTCGCCCGGGCCCGCGTTGAACGCGTACATCACCAGCGGGAACCCGAACCCGGCCAGCACGAAGCCGGGCAGGTCGAACCGGCCTGCGACGTGCTCACGGTGCTGCGGCAGGAACACGGCGCCGAAGGCGAGCGCGGCCACTCCCACCGGCACGTTGACGTAGAAGATCCACCGCCAGGACAGCCCGTCCACGATCGCGCCGCCGAGCACCGGGCCGGTCGCGGGGGCCAGCAGCGTGGGCACCATCAGCAGGCGGGTGGCCCGGATGCGCTCAGCCTGCGGGAAGGTCCGGTAGAGCATGGTCATGCCCACCGGGATCAAGGCGCCGGTGCCGGCACCCTGGACCGCGCGGCAGGCGACCAGTTCGGGCAGGCTGCTGGCGGCGCCGCAGGCCGCCGAGGCCGCGGTGAACAAGGCCAGCGCCCAGGCCAGGACGCGCTTGCCTCCGGCCCGGTCGCCGAGCCAGCCCGAGGCGGGCATGACCACGGCCATCGCCACCAGGTAGCTGGTAACCACCGCGCTCACCGACGCCGTGGACACCCCGAACTCCCGGCGCAGCGTCGGCAAGGCCACGTTCACGACGGTGGAATCCATGATCGTCATGAACATCACGGCGACGAAGACGACGCTGACGGAGAGCCTGGGATTGCGGGGGTCCGGCCAGCGCGTCCTCACGTACTCGTCAAGCCGGACCGTGATCCTGATTGTTCCCTGCACGCCTCCCCGCGGGTCAGCAGTGACCGTGAAAACCAATGTTTGTGCTGGTTAAACGCTGTACCGGGGTTACGCTTGGAGGTGGGTGGGGGCGTTAGGCGGTGCGCGCGTGATGAGCCTGGTCCGTTGACACCAGAACGGGCGCCGTCACGTCACGTGCCGCTCGAGGGCGCGGTGAACGTGCGGGACGTCGGCGGCTACCGGAGCGCCTACGGGCGCGAGATCATCCGCGGGCGGCTGTTCCGCGGCGACTCGCTCAGCCAGCTCACCCGGCCCGACCACGAACGGCTCGAGCAGCTCGGACTGCGCACCGTCATCGACTTCAGGACGCCGGGCGAGATCCTGCTCAGCGGGCCCGACCGACTGCCCCACGGCGTCGAGCTCGCCCAGCTGCCGGTGAGCGGCGGCGACCTCGGATCGATCTACGAGCTCATCGCCAGCGGCGACCACGACCGGCAGCGCCGGAAGCTGGGCGACGGGCGCGCCGCCTCGTTCATGGTCGAGATGAACCGCGCGTTCGTGGCCGACGCACGGCAACGGGAGGCCTTCGGCGCCGCGCTGCGCCTGATGTGCGCGGCAGAAGAGCTGCCCCTGCTCTACCACTGCACCGGAGGAAAGGACAGGTCAGGCTGGATGACCGCGATCGTGCTCACCGCCCTGGGCGTGCCGCGCGAGCTGGTGCTGCGCGACTACCTGCTGTCCAACGACTTCCACCGCACCGGTTACACCAAGCTCCGCTTGGACCTGGTCAAGACCGGGATCGTGCGGGATCCGGACCTGCTGCGGCCCATCCTCGAGCTAAGTCCCACCTACCTGGGCGCGGCGTTCGAGGAGGCGGACCGCAGGTACTCCTCGTTCGAGGAGTTCCTGACCCGCGGGCTGGGGGTCAGCGACGCTATGCTCGCTGGGCTGCGGCGTGCCCTGCTCGGTGACTTGGTGCCGCCGGAACCGGTGTGGTAGCTGCGCCTTTGCGGCGGCGCGGGCCCAGGCGGCGCATCCGGAGCCAGGCCACCAGCGTGAACACCACCCCGAGCGCGACCAGTAGGCCCATGTCCTTCAGCCAGTTCCCTGAGCTCTGTGCCCACAGCGGGTCGCTGCTGCCGGGCGCCACGACGCCGATGACGTTGAGGTTCACCGTGGAGGCCACGGCACCGAAACCCCAGCGAGACGGCGCGATGTAGGCCAGCTGCTGCAGGCCCGCCTTGCCGACCAGCGACACCACGCCGCCGGACAGGATGACCTGAGCCATGGTCAGCAGCACCAGGAAGGGCATCGCCTTCTCCGAGGTGCTGACCATGGCGGAGACCAACAGGCCCAGGCACATCGAGGCCAGCGAGAGCACCGCGATGCCGACCAGGATCTCCAGCAGCGGGGGGACGCCGGGAAGCGCGCCATGAGGCGGCATCTTCTGGCCAGCCAGCCCGATCAGCACGAGTAGCGCCGACTGGACGATGCTGATGACGCCGAGCACGATCAGCTTGGAGAACAGGTAGGCGCCGGACGAGAGCCCGGCGGCCCGTTCCCTGACGTAGATCGTGCGTTCCTTGACCAGTTCCCTGACCGAACTCGCGGCTCCGGACAGGCAAGCGCAGATGGTCAGCATGAGCAGCAGTTCTTCTGCGTTCTGGTTGCTGTGCGGCGGGCCGGTCAGGCCGGCGCTTGACCCCACGAAGTGGATCAGCGCGCCGAGGATGATGGGCAGCAGCCCCATGAACAGCAGGTAGCCGCGGTCGGCCGAGATCACCCGCACGTACCGGCGGGTCAGCGTGGTCATCTGCCTGAACCCGCCGCGCCGCTGCACCGGCGGGGTGGCGGGCAGCTCCACCCCGTTGGCTTCGGGAGCCGGTCGCTGTTTCTGTCCGAGCACGTACTGGGCGTAGGCGGGCGAGGCGGCGAACTCGGCGGCCCAGTCGCGATCCGGGTAGGCCTCGAACGCCTGGAACACCTCGGCCCAGCCGGGCAGGCGGAAGTAGTTGAGCCCCTCGTCGGGCGGCCCGTAGAAGGCTATCTTCCCGCCAGGAACCAGCACCAGCAGCCGGTCACAGGTGTCGAGATTAGCGACGCTGTGCGTGACGACGATGACCGTCCGGCCGTCGTGAGCCAGGTCTCGCATCTGCTCCATGACCGACTTGTCCAGGCCCGGATCCAGGCCCGAGGTGGGCTCGTCGAGGAACAGCAAGGACGGCTTGGTCAGCAGTTCCTGCGCCACGTTGACCCGCTTGAGCTGGCCGCCGGACAAGCGATCGGCGCGGGTGTTCGCGTGCTTGGTCAGGCCGAGCTCGCCCATCACCTCATCGACCCGGACGTCCCGCTCGGCCGGCTTGGTGTCGGCGGGGAAGCGAAGCTCGGCGGAGTACTGCAGCGCGCGGCGGGCGGTCAGCTGCGTGTGCAGGACGCTTTCCTGCGGGACCAGGCCGATGCGGTACCGGAGCTCGGCGTAGTCCTGGTAGAGGTCCCGGTTGTCGTACAGGACGGTGCCGGTGTCCGCCGGGCGCATCCCGGTCAGCGCGCCGAGCAGCGTCGACTTGCCCGCGCCGCTGGGGCCGATGACGCCGAGCAGGCATTTCTCCGGGATCGGGAACGTCACGTGGTCGAGCAGCACCTTGCCGCCCGA
>Ga0302325_10032405_pt1 | contig 10731 bp, 11 predicted proteins | sample Palsa_T0_2_FD_201948 | JGI IMG/M metagenome (GOLD analysis project Ga0302325, IMG submission 201948) | Peat permafrost microbial communities from Stordalen Mire near Abisko, Sweden - Palsa_T0_2 | ecosystem: Environmental > Terrestrial > Soil > Palsa > Peat permafrost | place: Sweden: Abisko...
CACCGTGATCACGCCCGTGTTCGTCGGGGGCGCCGCCGGCGAAGCCGGTAGTCAGCTGTTCGCGTTCGCCGCCAGCCGCGCCCATCACGCCGACGTCGGCAGCCGCACGCCGGGCTCGATGCCCGCCGACAGCCGCACGCTCGCCGACGAGGGTGTCGTGATCGAGCCAAGAGTGCTGGACGATGGCGCGATCGCGGAGCTGAGCGCGCAAATGCGCCGCCCCGAGCAGCGGCGCGCCGACCTGCGCGCGCAGCTCGCGGCCGGGCGTGCCGGCGCGCGGCGGCTCGCCGAGCTCCACGACCGCGTCGGGGCGCAGAGGCTGAAGGCGGCATTCACGGCGGTGCTCGATTACGCCGAGCGCCGCACGCGGGCATGCCTCGAGCTACTGGATGACGGCGTCCGCACCGCCCGCGACGAGCTCGAAGGGGCGGACGGCGACCTTCAGCTGGCGCTCGAGGCGACGGTCGCCGGCGATCGCCTGACGCTCGACTTCAGCGGTAGCGCCAGCCAGCACGACGGCAATCTCAACTGCCCGCTGGCCGTGACCCGCTCGGCCTGCTACTTCGCGGTCCGGGTGCTGACCGACCCCGACATCCCGCCGAGCGCCGGCGCCTACCGGCCGATCGAGGTGATCGCGCCCGAGGGCTCGCTGCTCAACGCGCGCGCGCCGGCCGCCGTCGCCGGCGGCAACGTCGAGACCTCCTCGCGTGTCGCGGATCTGGTGCTGGCCGCGTTCGGCCGCGCGCTCGGCCAGGGGACGATGAACAACCTGACGCTCGGCAACGGCGAGGTCGTCTACTACGAGACGCTCGGCGGCGGCCAGGGCGCGTGCCCCGATGCGGACGGACCGAGCGGCGTCCACGTCGCGATGAGCAACACGCTCAACACCCCGATCGAGGCGCTCGAGCTCGAGTTCCCGCTGCGCGCGGTGGAGTACTCGCTGCGGCGCGGCTCGGGCGGCGCGGGGCGGCATCGCGGCGGCGACGGCGTCGTCCGCGAGCTCGAGGCGCTCGCGCCGCTGCAGTACTCGCTGATCACCGAGCGCCGCCGCCACGCGCCACGGGGCGCCGCCGGCGGTTCACCGGGGGCGACCGGGCGCAACCTGCTCGACGGGGTCGAGCTGCCGGCGAAGGCGACCGGGGAACTGGCGCCGGGCCAGCGGCTGCGGATCGAGACTCCGGGCGGCGGCGGATATGGTTCGGCGTAATGCGCGTCGCGTTCCTCGGACTCGGGATCATGGGCTCGCGGATGGCCGCGAACCTGGCCGCCGCCGGCGTTGAGCTGACGGTCTGGAACCGGACCCCGTCCAAGGCCGAGCAGTTCTGCGCCGACCACGACGGCGTGCGCCTCGCGGAGACCCCGGCGCAGGCCGCCGCGACGGCCGAGGTCGTGATCACGATGGTCGTCGACGGGCCGCAGGTCGAATCGGTGCTGTTCGATCCCCACGGCGCCGCCGAGGGCGCCGCCCCCGGAACCCTGTTCGTCGACTGCTCGACGATCGGCCCGGCCGCGACGCACGCGATCGCCGGGCGACTCGGCGAGCACGAGCTGGCGCTGATCGACGCGCCCGTGACGGGCTCCTCGCCGCGCGCGGAGGACGGCACGCTGACGATCATGGTCGGCGGGACCGAGGCCGAGTTCGAGCGCGTGCGGCCGCTGCTCGAGACGATGGGCAAGGTGATCGTCCACGCCGGCCCGCTCGGCCACGGCCAGCTCGTGAAGCTGATCAACAACGCGGTCGCCGCGACCAACGCCGCCGTGCTCGGGCAGGCGCTGCTGGTGGCCGCGAAGGCCGGTGCGGACCTCGACGCGCTGACGACGGTCATGGCGGCGGGCTCGGGCGGCTCGGCGATGCTGTCGCTGAAGTCCGGGCCGATGCGCGAGCACGACTACACGACGCTGTTCAAGCTCGACCACATGCTCAAGGATGTGCGCCTCTGCCTCGACGAGGGTGAGACGGTCGGCGCCCCGTTCCCGTTCGCCGCCCTGAGCAGGGAGATCCTTTCGACGGCGGCCGGGATGGGCCACGGCGACGACGATTTCGCGGCCCTGATCGAGGCGCTCGAGGCGGCGGCCGGGACCCATCTCTGAGAGCCCGATTCAGCTCGCGCAAATGCCCTCCGAGCATGCATTTTTCACTCAATTTGCAGGATTATTTGGGGATTTCGCGAGTCTCGCGTACAATCAGTCATCCCCGCCTGAGGTCGTGGCTCGACTGCGGCGCGCGGGTTGGTAATAACCCCGTCTCTCCCCTTACTGATATATGCCGATTGCTTTTAAAGAATGGGCCGTGACCGTGCGGGCCCTCGCCGAAGGCGAGCAGCTCCTGACCCTTCGCAAGGGCGGTATCCGCGAGCCCGACAAGCACTTCAAGCTCGAATATGAGCGTTTCTTCCTGTACCCGACGTTCGACCATCAGCGCTCGGACCTCGTCCGCGAGTCCCACCAGCCCGAGCTGGTGCGGGCGCTCGAGGAAGGCGTCTGGAGCGACGGCGAGCCGCCGCCCCACGCGCTTCACCGCGAAGGTGAGCTGATCCAGCCCGACCGGGTACGGATCCGGGCGTGGGCCGAGGTGGCCGCGCACTACACGGTCACCGACCGTCGTGCCGTCGACGCACTGTCCCCGTTCTACGTGTGGACTCCCGACTACGCCGAGAAGCGCCTGGCGTGGAAGCGGCGCCACCCCTTGCACGTGATCCTGCTGCGGACCTACCGGATTCCGCGGCCCGTGACCGTCAAGGTCCGCGACGAGTACGGCGGCTGCCGCTCGTGGCTCGAGCTGACGCGCGAGCTGCCGTTCGAGGGCACACCGGTGCTGTCAGACGACGAGTTCGAGCGCGCCTCCGAGGAGATCGCGGCGATCGCATCCGATCGCCAGCCCGTGCTGGTCTGACCTCGGCGCTTCCGCCGGAGCCGTTGTACGGATAGACGACTGGACGATGGCGTGGGTCGAGAGCGTGTCGGCGTCGTTCCGCGCACGCCACGAGCAGAGCGACGCCGACGACGCCGACCGCGTGCTGCACGGGCTCGAGGAGCTGCGCGAGCGGCTCGCGCAGCTGTTCCCGCGCACGCCGGACGAGCTCACGGTCGTGATGCACGCCACCAACGCCTCGATGGCGTTCGCCAACCCGCTGCTGCCGCTCACGTGGTTGACGACGGCGCCCGCGGCGCGCCGATACGTCGCCGGCTGGGCCGGTCGCGAGGAGCTGCACGTGCTCGCCCCCCGCGCGCTGCTGCCGCGCGCCTCGAATGTGACCGGCTCGCGCGAGATGCTCGAGCGCGCACCCGCGGCGCTGTACGCGCGCCGGGTGATCATCGAGAACAACCACGATCTGGGCAGGCGGATGACGCCCTGGCGAATCGCGCGTGAGCTCCGCTGGGCATGGCTGCTCGAAGGCGGCGCGCGCTGGTTTGCCGGTCAGACCGAGTACGCGCGACCGGCGATCGCACGCCGGCTGCACGAGGGGCGCCGGCCGAGCTTCCCGCCCGGGCTGCGCGATGCGCCACTGCTTGGCGGCACCGTGATCGATCTGCTCGCGCGCGAGCAGGGCATCCGTGCGACAGCACAGTTCGTCTGCCGGATCAACCCCCAGGGCGCCCGTCCCGCGTTGTCGAAGGCGTTCGACGGCCGGGCGCTCGTGCACACCGAGGGCGCCTGGCGCTCCCACCTGGCACGGATGGCCGGCGCTCAGCCTTAGTAGGGTCCGTAGGCCTGCGCCTGCGCCGCGCCGACGATCATCGGCTTGACGAGCGCGAACGCCTTCGGCATTCGCCCGCGCTCGAGAACCGTGACCTCGAAGCCGGCGGCGTGGATCGAATCGAGCGTCGAGCGGTTGCAGTGGCAGCCGTGGCCGATCCGCAGCCACAGCGGATGGAACCGGTCCTGCCAGCGCGCGATCATCGGGTCGTCGGAGCGCACGTGCTCGAGGAACAGCAGCTGCCCGCCGGGCTTCAGCAGCCGCCGGAGCTCCGACAGCGCCCGCGCGGGATCGCTGACCGTGCACAGCACCAGCGTGCAGACGGCGAAGTCGAAGCTCGCGTCCGGCAGCGGGATCGACTCCGCCGGTGCCGTGAGCACCCGGGCCGCCGGGGCATTGACCGCCTGCAGCCGCTGGCGCAGTCGCTTGGCCATCGGTGCCTCCGGCTCGACCAGCACGAGCTCGTCGATCGCTCCGAGCGGGTAGGCCGCGAGGTTGGCGCCGGTGCCGGCGCCAACCTCGACCACCGCCCCGTGCAGCTGGCTCAGCAGCCGCCGCCGGCGCTCGGCCAGGCCGGCCCGCTCGGTCCGAGCCATCACGCGGTCGTACAGCGCCGCGAACACGCGCCCCCAGACGTTCATCGCAGCACCTCGAACGCAAGCCAGACGATCAGCAACGCCGCCACGAGCGCGATCAGGAAACCCGCGAACAGGCGTATCGGCGCGGTCTGCGGGATCGTCTGGTCGGGGTCGATGATCTCGGCCTGCAGCAGCACCTCGCGTGCGGTCACCTCGCCGGTCCGCGGCACGAGCACGTCGCGCGGCCCCGCGGCGAGGAAGTCGGGCACGTCGAACCCGGCGCTGCGGCGCAGCATGCTCGGGACGCCCTCCTCGAGCAGCAGTCCCTGGATGAACTCCCCCTCGGCCTGGTTGCGCGCCCACGCGACGCGCACGAGCTCCCCCTCCGCCAGCTGCGGCTTGATCTTGCGCGCGCGCTCGTGGCGCTCTGAGACCTTCACGGGCAGCTCCGGCTCGTCGAGCACGAGCGGCAGCCGGCACGACGGGCAGAAGCGCTCATTTGCCGGATGAGTCGAGCCGCACTGCGGACACACCAGCAGCTCCGAGCCGGCGGGCATCAGCCCACGACCAGCTCGGCTTCACTCACTTCGCCGTCAGCGATCGCCCAGGTCCGCACCTCCGGCTCGTCCCCGGCGAGGCCGACGATGATCCACAGCACTCCGGGCCAGCCCTCCGCGAACCTGATGTCGGTCAGCGACGGCTCGGGCGCCGAGCGGGTGTGTGAGTGGTAGATCGCACCGTAGTCGTTGCCGGCGGCCGCGATCTCCTTGTCGATCCGGAATTGCTCCTCGCCGTCGATCACGAACGAGAACTGGCTCGCGCGCACGTTCGTGGCGGGGTACACCTTGACCGCCTCGCCGTCGTCTGCCGAGACGATCCCGCAGCACTCGTTCGGATGCTCGGCCCGGGCGTGCTCGACGATCTCGTCGTAGAGCGATCTTGCGATTCGCATGGTCGTTCGAGGTTACCGTCGATCGCGCGGGTCTAGGTCTAGGGCTTCCCGAGCACGTCGCGGATGTAGCTCTCGCGCAGCTCGTCGGGCTGGCGCAGCATCCACTCGACCTCGGGGCCCACGCCCTGCGCGCGAGCGACGTCGCGTAGGTAGCCCTCCCGCACCGCGGTCGACTGGCGCAGCATCCAGATCCGCTGCTCGCGCTCGCCGCCGCCGGCGTCGAGGACCTGCAGCACGTAGGAGCGCCGCACCGCGCGCGGCTGGCGCAGCATCCACTTCTCGGCCGGGCCCGAGGCCGCAGCCGCCGCGCCGCGGGCGACGAAGTCCGGCCCCAGCAAGATCTCCCGACCGAGCATCCCGACCATGTGTTGATTTTCACCGACGCACGGTCGTTCCGCCTCACCGGCGGTCCGCACGTGCGACCGAACCACAACCACAGGTAGGGATTACAGCTTCCCCAGCTCCTCGAGCAGCGCCTTCGCCGCGGCCGTCCCGAGCGGCACGTACTCGGCCAGCAGTCGCTCGTTCGGGGCGTGGATGTTCGCGTCCGGGAGCGAGAAGCCGGTGATGATCGTGGGGATCCCCTTGTCCGCCAGCGCGGGCACGATCGGCAACGTTCCGCCCGAGCGTACGAGCGCGGGTCGCACCCCGAGCGCACGCTCGAACGCGGTCAGCCCGAGCTGCACCGCACGGGAATCGGGCGGCACGACGCCGGCCCGCGCACTCGAGAGCAGCTCGATCTCGAGGTCGGCCCCGCCGGGCGCCGCTTCGCGCAGCAGGCGCTCGAACGCGGTCGCGATCTCGTCCACCTGCTGGCCAGGGGCGAGCCGGATCGAGACGTTGGCGGCGGCGGTGCTCGGGATCACTGTCTTCTGCGCGTATGGCGAGCCGCTGTCGATCCCGTTCACGTCCAGCGCCGGCTCGGCGAACGTCCGCAGATAGAACTCATTGGCGGCCGCCGCGTCCACTGGACGGGCGCCCTGGTCGGCCAGTTCATCAGCGCCGGCGGGTAGCTCGCGCCACCCGGCAAGCTCCTCCGCACTCGGCCCGATCAGCCCCTTGCGCAGCGGCGCGGCGAGCCGGCCGTGGGCGGCGATCAGCGCCGACAGCGTGCGTACCAGGGCGTGCGCCGCGTTCAGCGCGGCGCCGCCGTAGATCCCCGAGTGCAGATCGCGCGCGGCCGCCCGGAGGGTGACGTGGAAGTACACCAGCCCGCGCGTCGCGACGTTGAACGCCGGCAGCCCCTTGCGGATCATGCCGCTGTCGAAGATCACGGCGGCGGCGGCGCCCCGCTCGTCGGCCTCGAGGAACTCGACGATCGAGTGCCCGCCCGTCTCCTCCTCGCCGTCGCAGGCGAAACGCACGTTTACCGGGAGCGCGCCGGCCCGCGCGAGCTCCCGCGCCGCGGTGAGCAGCATGTACAGCTGTCCCTTGTCGTCGGCGACCCCGCGTCCGTACAGGTACTCGCCGCGGATCTCGGGCTCGAACGGTGGCGAGTCCCACAGCTCGAGCGGGTCGGCCGGCTGCACATCGAAGTGGCCGTAGCAGAGCACCGTCGGCGCCTGCTCGGGATCGCTCGAGGCGTGGAATTCGCCGACCGCGAGCGGCTGGCCGTGCCAGTCGATCAGCTCGCAATCCCCACCGGCGGCGCGGATCAGCTCGCACACCCATTCGCCCGCTCGGACCACGTCCTGCCTGTGCTCGGCCTCGGCGCTGATCGACTCGATCCGCAGGAACTCGCTCAGCTCGTCGAACCACGCCGTCATTGCGGAAGCGAGCGTACACGGGGACAGCGCCGTTAGTGTGCCTGCGATGGAGGGTGGTTCGGAGCTCCGGCGGCTTGTGCGCATCGTCGGCGCGGTGGTGTTCCTCGACACGATGTTCTACGCGGTGATCGCACCGCTGCTGCCGGAACTGAGCCACCAGCTGCACCTGTCGAAGCTGTCTGCCGGGCTGCTGACCGCGAGCTACCCGCTCGGGACCTTGCTCGCGTCGCTGCCTGGCGGCGTGCTCGCCGTCCGCGCCGGCCCCCGCTTCGCTCTCTGCACCGGGCTCGCGCTGCTCGGATGCTCGACGATCGCGTTCGGGTTCCTGCGCACGGCAGTGGGACTCGACGCGGCCCGGTTCGTCGAGGGCGTCGGCGGCGCGTGCTCGTGGTCCGGGGGCATTGCGTGGCTCGTCGCGGAGACGCCCGCGGAGCGCCGCGGCGCGATGATCGGGCGCGCGATCGCCGCCGCGGTCGGCGGCTCGCTGTTCGGACCGGCGATCGGTGCGCTCGCATCCGCGACCGGCCGGCCGGCGCTGTTCTGCGCGCTGGCTGTCGCGGCCGGCGTCCTGATCGTCGTGACCCGCCGTCTCCCGTACCGCGGCGCACCGTCCGATCAGGGTCTCGCGATGCTGGCGCGCATGGTCCGCAAGCCGTCCGTCGCCGCCGGGATGTGGCTGATGGTGCTGCCGGCGCTCGCGTCCGGGATGATCAACGTGCTCGGGCCGCTGCGGCTGCACCAGTTCGGCGCGGGTGCCGGCGCGATCGGTGCGGTGTTCCTCTGTGCAGCTGCGGTAGAGGCGGCGATCTCGCCCGCGATCGGCAGTCTGTCTGACCGCCGCGGTCGGATCGTGCCGCTGCGCGCCGGGCTCGTGGCGGCAACGGTGACGCTGCTGTGCTTCACGGCGCCGCGGACGGCCGTGGTGACCGGCATCGTGATCGTCGCGATCGCGTGCTCGCTGAGCGGATTCTGGGCGCCGGCGATGGCGATGCTGTCCGATGCCGCCGAGACACACCGGATCGACCAGGGGCTCGCGGCCGCGCTGATCAACCTCACCTGGGCCGGCGGCCAGATCATCGGCTCGGGCGGCGGCGGCGCGATCGCGAAGGCGACCGGCGACCTGGTCCCGACGGCGATCGCGGCCGGTCTCTGCGTGCTCACGCTCGCGGCCGTGACGCGCGCGCCGAGGTGGCTCGGTGCGGCGGAGCCCGCGCTCGGATCGACGGACCTGGCGCATGGTGAGAAGATCTAGCTGATGAGCGACGAAGATTCCGGCCCGGAAAGCTTCGAGGACAAGCTCCGCGCGTTCGCGAAGGAGTTCGGCGAGTCGGTCGAGCGCGCCGCGGAGCGGCTCGACGTCGAAGGGATCGCCGAGCAGATCGAGGAGGGCGGCGAACGGATCAGGGAGCTGGCCGAGTCCGCCGGCCAGTGGCTGACCGATCAGTTCGGAGAGCGCGAGGCCGGCGAGCGCGATCCCGCACAGCACCGCCTCCGGCGCGCCGGGCCGCATCCGCTCGATCTGCCGACCGAGGAGCAGGCGCTCGCGCTGAGCGCGCTCGAGTCGGGCCGGTGGAAGGTCGAGCCCGGAACGAGCGAGCTCGCCGCCGCCGACGGCGGCCCGGCTCCCGACGTGCGCGGAGGCCTCGTCGGCGAGCTCCGCGCGCGGGACTGGATTGCCGCCGGCGGCGAGCCCACGCAGCTCGGCCGCGACGCGCTCAAGCGCTGGTCAGAGCGCGGCGGCTGACCGAGAGCGCCCCGGGCTCGGTGAGGTGCAAATCACTTCCGCATAGCGGAAGCAAATTGCACGCGTTCAGCGGGTCAACTCGAGCCACGCGAGCAGGTGCGCGTTGACCGGCTCTGGCGTTTGCTGCTGGAGCCAGTGCCCGGCGTCCGGGATCACCTCGTTGACGCGCAGGTCGGTGACCCACCCGTCCATCACCGCCGCGGGCATGAACCCGCGCACGGGGTCGCGCTCGCCGGTGAGGAACAGCGCCGGCTGCGTGATCCGGCGTTCGGCGACCGCGGCCGTCCGCTCCCAGTTGCGATCGATGTTCCGGTAGTAGTTCAAGCCGCCGCGGAACCCGGACTGAGTGAACGCGTCGACGTAGACCTGCAGCTCGGCCTCTGTCAGGAACGCCGGCGTCGGCGCGGGCGCGTCGCGATCCTCGGCCCAGGCCGCGTCCCAGACGCGCGCAGTCGCGAGCGTGCGCCGCACATCGCGCTCGAGCGCCGCCTCGGCCACGCCGGGCTCCTGGAACCAGACGATGTAGAAGTCCTCGCCGAGGTGCTTGCGCATCAGACCGAGCGGCGGCGCCGGTGCCCGCGGCGCGAACGGCACCGACAGCCCCGCGACGGCCCGCACCCGCTCGGGGTACAGCCACGCGGTCTTCCAGGCCAGATCGGCACCCCAGTCATGCCCGATCAACGTGCCCTGCTCGGCGCCGGCGTAGTCGAGCAGCCCGAGCACGTCACGCGCGAGCACGTCGATCGCGTACTCCTCCACCGCCTCGGGCGCGTCCGAGCCGCCGAAGCCGCGCAGATCCGGCACCAGCACGCGGTAGCCCGCCGCCGCGAGCGGCTCGACCTGGTGGCGCCAGGAGAACCCGAGCTCGGGAAAGCCGTGCAGCAGCACCACCACGGGCCCATCCGCGGGCCCGTGCTCGGCGACAGCCAGCTCGATGCCGTTCACATACACGGCCGCAGAGACTAACGACCTGCGAGGATTCCCTGGTGGATTTCGCCAGCGCCTACGAGCCCGTGTTCGCAGAGCTCAAAGCGTTGCTCCCGGAGCGGGCCGTCGTCGTCGACGCCCACACTCATCTCGGCAAGGATGAGGACGGCCAGGCGCTCGATCCCGAGAGCCTGATCGGCTTTCTCGACCAGATCGGGCCGACGGCCAAGGCATGCACGTTCCCGCTCCACGATCCCGAGCGCGAGCCCGCCTACCGCGTCCCCAACGATCGCGTCCTGCACTGGGCGGCGGAGTCGGGCGGGAGGTTGTTCCCATACTGCCGGCTCAACCCCGCGGAGGATCCGGTCGCCGAGGCGGAGCGCTGCCTGGCACTCGGGGCGCGCGGGATCAAGCTCCACCCGCGGGCTCAGGCGTTCGGCTTCGGCAACCACGCCGCCGAGTCGATCTGGAAGGTCGCGGATGAGGCGAAGGTTCCGATCCTGATCCACGCGGGGCGCGGAATGCCGCGGATGGATCCGCTCGCGGAGCTCGCGCTCCGCTACCCCGACGTCGTGCTCGTGCTCGCGCATGCGGCGATCGCCGATCAGGGCATGTTCGCCTCACGGCTGCGCGATCACCCCAGCACCTTCTATGACACCTCGACGTTCTCGGTGTTCGATCTGCTCGAGCTGTTCGCCCGTGTACCGGTCGAGCGGATCGTGTTCGCCTCGGACGTCCCCTACGGCCGCCCGAACGGCGCGCTGCACACGATTCTGCGGATCGCGACCTACGCCGGTCTCGACGAGGCCGAGTGCGGCGCGCTCGTCGGCGGGACGATGATGGACATCCTCGAGCGCCGGCCGCTCCCGGAACCAAAGCCGCCGCGCGTGCCGGAGATCCGGCCCGTCAGCGGCCGCCTCGCGCGCGTGAACGGCTACGTGATGATGTCCTTCGCCGCCGCACTCGGCGGCGGGACGCCACCCGATTTCACCCGCTCGCTGCCGTTCGTCAACCTCGCGCGTGCCGCCTGCCGCGATCCCGACCCCGGCCACGTCGGGCCCGCGCT
>Ga0302325_10032407_pt1 | contig 10730 bp, 7 predicted proteins | sample Palsa_T0_2_FD_201948 | JGI IMG/M metagenome (GOLD analysis project Ga0302325, IMG submission 201948) | Peat permafrost microbial communities from Stordalen Mire near Abisko, Sweden - Palsa_T0_2 | ecosystem: Environmental > Terrestrial > Soil > Palsa > Peat permafrost | place: Sweden: Abisko...
GCGGTGGAGCGGGGGCCCTGGGTCGCCGCGCTGGCGGCGACCCAGGTGGTCGACGGCACCGCGCTCGGCCGCCTCGGTGAACGCGCCCAGGCGCGGGCGGCGGTGGACCGAGGCGCCGCCCTGGCCAGGGAGCACGGCCTGGCTCACGTCCGGCGCGAAGCACGCGCCGCGGCGAGCCTGCTCAGATGAGCCCGGCCAGGTAGGCGGCGGCCCGGGCGGCCCCGTCGGTTTCCACCGGCAGGTAACTGGCGGGACGGCCGATTTCGGCCGCCATCGCCTGGGCCAGCGATTCCGGCTCGGTGTCGGTGTACTCCAGGCAGCGGCCCGCGCGGTACCTGTCGAGCCGGTGCCGGACGTGGAAGTTCTGCTCGAAGTGGTGCCGGAGCGGCACGTAGAGGAAGGGTCGCCGGGCCGCGGTGAGTTCCATCGTGGTGGTCAGGCCGCCCTGCACCACGGCCAGGTCGCACGCCGCCAGCTGCCGGTAGAGGTCATGGACGTAGCCGTGCAGCTCGAGGCCGTCCTGTGCGGGCAGCGCGGCCGGGTCGATCCGCGGCCCGGTCACCACGATCATCCTCAGCCCGGGCACGAGCCGCTTCGCGGCCGGATAGGCGGCCACGACACGGCGCAGCAGGTCGGCGCCGACACCGGAGCCGCCCACGGTGACGAGGCAGATCTTCTCGTCGGGGCGGTAGCCAAGCTCGGCGCGGGTCGCGGCCCGGTCGGCGACCTCGGCCGGATCGTAGCCGGAGATGTAGCCGGAGAACTGGTAGTGCTGTTCGACCCAGTCCCGGATCGGCGGCAGGTCCGCGCCGAAGGTATCCGGCACCACGTCACCGGGGTTGCCCACGAACACCGCCCGGTCCCGTAGCCGGGGGAACCGCCCGATCTGCTCGATCATCTCGGCGTTGTAATCGGCGGTCAGCGCCGCTTCCGCCTCGCCGCCGTCGGGCATCGGCAGCCAGCCGACGAAGTCCGTCAGCCAGGCGTAGGGCGCCCGCTTGAGCTCGGGGTTCTCGTGCAGGAAATAGTCCACCTCCCACGCCTCGTCCCCCACCCATAGGTCGTAATGCTCGTCAGCCACCAGGTCGGAGAAGACCATGAAGTTGCTGATCATGATCTCGTCCATGCGCCGGGCCGCGGCGAACATGTGCAGATCGTGTTCGGCGCATTCGTCCTCGAGATGCCGTGATTCGCTGACCAGGAACGCCGACGCCGGATGAATGCGCTCGCCGCGCCTGGCCAGCAGTTCGGTCACCGGGTGCTGGGCCAGCCAGTCCACCTGCAGGTCAGGCTGGAGCTTGCGGAGCTCGTCGGCGATGGCCAGATCCCGCCGGGCGTGCCCGAGCCCGATCGGAGACGACAGGTACAGTACGCGGCGGCGGCGGTCCAGTGGCCTGGTCCACCGGCGCGGGAAGGCTGGTCCGGGGCGGAACCGGTCGGCGAAATCGCGGATCGCATGGTTGACGACCACCGGCTCGCGCCCGTTCGGGCAATGCCCCGCCCCCTCCAGCACGAGCAGGCCGGCCCCGGTCAGCTCGGCGATCCGCTCGCTCCACGACAGCGGGATGCAGCGGTCCTGGTCCCCGTGGATCGCGAGCACTGGGCAACGGATGTCACGCAACGTCCGTTCGGTATCATCTGGGCCCGATACGGCCGGCGGCGCACCTGCACGGGCCAGGTTCGTCTCCGGGCTGGTTTCCATGGCCCAGCCGACGGCATCCTCGCGCTGCTTGGTTGAGTGCGGCTCGCAGAACAGTTCGCCGAAGAAGAACTCGTTGAACCCCCGCCAGTCCCGCAGCCAGTAATGCCGGTTCTCCTTCGCCCAGCCCTCCTCGGTGTCGAGCACCTCGTCGAAGTCGTACTCGGTACGCGCGGCCGACAATGACCCGAGCCCCGGTCCCCCCGCGGCGATGGCCACCACCCCGAGGACACGCTCGGGGTGCAAGGCGGCCGTCAGCAGCGATATCCAGCCGCTCGTTGATATCCCGACGATCACGGCGCGGTCGATGCCGCAGGCGTCCATCACCGCGACGGTGTCGGCCACGAACTCGGTGTCGGCGTACGCCGCGGGCGACTGCGGCCGGTCAGAACGTCCGTTGCCGCGGGGATCAATGGTGATGACCCGAGACTGGCGGGCGAGGTAGGGCACCTGGGCCTTCCACGCGCGCGAGTGAACGATCGGGTCAAGGGGCGCGAACACCACTGCTGGCTCGCCCTCGCCGAACACCTCGTAACCGACCTTGACGCCGCCGCGATCAACGAAACCCTCGGCGTCCGGATACCTGGCCCGCATAGTCCCTCCCCGGTCCTGGCTGATGCACCAGTTCTACCGGCCCCCATTGCAACGCCGTTGCCACGCCATGGCAACAGCCCAGCCGACTATGGCCTGAGCCCACCAGAACCAGGAGGGAAACGACATGGCCATCGACGCCGACAAGCTGCAAGAGTTCCTGGGCCGGTTCATCGCCGACCTCGGGGCGACCGTCGCCGCGGGAAACGTGGTGATCGGCCACCGGCTGGGCCTGTACCGGGCGCTGGCGGCCGGGCCCGCCCGCGCCGAGGAGCTGGCGGCCCGCACCCAGACCAGCCCTCGCTACATCGCCGAATGGCTGCGCGGGCAGGCGGCGGGCGGGTACGTCCAGTACGACCCGGCGGCCGACACCTACTCGATGACCGAGGAGCAGGCGTTCGCGCTGGCCAACCCGGACGGCGGCGTCTACGCCCCCGGCGCGTTCGTGCTCGCGCTCGGCGCCCTCAAGGCCGAGCCTCGCATCACCGACGCGTTCCGCACCGGCGCCGGGATGGGCTGGCACGAGCATGACGAAGACGTCTTCCTCGGCTGCGAGCAGTTCTTCCGGCCCGGCTACGTCGCCAACCTGGTGACATCGTGGATCCCCGCGCTGGACGGAGTGGACGGCAAGCTCCGCGGCGGCGCCAAGGTCGCCGACATCGGCTGCGGGTTCGGCGCATCCACGGTCCTGCTCGCCCGCGAGTACCCGAATTCGGCCTTCACCGGCTCGGACTATCACGACCGGTCCATCGAGATCGCCCGCAAGCGGGCCGGCGACGCCGGGGTCGCCGACCGGGTGAGCTTCGAGGTCGCCACCGCCACCGAGTTCTCCGGCACCGGTTACGACCTCGCGGCGACGTTCGACTGCCTGCATGACATGGGCGACCCGCTCGGAGCCGCCCGGCACGTCCGTCAGGCGCTCGCCCCCGACGGCACCTGGCTCATCGTCGAGCCCTACGCCGGCGACGCGATCACCGACAACCTCAATCCCATCGGCCGCATCTACTACAACGGCTCCACCCTGTTGTGCGTCCCGAACGCCATCTCCCAAGCGGGCGGCTACACCCTCGGCGCGCAAGCCGGCGAGGCCGCGATCAGGCAGCTCGTCACGGACGCCGGCTTCACCCGTTTCCGCCGCGCCGCGGAAACGCCGTTCAACCTCATCTACGAGGCCCGCCCATAGCTCGTGCCGACAAACCAGAGTCGGGACAACCGTGGCCGGCCGGATGGCACAGACCGCGCAGGCCTGGACATCCTGGCAGGTGAGCGGCCGCAGCCGCGGACCGGAAACCATCCCAGACGGCGTCCAGGACATCTGCCTATTCCTGGTGTCTGGCCTTTGCTCCCGCGGCCGCAATCGCAGGAGGCGAGAGAAATGGATGAGATCGGCCAGGACCCGAAGCTGAATGCCCGCATTCCCCGCGGGCGCTGGCTCGACGCCGCGGTGGCCGTGGCCCTGATCGCCGCGGCTGCCATCACGGTGATAACCGGCCGGGGCGGGGAGCCTGCCGCCTCTCCCGCGGGCGGACCCGGCACGGCGGCGGCCCCGGCGCTGCTGCCATCAACCGAGCGGACACAGATCCCGCTGCCGTTCGGCCAGCCCGGGGGCATGACCATACTCGGCTCCACAGCCTGGATCTCGGACTGGTCCGCCAGCCAGATCGTCGGCGTCGACCTGGCCGCCAGGCGGGTCACCAGGACGTTGCACGTCGGCTACTGGCAGGATGAACTTACCAGCATGACATCGGGCGCCGGGTCGCTATGGGTCCTGGACTTCTTCGGCCCGCTGCTGCGCATCGACCCGGCCAGCGGCGCCATCACCAAGCGCTTCCCGGTCCGCGGGCTGGGCGCCGATGTCGCCTACGGGGACGGCTTCATCTGGGTGATCACCGACGAGCCCGCCGCTGACGGCGGCCAAGAGTACCTGTACAAGATCGACCCGTCCCGCAACGTGATCGTGAAGGAGGCCCCGGTCCCGGGCGCGGGACAGGCATGTGCCGTGTCCCCCGGCCCACAAGGCATCTGGATCGGCTGCGCCGGCGTAGACCGCATCACCGTAATCAACCAGGGCTCGCTCCAGCCGACGCAGAGCCTGCGAGTCGACAGCGGCGGGTACACCCCGCAGATCGTCCCCGGCCGCAAAGTCGTGTGGGTGCTCACCCCGTCTGGGCTGGTGCGGGCGGACCCGGCCACCGCCAGGATCACCGCGATCATCCGCACCGGCTATGCCCCCAGCGCCCTGTCGGCCCCGGCCCTCATCATGGACTCGGCGGGCCGCCTGTGGATCACTGGCTCCCTGCTAGCCGTCGTGGTGCCAGGCACCCTAACCACATATCCCGTCGCGCGCACACCGGACTTGATCAGCGCGGCGGCGGACGGGCCGGCCATCTGGGTCGACACCGGATCCGCCCTCGTCAGGCTCCAGGCCGGCACTCCCCATGCCACCGGTGCTACTGCCGATGAGCGACCGCCGCGAAGCTCCGGCGTTCCGTCATCTGATCACTACACGGGAGCCTGAGATGCGAGCCTTGCGACCAAGGCACATAGGCAAATCGGCGCGACACCGAACAGATAATCTGCACGTCTTCACTACTGGAATCCGGCGGCCGAAGATCAGCCCGGTCTTGTCCGGGCGGCCGATGTCCAGGTTGTCGCGGATGACCTGCTCGAAGAAGATCCGCCCGGTGACCGGCTTGTCCAGCACCTGGGTGAGGGAGAATTCGGCCTGCAGCACCGAGGCCTCGTACCTGTACCCGCCCGCGGCGTCACCGGCGGCGTACGGGCACGGCAGCAGGCCCGTCCACTTGGCGGCCAGGTCCCAGATGACGTTCTCGTCGAAGGAGTCGCAGATCTTCTGGACCGCGGCGGCGTCATCGACGGCGGCGAACCCGTTGTCCAGCGGCGTGAACCCGATCCCGGCCCGCGCTGCCATGGCCTTGGCGTACTCGTTGCCGTTGCAGCACAGCTTCGCGTTATAGGGGAAGTAGCCGCAGTACTTCAGGAAGAACGGCCCCGCGCAGGCGTCGCGGCAGTAGAAATACCACTGGGTGACCACCCGGCTCTCCCGCACGATCCACGGGTAGCTTTTCCCCTCCGCGTCCCGCCGCCGGGTGGTGGCCCAGACGCTCACCTTTTCCTGCGCGCGGCCGATGAACACCACGCCTTCCGTGCCGCCCCCGGCCAGGAACCGGGCCAGGTGCTCGCGCATCACGTCGTCTTTGCGTTGCCCGGCCCTGAGGTCCACCACCGGGACGCCCTCACGGGCGGCGAAGGCGCGGACCTCCGCGTAAAACCCCTCGGTCTTCTTCTGCAGCGCGGCCGTGGATGCCACCGGCATCCCTGGGTGCTCCCGGATGAACCCCACGACGCCCAAGTCGCGCTGCAGCTTCGGCACGTACAGGTTGCAGTATTCTCTGGACTAATAATGATCATGGAATTCCGGTGATTTCCGCTGTCCTGCTGCGTGCAGGACAGCTTGGATGACGAGCTGGATGCCGTGGTGGTCGATGCCGGTCAGGGCGTCGCGGAGGTTGACGGGCGTGCCGTCGCCGAGGCTGGCTGCCAGCTTGAGCATGCGCTGCTCGCCGGCTGAGCATGGCAGGCTCGCGTCCAGGGCGGTGATCGCGGCGGCCCAGTCGATGGCGGCCAGGCCGTCGCCTCTGGCCGAGGTGTTGATGAAGCGGCTGGTGAAGTCGGTGCGCCGCAGGAATGTGCCGTGGCTGATGAGCAGCTCGACGGCTGCCTCGTCCGGGTAGATCCCGCGGGCCCATGCCCGCAGTTGCCCGGCGAGCGGCGGTTCCTGGGCCGCGGCCGTGGTCACCGTGCTGCCGGGGAGGCCCGCCACATCGGCGGCCGGGCCGTTCAGTTCGTCCGGGAAGGCCCAGCGGTGGCCGGTTCCGGCGTGCCGGCAGATCGCTTCGGGGTCGGTGACGGTGACGGTGAAGCGGAACACGCGGGTGATCTGGCTGCCGGCGTGGTCGTGGTGGCCGAGGTAGCCGGTTACCTTCTCGATGCTCAGCCCGATGGCCGCGACGGCGGGGTGCAGGGCGTCGGTGAGGGTCTGGCCGGGCAGCACCGGACCGGCGGGCAGTTCCCAGGTTTCGCCGGTGAGGTCGGGGCCGGGGCTGGCGATCAGCATCTGGCCGTCGTTGTCTTGGTGGCCGATGGCTGCCTCGACGGCCAGTTCGGTGATGCCTTCAGCGTGGGAGCCGGCGACCAGGTGGTGCGGGAGCTTTGCGGTGACCTTGGCGGTGGTCATGACGGGACCCTTGCGGTTGGGCTGGCCGGGCCTGGCGTGGTGATGGTCCGGGCGGCAATGCCGGGGAAGGCCGGCATTCCGAGATGGATGGTGGCCCGGCGGGCGGCGAGGTTGTCGAGCTGGGCGAGTTTCTGCTCCGCGGCGGCCAGGCTGACCTTGAGTCCTTCGGCTTCGCCGTGCCAGCCCTCGCGTTCAGCCTCGGTGATGCGGGCCAGCAGGTTGCCGCGGATGTCTTCCAGCCGTGGCCGCCGGGCGAGGTCGATCCGGAGGAGCGGACACCTGAGACAGCTGTGCTCATGGATACAGCTAGTTCCCCAGGCCCGGCCGCAGTCGCCGAGTGCGACCTTGCGGCGCTCGAAGTGGCCGAGGAACTCGGCCCATTCCTCATCGGTCGGGGTGCGGTACTCCTCAGACGGCCGCACCGCCCGGCGCCGCGCGATGAACGCCCGGTGGCCGGAGATGGCCTCCTCGGGGTAGACGGCCTTATAGCCCATGGTGGCGGTGACCGTCTGATGACCGCAGATCAGCTGGGCGATGTGCGGGGGCATGCCGTGCATGACCGCGTCGGTGATCCACAGCCTGCGGAAATCGTGCGGGGTGAAAGTCAGCGGCCTGCCGTCGGCGGTGCTCAGCCCGCTGGCGGCCAGGGCGGCGTGCAGGATCTTGCGGATCCCGTGGGCGGGGATCGGCCGGTTCTCGGCGCCGTAGCGGCGCTGGAACAGCAGCGGCATCGGGGGAAGCCAGACCAGCTCGTGCATGTCGTAGGCCACCACCAGCGGCACGGTCCCGTCCTTGTCCCGGATCCGGCAGATGATCGCGCTGAGCACGTCCGCCAGCTCCGGGGACACGACGAGAAGGCGTTCTTGATCGGTCTTGCTCGGGGCGATGTGCAGCAGCGGGATCAGTTCCCCGGTGGCGGGCAGCCGGTACTGGACAAGGGAATGGTGGGACAATTCGGTCAGTTCCTCGATGCGGATGCCGGTCATGCGGAGAACTTCGACGGTGGCCCAGGCCCAGAACGCCTGATGCTCCTCCAGCGTCAGGTTCCTGCGCTGGCCGGCGGCGGGATCTTCTGCCCAGATCCGGGCGGCGGGACGGCTGCTGCCGTGAACAGGCCGCCGCAGCGTCTGGCCAGCTGCGGCGAACATCGCGCCCGGGGCGGCGGCCCGGGCCAGGTCCAGCAGCTCTGCGGCCTGCCTGCGGGCCTTGTCCACCGCGGCGGACAGGGCCGGCAGGACCGGCAGGCGCTCGCGGGTCCGCTGGTCCATCCGGGACTTGCGCTGGCGGTGCTCCTTCTTGCGGGTCAGGTCCTCGTCGCGGACCGGGCAGGGCGCTGCCCACCGTGCCCACCGGGCCGGGTCCTCCATCGCCCATTGGGCGATATCGAGGTAGAAGGCGCGGACGGTCGCCAGGTGGTTCAGCGCGCCCAGGCGCGGGCCGCTGGACTCGGCGACCTCCCCGGCGCTGGTCCGGGTCCGGGTTGTCTTGACAGCGATCCGCTGCTTCCAGGCGGCCGCCACCTGCGGCGGCAGCCGCAGGGAGCTGATGCCCGGGTGGTGGAGTTCCAGGTCGCGCCAGAACAGCTTGCCCAAGCTGAGCGCGAGGTTCTCCAGCGTCGAGTAGTCGACCGCGGGCTGGCGTTCCCGCAGGTATTCGGCGAGCAGGTCGCTGACAGGCTGGCATTCGATGCCGTACCGGCCGATCAGCTGCGCCGCGGTCAGCTGGCCGCGGGCGTCGAAGGCCCGCATCGTCGCGGGCGCTGAGGCGGGGAACACTCCCATCGCGTGCAGCAGCTGGTAAAACCGCAGGCTGGCGTGGTGCGACCTGGCGCTATCGGCGCGGATCGCGCGCATCAGCTCCAGGCAGTCGCCGACGGTGATATCACCGATCGTCCCGCCCTTGGCCGCCACGATGACGGCGATCTGATACCTCGCGGTATTGGCAGCCGACTGCCCGAGCGGCTCGGCGTCGCACAGCCGGGTCAGTGCCGAGAACCCGTCCGGGTCGCGGGCCCGGGCCAGCTCGGCGACCAGGTGCCGAGGCGTGCGCGGCGTGATCAGCCAGCTCAGGCTGGGCCGGATAATGTCGCCGCAGATCAGCGGCAGCACCCCGCTGCCGAAGATGCAATGATCATGGCGGGGGTCCTGGCATCCGCGGCCGGTCGAGTGCAGCCACCGGGTCGCCAGCAGCCGCCAGCCGGCGTTCCCCGCAGCGTCCGCGCCGCTGGCGATCCAGCGTTCCTGCCAGGTTTCCCCGGGTCGCTGCTCCAGCCAGTCCAGGACCCTGACCAGCCCGAACCGCCGCGTTGCCTGGCTGCCCGCGTTCGCCAGCGCCAGCGGCGGGCTCAGCAACCGGGCCAGCACCTCAGCCCGTTCCAGCTCGGTAGCCGCCCACGACCGGGGCGCAACGCGGGCCGGGAACTGCTCCAGCCACCCGGCGGCGGCAGCCGGGCCGGGGAAGCGGGACCGGCCGGGCGCACCCGCCCCGCCCGCCCCGCCCGCCGCGGCGGCTTGCCGGCCGGTCGTCCCGGCCTGCGCGGCCATCACCAGGCGCCTTTGCCGAACAGGACGTCCAGCGTCTGCGGCCGGTACTCAGATGGCGCCGGATCGGCCGGCAGCGCGGGATCAGCGGCAGGCACCTGGCCCGCCTGCCGCGCGCTCATCCGGCCCAGGTGAGCCAGCGCGCTTTCGATGACCTCGCCGGCGGGGACATTCAGGTAGATCTGGGTAGTGGTGAGCTGGGCATGACCCAAGATCCATTGCACGTCGCCCAGCGGCATGGCCGGGTCACGAGCCATCCGGTAAGCCGCCAGATGGCGCAGGTCATGCAGCGACCAGCTGGCGCCCAGCGAGGCGCTGGCGCGGCGGAACATCCGGTAGGCAGCCTGATAGCCAAGCGGGCGGAACGGCCGCCGCAGCGTCCACCACAACGGGTCGTCCGGGCCGGCCGGGACCAGCCCGTGCACCTGCGCCTGATACAGCCGCAGCCACACGAACGCATCCGGTGAGGCGGGCAGTTGCTGCATGTGCCGTGTCCCCTTGCGGATCACGGTGATCAGCTGCTGTCCCGGGTCGGCGTCCCCGCACGAGGCACCGAGCAGCTCCGATGCCCGCGCGCCGGTGGATACCCAGAACGCCACCAGCGCCCGGTCGCGGTGCGAGCCCAGCGCCGCGAACAGCTCGTTAAACTTCCCCTCCGGGATGTGATGCGGAGCGTGCCCGGCCAGCCGCGGCCGGTACAGCCCGGCGCGCTCTGGACGATGCGGCTCAGCCGGATTGTGATGCGCCCCGGCCCTCCCGCCCCGCCGGGCACGGGCCAGCGGGAACGGGTTGACCATCGGGCCGGTGCCCGCGTCTCGGTGGAAGTCATAAAACCCGCGCAGCACGCTCTCGCTATGCGCGGCCGTGGCCGGCGCGTACCAGCGGCCGGGCACCGCCTTTCCTGTCACCGGGTTCCGCACCCGCGCCCGCGCACCGCCCCCGCCGCCGGGCCCCGCGCCCGGCTTGGTGCTCACCTGGATCCACCGGCAGAAGTCACGGGCCTCAGCCCGGGTCGCCTGATCCCACGCCACCCCGGCCGCCCACAAGAACCGGAACCAGCGCAGCAACGCGATCGCATACGTCCGCTGCGTGGTCTCCGGCCGACCAGCGGCCTGCAGGTCCCGAAGGTAAGCCGCTACCGGCGCCACCGCCGCGCCGGAAGGATCACACAGCCGCCACGGCTCCCACGGGTCGCCTGTCGGCTCCAGCGAACCCGCCCGCGGAACCACCAGCGCCGCCAGATCCCGGTACTCGATCATGGCCCGGGAACGTACCGACCCGGCCCCCGACATGCCCCGTGAACTGGGAAGAGCCTCCCGCTAGTCCAGATAACAGGTAAACCCGGTCCAGGCAGGAGATATCCAGCCGGACATGCCCGGCCACCATGTCCGCGGCAGTCACCACCGCCGGGTCCGCCGCAGCCGACTCATCACGTCCCATCATGATCACCCTCAGCGCGCGCTTCTACGGTCTGAGGGTGAACCAGCGGTCAGCTCCGTGCGGCCGGAACCACGAAACTCGGCGGTCCGAGGCGAAGCCTCTTTAGGCGTTTAGGGCAATATTGGCCCAGGCACCGGACCGCTCCCATGGATACCTTGCTCGCATGTTGGCACTGCTGAACGAGCGTTGCGGTCTCATCGCT
>Ga0302325_10032408_pt1 | contig 10730 bp, 8 predicted proteins | sample Palsa_T0_2_FD_201948 | JGI IMG/M metagenome (GOLD analysis project Ga0302325, IMG submission 201948) | Peat permafrost microbial communities from Stordalen Mire near Abisko, Sweden - Palsa_T0_2 | ecosystem: Environmental > Terrestrial > Soil > Palsa > Peat permafrost | place: Sweden: Abisko...
CGGACTCCGAGCAACGACCCTATAGGTGGCGTCCTACCCGGCTGGCCGCGGGGCGGTTGGACCGTGCAGCGCGGTGTCCGAGCAACGACCCTATACGCGGGCGGCGGGCCGGCGGCCGGGCGGATCGCGGCGGAGTCCTGCGTGACGGCGGACCTGGTGGGCAGAGCGGTGGACTGCGGAATGCGGACCCCGAGCAACGACCCTATACGCGGCCGGTGGACCGGGCGGATCGCGGCGGAGTCCTGCGTGGCAGCGGACCTGGTGGGCAAAGCGGGGTTGCGGAATGGGGACGCCGAGCAACGACCCTATACGCGGCCGGCGGGGCGGGGCATGTCGCGGCGGTGAAGTTGGTGCGGCGGCCCTGGCTGCAGGTGGCAGATGCGAACGTCGCGCATCGAACTTATACAACGTGAGAGCTGGTCCGGGACGGCGGGGCTGGCTGCATCCTCGGCGTGTGTGGCCCCACCCTCACCCGTCGCGCTGCGCGCGCCGACCTCTCCCGCGAGCGGGCGAGGTAAAGTTGGCAAGAACCCCGCGGAACGATAGGATGTGGATCCGGACGCAGTATTTGGGCCGGGCTCGGCCATGACCCATGGCCTCTGCCGCTGCCGCCGCGATTCGCCGGCCCATCGTGCGGCCATTGGGGCGGTGTCCCTCGGCCTGCGGGGTTGCAACACCCATGGCCCATCGCTATTGCCCGCCCGACCATGATGTATTTCAGCCGCCTGAAGACCTGGCTCATTCTTGGAGCCTGCCTGATCGGCGCGGTGCTGTGCCTGCCCAACCTGTTCCCGGCCCCGGCGGCGTGGCTGCCATGGCGGACGGTGCATCTCGGGCTGGATCTGCGGGGCGGCAGCTACCTGCTGCTTGAGGTCGACATGAAGGCCGTGATCAAGGAGCGGCTGGACGGGCTGGTCGACGGCGTGCGCCAGGCGTTGCGGCCGGGCTCGATCTTCTACCAGACGCTGGACGCGCAGCCCGACCAGAACCGCGTGCTGCTGAAACTGCGCGACCCCAGCAAAGTCCAGGCGGCGGTGGCGGCGCTGCAGCCGTTGATCGGCGCCGAGGGGCCGACCAACGTGCCGGACCTCACGATCGACTCCACGCCGGACGGACAGATCCTGCTGACGCTGTCGCCGGTGGCGTTGAAGGCGCGGGCGCAGGCGGCGGTGCAGCAGTCGATCGAGATCGTGCGGCGGCGAATCGACGAATCGGGCGTGCTCGATCCGCAGATCACCCAGCAGGGCGACTCCCGGATCGTGGTGCAGTTGCCGGGGATCGGCGATCCGGAGCGGATCAAGACGCTGCTCGGCCGGACCGCGCACATGACCTTCCAACTGGTGGACGAGACGGTGAACGCCGACGCGCCGGGTGCCGTGCCGCCGCCGGGCGACGCGTTCCTGCAGATGCAGGATACGCCGCAGCAGAAGATCGCGGTGCGCAAGCGGGTGGACGTCGATGGCGGGGATCTGACGGACGCGCGGGCCGGGACCAATCCGCAGACCGGCGAGTGGGTGGTGAACTTCACCTTCAACTCGATCGGCGCGCAGCGGTTCGCCGACATCACGCGGGCCAATGTGAACCACCGGTTTGCCATCGTGCTGGACAGCAAGGTGATCAGCGCGCCGGTGATCCGCGAGCCGATCACCGGCGGGCGGGGTCAGATCAGCGGCAACTTCACGGCGGGCTCGGCGAACGATCTGGCCGTGCTGTTGCGGGCGGGCGCGTTGCCGGCGCCGCTGACCGTGGTGGAGCAGCGCAGCGTCGGGCCGGAACTGGGGGCGGACAGCATCCGCGCCGGGGCGGTGTCCCTGGCGATCGGGTTCGTGCTGGTGATCGCGTTCATGGCGGTCTTCTATGGGTTGTTCGGCTGGTTCGCGAACCTGGCGCTGGTGGTCAACCTGGTGCTGATGCTGGCGATCATGTCGATGCTGGAGGCGACGCTGACGTTGCCCGGCATGGCGGGGATCCTGCTGACGCTGGGCATGGCGGTGGACGCCAATATCCTGATCAACGAACGGATCAGGGAGGAGCAGCGCAATGGGCGGCCTCCTTTGGCGGCGCTGGAGGCGGGGTTCACCCGCGCCTACAGCACGATCTTCGATTCCAACGCGACGGCGTTCCTGGCGCATGTGATGTTGTTCGTGTTCGGCAGCGGGCCGGTGCGTGGTTTCGCGGTGACGATCACAGTGGGGATCGCGACCAGCCTGTTCACCGCCTGGATGCTGACCAGGCTGATGGTGTCCAGGTGGTATGCGGCGCATCGGCCGCTGCGGTTGCCCGTTTAGGTGGGCGTGATGCCAGCGGGTGTGACGGGTGGGCGGGTGTGACGGGTGGGCGGGTGTGACGGGTGGGCGGGTGTGACGGGTGGGCGGGTGTGACGGGTGGGCGGGCGTGAGGAGCGGGTGGGCGTGATGTGGATGAAGCCGAGGTTCCGACTGGTTCCGGATGGCACGCGCATCCAGTTCATGCGCGGGCGGTTCATGGGGCTGCTTGTCTCGGCGGTGTTGTCGACGGCCTCGGTGATCCTGTTCTTCTACCCGGGGTTGAACCTGGGGATCGACTTCGCCGGCGGCGTGGTGATGGAGGTGCGGACGCCCGGCCCGGCGGATTTTGGCGTGATCCGGGCGGCGCTGGCGGCCGAGCATATCGGCGCGCAGGGGGTGCAGCGGTTTGGTGATGCCTCGGAGGTGCTGATCCGGCTGGGCAGTCAGCCGGGCGAGAAGGAGACACAGGCGGCGGTGACCCGGGTGACGGCGGCGCTGGCGAAGGCGGTGCCCGGGGCCAAGGTGCTGCGCACCGACGCGGTGGGAGCGTCGGTGTCGGCGGAGCTGTTCCGCAACGGGCTGCTGGCGTTGGGCATCAGCCTGTTGATGATCCTGGTTTACATCTGGTTCCGCTTTGAGTGGCAGTTCGCGGTTGGCGCGGTGGTCACACTGATTCTGGATATTACCAAGGCGATCGGCTTCCTGGCGCTGACGCGGATCGAGTTCGACCTGGTGATGGTCGCGGCGATTCTGACGGTGCTGGGCTACTCCACCAACGACAAGGTCGTGGTGTATGACCGGGTGCGTGAGAATTTGCGCAAATATAAGACGATGCCGCTGCGCGAGTTGATCGATCTATCGATTAACGAAACGTTGAATCGGACCTTGGGGACGTCGATGACTGTGTTCATCGCCAGCCTGCCATTGGCGTTGTTCGGCGGCGAGTCGATCTCGGGATTTGCCTGGGTGATGCTGTTCGGTATCGTGGTCGGCACGTCGTCGTCGATCTTTATCGCAGCTCCCATCTTGTTGTTTTTGGGCGAGAAGGGGTTGCGGCGCAATGCCGCGGCCGTGGTCGTTGCGAAGCCTCGGACGGGTGTGTCGAGCCGTCCCGGCACGTAGTAACATGGTCGAGCCGCCCCCGCACGCCATAGTGGTCGTGAGTTTGCTGGCTTCGGGAGGGACGGTGCCGCCCGGGATCGCGGTCGCGGCGGTGCAGCCATTACGTTGGGTCTGTCTAAATTCGCGTGCATCTGCTCGCCGCTTGTCGTACTAGCCCTGCATGATAGAGGGCCTCCCGTTATCCGACCCCGCGACCGGCATACACGTGCCGATGACGCGGGACGGTTAGCTGGTGGAGGACGGCAAGTACCCGTTGCCACTGCCGGAAATTCAGGCGGCACTCGAAGGCGCGATGATCGAAACCCGCTACCAGCCGGTGGTGCGGATGGCGGATCGCGGTGTGATCGGGTTCGAGGCGCTGGTGCGGCTCAATCATCCGGCGCTCGGAACGGTGCTGCCTGACGCTTTTGTGCCGCAGATCGAGGTTGCCGGGCTGGGCAGCCGGTTGACCGAACTGGTGGTGGCACGAGCGCTGGCCGACATGACAGGTGCGTCGATGTTGCCGTCCGGGTTGAGCGTGTCGCTCAATTTCCCACTCGACGTGCTGCTGGGGACCGACGCGATGGCGCGGCTCGAAACCCAGCGCCAGGCGGCCGGCGTTCCGGTCGAGCGGTTGGTTATTGAATTGACCGAGAGCCAGGCGGTACGGGATTTGGTGGCGCTGCGGGGTGCCGTTGAGGATGCGCGGCGCGCCGGCTATCGGATCGTGATCGATGACGTGGGGCCGGCGGTGGCCGGGTTGGACAAGCTGCTTGATCTACCGTTCACCGGGATCAAGTTGGACAAAGAACTGATACTGCGGCTTGAGACCGCCACCGATGTCGTCGTCGAGGTCGAGCGGATCGTTATCCTTGCGAAGGCGCGAGGGCTCACCGTGGTGGCCGAGGGGGTGGAGCACGTGGGGGTATGGCATCGGCTGCGCGCGCTGGGAGTGGATCAGGCGCAGGGCTTCCTGGTAGGGCATCCGCTGCCCGCGGCAGCGGTGCCGGTATGGCTGGCGTCCTGGCAGGAACTGCCGGACTTTTGACCGCCACCGTCGCAAGTCTGTGGAGAACGCAGCATGAGGCGAACCCTGTCGAGGCGTCGACTGAGCCGGATGGCGGGGCGGTCGATGAAGTGCTCAAAACCTGCGGCGGCCAGCAATACGATCAGAACGAAGCCGGCGAAGGCTGTCGCGACGGCGGCGGAATAGGCCAGGGTACTGGCCAATGCCACGAAAGCCGCGCATCCGAGGGTGAACAGGATCGGGAAATGCAACAGGTAGATGCTGAATGACAGGCGGCCGAGTTGGCGGCACGGGGGAAGCGCGAGCAGCCATTGCGCGGGCGGACTGAGCAGTGCGCCGATGAAGAGTGCGATTGCGGCGAGTTGGCTTTGGAACTGGAACAAGTTCGGTGCGGCGACGGGGGCGAAGCGGGCGATCGTGACACGGATTGCCTCGACTGTGCCCCAGTCCTTGCTGGCGCTCATGGTCAGCCCGAGGACGATCAGGGCTGTTCCCAGCAGGGCGATCGGTGGGCGGTGCAAGCGTGTCGCGCAGATGTGGCCGAGCACGAACAGGAACATCGGATGGGTGCCGAACGCGGCGGCGCAGAAGATGACCGTCGCGCGATGCAACCATGCAGATTGGGACTGGAGGCGAACCAGCAGAAGGACCAGCAACGAGCCGTACAGTTCCAGATGCAATGACCAGAACGGTGCGTCGAGCGACTGCGCCAGCAACGGCAGGTGGCCGGAGATCGGTGCGAACAAGGTATATTCGCGGTAGCCAAGCAGCAGGCTGTCGAGCCCGACCTCGCGCAGCAGGTGGGACAAGGTTAGGGCGCCGCTGGAGTCCATTGCCAGCCAGGCGGAGCCGGATATCCGGGCCGCCTCGAGGTGTGCGTTCGGCAGCGCCGCCAGAAGCGCCAGCGCGATTGCGGCGGCAGCGGCGACCGGGATGCCGAGTCTGACGACGCGCTTAGCGGCTTGGCGCGGCCAGGCGCCGTCACGTGCGAAGGATGGGGTCAATACCGCGCCGCTGATCAGGAAGAAGACGTAGACGGCGGTATGGCCGTCGAACAGCGGTCGCCATGGTGGGGCGGCGTGCTCGGCTGATATGGGCATGAAGGCGGTGACGAAGTGCAGCAGCACGACCTGCACCGCGGCGATGCCTCGCAGACCCTCCAGATATTGGACCTTGGTTGATCGCATTGCGCGGTTATCCCGCTTCACGTGGGTCCGGGCCAGTCGCTGCTCGCGCACCGTGTTGCGGCTGACTTCGTGTCCGGCTTTCCGGTTGGTTCCGCGGGGTGCCATGCCAATGGCCCTGATTCCCGGTCATGATGATGCAGGCGCCCACCTGGGTGTATTCCTGACAACCCGCACCATGTAAGGGTCACGTGACGCCACCCGTCCGAAATGATAGCGCTTCCATTATTTCGGGTCTTTAGATGAGCGGGTGGCGCATTCTTGACACCCCGGAACGGCCAAAATAGGAATCCCACGCCCTCGGCCGGGGAGTATGCCATGGAACCGTCGTATCAACTGCTTGGTTCTGCCGCGGAATTGTATGAGCGGTACCTGGTTCCGGCGGTCACTTCGCGGTGGGCGACGGGGCTGATCGAGCGGGCTGCCCCGCAATCCGGCGAATGTCTGCTTGATATCGCCTGTGGTACCGGGATTGTTTCACGTTTGGTCGCCGCGCAGCTGACATCGGGGCGCGTGGTTGGCCTCGATATCAATCCGAAGATGCTTGCGGTCGCTCGCACCGTTCCACGGCGCGGTCTGCCGATCGAATGGCATGAGGCGAGCGTGCTCCAAATGCCTTTCGATGATGCATCGTTCGACGTGTGCGTCTGCCAGAATGGCCTGCAGTTCTTTCCGGATCGCCCCAATGCCTTGCGCGAAGTCGCGCGGGTCTTGCGGCTTGGCGGCCGAATAGCGTTCTCGGTCTATACGGCGATTGAACGGATGCCGGTGGCGCTTGCTTTGGCCGATGCGTTCGATCGTCATCTGGGGATCGGGGCCTCGGCGAACAAACGATCTGAACATGGTCTGAATGACGCGGACGAGTTGTATCGGCTTGCCGACCGGGCCGGGTTTCATGACATAGCGATCGAGACTGCCACTCAGACGGTTGAATTTGAGTCGGTACGGAAATATGTGCAAATCCAACTGGAAGCCACGCCGATGGCGGGCATGGTGGCGACGATGACACCCGACCACCGGGAGGCCATCGCTGCGGCCATTGCCGAAGACCTGATCGCGGCAACTGATCAAACTGGGGAACTGGCATTTGTGCAGGAAGTGCACAATCTGCTGGCGCATAAGTGATTTGCGCAGTGACAGTCTGGCTCTGGTGGCGCTTGCGTTCTGATACCGCCCGTTGCTGACCGATCGTCGGGCGTGGGTGTCGGTTGCGCCCTTACGCTGTCTTTGCTTGGCTGCGTCGGGCGTATCGCCAACACCGCAAGTATGAGAGGGTACCGCATGAGCCGCTTGTTCGGACCGTTGCGCCAGATGGGCTACGTCGTGCCGGACGTCGAGGTTGCGATGAAGCACTGGGTTGAGGTTTGCGGTATTGGACCGTGGTACTACGCGGACCGTCTACCGGTCACAAAATACTGGTTCAACCGCACGGAGTTTCCGTTGCCGCATTTCTCGATCGCGCTGGCCAACTCCGGCGATGTCCAGATCGAACTGATCCAGCAACGCTGCCAGACTCCGAGCCTGTACCTTGAATTTCTTGCGGCCAACCCAAGGGGCGGGTTGCAGCACTGGTCAAGCTGGCCGGAGAACTACGATGAGCTGTACGACCGCGCGGTGGCTGCGGGTTATCACCCGGCGCAGGAGGGTGACGCGCCGCGCGGCCGCTTCGTGTATTTCCGCGAGGAGGGGCATCCGGGGACTATTATCGAGATGTCGCACGCGACAGCGAAGCGGAGCGCAATCTTCGACGCGGTGCGGCAGGCCGCGGTCGGGTGGGATGGCAGCGATCCGATTCGGACGGGTTGGCCGAGTGTTGATTGAGGCAGGTGTCGATCCGCTGCTGGTTTGTAATCGCAACGGTTCGGAACGTCGGACCGTTCGGAAGCAAGGACGTTTCACCACGAAGACACGAAGAGCACGAAGAAGAAGATCGTTGGCGCGACGCGCGAAGCAGCAATTCTCATCGCCGGCAGGCGACGTTGCGTCTGCGGCATGGCCGGGATTGATTCGGCCATCTGTGCAGTAGCGGTTGGGGGTGGACAGCCCAGCCATGACGGAGAGAGGAAGAGATTGCGCGGATCGGCCAAGATGAGCATCGCGCCGCACGAGGCACCTTCACTGGCCTTCTTCGTTCTCTTCGTGTCTTCGTGGTAAATTCTTGCTTGCCGAGAATCGAGCATTTACCGGCGACGCCGTGTCGGCTCCGTTCCTCACGACAAACGCAGGATTACTTCGTCGGCGCCACGTCCAGCCGCACTACAACGCCCTCAAGCTCCGGGCTTGGTGCCGGGTAGCGGCGCATTACCTCTGGATCATGTCCCGGAACGATGTGTTGCGGCGTCGGTGCCGCGGCGCGCAGCTTGTCGAAGCCTTCCAGCATCTCGCCGATATGGAACGCCGTGGTGAACGGCCGTTCGGTCTCCATGTTCTCGTAGAAATGCGTGACGTCGGAGGCCAGCACGACCCAGCCGCGCTTTGTGTGTACGCGCACGAATTGCAGCCCGGCCGAGTGCCCATGGGCCGGATGCAGCGTGATGCCCGGCAGCAGATCGACCTGGCCGTTATACAGGTGAACGCGGCGCGCGTAGTTCAGCCGCACGATGCCGACGACGTCGTCCACCTCGAACGAATGCGCCAGCTTCTGGTAGCGCATGTAACGCCCCACCGCGTAATGGATCTCGGGTTCCTGCAAATGGAACTGCGCGATCGGGAAGCGATGGAAGTTGCCGACGTGGTCGTAGTGCAGATGCGTCAGGATCACATCCTTCACGTCCGCGGCATTCACGCCGATCAACCCAAGTGCGTCGATCGGGCAGCGCAGGAAGGTGCGCTTGCGCTGCGCGGCCACCTCGGCGGTGAAGCCGGCATCGATCACCACCGCGCGGCCGTCTCCCTTGGCGACCCACAGGAAATAGTCCATCGGCATCGGCCCGTCATGCGGATCGCCGCCAATGAAATGATCCGACCGCAGCGCGTCGCGCATGGCGTAACGAATGGCGAACAGTTCATAGACCGGCGGGGTCTCGGACATTGCAGGTTTCCTCAGGTCTTGTTGGCCGGGTCGATCATGTTGGACTCCTCGGCATCTTGGACCCCCCGATCATGTTGGAACCCCGATCATGTTGGCCTCCCCGGCATGTCGGAGGGCCCGGTCATGTCGGATAGCCCGACGATATTAGATACATGGCGGCGATGATGCCGCACCCACCAGAAATGCGCGAGCCTCGGCCGCCGACCACCAGCTTACCACAAGATGCGGTGCATGGACCGCGATCAGAATAGTTTGCGCCGGATCGCTCTCGACGAAATGCGTGCAGCCCAGGCGAGTCGCGGCCTCGGCCTTGTAGCGCGCGATCAGCGAGGTTTCGTGCGGCATGCTGTCGGGCCGGCAATGCACACGCAACGCGCCGTGGCCGTGCCGGGCCAACCATTCCTCGGTCAGCCCGCGGTCCATCTCCGGCCGCCCGGTGATCACCACGGCGCGGGCGGGATCGAACCGCGGCAGGATGTCGTGCGGCGCGGTGTCGTGGCGCTGCGCGACCGCGGCGGCCAGGTCGGTGTCGTACAGTGCACTAGGTACGTCCGGCAGGAACACGCCGTCCAGATCGAGGCCATGGAACGGCGCCTCGGTCGCGCGGTCCGGACCGGCGCCGGTGGCGCGCAACGCCCGCCCAGTTGGGGTCGCCTCGCCGCGCTCCCACGGGAAGCGCCACAGCGCGCGCATAGGATGCGACAGGTCCGGCACATAGCCGGTCACGTCAGGGTCGTGCACCACGGCTAGGGTCAGGCAGTCGCGTCCCTCGGCCAGCATCGCGGCACGCACCGCGCGCATCGTGCCGCCGGTGGAACATCCGTCATCGACCAGCAGGATGCGCCTGGCATCGGGCGGCGGGCCGATCCAGCCGACCGCGCCGGTGTCGCGCTCGACGCCGATCATCGCGAGGCGGGAGGCCAGCAGCCCGGCGGCCATCGAGGCGGGTACCAGACCGCCACGGGCGATGCCGACGACCGCGTCCGGCTGCCACGCGGCGGCGCGGTCGAGCAGGGCCGCGATCATCCGCTCGGTCTGGTCGTAGCCGAGGAACACCGGCATGCGCTCGGTCTCCAGGCCCTTCCAGGCTGGCTGTCCGGACCGCGTCATGGCGGGGCCATCGTGGTACGTCCGAGGCGGGTGGTGCGGGGAAGATAGATCATGCGCTGATGGTGGGCATCGGATAGGCATCCGGCAAGCGCAACGGCGGCGCGGTCTGACCCAGCACCCAACCCTCCCACAATTGGATCCATGGATCGTCGGGCGCGGTATCGGGCCGGTTGCCCGCCAGCACGTTCAGCACGCACAGCAGGCCGAGGATGCAGTCGAAGCGATCCTCGCCGGCCGCGTCGGGGCCGAAGCCATCGCGCGCGGCAGCCAGCAGCGTGGGGTCGGGATGCGCGAGCAGGGGCTCCATCGCGGCCAGCAACATTTCGGCCACCGCGGCACGGTCGGCTTGGCGGCGTTTGCTGCCTTTCAGGCGGATCCCGAGGTGCCGCATTGCCTCGGCAGGGTAGGTCTCGGCGACCGCGATCGTCCCGGGTGCCAAAAGGGTACGGAACGGGCCCTCGAACGGCCACAGCCGGATGGGGGCTTTTGCCAGTAGCGCGGGCACCAGCATGTCGCGCCACGCCGCGATTGCGGCCTTGCCGGACTGGTTGGCGCCCAGGGTCCAAAACAGCGGCGCGCCGGCCGGACGATGCGCGGTGGCGCGGTCGCAGGCACGCGAAAGACCCAGCGGGCCGCCCAGCAGCAACGCTGTGGCATGTGCCGCGCGTGTCATCCCGCGAACGCCACGCGCCGGGTAGAACGGACGATCCGCGCGAATTTCCGGCAGCGTCGCGCAGACCTGGAAGAAATCCGGCCATTGCGCGGTCTGTTGCAGGAAATGCAAGAAGTCAGGTTCCCCCCGTTGCGCGGCGTAGGCACGCGGTACGCCGATCGGCAGGTCGACGCCCAGCGCCACCGCGCCGCCCTCGGCCGCGGCAAGCAAGCGCACCAGCAGATCCGCGACCGTCCCGACCGGCTCCGGCGCCATGACCTGCCACCCGGCAGCCGTTCGCCGCGCCCGGGCCATCCAACGCTTGCGCGCGTCAATGCTCCAATCGGCGTGCGCCGCC
>Ga0302325_10032411_pt1 | contig 10730 bp, 6 predicted proteins | sample Palsa_T0_2_FD_201948 | JGI IMG/M metagenome (GOLD analysis project Ga0302325, IMG submission 201948) | Peat permafrost microbial communities from Stordalen Mire near Abisko, Sweden - Palsa_T0_2 | ecosystem: Environmental > Terrestrial > Soil > Palsa > Peat permafrost | place: Sweden: Abisko...
CTGGTGTTCCGGGAGGAGGACCAGCGGTTCGACCTCACCGTGCGGGCCACCCGCAGCGGCGGGTTTGTGCTGATCGAGTCGGAGTCCAGGGATAGCACCGAGACGCTCGTGCTTCCGGCGGGCCGGACCGATGCCTCACCTTTGGTCATAGAGCCGCGCAGGCCAGGGATCGAGTACCGCGCCGAGCACGCGGACGGGCCGGGGGCGGGCTCATTCTTCCTGGTCACCAACTCCGGCGCGGAAGAGTTCCGGCTGGTCACCGCGCCCGCCGAGGCGCCCGGCGCGGACCGGTGGCGTTTGGTTCTGGCCGGGTCACCGGACACCCGCCTGGTCTCGGTGGACGTGTTCGGGCGGTACCTGGTGGTGGAGCAGCGGCACGCGGCCGCTACCCAGCTGCTTATCGTGGACCGGCAGTCCGATGAGCGGCGGCTGATCGAGGCGGGCGGCCCGCACATCTCGCTCGCCCTGGCGCGGAACGAGGACTACCACGCCGCGGCCGTGACCGTGCGCACCGAGTCGCTCGTCGAGCCGCCGTCCTGGCACGACGTGGACCTGGCCAGCGGCCGCTGGCGGGCGCGCAAGCGGCAGCAGGTGCCCGGTTACGATCCGGCCCGCTACGCCACCGAGCGGGTCACCGCGGTCGCGGCGGACGGCACGGCCGTTCCGGTGACGATCGCTTACCGCGCCGGGCTGCGGCGCGACGGCCGTGCCCCCTGCCTCCTGTACGGCTACGGCGCTTATGAATCCTGCGAGTGGCCGGCCTTCAGCGTGGCCACCCCGAGCCTGCTGGACCGGGGCTTCGTCTACGCGGTGGCGCACGTACGCGGCGGCGGCGAGGGAGGCCGGAGCTGGTGGCTGGACGGCCGGCTGGACCGCAAGCGCAACACCTTCACCGACTTCATCGCCGTGGCGGACATGCTGGCGGCCCAGGGCTGGGCCGCGCCCGGCCGGATCGTCTCGCGCGGGTTGTCGGCGGGCGGGCTGCTGCAGGGGGCGGTGTACTCGCTGGCGCCGCGACGGTGGCGGGCGGTCGTGGCGGAGGTTCCGTTCGTGGACTGCGTGACGACCATGCTGGATCCGTCCATCCCGCTCACCGTGAACGAGTGGGACGAGTGGGGCGATCCCCGGGAGCCCGCGGCGCGCGCCTACCTGGCCTCCTACAGCCCCTACGACAACCCGCCCGCCGGGCCGCGGCCGGATCTGCTGGTCACCGGCAGCCTGCACGATCCTCGGGTGCTGATCCACGAGCCGGCCAAGTGGGTGGCCAGGCTGCGGGCCACCGACACCGCGGGGAGCCGGGTGCTGTTCCGCCCCGAACTGGGCGCCGGGGCGCACACCGGCCCGGCCGGGCGGTTCGGCCAGCTGGGCTACGAGGCCGAGATCCTCGCCTTCATCGTGGCCGCGGCCGGCGCGTGGCAGGATTAAACGTGTGGCGGTGAACCGGATGCCGGCCGCCGAGGTGGAGGTGTCGGCGGAGCTAGTGCGGCGGCTGCTCGCCGACCAGCACCCTGACCTCGCGCGGCTACCGGTGGAGTTCCTCGCGAACGGCTGGGACAACGAGCTCTACCGGGTCGGGGAGGGGCTGATCGCGCGGCTGCCGCGGCGCGCCGTGGCCGCGGAGATCATCAAGAATGAGCAGCGCTGGCTGCCCGGCCTCGCCCCGAGGCTGCCCCTGCGCATTCCTTCTCCGGAACGGACAGGGGTTCCCGCCCACGGTTACCCCTACTCCTGGGGCGTGGTGCCCTACCTGCCGGGCGTGCCCGCCGCGCAGGCCAGATCCTTCGACCCGGCGGGAGCCGCGGCCGCCCTCGGCGGGTTCCTCGGCGCGCTGCACGTCCCCGCCCCGGCGGACGCGCCGGCCAACCCGTTCCGCGGCGTCCCGCTGGCCGAGCGGGCCGGCAGCTTCGCGGCCAACCTCGCCCTGCTGGCCGGCCAGGATCTCCCCAGCCGGGACGCGGTGCTGCGCGGGTGGGATGCGGCGCTCGCGGCCCCCGGTTACGACGGGCCGCCCCGCTGGCTGCACGGCGACCTGCACCCGGCGAACATTCTCGTGCACGACGGCCAGGTCAGCGGCGTGATCGACTTCGGCGACATCACCGCGGGCGACCCGGCCACCGACCTGTCGGTGGCCTGGATGCTGCTCCCGCTCGGCTTTCATGCTGGCTTCTGGTCGGCCTATCAGGCGGCCGGCGGTTCCTCGGTTTCTCGGGGTTCTTGGGGTTCTTCGGTCCGGCCCGGTGACGCGCTGCGGGCGCGGGCCAGAGGCTGGGCCCTGAACTTCGCGATCGTGTTCCTGGCCCACTCCGAAGACCATCCGGTCCTGCGGGAAGTCGGCCGCCGCACGCTGCGCGCGGTGCTGGCGGATCAGTGCGGACGCGACGGCCTGACCTGAGCCGGCCCGCTCCGCCACAGCGCAGACCAGGGCACGGGCCAGGGAGGTCACGGGCGCGACATGCCCGCCCGTTCGGCGATGGTGGGGGCAGTAGCACGTCAGCTCACGGGAAAGGGAGCAGCTCTTATGTCCAGCGAAACCGAAATCCGGCCCTTCCGTGTCGAGTTTCCGGAACAGGAAATCGCCGATCTGCGCCGGCGGATCGCGGCGACACGGTGGCCCGAGCGCGAGACGGTCACCGACGACTCCCAAGGCGTCCGGCTCGCGCTGATGCAGGAACTCGCGGGCTACTGGGGGACGGACTACGACTGGCGCAAATGCGAGGCGAAACTCAACGCGCTACCGCAGTTCATCACCGAGATCGACGGGCTTGACATTCATTTCATCCACGTCCGCTCCCCGCACGCCGACGCGCTGCCGCTGATCGTGACGCACGGGTGGCCTGGCTCGATCATCGAGCAGCTGAAGATCATCGAGCCGCTCACCAATCCCACCGCGCACGGCGGAAGCGCGGCGGACGCGTTCCATCTGGTGATTCCCTCGCTGCCGGGATACGGATTCTCCGCCAAACCGACCGCCACCGGATGGGATCCCCCCCGTACCGCACGGGCCTGGGTCACGCTGATGAAGCGTCTTGGGTACACCCGGTTCGTGGCGCAGGGCGGCGACTGGGGAGCGGCCGTCACCCAGACGATGGGTATCCAGGCCGCACCGGAGTTGCTCGGCATCCACTCCAACATGCCCGGGACCGCTCCAGCGGCCATCAACAAGGCGGTCGAGCGCGGGGACCCGTCGCCCGAGGCTCTGTCCGGCGAGGAGAAACTCGCATTCGAGCAGCTGAGCAACTTCTACGCCAAGCACGTGGCCTACGCGCTGATCATGACGACGCGGCCGCAGACGCTATACGGGCTGGCCGACTCCCCCGTCGACCTCGCCGCGTTCATGCTGGACCACGGCGACGGTACCGGCCAGCCCGGGCTCGTCGAACAAGCCCTGCAGGGAACCCTGGACAGCGCCCTGACCCGGGACGACCTCCTCGACAAAATCACGCTGTACTGGCTAACCAACACCGGCGTTTCCTCGGGCCGTCTGTACTGGGAGAACAAGGCGGACTTCTTCGACGCCAAGCCCATCACGATCCCGTTTGCCATCAGCGTCTTCCCCTACGAGCTCTACGAAGCCCCGCGGAGCTGGGCCGAGCGCGCTTATCCCAACAACCTGATCTATTTCAACAAGCTCGACCGGGGCGGCCACTTCGCGGCCTGGGAACAGCCGGAGCTGTTCGCCGGCGAAATGCGCGCCGCATTCCGGACACTGCGCTAACGATGCATCATCCCCGGGCCGGGCTTTAGCGGCCGGCCCGGGGGTGACGCGCGGGGTCAGGTCTGCTGGCAGGCGACGGCGCTGATGGCGCACGGGTGGCACCACAGGAGGTAGTCGCCGGCGGGGGTGATCACCGACGTCAGACCTGGCCGTCAGGAGTGCGTACCAGTCATCAACCTCAGCGCCCGCCACCAGGCGACTCTAGAGCGCCGGTCAGGTAGCTGTCAGGCGGCTAGCTGGTAACTGTCGGTGGCGGGCTGGCGGGCGATGACGTGAAGGTTGTGGACGACGGCGACGCGGCGCAGGTCGAACAGGTTCTTGCGGGTGCCGCGGTAGCGGGCGCGGCGGCCTTGCCAGTGCCCGATGTGCGCGAGGGTGTGCTCGACCTGGGTGCGTTCGCGTAGCTTCGCGCGCCCTGCCGGGGTGTGCTGGCGGCGGCGCAGCTCGGCCAGCAGGGCCTCGTCGGGATGGATGGATACGCTGCGGCCGGCCGCGCTTGACGTGCAGCGGGTCCGCAGCGGGCACGCGGCGCAGGTGTCTTTCGGGTAGCGCACGGTCTTGCCGGGCTCGAACGGCATGCTCACCCCGGCGGGGCAGGTCAGCTGCCCGGCAGTGAAGTCGAGGGTGAACTGGTCCTTGGCGAACCGGCCGCCGGTGTTGCGGACCCGCCAGGCCTTGCAGAAGATCACCAGGTCCGGCCCGCGGTCGCGGACCATCGCCGAGGACAGGTAGGCCCGGTCGATGTGCAGCTCGGACAGGTGCCGCCCGGCGGCGTCCAGGTCGGCGGCGATGGCATCGGTGACACTGGCCTCCGGCGCGTTGGCCGGGGTGATCCCCACGGCGGGCACCAGGCTGGTATCCAGGTCGCGCAGCACGTGCCGCTTATAGCCGTCGAACAGCACCGAGCGGGACTTGCGGCCATGCCGCATCTGGTCATCCTCGACGCTGATCCGCCGGTCTTTGGCGACTCCGCGGCGCAGCGCCGGCGCCGGCCCGGTCAGATCGACGTCCTGGTCGCGGACCTGCCGGGCGACCGCCAGCACCGCGGCCGCGGCCTGGTCACCGTCCTGCCCGGCGGTGAACGCGTCCACCCGGTCCAGCAGGCCCAGCACCTCGGCCAGGGCCTGATCCCGGCCGGCCGGGTCATCCCAGTCCGCGTCCAGCGCCGCCTTCAAGCTAGAGGCAGCCAGCTGCGGCACCCCGGCCTGGGCCGCCACGTCAGCGGTCCCTGCGGCCTGCCCCCGCCCCTGCAGCACCGCGATCACGCCCAGAGCCTTGCGCAGGGCGTGTCCCATCAAGTTAAAGGTGTCCTCCACCCGGCCCGCCCCCCACAGCGGGCTGGAGTCCAGCGCCGCCCGCAGCGCCCGGGCGCCGAACCCGCCCGTAGCCGCGGCCAGCTCCACCGTCCGCTCCACCAGCCGCCGGTCCAGGTCACGCTCGATCAGCCGCTTGCGGAATCCCACCAGGGTTCCCTTGGAAAACGGCGGCTCTTCGGTGTTCATGCAGTCCAGGACCAGCTGCCAGCGCCGGTCCATCACCGTCGCCTCGATCACCTCATCATCGCTGGCCCCGGTATAGGCCTGCAGGATCGTCGCCAGCGCGAGCCGGGCCGGCGGCACCGGCGGCTGCCCCTTCGGGCTGTCCGCGTAGGCCTGCGCCAGCTCGGCCTGGAACGGCTCATCGAACAGCTCATGCCGGTGCAGCCGCAAGAACACGAACAGCTTCGCCCGCCGCACCGCCTTGATCACCGCCAGCTCCGCTGGCGAGGGCTCCGCCGGCGGACGCCACACCACAGGACGCACCACGTTTCCTCCCTGTTCGCAGCCGATCCTTCACTACCCGCTACGAACAGGCAATAGCACAGCCGACTGCCGCCAGCCAGTCACACGACGTAACTCGACCCCGCTACTTGACCGGCGCTCTAGCGTCTGCCCGTGGTCAGCGCGCCGGACGGTTACGGGATGATTCTGATCGAGCGGCGCGTTGACCCAGAGGACGCGACATGTCGTGTTATTCGGTAGGCCCTGGGTCCTCGACGGGCTCCGGGCGTTGAGAGGTGAGCGTGATGACCAGTTGGTACGCCAAGCGGACGCCTGACAGGTCGGCCAAGGCCGTGATCGTCGTGACACTACTTGCGCTGCTGCTGGTGGCGGCGGTGCCCGTAGCCCTGATGGCCGCCGTGGTCATGATGATGCTGGGACACGTCGTCGGCGGGCTCGCGCTGTTCGGCGGCTCGGTCCTCGCGGCCGGCATTGCTGTCCCGGTCGCGGGCATGAGCGGGGTGCGGCACCTGCGCAAGCTGCTCTCCGGGGGGAACTTCCGGGTCATGCGACTGGATGCCAGCGAATACACCGACGTAGCAGAGCCAGCGGGCCGCGACGACGCGAACGTCGTAGAGCTGGACCGCAGCGAGTACACCGAAGTTCGCTGACCTGGCCCTCGCCGTCCAGGATGGTCCTGATCCGGATGGCGTGACCCTGGCCTTCCAGGCTCGGTAATTGCCATTCCGACATGGCGTTGATGATGGCTACCATCGTTTATGTGGATCACGCCGCGCGCTATCTAGCCCGACGGGTTCTCTAGGGGTGATACTCCGAAGGGTGGATGCCCTGCACACTGCCGAGTTCGGCGGCGGCTGCTGGTCCAGGAGGCGATGTGGATGAGCAGGCGTAATAGCAGGCAAGGCAAGGCGCGGCGCCGTGTGGAGCGTGACCGCGGGCAGGTGACGGAGCGCGAGCGGCCACGCCCCAGAATCTCAGGCCAGGGGCCTCGGGCCGTCGAGGGTCAGCCGATTCAAGCGACTCAGCCCATTCAAGCGATTCAGCCAGCTCCGCGGCTACGCGGTTCTGGTCCCGGGAACCCGGATGAACGTGGTCCTGGGCTGCGCTCCGACGCCGACAGCGGTCTGATCGCGGTGAACCTTGAGGAGGCGGACCTCGATACCGATGCGGGTCCCGACGGCTTTAGCGATCCGGACGCCGACGATACCCACCTGCGGGCCGCGCTGGCCGACGAGGATCTGGACGAGGCCGGTCTCAGCGATGTCGCCGACTTGGCCGACGATCTGGTCAGCGACCTAGTTGGCGACCTGGCCGGCGATCTGGTCAGCGACCTAGTTGGCGACCTGGTCAGCGACCTAGAAGGGCCGGAAGCACTGGATGGGCCCGAAGATCGCGGGGACGCCGAGGCGGACCAGCCGGCCGCGGAGGCCGGGGAACCCGGTGCGGCGGGCGCCCGCGTGGTCAAGCTGGCCGCGGACCGCGGTGGCGAGGATGAGGAGATTTTCGTCTTCGGTGATGATGACGATGATCTTCCGGCGGCGCAGGTGACGGTGGCGGGCGCGACCGCGGATCCGGTCAAGGATTACCTGAAGCAGATCGGCAAGGTGCCGCTGCTGAACGCGGAGCAGGAAGTGGAGCTGGCCAAGCGGATCGAGGCGGGCCTGTTCGCGGAGGAGAAGCTGGCCGAGGGCGGCCGGGTGCTGAGCGTCGACGCGCGGATCGACATGGAGTGGATCGCCGAGGACGGGACCCGGGCCAAGAATCACCTGCTGGAGGCGAACCTGCGGCTGGTGGTGTCGCTGGCCAAGCGGTATACCGGCCGGGGGATGCTGTTCCTGGACCTGATCCAGGAGGGGAACCTGGGGCTGATCCGGGCGGTGGAGAAGTTCGATTACACCAAGGGCTATAAGTTTTCCACGTACGCGACGTGGTGGATCCGGCAGGCGATCACCCGGGCGATGGCGGATCAGGCGCGGACGATCCGGATCCCGGTGCACATGGTCGAGGTGATCAACAAGCTGGCCCGGGTGCAGCGGCAGATGCTGCAGGACCTGGGCCGCGAGCCGACCCCGGATGAGCTGGCGGTCGAGCTGGACATGACCCCGGAGAAGGTCATCGAGGTGCAGAAGTACGGGCGGGAGCCGATCTCGCTGCATACCCCGCTCGGCGAGGACGGCGACAGCGAGTTCGGTGACCTGATCGAGGACTCCGAGGCGATCCAGCCCGGTGAGGCGGTCAGCTTCACGCTGCTGCAGGAGCAGCTGCACTCGGTGCTCGACACGCTGTCCGAGCGGGAGGCCGGCGTGGTGTCGATGCGGTTCGGCCTGACCGACGGCCAGCCCAAGACCCTGGACGAGATCGGCAAGGTCTACGGCGTCACCCGCGAGCGCATCCGCCAGATCGAGTCCAAGACGATGTCGAAACTCCGGCATCCCTCAAGGTCTCAGGTCCTGCGCGACTACCTCGACTAACCCGCAACCAATCAGTAGTACGTCAACCCGGGCCCGCCTGTCACGCATCCTAGTGATCAGCGGCAAGTTTTCGTGCTGGATCCGCGACCTTGGCGGTCGATCCGGTGCGCAGGGATGCACCATACGCCGCGGAGCCCGGATCCACCGCACCAGAGGGCCTCCACGCGACCACCGTGGTACCTGTGGCCCCTCCTGGCTCAATCGTCTCGCCCCAGGGCCGTATTCCGGGAGGATTGGGGTCTGTGGGAGTCCCGGGGGGCCTATCGTGCACAAAGTCCTCCCGTAAGCCCGAATGCTCCCGGATCTGGGCGCCGGGTGGACGGAGCGACCGCTGTCAGCGGCATTGGGCATCCCGGCGCCTCAGGGCATAAAGAAAACCGACGTCATGAACTTAACTGACGTCGGCGTCTTTGCCGGGCCTGACTGCGGCCGCGCTGCTACTGGTGGGGCTGCGGTTCCGACAACCGGTTGCTCTCGTCCTGGATGTCAACGGCGACCTTGGCCAGCGCCTGGGCGTGCTCGCGGCCATGGTGCGCGCAGAAAAGCAGCTCTCCCGCGTTAGCGAGTAGCACGCGAACGTACGCCTGGGCCCCGCATCGATCGCAGACGTCCAGCGCGGTCAGCGGCTTGGTGGGGGCTATTGCTCCGGACAATGTCGCCTTCCTCTCGCGTCGTGCCTCCGGCCTCTATATCCGTCTGGCTCCGGTTTACTGCCCTTACTGCTCAGCACAACACATACCCGGTCGTCAGCGTTCCCCAATCCGAGTGGTGTACGCCACAAGCGAAACCGCCTCCGGACTGAGCGTGGCCGCATCCGTCACACGAACACGGCCATCACGCCAACACACGGTGCCTGCGTCCTACCGGTACTCGGGGGCGGCACCGGTAGCACACAGGCACCGTGTGCTCTCATCCGTTTTTATACCCCGATTGCGGCTGTTGATGCATTCGTCGTGGTCCGTCTGGGATTTCCGGCTTCCGCCGCGTGGCGTGCGGCAGGCAGTCGACGCGGAACGCTACCCTTCAAGTAAGGCCCTCGTGGCCATGTCCTGTCTTCGGAAGGAGATCGGCCGCCTGTGCCCACCCTCGCCGCTGCGCCCCCGGCGCCCCCGGGCCCCAAGACCCCGGCTGAGGCCTACACCGCTCGCCACCTGTCGGTCCTGGAGGGCCTGGACGCGGTGCGCAAGCGTCCCGGTATGTACGTCGGGTCGACCGACGGCCGCGGGCTGCAGCACTGCCTGTGGGAGATCATCGACAACTCGGTGGACGAGGCGCTGGGCGGGTACTGCTCGCGGATCGACGTGGTGCTGCACGCCGACGGATCCGCTGAGGTCAGGGACAACGGCCGCGGCATCCCGGTCGACGTTGAGCGCAAGACCAAGCTCACCGGCGTGGAGTTGGTCATGACCAGGCTGCACGCGGGCGGAAAGTTCGGCGGCGGCTCGTACACCGCTTCGGGCGGGCTGCACGGCGTCGGCGCCTCGGTCGTCAACGCGCTAGCCCTGCGACTGGACGTCGAGGTGGACCGGGACGGGCAGACCTGGGCGGCCAGCTTCCGTCGCGGCGTCACCGGGGAGTTCGCCGGGCCCGGCCCGGACGCGGACTTCACCAAGCGGGCGGGCCTGCGCCAGCTCGGCCGGCCAGCCAGAGCCACTACAGCCAGAGCGAGCACAGCCAGCGCCGGTACAGCCAGGACCAGCGCGGCCCGGAAGGCCACCGGGACCAGGATCAGGTTCTGGCCCGACCGGCAGGTGTTCCTCAAGGACGCCAAGTTCAGCTTCGACGCGCTGACCGAGCGAGCCAGGCAGACCGCCTACCTGGTGCCCGGCCTGACCATCAGCATCCGCGAGGAAGGTACCGAGGCCCGCGGGATCCCCGGAGCCCGCGGGTCTGCCGAGGCCTCAGGGTCCGCCGAGGCCCGAGGGATTGGCGACGCGGCCGAGGCCACCGAGGCGAACGAAACTCCCGACGCTGCCGGGGTTAAGGGACCGCGGCACGCGGAATTCCGTTTCGACGGCGGCATCAGCGAGTTCTGCGCGCACCTGGGCTCGGGCGAGGCGGTCATCGAGGTGCTGCGCCTGACCGGTTCTGGCCAGTTCACCGAGACCATCCCGGTCCTTGACGACCGCGGCCACATGACCCCCACCGAGGTCGAGCGCGAGCTGGACGTCGACGTCGCGCTCCAGTGGGGGACCGGCTACGACGCCGTGGTCCGCTCGTTCGTGAACGTCATCGCCACCCCGCACGGCGGTACTCACGTCAAGGGCTTCGAGCGGGCCATGACGAAGACGCTGAACGATCAGCTCAGGGCGGCCAGGCTGCTGAAGGTCGGCGATGACGATGTCACCAAGGAGGACGTGCTCGAGGGCCTGGTGGCGGTCGTCTCCGTCCGGCTGCCCGAGCCGCAGTTCGAGGGACAGACCAAGGAGGTGCTCGGCACCCCGGCCGTGGCCAAGATCGTGGCGCAGGTGGTGGGCGACCAGCTCAGCACCTACCTTGAGAACCCGCCGCGCGGGGCTAAGCAGCAGGCTCGGTCGGTCCTTGAGAAGGTGGCATCGGCCGCCAAGGCGCGCATCGCCGCCCGCGAGCACCGCGACAACCAGCGCCGCAAGTCGGCCCTGGCCAGCTCGTCGCTGCCGGCCAAGCTGGTCGACTGCCGGTCGTCCGATGACCGCAGTGAGCTGTTCATCGTCGAGGGAGACTCGGCGCTCGGCACCGCGAAGGTGGCCCGGGACTCGGAATTCCAGGCGCTGCTGCCGATCC
>Ga0302325_10032412_pt1 | contig 10730 bp, 7 predicted proteins | sample Palsa_T0_2_FD_201948 | JGI IMG/M metagenome (GOLD analysis project Ga0302325, IMG submission 201948) | Peat permafrost microbial communities from Stordalen Mire near Abisko, Sweden - Palsa_T0_2 | ecosystem: Environmental > Terrestrial > Soil > Palsa > Peat permafrost | place: Sweden: Abisko...
ACGAGGCCATCCGCATCCGCAACGACGAGCACGGCGAATCGGCGCTGTAAGACGTTGTGGCTTTCGCAAAATCCGGCTATATTACTGGATATAGGGCGGAGCCGAAGTCATGACCCTCACCTCCCAAAACCGCGCCATCAAGAACTACCGCAGACGCCTTAGCACGCAAGGGGTCGCGCGTTTTGAAGTTTTGGCCCTCGACTCCGACCGCGATCTGATCCGTTCCCTGGCCAAGCGCCTTACCCGGAACGACCCCGAAGCCAGCCGGATTCGCTCTGAAATACGCCGGACGATTGCTGAGGAACCCGCAAAAAAAGGCGGCATTCTCGCCGCGTTGCGCAGGTCGCCATTGGTTGGGGCAGACCTCGATATCGTCCGCTCCGCGGAGCCAGGCCGCAAGGTCGAGCTGTGACCCACTTCCTGCTTGACACCAACATCTTCAGCAACGTCACCAAGGCATTTCCATCCCAGCTGCTCATCGATTGGATGGACGATCAGGCAGACGAAAGTCTCTTTATCTCATCGCTGACCGTTGCCGAAATCCGGCGCGGCATTCTTGAAAAACCGGCGGGAAAAAAGCGCAAGCTTCTCGAAGAATGGTTCTCCGGTCCAGAAGGCCCGTCGGCATTATTCGCTGGTCGCGTCCTGCCCTTCGATCAAAAAGCTGGTCTTGTCTGGGCGCAGCTCATGTCGGAAGGAACGGCCTCAGGACGGCCCAAGAGCGCGCTCGATACAATCATCGCGGCGACGGCTGTGGCAAACGACTGTGTCATCGTCACGGACAATGAAAAAGACTTCACCGGCCAGAATGTGCTCAATCCCATGCGTCCAGCGGGTAAAAACAAATCGTAACCCTGAAATTTAGCCTGGAGAACGATCCAATGCCTCCGCTGCCTACCCTCGACGAATGGAACGAACGCTTCGCAATCCCAGGAATCGCGAATGTCATAGCCGGCAATGGCGGCCTGCCCAAGGTGCAACTTACTTCTCCCGCAGCGTCAGCGGAGATTTATCTGCATGGCGCGCAACTGACTTCGTGGCGTCCGCAAGGTTCAGAGGAAGTGATCTTCCTCAGCGAGCATTCGCGGTGGGAAGAAGGGCGCGCAATTCGCGGCGGAATACCGGTGTGTTTTCCCTGGTTCCGGGCGAAAGCCGACGATCCGAAAGCTCCCGCGCATGGATTCGCGAGAACCAGAAGCTGGCAGCTTGAATCTCTTGCGCAGGAAGAAGATTCCGTCGTTGTAACCTTGGCCACGGGAAGCGATGACGATAGCCGCAAGTGGTGGCCCCATGAATTCCGCGTCGTCTATCGCATCTCCGTAGGCGCGCAACTCAAGCTGGAGCTAATCGTCTCCAATACCGGCTCACTTCCCTTTCACTTCGAAGAAGCCCTACACACCTACAACCATGTAGGCAACGCGGAATCTCTGCGCATCGCCGGCCTCGATGGAGTTCCTTTTCTGGATAACCGCGATGGCAACCGGGAAAAGCAGCAGCACGGCGACTTTGCGTTCACCGCCGCTTCGGACAATGCCTACATCGATACGCAAAATGCGGTTGAGATTATCGATCCTGAATTGAAGCGCCGCATCCGCTTGCAGAAGCGAGGCTCACTGACCACCGTGGTCTGGAATCCCTGGAGCGACGGAGCAGCTGCGCTCGCGGACCTGGGAGACGACGAGTGGCGGGAGATGGCTTGCGTCGAGGCCAGCAACATCCTCGGCAACGCGGTCACGCTGGCTCCAGACGCGCAACATACCATGACCGCCATCCTCAGCGTCATTCCCGAATAAGCCTCAGAAAAGACTGGCCCTCAATCGTATTCCAGATGCCCGCCGCTATTTGCGGAAGAGGAGCGGCGCCAGGGTCAGCAGATTCTGCCGCCACACGACAAAGGTGTGCGCGCCTGGAGTTTCGACCGCTGAGACAGGCAGGCCTTTCTCTCTGGCCCACGCGACGAAGGCCCGGTTGGGCGTGATGAGCCGGTCATCCGTGCCGCAGGCGATCCATAGAAGTCGCAGATTGGCCTTCTTCGCATCGATTCCGGCAAAGTGCGTGTCATAGTCGGAACGCGGCAGCGCGGCGCTCATGCCACCCACCCACGCAAACACATCCGGATGCTTCAATCCCAGCGACACACTCTCCATGCCGCCCATCGATAGTCCAGCCACGGCGCGGTTTTCACGTCCCCTGGCCACGTTGTACTCGCTCTCCACAGCCGGCAGAACTTCCCTGAGCAGCGTCTCATCGAAGAGGTCGAGATTGCCTGGCCCCATCGCGCCACTGGCCGCGGCGCCGCGTCTTCCGTTCACCACATCGAAGTCGCCATAGCCACGCGGCATCACCACGATCATGGGCACAATCTTGCCGTCGGCCAATATACGGTCGAGCATCAGGTTGGCTTTGCCGGTCAGCGTCCAGCCATCCTCGGTATCCGTATAGCCGTGCAGCAGGTAGAGCACGGGATAGCCGCCTTTGCGCTTCGCATCATAGCCCGGCGGCGTGTAGACGACATATGCAGTTTGATCGTTGGGGTAGTGAAGGCCAACATGCGTGGTGAATATGTGGCGCGAAACTTCGCCATGCGGAATATCGGTCAGCTCCCACGGAGCGGGAGGCGTGGCAGGCACCAGCAGATCGCTGTACAAATCGACGAAATTCGGATGCACGTCGCGGTTCAGCGGGTCGAGCATATGCACGCCATCGACTAGGAAGGTATAGCCGTAGTGCTCAGGCGGAAGCGGCGGCGTGGCGCCGGTCCAGACGCCGTCGGAGCCCAGCGTCAGAGTCAGGGGTTGGAGCAGCGCATCCGTGGCGACGGCGACCTGCTTCGCGCTGGGGTAGTTGAGCCTGAAGGTGATCGAGCCATCCGCATTCACGGCAGTTTTCGGCGGCGCCGGAGGCGGAGGAATTGGCGGCTGGGCGAATGCGTGGAGCGAAGCCAGCGCGAGCAAGGCGGTGAGCAGCAGGGTCGGTTTCATGGCGCACCCAGTCTAAACCAAGTGCGCCATCGGGGAGGGCCCGAAAAGCGATTTACTCATTCCTCAGCGCGACTACCGGATCGACGCCCGCGGACCGGTTCGCCGGCAGAGCCGCAGCCAAAGCCGCTACCAGCACCAGGCTCAATCCGGCCAGCAGCATGGAACTCGACATGCCAGTGTTCATGGCCGCGAAGGTATGGGTCAGAACTCGCTGCGCCGCGAAGGTAAGTGCAAAACCTGCCACGATTCCAACGCCGATCAGGGTAAAGGACTGGCGCAGGATCAGGGCGACTACTTGCCATCGCTGAGCGCCCAGGGCCATGCGAATCCCAATCTCCGTCGTGCGCTGGGTCGCGGTAAAGCTGAGCAGGCCGTAGATGCCGATCGCGGCCAGCAGCAATGCCAACCCGCCAAACAGCGTCAGCAGACCCACCAGCAGGCGTCTTGCTGCCAGTGAGTCGTTGACCAGGCTGTCGAGCGTATGCACGTCGTACACAGCTTCCGCGGAGTCAGCCGTCTGCACGGCCTCGGCCAGCGTGGCGCGCATGGCGTCGGGAGCAATCGTGGTTCGCACCACAAAGGCTGCTTCGCCGACCGGATTTTGGGCCATCGGCTGATAGATCACGCCCTTGTTCTCGTCCATTTCGAGAGAGTCGCGGCGCACATGGCCAACCACACCGACAATCTCAATCCAGGGAGAATTGGAGCCGCCGCGTACATGCTGGCCAACCGGATTCTGGCCAGGCCAGTAGGCGCGGGCCAGCATATCGTCAACCACGGCTACCATGGGGTGTCCGGTCCGGTCTTCCTCGGTAAACCACCGCCCGCTCAGAAGCGGAATCTGCATCGCGCGTAGAAAGCCAGGGGTGGCCTGCCGGTCATCGCTATGCGGTCCGGGATCGTTAGGCTTCTGAAGCCGGTTCTCGATCTCAAAGCTCGAGGATGGGTATTGCCCTTTGCCAAAGGGCAGCGGATAGACGGCAGCCGCGGCGACCACGCCCGGCTGCTGGGTCAGGCGTGAGGTCACGTTTTGCACAAAGTTGGCTTCCTTGGTGCCGCGATCGATGCCGGGCTGGTCGCGATAGTTCGAGGCGTTCAACGTCACGCTTCCCGTGAGCACTCCAGTGCTGCTAAATCCCGGCGCGACGTTCTGAAGCTCCTTCAAGCTGGAGAGAAAGAGGCCCGCGCCAGCAACCAGCAGGAAGGCCAGGGCGATCTCGGCAGTGACCAGCACGCTGCGAAAGCGCTGCCGCGCCGGACCCGCGGTAGTGCTCTTGCTCTGCTCGGTCAAACGCAGTTCCTTGTACGACCGGGCGACTTGCAGGATCGGCGCCAGGCCGGCAAGCAGCGAAGTGACCAAACCAAATGCCGCGGCCACCAGGATCAGCCTGAGGCTGCTGTGAACGGCGAAACCCGCGGCCAGATCGTGAGGAATCGCCAACAGAAGCAGCCTGCCAAGGGCCGGTCCCGACAGAATGGCGATCAGGGTCGCGGTACCCGCCAGCAACACCGTCTCCGTCACAAACTGGGCCGTAATTTGCTTGAGCGATGCACCGAGTGCCGTGCGAATGGCCAATTCCCGCGTTCGCGTCGAGGCCCTTGCCAGCATCAAGCCGGAGATGTTGGCGCAGGCGATCAGCAGGATCATCGCAACCACGGCAAACAGGGCGATCAGCGGCTTGCGCAGATCTCCGGCGGCATCCTTGGTCCACGGCTGGGCGAACATACCCCACTCCGAACTGAGACCGAAGCTGCCCGTGCCCTCGCGGCGAATCTCTTCCAGCCGCTTCTGCTCCAAGGCTGCATTCAACTGGGTCACGCTCGCGCCCGGCCGCAGACGCAGCACGGAGTCAAAAGACTCGTTGAAACGATTCGAGAGGTCGTATACGGTTGAGGGAAGGCCCAGGGGAATCCACATCTGCTCGTTGCGCGGCCAGTCAAAGTCGCTGCGCATCACACCGATCACGCGATACGATTTGCCGTCCAGCAACAGCGACTTGCCGATGGCGTCATGCTGTCCGCCAAAGAACTCCTGCCAGGTGGCGTAGCTCAACACCACAACCTGGTTGGCGCCTTTCTGGTCTTCCTCCGGAACATACGTACGGCCGAGAATCGGCCTGGCGCCGAAGACCTGGAACCACTTCCAGGTCGTCATAGCCGCCCGCAAATGCTGCGTGCGCCCGGCAAAAGTGGCATTGAAGCTGTTGGGCTGCACCATCGCCCCGGATTCCACCAGGGAGCTCAACGACACAGCGTCCGCGAAATCCGGCGCCGAGACGCCAATGCTGGGCAGATTGAGCTGAATATACCGCGCGTGGAAGGAAGCGACCCGCGCCGGATCGTCCACCCCAGCCGGTTGCAGCAGAACCGCCTGCACCACGCTGAAGAGCGCCGTATTTGCTCCGACGCCGAGCGCCAGCGTCAGAATCGTGACAATCGTAAAGGTGCGCGCCCGCCAAAGCTGCCGCACGGCGTAGCGGAGATTCCCGATCCAAGTCTGCATCGTTCCTCCTGCCTGATCTGTACGCAGCAGAGGAGCACTTGGTTCGCCAAAGACAATTTCCCGAATTCCTTGATATTGCGGCGTCTAGCGCTCCCAATCCGGCCGGGCAAGTGTCCGATTCCGCAACGCAACGTCCAATCCCGGACAGAGAATCGCCGCCGATCTCCTTCCTTCAAGAGCCCCGAAAAAGTTCGCCTCCGGGGCCACATCGAACCTCGCCTCGCACGCTTTCTTTCCCTTCTTGTAAAAATTCACGCAGATTTCGCTTATCCTCAAAGTGATCCTGATCCAAATTGGCCACAAATTCATACCCACCCTTCATCCCGGCGACAAGCCAAAGCGAATTCATGGAAACAGCCATCCTCGTCATCGACGACCTGAGAGAGCAGTACACGCAGCAAATGGCGCTCGCGCGCCAAACCTACGACCGCACCGGCGACGGCACCGCAGCTATTCGACGCCGCTCTTCCGTGGTGGATCGCCTGCTGATCGAGCTTTGGCGGCGGGCCTTTGGGCCTGAAACGGCCATCAAGGTCTCCATGCTCGCGCTGGGCGGGTATGGCCGCAAGGACCTTTTCCCTTTCTCCGATATCGACGTCCTCTTCGCCGTCGCCGACGACGACACGGAAAAAAATTCCCGCCAGGCCATTCGAACCGTCGTCCAGGCCATGTGGGACATCGGCCTCCGCGCCAGTCCGGCCACGCGCACCGTCAAGGAATGTACCCGCTTCGACCCCGACAACCTCGAATTCACCCTCTCGACCTTCGATCACCGCTTCCTCGCCGGCAATTTTCAGCTCTACCAGAAACTTCACAACGAAACCATCCCCGGCCTGGTGCTGAGCGAGTGGAACCAGATCGCCCAGAAGCTCGGCGAAGTGGCCCGCGCCCGCCACGCCAAGTACGGCAACACCATCTTCCATCTCGAACCCAACCTGAAGGAGTGTCCCGGCGGCCTGCGCGACTTCAACCTCGCTCCCTGGTTTGCGCTGCTCTTTCATCTCAAAGAACACAAGGAATGGCCCAGGCAGCGCGGCAGCGCCAACGACCGGGCCTCGGCGCTGGGCTGGCAATCCGCTCACGGAGACGCCGAATCGGCCTTCGATTTCCTGAGCGCCGCGCGATGTTTTCTGCACTTCCGCCATGGCCGCGACGACAACACGCTCGACTGGCAATCCCAGGACGAAGCCGCGGCCAACAGCGTGGGCCTCGAAACCCGCGGCACCGCCGACCCCGCCTACTGGATGCGCACCTACTACCGCCATGCGCGTACCATCAACCGCCGCGCCGTCCTGCTGATGGAACACCTGCCTGCGCCGGTCAGCTTCTACAAGCAGTTCCGCAAACGCCGCGCGGCGATTCCGGGCACCGATTTCTCGCTCGATCAGGGCCGCATCGATATCTCGCCGACGGCGCAGTTTTCCGACACCGACGGCATGTTGCGCGTCTTCGCCCTGATCGCCAACCACGGCTACACCCTCACCCAGGCCGCCGAAGACCGCATCACCGACGCGCTGCCCGTCCTGGCCATTCACATCCCTGAAGGACCGTATCTCTGGAACCACCTGCGCGAAGTGCTGCTCCGGCCCCACGCGGCACATGCGCTGCGCACTATGCACGCACTCGGCATTCTGGAGATGCTCATCCCCGAGTTCCACGGCATCGACGCGCTGGTCATCCGCGACAGCTACCACCGCTACACCGTCGATGAGCACACCTTCCTGACCATCGACAACATTCACGCTCTGCGCCGTCCCATGCAGGATTACGAGCAGCGCCTGGCCACGCTGTTGCCGGAGATCGACCGCCTCGATCTGCTGCTGCTCTCGCTGCTGCTGCATGACACCGGCAAAGCCCGCCGCACCGGCGAGCACACGGCGCAAAGCGTCGAACTCGCCGACAGCTTCCTCGCCCGCCTGGACTTCGATATCGAAGAGCGCGAGATCGTCCGCAAGCTCATCCGCAGCCATCTGGAAATGTCCAACGCTCTGCGCCGCGATATCTTCGACGCCGACAATGTACACACGCTGAGCGAGAAAATCGGTTCGCCGCAGTTGCTCAAGATGCTCACGCTGATGACGTATGCGGACATCAAGGCCGTCCACCCCGACGCGCTCACCTCGTGGAAGGGAGAAAACCTCTGGCAACTCTACATGTCCACCGCCAACTTCATGGACCGCAGCGTCGATGAGGTTCGCTATCACGCCGACCTCGACCCCACGCTGCTTTATCGGATCGCATCGATGCTTCCCGTGGGCGCCGAGGCCAAATCCGCCTCCAAAAAGAAAGCGCTCGTATCGGCTCAGGAAGCGGATATCCGCAAATTCCTGGAAGGCCTGCCCCAGCGCTACTTGCAAACCCGCCTGCCCGAGCAGATCCGCAACCACTATCTCTTAGCCTCCCAGTTAGAGATCGACCCCATTCAGTTGGAACTCCGCCCAAACCGCCAGTTAGTCGAACTGACAGTGATCGCACGCGACCGCCGCCGCCTTTTCGCCGATGTCGCCGGAGCGCTCGCGGCCTGGGGCATGAACATCGTCAAAGCCGACGCCTTCTCCAACGACGCAGGCATTATCGTAGACAGCTTCCAGTTCACCGACACCTTCCGCACCCTCGAACTCAACCCCGAAGAAAAAGACCGTTTCACCGCCAACGTGCACGAGGTCCTGTCGCAAGGCATCACCGCAACCAAGCACCAGATCGAACAGTTGTTGGCCAACCGCCGCCAATCGCCCACCCGCAACGGCACGGTAAAAGTAGAAATCCCCACAAGACTGGAGTTCGACTCCGAATCCAGCAGCCAATCCACACTGCTGCAAGTCGTAGCCCAGGACACACCAGGTCTCCTGCGCCAGATAGCCCTGGTCCTTCACGCCCACGACTGCAATATCGAAGTAGCCTTGATCGACACCGAAGGCGAAACCGCAATCGACGTCTTCTACCTGACGCAAAAAGACAGGAAACTCAATCCGGAGCTGCAACAAGACCTGGCCCAAGACCTCAAGAGTGCGTTAGATAAAATCCTGCCTTAGGCGCAAAACTCGTAGTCGTCAAGTGGTGATTGGCATTTAGAGCAGAAGCAGAATTACCGTAATGTAGCGACCAGCGTGCAGGGCGGATTTTTCTTGAGGAAAAATCCGCTCGACCTCCGAGGCCTCACCTTATACCAATTCTGCTTCTGCTGTATTCAGATGAACAGCATCGTGTTGAGCAGTTCGACACCTTCGTGACAAACATTTTGAGAGCTCGTCCTCTACTTCATGGTAGTCATCGCATCCACCGCGTATAAGAGGGCCGCGAAGGCAAATCAATAGAAGGACCAGGCGTGCGCATCCGGCCGAGGAAAACGAGTGGCCGTACCCCGGTTAATTCTCCCTTTCTTCGTCCCTGGAGCCTTCCCATTTTCCCACCACCGCAGCCGCCACGCAGTTCCCAGTGACGTTCAACACCGTCCGCCCCATATCGATCAGCGCGTCCACGCCCAGAATCATCAAAATCGGCGCGCTGGGCAGATGAAACTGGGAAGCTGTCGCCAGCAGAATCATCAGCGTCGCCCGCGGCACCCCGGCAATCCCTTTGCTCGTCAGCATTAGGGTGAAGACCATCACCGCCTGTTGAGCGATTGTGAGATGGATCCCCGCCACTTGCGCGGCAAAGATCGACGCAATGGAAAGATACAAACTAGCTCCATCCATGTTGAAGCTGTACCCTGACGGAATCACAAACGAAACCACCCAGCGCGGCACACCAAACTCCTCCATGCGCTCCATCGCGAGGGGCAATGCGCTTTGCGAAGCGCTGGTGGCGAAGCCGATGGCCGCGGGCTCGCTGACCGCCCTCAGAAAGCCCCGCACCGGAATCCGCATGAGCAGCAGCACCGGCACAAAGACCAGCAGGACCAGCGCCAGCGCCGCGCCGTAGAACGTAGCCAGCAACTTAGCCAGCGGCAGCAGCGTACTTATCCCCATGCTGCCGACGGTAAATGCGAGAGCAGCTCCCGCCGCCAGCGGCGCGAGATACATAATGATCTTCGTGAGTTGAAACATCGCCGCCGTCAGCGACTCCAAAACAGCCAGCAGCGGCGCGCGCTTTTCTTCGGTCAAAAGAGCCAGCGCGACTCCGAACAAAATCGAAAATACGGCCACCTGCAAGATCTGATTTTCGCCAACCGCTGTAACCAGATTCTCCGGAAAGACATTTACTAGAAACGCCTCAAGTCCCGAATGCGCTGCGGCATTCGCCGGAGTTCCCTGCGTCAGCAAAGCCGCGGGAACCACCACGCCCTCGCCGGCCCGCGAAAGATCGATGGCCACCACGCCAAGCAGCAGGGCCAACGTAGTGACCACCTCAAAGTAGATCAGTGTCTTCAACGCCACGCGGCCTAGGCTCTTTACCTGTCCATGGGCGGCAATTCCGGTGGTCAACGTGCCCAGGATCAGTGGAGCTACGATGACACGCACAAGGCGCAGAAATATCTCCGCGAAAACATGCAGATGCACGGCGACTCCAGGCGCATCGGCGCCGAGTTCGGCCCCAGCCAGAATCGCGAAGAAGGTCCAGGCGGTCAGCGTACGCCGCTTCGCCGTCACCCAGAGCAGAACCAGCAGCCCGGCTACTCGCGCTGCCAGACCGACGGTCGCGAATTGAGCCACGCCAGCGCCAGCCGCATAGATCGATAGTCCAACGATTGTGGCGATGAGCAGTCGATGGGCATCGGAACGAGCCGGAGTCATAGTCTCCCTGGAAGACGGAAAGTGTGCGGCATTCGTTATTCTATGGTCTATGCCTTCGATTTCCCACCTGGAATGCTCCCGCTGCCACGCTACTCTCGACGCCACAACACCTCAAACCGTCTGCGCCCTGTGTGCCGGGGCGCTTTATGTGCGATACGACCTGACAGCCGCGAAAGGCGCGGCGGTGCGCGACGCGATCGGCACGGCCGACGCCGATAGGTCCTGGCCGGGCATGTGGCGCTACAGCGCGGTACTGCCGTCGATTGAGCCGGTCACGCTGGGCGAGGGCTGGACGCCCATGCTGCCCAGCCGCCGCTACGCCAACGTATACCTGAAAGAGGAGGGCGCCAACCCGACAGGCACCTTCAAGGCGCGCGGCCTGTCGTTGGCCATGACCATGGCGCGCCACTATGGAATCAAGAAAATCGCCGTCCCTTCCGCTGGAAACGCCGGGGGCGCGGCGGCCGCTTATGCGGCGGCGGCAGGGATCGAGGCGCACATCTTCATGCCCAA
>Ga0302325_10032414_pt1 | contig 10729 bp, 7 predicted proteins | sample Palsa_T0_2_FD_201948 | JGI IMG/M metagenome (GOLD analysis project Ga0302325, IMG submission 201948) | Peat permafrost microbial communities from Stordalen Mire near Abisko, Sweden - Palsa_T0_2 | ecosystem: Environmental > Terrestrial > Soil > Palsa > Peat permafrost | place: Sweden: Abisko...
CTCGTCGGCCACGCCAAGGCGCTCCTCAGGTCTGACGAGGGCGGTGCCTGCGGGAAGCTCGACAGTGAGCTGTGAGCTCCCGTAAGCGAGGTCGACTAGCACAGACCTACAGTCTGGCAGCTGGACAGAGCCGAGCGCGGGCACGCGATGTCCTCGGAGCTGTTCGAAGCCGCCCGCACGAGATAGCGCCTGTGACCTGACGTACCGGGCACCCTCCAAGTTCGCTGAGCTGTGGCCATCAGCCGGCGGCGATCGGCACTTCGATAACAGCGAACGAACTGGGCGGGAGTTCCACCACGAGAACGTCGTCCTTAGCCTCTTCTGAACCATCTTCCAATTTGACGGCCTCGATATCGGGGGCTGGACGTTTGCCAAGGCTGCCATCTTCGGTGATCGTCCTTATTCGCGCCTTGCCGATGAATGCACCATCCTGGATCCGCAGCTCCACCCTGTCGGTCGAGCCGGGATCTCGGTTGACGATAGTCACACTAATCTTGCTCAGTTCAGTGTCACAGGTAGCAGAAGCATCAATTGTCCTAAACGGCCCCAAATCGCCTATGCGGTGCCTCCAGTACTCCCCCGGTGAAAGCTCTGGAGCCGCGACTTTGGGAGAGTCAACCCAAACGTCAATGGCATCGTCCAACGCAGTCGTTGAATGAAGCAGAAAAGGGTAGTAAATGGGTTGCACCATCGCGCTCGCCTTGGTGGTGACAATGGGAGCAATCGCGTTGACCATCTGGGCGAGATTTGCCATCTCGACCCACTTGCAGTTGCGCACAAAGATATTCAGGTATGTAGCCACGGCGAGAGCATCGGCGAAAGAATAACGTTCTTCCAAGGTGGCGTCGTGGACCCGGTACCAGACGTTCCATTCGTCATATGCGATCCGGGGTACGCGGTTAAGCCTCTGCACATAGGCCACGCGGGATATCCAAGCACTGGCGTAGGTTATGGCCCTTTCCGCCTGGTGGGGGGCTAGGACATTGGTCCAATAGTTACTTGAACCGGTGTACAAGTGCAAGGAGTGGAGATCTACAAGTGAAGCCATCCCCTCGATCACAACGCGGTCCCACTCGTTCCAGCCGTTCATCCCGCAACTGACCAGCTTGATGTCGGGGTCCAGGCGACGGATCGCCCTGGCCCAACGCGTAGCCATCCTCACGTACTCGTCTGCTGAAAGTTGTCCGACCTGCCAGTCTCCGTACATTTCATTGCCCAGCCCCCAGTACGGCACGTGGTACGGCTCGGCTCTGCCGTTTTCACGTCGGCGGTCAGCCCAGTAGCTGCGGGCGGCTGAATTGCAGTACTCGACCCATGCCAAGGCCTCCGAAAGGGTCCCAGTACCCATGTTGAGACAGATGTAGGGAGTGACACCCAACCTGGCGCAATACCGGAGGAACTCGTCGGTCCCGAACAGATTAGGCTCCTCGGCGCCCCCCCACGCCAGCTCAACTCGCCTCGGACGGGACGCGCGCGGGCCGATGCCGTCGGTCCAAAGATAGTTGCTTACAAAGTTGCCGCCAGGCCAACGCAGGACGCCAAGCTTCAGTGCCTCGAGTAGCTCCAAGACGTCGGCCCGAAAGCCGTCGACATCGCTCAATCGTGAGCCCTCTTCGAAGATACCCCCGTTTATACAACGACCAAGATGTTCGACAAAGCCACCGAAGACATTACGTCCGAGATGGCCCAAACTTCGCTTGGGAGCTACCCACACCCTCCTCACAATGCCTCTTTCGCGGCCTTGAGCGAATTGCCTACGCCCCGTCGCGCGGGACCGCCTCCCCCCCCGCACGAGGCCCGCACCTTGAGCTCGACCGGGAGCAGCGAAACCTCAGCGCCCACATCGTCGCCACCTATCCTCTTGATCAGGACCTCCACCGCCCGAGCGCCGGTCTCTGCAAACGGGATGTGCACAGAAGTGAGCGGTGGCGTCATGTACGGAGCGAACGGCACGTCGTCGCAGCTGACGACCCCTACATCGTCCGGGATCCGCCGCCCGGTCGCTGCCACAGCGCTATATACGCCGATGGCCATCATGTCACTGTGCACGTATATACCTGTGACCTCGGGATGGCGTTCCAGGAGGAGCCGCGTAGCGGACGCCGCTCCTGCGGGGGTCCAATCGGCCTCCACCACCATCTCGTCAATAGGATCGATTGACGCGCCTCGCAGCGCCGCCTCGTAACCACGCAGTCGGGAGCGCACAACGAGGCGCCGGAAGGGCCCGGTGACGGTGCCGATATCGCGGTGGCCTCGCGCCAACAGGTGCTCCGTGGCTAATTTCCCGACTTCGCGGTGGTTAGACCCGACCGTTGGGACCCCGCCCCCAGGAATGTGGTGGAGGCTAACGGTCGAAACGTGGCGGCGCAACAGTTCGGCCACCGCGCTGTCCTCCTCCAGCTGAGGCGCGGCCGCAATAATGCCGGCGACGCGCCGTTCGATAAGCATATTGACAACCTCCGAACCGTCCTCGCCGTCGCCAGCCAAGGTACCCACCAAGACGGCGTGACCAACCCGTCGGGCCGCCCGCTCGGCCCCCACAACAAACGCTGACAGAGCCAGGTCCGTCACGTCTCCCGCCACTATCCCGATCGTCGAGCTAGACCGCTGCACCAGGCTCCGCGCGATGCTGTTCGGCGAATAGCCGAGCTCGCGCGCGGCAGACGAAATCCTCTCCGCGGCCTCAGCCGAGACGCGGACGTTGCCACCGTTCAAGAACTTGCTCGCGGTTTGGAAGCTGACACCGGCTCGCGCCGCTACTTCCTTGAGCGATGGGTACGGTGGCTTCACGGTGCTGGCTTCTCCGATCTCTCCGCCGCCCTTCGAAGCGAACGTTCGGTCATGCCACTACATCCTCGGGGCCTGATGAACCTGCGACGGCGAAGCACAGGACACGCCCTTCCGAGGCATGTGGGACGCGGTAACCTCTCCTCCACACTGGGCCCAGTGAGCTATTTGTGCTGCTCCCGCTGGGCCCAGTGAGCTATTTGTGCTGCTCCCCGGCTGGGCCCAGTGAGCTATTTGTGCTGCTCCCCGGCTGGGTTTCGGACATTCGGGTCCCCTTTCGTTTGGAGTTTGCTGCTGCTGATATCACGGTTATCGCTGAAGGGCATTACATTACAGAAGGTCCTGTCGACAGATGAACGGCCGGCGTGATGACCATGGCCCACAAACGCCGAGTTAAGAGTTCGTCATCGCGACCTCCAGAACAGCGAAGGACTGCGGCGGCATCGTTACGACCAGCTTCGATCCCTTGGCGGCCTCGGAGCCTTCCTCGATGTTCGCAGGTCGGACGCCTGGGACCGCCGAGGGCCCCGTGCCAGAGCCAGCCGTTAGGAGCCTCACGCGGGCGGCGTCGCCAAATCCCGCATCGCGAAGCACGATCTCTACCTCCTCAGGCGCCTCGTAGCTTCGGTTGACGAGGGCAACAGAGAGGTTCTCCCGACTTCGGTCGACCGTGGCCGCGGCGTCGACCAGGGAGAACGGCCCTAGGTCGCGAAGGTTATACTGCCAGCGACCCCCAGGGGGGGGATCTGGAGCGGCGACCGTAGGGCCCTGAACATGCACGTCGACAGCGAGGTCGAGGGCGCACTGGGAGTGCATCAGGAATGGGAAATAGATCGGCTGTACCACGGCGGCCTCCGGAGTCGTCACTATCGGCGCGATCGCGTTGACCATCTGTGCCAGATTTGCCATCTCTACCCAGTCGCAATTGCGGACGAAGACGTTCAAGTAAGTCGCTACGGCAAGAGCGTCCGAGAAGTCATAACGCTCTTCGAGGCCGCCGTCCATCGCTCGGTACCAGACGTTCCACTCGTCGTACGCAATACGTGGCGGGTGCTCGAGCTTTTGGTTAAGGGCGACGTGCTCGATCAGGGCGCGACAAGAGCGGATCGCCCGCTCCGCTTGGTGGGGTTGGAGCACATTGGTCCAATAGTCGTCCGAACCCGAATAGATATGGATCGAGTGGAGATCGACGAGCGGCGTTAGAGCGTCAAGGACCACGCGGTCCCACTCCATCCAACCCTCCCGCCCGCAGCTGACGAGCTTCGCATTAGGGTCCAACCTCCGGATGGCCCGGGCCCACCGAGTGGCTTCTCTGGCGTACTCATCGGCAGACATGGCACCGATCTGCCACTCACCGTACATCTCGTTACCTAAGCCCCAGTACGGCACGCAGTAGGGCGTGTCCTTACCGTTCTCGCGACGCCGCTCAGCCCAATAGGTGCGACCAGCCGAATTGCAGTATTCAACCCATCCCAGTGCCTCGTCGAGGTCGCCAGTCCCCATGTTCAGGCAGATGTACGGTTGCGCCCCAAGGGCACTGCAGTAACGCATAAACTCGTCGGTGCCGAACCGGTTCGGCTCTTCGGCCCCCCAGGCCAGTTCTGGCCTCCGCGGCCGCGAACCCTTGGGCCCTATCCCGTCCACCCAGTGGTAGTTGCTGGCGAAGTTCCCCCCCGGCCAGCGCAGTGCCCCTATCCGGAGATCTCGCAAAAGCTCGAACACATCCGCGCGGAAGTCGTTAGCGTCGCTGAGCGGCGACCCTTCCTCGTAAATCCCACCGTAAATACAACGGCCGAGGTGCTCGATGAAGCCCCCAAATACGTTGCGATTGAGCGTACCAACAACACGCCCGGGATCAACGGCTATCCGTGTCACTTAGCGCCCTTTGTCGCCATAGCGCACGGGAGCGGTCCGCAGCTCGAGTTATCAGCAATTAGCACACGCCGAGCGTCCATAGGCCCTACCCCTCCACTGAGCGAACGTTCGCCCAGGAAATTATCACGTCCGGAGAACTGTGTCAAGGACACCTGAAGAGACCCGGGTACCCCCCTCTCAAAGGGAGAACTCCGCCTGCGAACGCCAGGTCCCCCAATTGGTTTTGCGCCTTTTTGCCGACGGCGACTGGCGAATTCGGGTCGGGACCGCGAACGCTGCACCGGCCCGGGACGACGGGCTACTGCTGCCGCACCAGGCGTAAGCAGAGCGACCAAAGGTCAGGTACCGGTGCAGAGCGGTGACGTGAGCACAAAAGGACCACATAGCCCAGGGTGCCCGAAGCGATGACTAGCCCGGCTACGCCGAGACCGAGGCAGATCCAGTTGAGGAAGGCGCCGTCCTGCGCGAAGTAATGAGCGCGACGGTGGCCGCATTGATCGCTGCGGGCGCCGTGACGATGAACGTCGACGCCAAGACTAACGCAATGTTGGGCGTGAAGAAGTTGAACACAAAAGCGAGTGCCCGCATTACAGGGCCCGAAAAGAGGCCCGCGAGAAAGCTCCTTTGCGGTTGGAGCGGATGAGCCCTTGAGCCCTGCCTTGACGCCGTCATCCCTTGCTGCCCAGATGGTGACCGGTCACTCTCTTTCAAGCCTGCAGGCGCTGGCATTGCGTGACCGGTCACGTTCCAGTACTGTTATCGGCCACATTCGGGTTGTCAAGTCACTTCCACTCGGGTGCGGATAGTGCCGAGGGAGGACTGACGTGGTCGCTGATGGGACGCCGACCAAGCTCGAGTTGGGCTGGTCCGACGACGCTCTCGAGATTCGGGTCGAGGTGGGCGAGGACGGCGTAGCCCGCCTCTCGCAGCTGGTGCCGCGGCCCAACCCCGGTGGCGGTCCCACCGTTCACCAGGAGGTCTCTGGGAGCGCCGAGCCCGCTGCGGGAGGCCTGCCGCTCTTGGACGTCGTGGTGGCCGGGAGCGGCCGGAGCTGGTCGGGTCGGAGGTACTCAGAGTCGGTGGTGGGCAACCGCATGCGCTACGTCGGCCACAGCGAGCACGAAGACGGGACATGGCACGAGCTTGCAGTGGCCCTCGAGGACCCGGGCACCGGGCTCGGCGTCATGGTGACCTACCAGGTCCTGCTTGGCGGTGGGGTCGTGCGAAGCCGTGCCCGGCTCACCAATAAAGGAGCATCGCCACTGACCCTCGAGTCAGTCACCTCTTTTCTGGGCGGCGGCGTGGCCGGCCCGAGCGGCGCCCTCGAAGACGTGGAGCTGCGCTGGGCAGAGAACGACTGGCTGGCCGAGGCACGCTGGCAGTCCCGAAGGCTGCGAGACGCCCTGCCCGACGTCGACCGCTCGGCACATGGTGCCCACACTCGAGGACGGTTTGCTTTGACGAGCGAGGGCAGCTGGTCGTCGGGCACCTACCTGCCGATGGGTGCGGTTACGAACCGTACGAGCGGTCATACGTTGCTCTGGCAGATCGAGCACAGCGGCGGTTGGCACTGGCAGGTTGGCGAGCACCGGGGGACGGGTGTGGGGTCCTCCTACCTGGCGCTCTTGGGCCCTACTGACCGTCAGCACCATTGGCGGCTGACGCTCCATCCTGGCGAGAGCTTCGAAACGGTCCCCGTAGCCATCGCGCTGAGTTACGAGGGTTTCGAAGGCGCTGTCGCCCGCATCACGAGGTACCGCAGGGTGCTTCGCCGGCCCCACCGGGACCACCGCGAGCTCCCGGTTATCTTCAACGACTACATGAACACCCTGGCGGGCGACCCGACCACCGACCGACTTATGCCGCTCATCACGGCGGCCGCCAGAGCAGGCGCCGAGTACTTCTGTATTGACGCTGGGTGGTACGCCGAGATCGGCGAGGGCTGGTGGGACACGGTCGGGTCGTGGACGCCCTCTATTAGTAGGTTCCCTAAAGGCATTACGGAGGTCCTGGACCATATCCGAGCGGAGGGGTTGGTGCCCGGCCTGTGGCTCGAACCCGAAGTCGTCGGAGTGCGTAGCCCAGTGATCGAGCAACTGCCACTCGAAGCGTTCTTTATCCGCGATGGGGAACGTGTCGTAGAGCAAGGTCGGTACCACCTCGACCTGAGCCACCCCGCAGCCGTCAAGCACCTCGACCACGTCGTGGACGCCCTGGTGGGGGACCTCGGCGTCGGGTACCTCAAGCTGGACTACAACGTCAACATCGGCCCGGGCACCGAGCCCGGGAACATTAGCGCTGGCGTCGGGTTGCTGGCGCACAACCGCGCGTTCCTCAACTGGCTCGACGACCTTCTAGACCGCCACCCCGGGCTCACGATTGAGAACTGCGCCTCGGGCGGGATGCGCACCGACTATGCGTTGCTCTCGCGTTGTCAGCTCCAGTCCACAAGCGACCAACAGGATTTCCTGCGGTACCCAGCCATTGCTGCGGCGGCCCCGGCAGCCATTGCGCCCGAACAGGCAGCCGTCTGGGCCTACCCGCAGCCTGAGTGGAGCGACGACGAGATCGCGTTCACGCTATGCAGCGCGCTGCTGGGACGCGTCCACCTTTCCGGGCATATCGACCGGATGAGCGGTGCTCAGCACCAGCTGGTGGCTGAAGCGATCAACGCCTACAAAGGGATTAGAGGCGACCTCGCGGGGGCCGTGCCGTTCTGGCCGCTCGGGCTGCCCGGGTGGACCGACCCGTGGGTCGCGCTCGGGATGCGGGTACCGTCGGCAGCGAAGGGCTATCTGGTCGTCTGGCACCGCGGGCGCGTCGGCCACGCACCGCCACCCGAGGAGCCGGCTATGCCTTCTGGTCCTTCTGACATCGTGCTTCCTATTGCCCACCTGAGGGGCCGTCACGCCGTCGCCAGAGTGTTGTACCCCCTGCGAGGCGCCGCCGGAGCGCAGTGGAGCGCGGCGAGCGGCGAGCTGACCGCCATGCTCCCTCACACGCCGTCGGCTTGTCTTATCGAGCTGGGCTGACGCGCCGACGCCTAGTCCCCCGACGAGCACCTGCGCCTCGGCCTCCTTTTCGGGGCCTTTCTACTTGCGTCCCGGGCGGGTCTACTTGCGTCCCGGGCGGGCCAGGCCAGGCAACAAGGAAGCGGTTGTCACTGGAAGGCCACTGGCAAAGGAACGGTTGGCGGCGACCCCGGTGACCATAGCCCAGGCACCTTCCAGGCTCCCCGCTGACCGCCCGAGAGGGTCATCGCTGGGCTCTCCGAACAGGTCGTCAAGCAACCGCTCGTCCCCTCCACCATGGCCGTGGGCGTCGGAGCCCTCAACCGGGACCACCGTGGGTTTCTCCCAATGGCGAAGCAGGACCAAGCTCGTTCGCTCCCGCCCACGTCCCGGTCCCGCCCCTCCACCGCTCACATAGGAGCTCTCCTCAACGTCTAGCTCGAGCCGGCCCTCCGAGCCGTTGACGGCCACCCGGTAGCCCTCCCTAGGGGCGTAGGCAGTCAGGTGGTAGGACATCGTGGCGCCAGTGTCATAGCGGACGAGCACGGCCATGTCGTCCTCGATGCTTATCCCGTCACTGAACACGCTCTGGTCGCGAAGGTAGCCGTCCTCGGCTTCTGCATCCAGGTACATGGCTGCAAGATCGGCGTCTGTAGACAGGTCCAGGGCAAAGGGGTCCTCGCCGCCAACAAGGCCAGTGCCTCGCTGGTAGAACCGCCGCACGCCACGCGACTCGGCGTTCGCCCGGCCATAAAAGCGCAGGTCGCCAAGCCCGAATACCGTTGCCGGCACCGCGCCAAGCCACCAGTTGACGAGGTCGAAATGATGAGAAGCCTTGTGCACCATCAGACCGCCCGAGTTGAGCTTGTCCCTGTGCCAGCGACGGAAATAGTCGGCGCCATGGACCGTGTCCAGCAGCCATTCGAAATGGACCGAAATCGGCACACCTACGGCGCCATCGCGCAGCAGTTGGGTGAGGGCGGCGTTGCGAGGCGAATAGCGGTAATTGAACGTCACCCGCAGGCGACGTCCGCTGCGACGCTCCGCGTCCAAGATTGCGAGGCATTTGGCCGCGTCAATCGTCAGAGGCTTTTCGCAGATAACGTCACAACCAGCTTCCAAAGCGGCGACCACGTAGTGGTGGTGGGCCCGGTCGATGGTAGTAACGATGACCTCCTCAACTCCCTGTACCGCAAGAACCTCTGCAAAGTCGTCCGGCCCACAGGTACGCGGGTCGGGCTCGCTCACATCAGCCAGGTCGCGCCAGCGCCGGGCCGCATACCCCAGCCGGACGCTATTGGTGTCGCACAGGGCGACCAGCTGCGCCCGGTCCCGATAAGTGGTGCTGAGAGCGGCCAAGTACATGCGCGAACGCGATCCTGTCCCGACCACCGCATAGCGCCGCCGCGGGCGCCCCCCTCCGCTCATGCCAGCGCTCGGGGACCTATCGGTCGTCCCGCCCACCGGCTTGTTGTTGTGGGCCGCGGCCCGGCTCACCAGGCAGAGTCTTCAGGTGCGAGCTTCCTTTCGCGGACGGGATAGAAGGCCCCGGGCACCGGCGTTCGAGTTGCGTGACCGGTCACAGATCGCTATTATTACCGCTCGCATGAAACAGTGTCAAGTGGTTCTCGGCCCGGTCGGTTAAGCGGTGCACGTGCTTGGCCAAAGCGAAGATAAACAACCGGGGATTTCGCGGTGGCTGTCCCTGCGCCGCGGTGGTGTCCTGGTCGTGCTCGACGTCGGCGGGCCTCACTTGCCGGCAATCGTTTATTGGGGCCAGGACCTGGGCGAGCTGACCGGCGTCGAAGCCGGGCTACTGCCGCACGCCGCGGCACTGGTCGAGGGTCAGCAGTCTGCCGACCGTCCTGCAACGCTGTCGCTCTCCCCGACCAGGGCTGAGGGTTGGCCAGGCTGGCCCGGGCTGAGCGGGCACAGAGCGGGGCTGTGCAGCCAAACGCTTTTCGAATTGGAGGAGGCGCTCGTCAGTGAAGTCGACGGGGAAGACGTCATGTCCTACCGAGGCGCGGACCCCCTCGCCAGTCTCGAGCTTGAAGGTGAGCTACGGCTGACTGTCGACGGGGTCCTCAAGCACCGCCAAAAGCTGACGAGCACGGCTCAGAGCGACGCTCCTGCCTACGAAGTCCTTGATATACCGACCCTTTTCCCGCTCCCCGGTTACGCAGAAGAGGTCCTCGATTTCGCTGGACGCTGGGGTAACGAAGCGCAACCCCAACGCCAGGAGCTGCACCAAGGAACGTGGCTGCGCGAACAACGACGTGGTCGCACTGGCCCGGACACTCCGCTAGTGCTCTCGGTGGGGACCAAGGGTTTCGGGAACCGCGAAGGCGAGGTTTGGGGGATCCACCTGGGTTGGTCCGGGGACCAGCGGTACCTGGCACAGCGAGTCAATACCCGCGCCGCGCTGATCGGGGCGGGCGAGGTCTTGGCCCCAGGCGAAGTGCGACTGGCGCCGGGCGAGTCTGTCACGACCCCATGGGCATACGGCGCCTACTCCGCCCACGGCCTCGACGGCATCTCGGCCCGATTGCACCGGATGTTGCGTCGCCGGCCCGGCCATCCGAGCAAACCACGACCCATCATGCTCAACGTCTGGGAAGCGGTCAGGTTCAATCAGTCTTTCGAGCGGCTAGCCGAACTAGCCGATATCGCCGGCCAGATCGGGGTTGAACGTTTCGTCATCGATGACGGCTGGTTCGGGTCCCGTCGCGACGACACGTCGGGCCTGGGCGACTGGTGCGTCTCGAGCGATGTCTGGCCTGAAGGCCTTGGCCCACTAGTCGATCACATCCGGTCTCTCGGGATGGATTTCGGTCTGTGGTTCGAGCCGGAAATGGTCAACCTTGACTCAGACGTGGCTCGAGCCCACCCCGATTGGGTCCTAGGTACACCGGGGAGGATGCCACCGGCTCAGAGGCACCAACAAGTCATGGACGTCTCACATCCTGAAGCGTTCGACTACCTGTTGGAAAGGCTCGGCTTGCTCGTGGCGGAGTACGCGGTCGACTTCATCAAGTGGGACCACAACCGCGACGTTG
>Ga0302325_10032416_pt1 | contig 10729 bp, 12 predicted proteins | sample Palsa_T0_2_FD_201948 | JGI IMG/M metagenome (GOLD analysis project Ga0302325, IMG submission 201948) | Peat permafrost microbial communities from Stordalen Mire near Abisko, Sweden - Palsa_T0_2 | ecosystem: Environmental > Terrestrial > Soil > Palsa > Peat permafrost | place: Sweden: Abisko...
TTCTGGAACATGGCTGAGCTGAGATGGACTGTCCATGTGCACGTCTTGCGTGTCTTCTCCCAAGGTAGGAACGAATGGTGGAAGTTCTGGCGCAGTCATTTGTCGCAAAAATGCTAAAGAGTCCTTTTCACTGGCATTCTGATTTGAGGGGGAATTTTGGAAAGGGTCCATTTGGCTTTCGTCCATGGTACCAGCAAAGATTTGTGTTAGACCAAGACCTGCTGGGCCAGCTACCGTCAGGCCAGGGATAAAGGTCTTCGTGGAAGATCTAAGGACAGATGTTGGAGCCATAGGCGACTTGGTATGCAGCTGGGCGGGAGACTCAATCGGTGGTTGATGCGGTGTTTGTTGTTGACTTATTTCTTCTCCCTCATCTTCGTCATCAAAGATCACTTTAGGATTTCTCGATCGACGATGCTTCTGTTTCACTGGTAGGTCCTGCTCTCGCTCTTCGTCCTCCTCATCCACATCTCCGTCTTCCGCATTCTCCTCACGAATGGATAAATTTGCCTCACTTTCTTCATTGTCGCTCTCGTCCGCTTCATTGTCGAACATTGGGTTCATAGGGGCGTCCTCGCCATCCACAGCCATCTCATCATCCTCTTCATCCTCTCCATCACTGTTCTCTTCTTCTCCTGAGGGAACCTCCATCTCCTCGTCTGAGCCGGATACCGAAAGCTCTTCTGGTGCGTCCTCCTTTCCTTCCGCCCAATCCTCATCATCACTGCTGTCGCCAAGAGGGTCTTCCTCGCCCTTTTCCTTTCGCTCCTTCTTCGCAGCTGCTTTCTCCCGTTTCATCAGCTCTTCGTCCTCACGTCGGGCTTTGGCAAGCAAATCATCAACCTCTGCCATTTCCCTTTCTCGCTCTTCGGCAGTCTGAATAATGACGCCCTTAGCTTTCAAAGCCTCTAACCTCTCCTCCCTCTCACGAGCAGCTTGTTGCCTAGCCCGTTGCTGCAACGATACCTGAAGTTGAGTCGTTGTCATTGAAGGCTTTTTGTTTCGGCCAGCATTCTGCTTTTCTGGGGAGGTCATCGCGAGCATGCGCAGAACATGCATCGAATGCGACTCCTTCTCTTCTTTAGCGTGAACTCGATCGAAGACAGACTCTAGCTTCTTTTTCAAGACAGGAGTCTCAGAGATAATCTCAAGGTCACTGTCCGAATCATCCAGAGATGAAATTTTCCTCTCAGCCGCCTTAGGTATTCTGACTCGAACGGGCCGTTGCTTGAACAATGGCTTCTTGAAAACCTCAGGTTTTGAGATCGGTTCCTCTATCGCCTTTCCTTTTCCTTTGTCCGGCCGGGGTGGTGGAGACGAGTGGTGCTTAATCATCTCCTCGATAGTTGGAAAGACATCGTTATCGTCCTCTTGCTGCTCCTGGGCTTCGGGCAGGCTTGTTAGAGCCTGGAGCTTGGTGTCTTCTTCAGCAGGAGATGCAGGAGAGGTTGGCGGTGTTTCCTTAGTTTCAATGTCAGAGTTTGGATGAGCAGAACTCGAGCTCGTTGGGCGGATCGGATCTGATATTTCCTCCTCAACATGTCCGCGGGGCTTGAAGTTGAATTTTTCGAACAAACTCGCCACCGTCACTTTCTTCTTCGTGATAGCGTTGTGGGCTAGTTGTTGATTTCGGCTTAGTCGTTGGGTCTCTCGAAGTATTTCTTCTTGGGCCCGTTTGCTTGCCTTCCGGAAAGGGCGTGCTTGTTGCGTGAGTCGTCGTTCGACGTTTTCATCGCTGTCATCAAATTGGTCGTCTTTCTCCAGCAGAGATGAGTACTGCTTCCGCTCTGCGGCCTTCTTCGCTTTCTCCTTCGCCAATTCTGCCTCTTTAGCATGTTGTTCCTCGCGTTTCTTTGCTACCAGGGCCATAAACCTGTCATTCCCTACAGCTGGTAGATCTTCGCTGTCTGATGCATTGCCGGAGGCGCTGGCAGCTTTGTCTGGTCGGGGTGAGACGAACAAGCCTGGCGATGCGGATGCTCTGGCAGGACTTGACTTGGGAGTTTCGCGTCTGGGTATGCGAGTCTTCCTTTTTCGCGATGCAACAGGTACATCTTCTTCCTCACTCACATCTCCGTCTTCTGAATCGGCAGCAGGTTCTGGCGATTTGTTCTTTGACATCAGTATTTTCCTCACTCTTTCTCGCGCGTCATCCTCAGCTGGCATGTCCTCTTCAGACTTGTTATCTCCCAGCATTCTCGCAGCCATTCGTCCTTTTGGTCGCACAATCTCCTCCTCTTCATCATCTTCAGTGTCATTCTGTGCCATGCCATGTGAGGGTTCTGCTATAACTGGTTCGGAAGCCTTCACGGCTTTGATTGAATCTGTACTTTGTTTCGCGATTGAGGATAGCAATCTGGTTCTCGCGGAACCAGAAACGCTCTCATCGTCTGAATCGTTGTCGAAAGCAGCCAGCATGGCCTTGACCTTCGAATTGGGGGTCAATTGAGCTGGGGACGAGGTGCCAGCTTCGCCCGCCGGCGAGGATTCTCTCGTGGAAGCCATTGTCGAATTCTCTTGGTAGAGTGTATTCTACTGATGCAGACTATCCATAGAACTGTCAAATAATCATTTCAAAGAATACTCATGACGTTTGGTGAGTGAAATCGCGGGGGCTTGGGAATGTCCTTTGCAACAAGCTTCGGAGCGCGTTGACGCGACTGGACGTGTCGGATAGCTCCACACCCCACAATCTCTAGCTTCATCAAAAGTACTCGTAAGCGACTTGCATTGCATCTTCACCTCATGACCACTTACCTTGTGAAACATCTCTACATCTCTGGATCCCTACGATAACCCTACTTTTCCTTTCTTTTTTCTTATCCAGATTGCTTCTTTGTTGTATTTATTACTAGGTTGGGAAATTTCTTCTGAGTCAACTACTTAACTTTCTTCGACCCTCGAAACGAAGTATCTTCACTATCACTCCCTACTTGGGTAACCCATTCAAGAATTTTGCATCGTTGCTATGACCTTCGCGCAAATCCGTCGCCTTCATGCCAACAATGTCGCTACCCTCCGAAGCTCTCCCTTGTCAGAGATCTCCGGATCGCTGGGTGACCTTGGAACCCTGCTCCCACTTATGATTGCTCTAGCAGTCAACAACTCGATATCATTATCAACGACGTTGGTCTTCTCGGGTTTCTGGAATATTTTCACTGGAGTGGCCTTCGGTATCCCTCTACCTGTCCAACCGATGAAGGTGGGTTGAACTCCTAACATTCAAGTCACGTGAGCTGACTCATCACAGGCAATCGCTGCTGTAGCAATAGCAAGGAAGTTCTCTATCGAAGAGACCGTATCTGCTGGCTTCACGGCCGCCGGCGTTGTGTTCGTTTTCAGCGTCACCGGCATGCTAAGATGGTTCACTCACGTGATACCGACTCCAGTCGTCAAAGGCATACAGGTCGGAGCAGGACTCTCCCTGGTGCTATCAGCAGGCACGAGTCTTCTTCAGCCTCTTGGTTGGACCACACCACATGCTTGCGACAACCTGATATGGGCAATCTTCGCATTCCTTGCGCTGCTCCTGACACAGAAGACGACAAAAGTCCCGTACGCCCTCCTCGTCTTCATCCTGGGTATCATCCTTTCGCTCTTCATTACCGGATTGCACAACTTACCCTCCTTCAAAATCTGGCATCCAAGAATATATGTCCCGTCATGGCCAGCCTTCAGAACTGGCGCCCTAGACGCAGGACTTGGCCAAATCCCCCTCACAACCCTAAACTCAATCATAGCCGTTAGCTATCGTAAGGAACACCTTTCGTTATCCAATATTCCAAGCTTCCATTCCCACAGGTCGAGGACAAGTTCCATGCTCCCAGCTCTCTCCCAGCTCTCTCCCAGCTCCCTCCCAGCTCCCTCCTCTCAAACCCCCATGTTTGCTAACTCTTAAAGTCTCCGCCGACCTCCTCCCCCAAATCCCCACCCCAACCGTAACCTCCATCGGCATCAGCGTCGCACTCATGAACCTCATCGGCGGCTGGTTCGGCGCCATGCCCGTATGTCACGGCTCCGGCGGCCTCGCCGCCCAATACCGCTTCGGCGCCCGCAGCGGCTCCAGCATCATGCTCCTCGGGCTCTTCAAGATCCTCCTCGGCCTCCTGTTCGGCGAAAGCCTTGTGAACCTTCTGCGCGGGTATCCGAAGAGCCTCCTCGGGATTATGGTTCTCGCTGCGGGGTTGGAACTCGCGAAGGTGGGCGAGAGTTTGAATTATGGTGCGAGAGATCTGTGGGAGGGGTGGGAGACTGATGTTACGCAGGAGCCGGGTGGATTGAAGAGGCAGAGGAGTTTGTCGGATGAGGAGAGGAAGGAGAGGTGGATGGTGATGTTTATGACGATTGGAGGCCTTCTGGCGTTTAAGAACGATGGCGTGGGGTTCGTTGCTGGCATGTTGTGTCACGGGACATACGAGCTTTCGAATGCGTGGACGGAATGGGGAAGTCGGCGAAGTAGTTCTGCTGCTGGTGCTGGTTTGGAGCCGCCGGCGAGGAAGAGTAGGAGGGCGAGAGAGGTGTCTACGATAGCGGAGGAGGAGGAGCAGATGTTGTTAGATGGGGATGCGGGTTAGATTGAATTCATCCGCTGAGATACCCGCAAGGCGAGGTTCTTCCGTAGTCCTCGTGTCTTGCCGCATCTCTCTTACACACCTTAAACGAAGCTTTGGGCTCGTTAAGGGTGATATATGCGACGAAAAGGAGTACCTAGCTTTTCTCCGACCTTACCTTGACCGAGGAGAAAGAATATGAACTCGGACGAAAGCTATCAGAATTAATTCTGCCTCACCAGACGAAAACCTTGCCTACAACGAAGGAGAACGAGACTACACAAAGAGATAAACGAGTCAGCTATCAAGCAAGAAAACTGAGCGTCCAAACGATAATCAATTTTCACCTATCCAATCATAATGTATACATTCTCCCCCCCACCTCGCTTACATAAAGATTAATGGAACTGATCCTCCGTAACCCCCTTGCCCATCGCACTAGTACTCGATACACCGCCCTGCACCATCTTCAACAGCTCATCCACGTAATTCGCCCCGCTCCACTTCTGATGCTTGACCACATCCACACCGCCCTCCATCTCCGGCTCCTGCACCAGTTCCCCATAAGCTCGCATCCCATTCTGACTATACGCCTTCGCGAACTGGTGACTGATAAGTGCAGTCGTATGAAGACCCGCAAGGGTAATGAACTGCCAACAGTATCCGAGTTTAGAGAGTCGGTCAATGTAGGTCGTTTGCTCGTCACGCGACATGGCGGATTTCCAGTTGAAGGAGGGGGAGAGGTTATATGCAAGTTTTTGCTCGGGGTACACGGCGTGCACGCCGTCTGCAAATTGTACTGCTTGCTTGTAATCTGGTAGCTTGCTCTCCATCCAGATTGCGTCTGCGTACGGGGCGTAGGCGACGGCCCGGTTGATGGCGCATTCGCAGCCGCCTTGGAGACGGTAGTAGCCTTCTCTGGTTCGTGGGGAGTCCCAGTCCCAGTGGATATCTACGCCTGTGATTCCTCTGGCAATGGCGCGAGCTTCGGTGTTGGACTTCCCCTTCACGTCGGAGAGGAAGCGGGAAACGAGCTCCTTTTTGTTGACATGTGCGCCAGCGGTGATGGCGTCTACAACGGCGTCGGAGAATAATTTGAGACCTGCTTGAGAGGTCCAGGAATCTTCGATTGCTTGTAGCTCAGTGCCGTTCTTTCCCGCTCGCTCGGCAGCGATCATGAGGTCGTTGAGAGGTTGGAGATTGGGATTTGTGCTGCCGAGGATGTAGGCGTGGTCTCGTGGGTCGATCGTGGTGGTTATTAGGGTTGCGGCTTCGGCGTCTGTTCGAGCAATTGCTAGAAGGTCGGATCCTGTATCTCATTAGCAACATATTCTTTTGTTTATTGGTCTTGAAGGGGAAGGGCAAGTACCCATGATATCAGCTTGTGCTCGGATGGCAACAAGTCGATTGATGTGTTCACTGATCGGAACCAGCACTTTCCCAGCCATATGTCCGCACTTCTTCGTTCCTGGAGCTTGGTCCTCAATGTGTATTCCAGCCGCTCCTTTCTCGATGAACAGCTTCGTGAGCTTCATCACTGCGGTCAATCCACCGTGTCCAGTATCCGCATCCGCGATGATGGGGCGCAGGTAGTCGACGTTTGCGAGCTTGGAGCGGTCAGCTTTGGATTTCGTGGTTATACGTTCTTCGCGTTGCTTGCGGTCATGGAAAAGCTGGGCCATGAAAAGGTGGGAGACTTTGTTTGGGACGGTGGTCTGGGAATATTAGCTTTGGCATTTGGGGAGGTGGAGGAAGACGGACGTAGGGGTAATCTGCCAAATCTGGACCTGGCTCGTCGGATGCAGAGGCGGTAGATGATGATTGCCAACCGGAAACGTAGACGGTGTCGAGATATTTCGCCATTTGGGTTAACATGGTGGGTTCCAGGCATCCGTAGGTGTAACTGGCTTCCTTGTTCTGTTGCAATTAGGATTAGTTTTGTCCCCAACGTCACAATTGGAAAGGCACACCTTGAATCTTCCCTCTAGGATGTTCCATAGCTTCTTCGATTGCACATTGCTGGGATACTCAATCTTCAAGTTGCCCCGCTTGGCCACAATTTGCTCAGCAGTGAATGGTCTCTTGGTGTATCTCCATCTCGAATCTGTCCACCATTGCTTGACAGCTGCAACTTCGTCCAGAAATTGCTGCTCTTCTCTGTTTGGGTCCACAGCCGGGTTTGCCATCTTATTCGCCATGGTGGTGGAGTGGAGAGTGAGGTACTAAAATATGAATGTGAAGATCTAGCCTCGTTAAGTAAACTGTCACGTCCTGCTATATTAAACAAGAACGGTTTGTAGTGTGAGTATAAAACCTGAGCTCTGCAATAAAACAGAGAGGAATGAAATCAAATGGAAGCAGTCACAGAAAAGAGGAAATGCATAGAGTCATAAGCAAAAGCTGGACCCGGAGAGCATCGGGCTAGCGGTAGCTGACAGTTTGCTTGACCTACCAGAGCTCGTACAGTAATGGATTCATCTTGGATGATCGGCTCTCCTCTCCTCATCCTCGGAACATGCAACAGACGCATCAGCGTTCAGTGTTCCAGACCAAGGGAAGCGTAGCGGCTTCGGCTCAGCGGTAACAAGGAGAGAAGGATCAGCTGCCCAGTGCCGTGATTGGTGACACAGCCGAAACGCATGGCAAATTCCTTTCCCCACATTCTCCAGATGGGCGATGGGCCATTTCGTCATGCCACCACTCATTCATTGTGGCCGCTCGACTGCTCTCTCTCTACATCCCCCAATCCAATCCGAAATTCTATGTCGAGATGAGGTGTGATAAAATGTGAAGCGAAGATGCACACGTGCTGCATTGCTGCATGCGCATGTGAGAAAAGATGAATTGATTGTGTGCATCTGAAAAATGAGCATGTTCTGGCATGTGAAGGAATGGCGGGGGCAAGGGGACGACGCACAACGCGTGATCGCTGCAGGTCCGGATGAAAAAAGAGCCTCGGCTTGTCCTCGAGGGCGGCCGCGACGCCGCGTTCCGCTTTCGGCCGATTGGAACCCGCGAAATTGTCGTCCAACGAGTTTCATCTTGAGGTACCTACCTATTATTGAACCCGTTCTTTCTTTTGAGCACGCCTTTTGCTTTGACCGCACTCAATATTCATCTTCTTTAATCAGCATAAATACGGATCCTTGCTCCGGCTTCGGCCCCTTCTTCTCGAATTATCAGCAAGTAAGCAGATTGTAGGGTTGTGTGATGCGAAAGTTGCAATCATTTCCGGGTCTATAAAGTGTGTTTTCGATTTATGAGAGGAGATCACAACAAGCTGAAGAGCATGGATGCTAGTGCATCGATCCTCCTAGAGGTTGCCGTGTCAACGCATGCTCAATCTTTATTGCTAGGAAAAGGGGCTCGCTTAGTCATGGTCTATGTGAGCGACGTGTGCTACGGTTGCAATATGAACCAAGAGGTTGTATTTTCAGCCGCTATCGCACCTCTTCCAAACTGCTTAAGGGTCATTCAATTATCTTTCGTACTGATCAGATATTGAATCATTTCCCTTGCTGGCAGTATAGTTACACTCCTCACCCCACGCCTACGCCGAAGCCTAGGGGTTTGGGGGCTAACCCCATAAAATAAAGCTAAGGTTACGCTTTAACCCTCTAAATTTTTTACATCTGCAGGCCCTGGTTCTCACCTCATATCTCAGGCCACACATTTGTATCGCCTGCTTTTCTTTCCAACCATTGCTTTGAGCCGAAAAACATTACAAAACGGTATGAATTTGACGCTCTGAATCCTTGCGGTATTGCCGCTACTGAGGCATCTACTTTGCTGTTGTTTCGATCTGGATAAAGCTTAGACTGAAGCATCACTAGGTTTGAAAATTTGAGCGTTCGAAGTGCACTTCTCTCGAGGACATCGCTGGAAGTCGATGCTTGGGGTAAAGCTGAAGAAGGAAAGTGTTTGTAAACGAATGTATGATCAATGATATATATCTACTCAAAAACTACCGGTAATTGTGTCAAAATAGGAATTAGAGGAAGGATGTATCAGGTCAGCCAACTCAGAGCCGGGCTGAGACTCTCCTGCAGTACATAGACTATCATATGATCTATTATAATTGAAACATGGCTGGCTCCAACGACATGCCTGAACGATCAAGAAGGGTCAGGGGCTAAACGCTTGTTTAGGACAGAAGTCTTCGAGATTCAATCCATACAGTGCGGCCTCCAAGGCATTCATCGACGCCTCGATAGAAGTCTTCACCCCGTGCGCATCAGAGCAACTCTGATATCTTCCAAGGCCATTCATATGATTACACACATCAAAGACCTTCAGTTCTCGAATCTGAATTGCGAGGTCTTTGAAAACGAACCCTTGATATGGAGCACTTAGCTTGGGCCATATCCCGATTGAGGCTGAGCCTTTGATTAGGGAGCCTAGCAAGAGGGCATCACAGGCAAGTTTGTTGTTTTCGTCCCACACAACTGGGCAGAGGAGTTCGGGGCTGGAATAGCGGGCTATAAGATTGTGTACAACGATCATTGCGCCTTCGATTGCGGCGGCTCGGTGTGCTAGCATGACAGCTAGACAGTCATCAGCGATTGCCCAAAGCAAGTGCTAGGAATACTACTTACAGATAATCGGAGGTGGAATTGGCAAACCCTCGTCAAAATCATCCTCCAAGTTTTCATCACAGCCTAGTTCGATGACCCTAGACACGCTTCTAAACTCCAACGGCTTATGGAACACCCAGGTTATCAAAAGCCAACAAACCGCTTCGGGACCATAAGATTGCGGTAAGCCTTCTTTCACCAGTGTATCAATCCACGTGTCAGAGAAAAGCTCAACTGCTTCATGCATTTGGTAGTAATTAACCAAAACCGCAAGTTTGGTCAACATGTCCAACGACACACTTCGGGGAACTCTCCTCGTGAGGCCATGTACGATGTTCAGCAAAATCTCGAAAGCATCCGGATCGTCGTCTCCCAGTGCTATATCCGTACTTCCTTCAATGCGAAGTCTTTGTCCCTCCTCGAAGTTCGGCCCGAGCATGCTTCGGAACGTGGGAGACGCGAGGATGAGGTGTTTGGAAGAGACTCGCATGTGGACATCGGTGAGGATATCGACAGAGCTCGCAGAGTCGTCGGAGTGGACGGAAACATCATCGCGTAGGGCGTTCTCGTCTGGTTCTTGCGCAGCAGTTCCCGGTCGTTCATCGGTTGGTGGGGTTGATGGCTTTGAATCTGGGAGCTCCACGGTTGTACCAGGAGCTTCATCGAAGACTTCCTCTACCTGAGGCTTACCATCCCTACCGACACTCGAACATGCCGACGAGTTGTCCGCTTCGGGGTGACGGACGAGTTTCAGAAGCACATCGCCTTGTATGTCGAAAACATGGATTTCGTCAGCTGTTCTGGGCCATGTCTCGGGCCAGGTGGGATCTGGTAAATCTGCTGCATGTACGCTGGACATTGTGCCTTCAGAGCTTTGGACTTCAAAGTGTTATCTGGTTGTATGCATTTGCTTTGGCCGATAGGGAAATGAAAGAACTGTCGTGAATCTAAGAAAAGCATCATGAAATGGTTAGTGATGTTATTTCGTGGCTTTCCTTTGATATTTTAGTTGTTCAATGACTCGATGCCACAGTATCACGAATGGGCCATGTGGTGTTGAATTCGTTGGCGTGAGCTGGCATCCGAGGCTGCTGAGGAGCTCGAATGAGGTTGGGCACGGCTGCGCTAATCCCCTTTGGGAAGTTCTCCACTCGCGAGTCTCCAATAGGCTTGTAAAGTCTACGTCCCAAAATCTCACCTTGCAATATCGAGCTCATTTGGAATCTATTAGGAATCTTGCCAATTGATATTCCATTTCCTGCTCATGACGATACGCTGATTCGGTAACTTCACTCAAGGTGATTCGACAATCAACTGAGCAGAGAGCTAAAGCGCTTAAAGCTGCCTCGGTAGTGTAGAAAGAGGAGCTGTAAGCACGGTCTGTAGTCCGAACAGGCCAGTCGGTCCTCTAGCAACGCTCACATAATACTGCTTCAGGTCATTAGGTGCTCTGATTAGATTGTTTGAGCTGTGTTTCTTTCCCAGATCCGCGGGTTCCGCTCGCCGGTTGGCCCTAGCCTCCTTATTATCTTTCAACCTTCTGCTTGATTGCGACTTGTTCTCTCCCCATTCTGCAGATTCCATCTATACTCGTCTTTGTTGAAG